>MDTD01154732.1_pt1 | contig 52589 bp, 46 predicted proteins | sample 811221 | NCBI WGS metagenome assembly MDTD01 (sample SAMN05326646, study PRJNA326480) | marine metagenome | isolation source: seawater | place: Pacific Ocean: South West | collected 2011 | reverse complement strand
TTACGCAATTTCATGGCACGAGCGTCCGCCAATGTCTCAATTCATTCATCAGCCTAGCCGATGTCAAGGCGCTTCGCCATGGAATCATTTGACATCCACGATTTACTCTTGCAATGATACTGTACAAACATCCAGCATCAGAAAGGGGGCGGGGAGACGCCCATGGAAGGGAAATCGCCTACGTTGTGATACCAGCGACCGCCGACCAGCCGCGGTATCCGCATAACGGTTAATTTATAAATAAATGGCATGCGCCGGCGGACTGAAAGCACCGCCGGCGCATGTAAACCCCTGCAATGCAGCCGCCGCTAGACCCGCAGCAACGTTTTGATGGCCCGGCGTTCGTCCATCGCGCGATAACCCTCCGCCACGTCGGCGATGGGCAGCTCCAGATCGAATACCTTGCCCGGGTCGATCTTGCGCGAGAGCACAAGTTCCATCAGGTCTGGCAGGAAGCGGCGCACCGGTGCGGGGCCGCCGAGCATGTTCTTTTGATGGAAGAACAGCTGCTGGCCGTCGAACTCCACACCATGGGGCACGCCCACGTAGCCGATGCTGCCGCCCGGCCGGCAGCAGTTCAGTGCCTGCGCCATCGATTCCGCGGTTCCCACGCATTCGAGCACCGAATCCGCACCCACGCCGCCGGTCATCTCCCGGATGCGGGCGATGCCTTTCTCACCCCGTTCGGAGACGATGTCCGTTGCTCCGAACGCCTGTGCCAACGCCTGCCGCTTGGGATGGCGGCTCATGGCGATGATGCGCTCCGCGCCCCTCTGCTGAGCCGCGAGGACAGCCATCAGGCCGACCGCGCCATCGCCCACGACCACCACCGTGGAGCCAGGCCGGACCCGCGCCGCGTCGGCGGCGTACCAGCCCGTGCCCAGCACGTCGGATGCCGCCAGCAGCCCGGGTACCAGATCGTCGTCCGGGATGTCATCGGTGGCCACCAGCGTTCCATCGGCCAGAGGCACGCGTGCCAGGGGGGCCTGTGCGCCGGTCATGAACTCGCGGTTCTCGCACGAGGACTGAAAACCGAACCGGCAGTGGGGGCAGGTGTTGTCGGAAATACAGAAGGAACCGACGACGAACTGGCCGGGCTTGACGCGGGTCACCGCGCTGCCGACCGCTTCCACGATACCGCAGTATTCGTGTCCCATGGACTGTGGCGCAGAAATCTCCTGCAAGCCCCGGTAGGGCCAGAGATCCGACCCGCAGATACAGGTCGCGGACAGGCGGATAATGGCATCGGTCGGCTGCAGGATCTCCGGTTCCGGCACCGATTCGTAACGGACATCCCCCGGGCCATAGAGCATGGTTGCACGCATGTTGGATACCTCCTTGAAGGCGGATTGAAGGCAGGAACAAACCTGTCTCAGGATAGTCCACCGGATTTTTATGATAATGTGCTAAATAACGAATGCTCTTATCGATTCAGGATATAAATGGACAGACGCGAACTGGCTGACCTGATGGCGTTTCTCGCCGTTGCCCAGGAACGGAGCTTTACCCGGGCCGCGGCCCGGTTGGGGGTATCCCAAAGCTCACTCAGTGCCACCGTGCGCCGGCTGGAGGATAGGCTGGATCTCCGGTTGCTGACCCGCACCACCCGCTCGGTGATGCCAACGGAAGCCGGTCTCCAGCTCGCGGAGACTCTGGGCCAGGCCTACGAGAACATCGAAAACCGCCTGGCGAACCTGAACGAACTCCGCCACCGTCCCGCGGGTACCCTTCGCCTGACCACCAGCCGGTCGGCAGCGCTGCGTCTTTTGATACCCGTGGTGGACCGGCTGATGGCGGACTACCCGGAACTGAAGGTGGAGATTTCCGTCGATCAGCGGCTTGTCGACATTGTCAGGGAAGGCTTCGATGCCGGCGTGCGCCTGGGCGAGGAAATCGACAAGGACATGATCGCGGTGCCGATCGGCCCGGACATGAGGATGGTCGTCGCCGGCGCGCCCTCCTACTTCGAGACCGCCCCCTACCCTCAAACGCCCCACGACCTGACCGATCACGTCTGCATCAACCTGCGCCTGTCCACGCTGGGCGGGCTCTACGCCTGGGAGTTTGAAAAGGACGGCCGGCCCCTGAACGTCCGGGTAGAAGGGCAGTTCACATGCAACGATCCGGACCTCATCGTCGAGGCTGCCCTGGCCGGCCGTGGTCTGGCGTGCCTGCCCAACGATCACCTGGACCCCCACGTCCGTGCCGGCCGGCTGATTCAGGTTCTGGACGACTGGTGCCCGCCCTTTCCCGGTTACCACCTTTACTACCCCAGCCGCCGCCAGGTTTCGCTGGCGTTCCGGCTGCTGATCGAGGCGCTGCGCTACCGCGGCTGACCGGGCGCTGGCGGTCCGGCCTATTCCTGGCAGACTTCCACCCGGTTCCGGCCGTTTTTCTTGGCCCGGTACAGGGCCTTGTCCGCCTGGCTCATCAGGGCATTGACGTTGGCGAAGTCCGGGTACGCGGAAATGCCGATGCTGACGGTGAAACGGACCAGGGTATCCCGGTCGTGGAGCACCTCCAGGGCCGCGGTCCGGCGCAGGATCTCGCCCGCCAGGGCAGCGGCGGCCTGGCGGTGGGTGTCGGGGAGAATCACCGCGAACTCCTCACCGCCAATGCGGCCGATGATGTCGCTCTTGCGCAGCAACGAGCGCAGCAGCTCGGCAAAGTGTTTCAGCACCTGATCACCGGCGGCGTGGCCGTAACGGTCGTTGATGGCCTTGAAATGGTCGAGATCCATCATCATCACGCTGAAGGCCGTCCCTGTCCGGGCCGCCTTGTTCAGCTCCGCCTCCAGGAATTCGAAGAATATGCTGCGGTTGAACAGCCCGGTGAGATCGTCGTGACTGGCATTACGGCTCAGCTGCGCGCAGAAACAGAAGTGCTCGACCAGCGCCGCCAGTACCCTGGCGACCAGATGCAACACCGGAGCGAAGGTCGGGTCCGGGGCCCCCTGCCAGTACACCTGAAGGGTTCCGGACAGCTTGCCGGCGGACGAATACAGGGGAAACCCTTCTCCGGCCCGGGCTTCACACCCGCTTCCCGGGACCAGCCAGCGCGGTCTCTGCGACCGCGGCCCCGAGACCCGGCCAGCCGCCGCGCTCAACGGCTGGGCACACAGCAGCTCGTCGGCGAGGTGAAGGCGGCAGCGGGCCGCCGGCAGATATTTTTCCACCTCGCGTAACACCGCAGGCAGTATTCCTGTAAGATGCTCGCCCCGCTGGATGGACGACAGGGCCTCCATCATCAACAACGGTAGCGCTTCCAACAATCCATTGCGGCCGCTCTCGGCCTCAGGCTCACTGCGGCTGAGGTCGCCGGTCTTTTTCATCTGCTTACCCTTCCTTAGCCTGGCGGACTCCGACCCACGGGAAAACGACAAGTATAGGCCAATATCCCAAAATGGGATATTTCGAGTTTGCCCATAGAGTGCCGCAATGGCAAACACTTTGTGGACATACCGACAACAGGCCTTTCGCAAGGCCCTGCGAGCCTTGCGGCAGCGGGCGGAGCTCAGCCAGTCGGCCCTGGCCGAGCGACTGGGCAAGCCCCAAAGTTTCGTATCCAAGTATGAAAGCGGTGAACGGCGCCTGGAGTACCTGGAAGTCGAGATGATCTGCCTGGCCTGCAACACGACCCTGAGCCGCTTCGCTTCGGAGTTCGAAACCCTCTACCCGCTGCCAGCGCGGGAAGAACCCCGGATGGTGGCCGAGACACGGGCCGGAGCCTACACTGTTGGCACGGACTCCGACGCTCCAGGCACAAGCGCAGACCTCCGCAAGCCCAAGGACTGAGCGGCCCTGGTTCGCCCCTCCGGGTCACCAGGTGCACACGCCCCCAAACCAAGGAAAGGGTGGCCCCATGACACGACTGCTTTCCCTGATCGCCCTGCTCCTGCTGTCCTGCGGTGGCCAGGCGGCGCCCACGGTGGTGCTGGATTCACCGGTCGTCAACCTGACCGACTTCGCCATGGCCACCTTCGTTGACGAAACCGAAACCCTGGCGTTCGAAACGGTCCGGAACCAAGCGTTCACGCCATCCAGTAACCGAGTCTCTTTGGGAACCCAGGCCAAAACCACCTGGTCGCGCATTGAACTGGTCAACCGTTCGGGTCAGGACCTGGAACTGTTCCTGCATCATCCCTACGCCTACCACAACCGCCAGGTCGCCTTCTTTCTGGAGGACGGCGATACCCTGGTGGACCGCAAGATTCTGGACCTGGACCACGCCAGCGACAGCCCCCTGATGTACCGGGGCAGCGCCGTTTACCCGTTCCGGCTGGAGGCGGGCCAGAGCCGGACTCTGTATGTCCGGAGCGTGTCCTACTCGCACCAGTGGTTCACCTTGCTGCTGCTGGATGAAGATCATTCCAAGCGAGCCCTGATCGGCAGCCACGTTGACATTGCCCTGCTGATCGGGGTCCTGCTGGCGCTGATCGTGTACAACTTCCTGCTGTACCTGGCTTCCAGCAAGAAGGAGAACATTTTTTACGCGTTCTACCTGATTTCCGGAGCGGTCTGGATCGCCCTGTCCTACGGCCTGCTGGCCCACGTGTTCAACGTCTACGGCGCCGGCGTGTTCCGTCTGCACCTGTCGCTGATCACCATGCCCATCTTCCTGATCCTGTTCATGATGGCGATCTTCGAGACCCGGCGCGCCTACCCCACGGAGCACCGCTGCCTGCAGTTCATGTTGCTGATCCTGCTGGCGGACCTGGTGTACGGGCTGTTCGACATCTACGCAGCCCTCAAGCCTGCCAGTTCCCTGGCGGCACTGATGATGGTGGTGACCATGTCCGTGAGCGTGTCCCTGTACCGCAAGGGCAATCCTCTCGCCAAATACTTCCTGATCGGCCATGCCTTTTTCCTGCTGTTCAACGGCCTGGCGGTCCTGTTCTACAAGGGCATCATCGGGTTCACCTACCTGGCCAGCCACGGCGTCGGCATTGGCATCACCTTGGAAGCGCTGATGCTGGCCTTCATCATCGCCTACCGGATCCGGATTCTGGAGGACATCAAGGCGTCCCAGGCCGACCTCAAGGTCCAGGCCCTGACCGACCCGCTCACCAAGCTCTACAATCGGCGCCATTTCTTTACCGAGGCCAATAACCTGGCGGACATGGCCAGACAGCAGAAAACGCCGCTGTCGGCCCTGATCATGGACATCGACCACTTCAAGGCGGTGAACGACAACCACGGCCACGCCGTCGGAGACCGGGTGCTGGTGGAACTGGCTCGAGTATTGAGAAACGGCAGCCGGTCCAGCGACCTGATTGCCCGTTTCGGTGGGGAGGAATTCGTGATCCTGCTGCCAAACTGCAAACAGGACGAAGCGGCGATCGTGGCCGAGAAAATCCGCCACGCCGTCGCCGGCCGGGGCGTGGACCTGGGCGGCGGCCGGCGGCTGCACTTCACCATCAGTCTGGGCGTGGCCGAGCTTGACCCTGGCGTGGAGGAATCCGTCGATGCCATGCTCAACCGGGCCGACCAGGCGCTGTACCAAGCCAAACGGGCCGGTCGTAATCAGGTGTGTGTCTACAGCCGGAACGGAGACACCGGGCACTATAGCGGCCAGCAGGTCTGACCGCCCCGGCCTAAAAAAACCGCCCGAAGGCGGTCAAAAAGGACAACACAACTCAGTGTCCGGCACGGCTTGGCGGATCCTCGCCGGCCTCCCGCTGCTGGCGCCAGAAGGTCTCATGCACCTCGGCCGCCTCGTCCTCCAGCAACGGGCCCAGCACCGTCACCGGCCGCTGGCCGGCGGCGAACACCGTCCGGCAGGGCAGGTCCAGCGTCGGGTTTTCCGGGTGATTGCCGGTCAGCGCTTTAAGGCGTTTTTCGGAGACCCCGTACACCAGCCGTCCCAACCCGGCCCAGTAGGCGGCGCCGGCACACATGCAACAGGGTTCGGCGGATACGTACAGGGTGCAGCGCGCCAGGAAATCTGGGCGCCAGCGTGTGCTGGCCCGGGTCATCAGCACCCGTTCGGCGTGTCCGGTCATGTCCAGATCCGGCAAGTAGGCGTTGATCTGCTCCATCAGCACCTCGCCCTCGGGACCGACCAGAATGGCGGCGAACGGGTGAATCCCCCGGGCCGCCGCGTGGCCGGCCAGGTCGAACGTCCGGCGCAGCAGCGCCAGATCGGTGTCGGTGGGGGTACAGCGCATGGCCGGCTCCATAACGGTCAGGCCCCCTTCCTGGGCAAACTCCAGGGGAAGAGCAGCTGCTGCGCCCATTGCACGGACTTGAACAGCAGAAGGCTCACCACCGCCAGGAAGAACAGCCCGGCGAACGCCTGGGGAATCCGGAAGAACGAGGTGGAAAACTGGATGAAATACCCCAGCCCTTCCTCGGCGGCCACGAACTCCGCCACCACGGCACCGATGATCGCCAGGGTGATGGCCACCCGCAGCCCACTGAAAATGTGGGGAATGGCGTAAGGCATGCGAATCTGCCAGGTTTCCCGCCGGGTCGGCGCGTCCAGGGAGCGGCTCAGTTCGATCAGCTCCGGCGGCGTTTCATTGATCCCGGTGGCGGTGGAAACCACCAACGGGAAAAAGGTCAGCAGGCAGGTGATCAGGATCCGGGACGGGTCGTCCGACCCCATGATCACAATGATCAGGGGCGCCACCGCCACCACCGGCGTGGACTGGATCACCACCAGCAGGGGGTACAGTGTCCGCGACAGCCATTCCGAACGCATCATGGCGATGGCGATGGGAATGGACACGGCGATGGAGATCAGGAACCCCAGCAGGGCCACCCGCAGGGTCGCCCACAGGTGCTGCATCCAACGGGAAAACTCAACATCGAAAAAGGCGTTCAGGATCACGCTGGGCGCCGGCAGAATGTAGGCCGGCACGGAAAACAGGCGGCAGCCCACCTCCCAGACCGCGATCAGGGCCACGAAGAAGAGCCAGGGCGAGGCGCCGAGCAGGACACGCCGCAACCGGCCCTCAGGCAGCGTCAGGCTCATAGATGTGTTTCCTTATGCGATCGGTCAGTTCACCAAAGCGGGCGTCGGAGATGGTGTGGGTGGTGCGGGGCCGGGGCAGATCCACGTCGATCAGGTCGAGCACGGTACCCGGCCGCCGGCTCATGACCAGCACCCGGTCCGCCAACAGGACCGCCTCGGCGATGGAGTGGGTGATGAACAGCACGGTCTTGGGCTGCTCCTGCCAGAGGCTGAGCAGGTCGAACCCGATCTGCTCCCGGGTCATCGCATCCAGGGCGGAAAAGGGTTCGTCCATCAGCAGGATATCCGGGTTGAGCAACAGGGCACGAACGATCCCGACCCGCTGCTGCATACCGCCGGACAGCTCGTCAGGCATTTTCCGGGCAAAGGCCTCCAGGCCGGCCATGGCCAGCAGAGCGTCGGCCCGGGCCTCGTCTTCCCGGTTGTAACGGCCGTACTTGTGCCGGAGTGGAAAGAGCACATTCTTACGCACGTTCAGCCAGGGCAGCAGGGTCGGTTTCTGGAATACGATGCCGACGTCGTCCCTGGGACCGTCCACTGCCCGGCCAAACACGGTGACACGGCCCTCGCTGGGTTTCAGCAGGCCGGCAATCATGCGCAGCAAGGTGGACTTGCCACAGCCGGAAGGCCCCACCACCGCCACGAACTCGTGACGGTGGATGTCCAGATCGATGCCGGTAACCGCCGGTGGGATGGCCGGGTTGGGATCGTAGCGGTGGCCGACCCCGGCCAGCTTCACGAACGCGCGGTTGACTGCCGGTTCCGCCATCACTCCAGCGCCTCGAGCAGGGATCGGTCGATCACGGTTTCCGGGTCCAGGCGGTCCTTGGACAACCCCTCAGCCTGAGCCACCCAGTCCCAGGTCAGGGCAACGCGGGACTCGGTCAGCGCACCCAGGCCGTCACGCTCGCTGACGCTGTTGAACACCAGCGGCATGGTCGCGCCCACCTGCTTCTCGACCACCACCTCATCCACCTCCGGCACCATCGCCTTCAGGGCTGCGGCGGCCTCGGCGGGATTGTCCCGGGTGTAGCGGAGCGAGCGGTCAAACGCTTTCAGGAACCGCCGGGCCACATCGGGTCGTTCGCTCAGGAAACGTTCGCTGGCCACCACCGAGGCGCTGTACAACTCCAGCCCGGCGGAGGACCAGGGAATCACCACCAGCGTGTTGCCGGTCGCCTCCGCTTGGCTCTCGAACAGCGGCACGTTGGTCACCCAGGCGATGATGGCATCGGCGCCGCCATTGACCAGCATCGGCCCCAGGGCCCCCGGGTCCGCCTTGGTCAGATTCACGGCGTCCTCCGGCAGGCCGTTTTCCTTGAGCACCAGGGGCAGGAAAGCGTTGGACGAGGTGAACGGCGAGGTGGCCACTTTCTTGCCCGCGATATCCGTTAGGGTCTTGATGCCACTTTTGCCGAGGGCGAAGAAGGCATGGGGCGCCTGGTTGAAGATGGAATACACGGCCTTGACGGGCACCGTCGCGTCCTGAGCCTTGGCCGCCATCAACGCGGCGATGTCGGCGCTGCCGACGTCCGACTGGCCGGTGGCGATGCGGGTGATGGCGTCGGTGGAGCCCCGTCCCACGGAGATGCTGACGTCCAGCCCTTCGTCTTCGAAAAAGCCTTTCTGGACACCCACATACACGGGCGACTTGTCCCCGCCCGGCAACCAGTCCAGCTGGTAGGTAATCTTGTCCGCGGCCGCGGCCGACTGCCCCAGGAATCCAGCCGCCAGGGCGGCGGCCACGATGAACGAACGTGTCTTGCGGTTGCGCATGGGTGGTCCCTCTGGTGATGGCTATCGCCGAAATAAACTGATCATTCGGTCAGGTTTTATCTCGTGAATGCAAAGTACGGGCCAGGAGCGCCCAGCTGCCGCAATCACGCCCCCGGCCGGGGGCCTGTCCACCCGGCGCGCTCCGCCAGGGCCGCCAGATCCCGCTCGATACCGGTGCAGAAATCCCCCGGGCGCCCCGATTTGAAGCCCCGGTTATGCGGCCGGCCGCGCCCGGAAGCCCTCCGCCCCCGAGCCCGCGGCAACCACCGCTGGCACGCTTTATGAATACCTGACCATATGGACAACTCACGACATCCACCCAGCGAAGGAGAAGGCTCCATGACATCCGCCAAGGCATCCGAGGCTGCGCCCGGGCCAACGGCCCTGCCCATCATCGATGTGTCCCTGCTCGATGCCCCCGCCCCGGACAGTCGGGCACGGCTGGCCCGGCAACTGGACCGGGCCTGCCAGGACAGCGGCTTTTTCTACGTGACCGGGCATGGCATCCCGACCGAGTTGATCGACGCGGTATTCCGGCAAAGCCGCGCCCTGTTCGCGCTGCCGGAACACAGCAAGCGGCAGCTCGACAAGGCCCGGTCCGCCGCCAACCGGGGCTACGAGCCCCTGCGCGGGCAAACCCTCGAACCCGGCGCACCCCCGGACCTGAAGGAAGGCTTCTACATTGGCGAGGAACTGGACGAGGGGGATCCCAGAGTGCGTGCCGGCCGTTTCAATCAGGGGCCCAATCAGTGGCCGCAGGCGCTGCCGGATTTCGCTCCGGTCATGATGCGCTACTTCGACGCCATGAACCGGTTGAGCGCTCGGATCATGACGGCCCTGGCGCTGGCGCTCGGCCTGCCCACCGATCATTTCCGGGCGTTCTGCGAACAGCCACTGTCCACCCTTCGGCTGCTGCACTACCCGCCGCAACCGGCCCATGCCAGCCCCGGTGAAAAAGGCTGTGGCGCCCACACCGATTTCGGTGGGATCACGGTGCTGCTGCTGGACGAACACCCCGGCCTTCAAATCTGGGACCACCGGCATCGGCGCTGGCTCCAGGCAGACCCGGTGCCCGGCACCTTTGTGGTCAACCTCGGAGACATGATTGCCCGCTGGACCAACGACCGCTACCGCTCCACCCTGCACCGGGTGGTCAACCTGTCCGGCGCGGAGCGGTATTCGGTGCCCTTCTTCTACAGCGGCAACCCCGACCACGAGGTCCGGTGCCTGCCCAATTGCCTGGCAGCGGGCGAACAGCCCCGGTACCCAGCCACCACCGTGGAACGACACCTCATCGAGATGTACCGGAAAACCTACGCCTGACGCCGGTGGTCGTAGGTGGCGTTCAGGCGCGAGGCCAGGTATTCGGCGCAGGTCATGGGTGGGTACTTGGGCGGGGCATCGGAGATATCCCTCGGGTCCACCACCGAGTCCGGATTGACCTCCAGAAAGAACGCCACCGCGTAGCGTTCCCGTTCCGGCGGCCGGACCCGGTGCGGCGTGGACACGTAGGTGTCGTTGCTCCAGCGCATCAGGCAGTCACCGATGTTGACCACGAAGGCCCCCGGCAGGCTCGGCGCCGGAATCCACTCGCCCTGGCGGTTGAGCACCTCCAGACCCGGCACGCCGTCGGTCGCCAGGATGGTGATGTTGCCATAGTCGGTGTGGGTCCCGGCACCGCCGTCCGCCCGCGCCACCTCGCCGGCACTGGCCGGGTAATGCAGCATCCTCAGGGTGGCGATGGGCTGGGTCAGGTGCTGGGCGAAGAAGTCCTCGGGCAGGCCAAGGTCAAGGCTGAAGCCCCGGTGCAGGGTCCGGCCCAGTTCCAGGCAGGCGTCGAAATACGCCAGCACCTGCGCCCGCCAGCCGTCGATCGGCGGCCAGAAATTCACGCCCCGGAACGGTTTGCCGGCCAGCACGTCCGGGTGGTCCTCGGGGAAGTCGGTGCCGATGTTGAAGGCTTCCTTGCGGTCCGCCCCGGCCTCGGGGTTGAGCTTCTCGTCGGACATCGCCACATACCCCCGGTTATGGGGCGAGCGCTTGATCGACAGGGTTTCCTTGATCTCGTCGGGCAGCGCGAACAGGCGGTGGGCGTTGTCGAAGACCGCGTTCACCCGCGTTTCCGGAATGCCGTGATCGGTCACGTAGAAAAAGCCGTGATCGCGGCAGGCGGCCCCCAGTGCCGCCGCCGCGCGCCGGCGAACGCCGGCGTCGTCGCTGAGCAGGCCGGATACGGAAATGACCGGTAGTTGTTTCATGATGAGCCTCCGGGTGTCGGGTCGGATGGGTCGGAAAAATGGGACGCCCGGGGCCGGCCCGGAGCGAGTCGTTCAAGGGCGCGCCGGAGGCCGCCGTAACCGGTACAACGGCACAAATTGCCGGCCAGGGCCTCGGCCAGTCGGTCGCGATCCGGCTCCGTTTCGTTGCGCAGGCAGGACACCAGCGACAGAACGATGCCGGGGGTGCAGTATCCACACTGCAGGGCACTTTCCCAGGTCAGGGCCGAGGCCACCGCCTGGTAGTGGGGGTCCCGCGCCAGCCCCTCCACGGTGTCCACCCGGCGGCCCTCCAGACGCCAGGCCGGCACCAGGCAGGCGGGCACCGAACGGCCATCCAGCAGCACAGTACAGGCACCACAGCGGCCAATCCGGCACCCTGCCCGGACCGAGGTCAGGCCGCCCGGCCCCCGCAGCAGGTCGAGCAGGCTTGTTGCCGGGGGCACCTCGACCGCCAGGGGCTGGCCGTTGAGCCGGAACGACAGGGACTGGGTTTCGCCAGTAGGGATCATACCGGGTGCTCCGTGTCACGCAGTGCCGCCAGCAGCCGGTCCGGGTCCACCGGCAGATGGCGGACCCGGACGCCACAGGCGGCCTCGATGGCCGCGACAATGGCCGGCGCCACCGCCTCGATGCCCAGCTCGCCGACGCCCCGAACCGGATAGTCGGCGTCTGCCGGCGTGTCGTCGAGCACGTCCACCCGCTGCTCCGGCGCATCCTGGAGGGTGGGAATGAGGTACTGGTCCAGGTTGTCGAAACGGTAGCGGCCATCGTCGGTGGGCATGTCCTCGGTCAGGGTCATCCCCAGCCCCATGACCGCCGCGCCCTCGATCTGGCCGAGATACCCCGGTGGGTGGATCACCCGCCCGGCGGCGGTGATATGGTGCAGGGCCTGTACCCGGACGCGGCCACTCAGGCGGTCGACCGCCACCCGGGCCACCGTGGCGATAAGCAGCTGCAGGAACCGTCCGACCGGCGGCGTCGGACCCGGCGCCACGGGAAAGTCACCGCGGTGTTCGGCCGGCACCGGCCCCAGGCTCGCGGCCAGCTCCCGGTAGCGGCACAGCCGCCGCTTCGGGGTCCGCGACCAGATGCCCCCCGGGCCGCACACCAGCGCCTCCGGTGGCAGCCCGGCGCGGCGCGCCGCCTCGGCACACAGCCGTCGGGCCCAGCCCGGCAGAACGGCACGCAGCACCTGGTCCACCACCACGGTACTCCGGGAGGCGCTGGTGGGGCCGGAGTCCGGCCCGTCGGAACGTCCCAGCACCACGTCGATGTCCTCCGGGGCACAGGGCAGCGCCTCGCTCACCCGGCGGATCACCAGCTCGGTCAGGTTCTGGCCGTAGTCCACGAAGCCGAACTCGACCCGTATCCTGCCCTCGGGGCTCAGGCTCAGCCGGCCCCCGCCGGCGTCCGGCAAGCCGTCACCCAGGCCGTTGCCCTGTCCGCCCATGGCCAGCCCGGTCCCCTCCAACCAACGCGGGTCTTCGCCTGGGCTCGGCCGCCACAGGGGGGAGCGGGCTGCCAGGTGCAGCAACTCCGCCGGCGGCCGGGTCCAGCGGACCGGCTGGCCGCGACTGCCCGGTTCCCCGGGCCGGCGCAGGTTACGCCGGCGAAACTCCACCGGCGTCAGGCCCAGGCGGGCCGCCAGGGCGTCCATCTGGGATTCCACCGCAAAGGTGGCTTGGTTGCCGCCGAACCCCCGGAAGGCCCCGGCGACGCCATTGTTGGTGTAAAGCAGCCGGCCATGGACCTGGTATGCCTCGATCCGGTACAGGGGCGCGGTGGCGTGATCCAGGTAGTTTTCCAGCACCGCGGGCCCCAGGCTGGCGTAAGCGCCGGTATCCAGCACCGCGTCCACTCGATGGGCAAGAAGGCGGCCGTCCCGGTCGCACCCGGTGGTCACTCGGGCCACCACCGGGTGCCGCTTGATGCCGCTGCGGCAGGACTCAAAGCGGTCCAACTGCAGCCGCACCGGCCGGCCGGTACGCAATGCCAGCAGGCCGGCGATCGGCTGTACCGTCAGTTCGTCCTTGCCGCCAAAGGCGCCACCGGTGGCCACCGCCCGGATCGTCACCTGTTCCGGCGCCAGTCCCAGGATATCCGCGAGCTGGAGCCGATCCCGGTGACCCGACTGGCAGCCCACCTGAACGCACAGCCCGCCCCGGCCATCGGGGATGGCCACACCGCCTTCGGTTTCCATGAACGCATGCATCTGCCTGGGCGTGCGGTAGTCCTGCTCCACCACCAGCGCGCACCGGGCCAGGGCCGCGTCCAGCTCGCCCCGGCGCAGAGTATGCTCGGCCAGCAGGTTTCCCCCTTCGTGCAGGGGCCAGGCTTCGGCCGCGCTCAGGGCATCGCCGACGATCGGCAAGGGCTCGTAGGTCACCTCAATGGCCGCCAGCGCCGCCCTCGCCTGTTCCGGGGTATCGGCGGCCACCGCCGCCACCGCGTCCCCTTCAAACCGGACCCGGTCTCGGCACAGCACCGGCTGGTCCCGGAGTACGATGCCAAAGCCGTTGGTTCCGGGGACATCCTCGGCCGTGACCACCGCCCGCACCCCGGGCATCGCCCGGGCCCCGCGGACATCCAGGGAGACCACCCGGGCATGGGCCACGCCGCAGCGCAGCACCGCGCCATGCAGCAGGCCGTCCAGGGGCGGGACATCGGTCGCGTAGGGGGTGCGCCCAGCCACTCGACGGGCCGTTTCCGGGCCAACCCACCAGTGCTCGCGCTGGCGGTCCGTCCCCAGGGTCTGTACCGGCAGGTCGGTGTCCGGGATCATGTCGTCAACCTCCCCAGCAGGTGAGCGATCAAGCGGCCACCGGTGGCGCGCAGGCCGGGGTTGCCCCAATCCAGCTCGGCCAGGGCCTGTTCGCCGTCAGCCGCCGACGCCTGGCCGCCGGCCCGGGCCAGGCGGGCCTCCAGCGCCGCCAGACGGACCGGCCCGCCTTCGCCACTGACGGCCACGCGAACATCGGTGCCCAGCCGGGCACAGGCCACGGTGATCCGGGGCGGGCTGAAGCGTTCCCGGTGGCCCAGTTTCTCCAGAACCACCGGGCAGCCCCGGGGGATGCTCAGGTGCACCGAGCGGATCAGGGCACCGGGCTCCCGGCGGACCCACCCGGGCCAAGCACTCAGCGGCAGGTGATGCCAGCCGGCCCCGGAAAACACTCGAAGCTCGGCCTCAAGCACCAGCGCCAGGGCGCTCAGATCGCCACCCGCCACCAGGTTGCCGCCGAGGGTGGCCAGCTGGCGCACTCCGGGCGACGCAACCCGGTCCATGAACGGTGCCAGGGAAGGCAGACGGCGGGCCAGTGCCGGCGCACCGGCCAGGGAGGCCAGGGGCGTCAGGGCACCGATGTCCAGCCGGTCACCGGTGACGGTGACGCCGGCAAAACCTGGCCAGTCCGCCGACAGCGGCACCACGCAGGCCGGCCAGCGCGCCTGGCGCTCCCACACCGGCTGCACGCCGGTGGCTCCGGCCACCAGCGGGGCCCGATGGCGCCGGGCCAGCTGCCACGCCGCCTCCGGACCGTCCGCCGACAGCACCCGCATCTGGCTGCGTTCGGTGACGGTGAGCGGTAACGGCGCCGTGGTCATGCCCTACCCGTGCCAACCGGAGAGGTCTGGCCGGACCGGCACCGCAAGGTGCACTTCGTCACAGTTGTGACCCGCCCCCTGGCGGTCCACCACCAGGTAGTCGGCGTCCCCGGCCAGGGGCAGCAGCGGCGCGTGCCAGGTCCCGGCCCGGTAGTTCACGCCCTGGTGCGGTTGCACCAGGAAGGCCTGGATGGCCGACTCCGAGAAGTCCCCCGGCGGTGCCACCACCGCCAGGAACGGGCAGCCGTTCAGCGGCACAAAGGCCTGGCTGCCCAGGGGATGACGCTCCATCAGGGTAATCACCAGCGGCGTCAGCGGCTGGCCCCGGAAGATGGAGAGGATGGCCTGCCCGCCCGGCGCCGGCAGGTCGACGCCCGCCAGGGCATGGAACCGCTCGGTGCGGCCGTCGTTGATGAGAAAGGACGCCGCGCCCTCGGTGTCGATGACATCGCCGAACGGTTCAAACGCCGACCGGGTCAGCGGCGCCACCGGCAGCAGGCGCACCCGGCTCATGCCTGGGGCCTCCCGTACAGTCGCAGTCGGCTCACGCCGCCATCGGGAAGAATGTTGAAACGAAGGTGGGTGATCACGCCCAGATCCGCCAGCGTCTCGAACCGGTGCACACTGTCGGCGGACAGCGGCTGTTCAGCCATCAGCACCGGCCAGAACATGCTCTGGGTGACCAGGGACTGGACCGTGCCGGTTCCCGGCGCCACGCGGGCAGCCTGGATCGAACAGGCAGCGGGGTAGTTGCCCTTGAAGTGGGCGGTGTCTACTTCGACCCGGCGCGGCAGCCCCGGATGGCCCAGGGCCAAGATGCACCAGTCGTTCCCGGGCTCGCGGCGACGCCGGGTTTCCCAGCCGTCGCCCATGTTGACCCCCCGCCCCGGACGCAACAGTTTGCGGGGCTCGCCGTAGTGGGCGTCGCTCCAGGCCACCTGGTCACCGCCATGGGCCAGGGCCAGCAGGTCCACCTCGTCCTGCTCCCGCAGCCCGGACCAGTCGCAGTGGGGCTTGCCGTATACCCGCAGGCGGGCCAGGCCACCGTCGGGATACAGATGCAGGCGCAGGTGGCTCCAGGGCTGGTCCGAACGAATCTCCCGGAAGCCATGGTCGTTGCCTTGCAGGGGAGTGGCGGGCACCAGGGTCTGCCAGTCGGCGTCGTCACCGGGATCGCCGCCGGGGCAGTAGCAGGCATCGAGGGACACCGCGGGCGGATAGTTGCCGGTAAAGAAGCTGGTGTCGAAGTCGACGCCCATGAGGCGTCCGGGCATGGCCAGCCGGATGACGCACTCGTCATGGCCGGTGCTGCGGCGGCGCCGGGTTTCCCAGCCATCCATCCACTTGCCGTGGTCGTCATAGCGGTCCGGGTAGAACACCGGCGGTGCCGGGTCCAGCATCCGCTCCCGGGGCGCGAAGAATTCGTCGGTCACGAACAGCACCCGGGCGCCAAGGCTGGCGTCGGCCAGGTTGAGACCGGCCCGGGTGAATTCCGGCCCCTCGACGGCGGGGGCCACCACTGCGTTGCTCATTGTCAGGGCTCCGGATGGTGTGAAGTGTCAGGGTGCACCGTGCGCCAGTGCCGGGCGATGTCCACCCGGCGGCAGACCCACACCCGGTCGTGCTGCTGAATGTGGTCCAGAAACCGTTGCAGAGCCCGGAAGCGGCCGGGGCGCCCGACGATGCGGCAGTGCAGACCGACCGACATCATCTTCGGTGCCGTCGCGCCTTCCTCGTACAGGACATCGAAGCTGTCCCGCAGGTACTGGAAGAACTGTTCACCGCTGTTGAACCCCTGGGGCGTGGTAAAGCGCATGTCGTTGGCTTCCAGGGTGTAGGGAATCACCAGGTGCGGGTGGCGCTCGCCGCTGAAGGTTTCGACGCAGGTCCAGAACGGCAGATCGTCGCCGTAGTAGTCGCTGTCGTATTCGAAACCGCCCTGCTCCACCACCAGACGACGGGTGTTCGGACTGTCGCGGCCGGTGTACCAACCGGCCGGCGGCGCGCCGGTCAGCTCGGTGTGCTGCTGGATGGCGGCCTGGATGTGACGCCGTTCCTCCCATTCGCTCATGCTTTGGTAGTGAATCCAGCGCAGGCCGTGGCAGGCGATCTCATGGCCGTCGTCAAGCATGGCGCGAACCACCTCGGGATTGCGGGCCAGGGCCTGGGTGACACCAAAGACGGTCAGCGGCAGGCGACGCCGGCGGAATTCCCGGAGGATCCGCCAGACACCGGCGCGGGAGCCGTATTCGTACAGCGACTCCATGCTCATGTGGCGGTCCGGGTAAGGCTGCGCGCCGATGATGTCGGACAGGAAGGTTTCGGAGTGCTCGTCGCCGTGCAGCACACAGCTTTCACCGCCTTCCTCGTAGTTCAGCACGAACTGCACAGCGACCCGGGCGTCGCCAGGCCATTGGGGGTGCGGCGGATGCGCGCCGTATCCGCGCATGTCCCGGGGGTAGGTGTCCTGGTGGCTCATGTCGGTACCTCAAGGCCACAGCCGCGCAGGATGACTCCGGTCAGGAAATCGGCGGCGTGGTCAAAATCGCGTTTCTCGTATTCCGCTTTGTTTTCCACCATCAGAATCTGGACCTGGAAATCGGCGTAGTGCTGGGTCGAGGACCAGATCAGGAAAATCAGCTGGACCGGGTCCACCGGTGCCATGCGGCCGTCGTCGATCCAGGACTGGATCACCGCGGCCCGGCCCCGCACCCACTCGCGCATGCTGGTTCGCAGGTGTTCCATCAGGAAGGGCGCGCCCTGGATGATCTCCATGGCGAACAGCCGCGATGCCAACGGGTAGCGCCTGGACATTTCCACCTTGGTACGGATGAACGAGGACAGCGCCCTGGCCGGGTCGTCTTCCGGGCGGATGTCGGTGAACACCCGGTTCCAGCGGGCCAGGATGTCGTCGAACATGGCGGCGTAAATACGTTTCTTGTTGCTGAAGTAATACAGCACGTTGGATTTCGGCAGCCCGGCCCGTTCGGCGATGCTCTGGATGGTGGCACCCCGGAAGCCGTGCTGGGCGAATTCCTGCTCCGCCGCCTGCAGGATCTTCTCGCGGTTTCGCTCGCGGATCCGCCCCGGCCGGTACTTGCGGCCGCGGCCGGCGGGTTTGCCGTCCTTGCGTGTGGTCTCGGTATCGGCAACGGTTGGCTCGGTCATAACCTTCTCACTTGTTGTCCATGGGGTCGGGGGCCGGTCAACCCATTCTGCCGGCCCCCGGGTAGGATCAAAAGTGGAATTTCACCAGCGCGCTGACGGAGCTCTGGGTATCGATCAGGGTGTCGTCCAGACCGTACTTGTTGTTCCAGTACTGGTACTCGATACCGGCATAGAGCACACCCGGGTTGCCCCAGAAGTTGCTGACGTCCAGCTTGATCTGCGGCGTGAACTGGAACTCCGAGGCGTGGTCGCCGGCAGCGGTGGACCAGTCGATATACCCATCCACCAGGAACAGCGCCGGGCCCACGCTGAACGGCACGCCCCAAGTGACGGTCATCTGCCAGTCATCGGAGATCTCGCTGTTGGTCACGTAGTAGAACGAGGTGGTCAGATAGTTGAAGCCCGGGGCATCCCACACCAGTCCGAAGCCGGTCAGGTAGTTGTTGACTTCGGTGCTGCCACCGAATTCGTACTGGCCGGCCAGGGTTACGTCCTTCACCGGGCCGAACGACAGATCCTGGCCGGTCAGCCAGCCCAGGCTGAGGTTGGGGGCGAATTCGCCGTACACCTCGTCGGTGCCATCCAGGTCGCCCTGGGGCTGGTCGCGGTCGATAAAGAAGAAGGTGTCGCCCCAGTTATGCACGGTCACGTTCTCGAACGTGAAGTAGGTGGCCTCGTACTCACGGCCGCCGTTGCCACCGGCATCGAACTCGACGCCCTGGTAATCGGCACTGTGCAGGAGGGTCACGCTGGAGCTGCTGAAGAACTTCTCGGCATGCGCCATCGGCGAAAGGGAAGCAGCAACGCAGCCAGCAATCAGAGTTTTACGAAGTGCGGTCATGTTCAAACCTCGTCGGTTACTTTTATGGTTAGTCATCGGTTGGCAAACCCATGGTCATTATTGTTAGCGGCCAGGCCGGTAGGGCTGGCCGAGGGAAAGGGGGGTGTTCAGTCGCGTTCGCGCCGGATGCCAGGACAGCAGGACCAGCATCAGGATGGTGACCACGTACGGCAGCATCGCCAGCAGCTCGGTGGAGCTTTTCCAGCCCAGCCCCTGCAACACCAGATGCAGGATGCTGGCGGCGCCGAACAGATAAGCGCCCAGCAGCACCCGCTCCGGCCGCCAGGAGGCGAATACCACCAGCGCCAGCGCAATCCAGCCCCGGCCGGCGGTCATACCTTCCGTCCACATCGGGGTATAGGCCAGGGACAGATAGGCCCCGGCCAGGCCGGCCATGCCGCCGCCAAAAGCCACCGCCAGATAGCGCACGGTCATCACCTTCAGGCCGTTGGCGTTGGCGGCGTGGGGGGACTCGCCCACCGCCCGCAGCAGCAGCCCGCCCCGGGTCCGGCTCAGGAACAGCAGCACGGAAACGAACAGGATCAGGGAGAGGTACACCAGCAAATCCTGGGTAAACAGGACCTTGCCAATCACCGGCAGGTCACTGAGGAGGGGAATGGCCAGCTTGCCGAAACCGTCGATGGAGTGGCCCACGAATCCGGCACCGACGAAGGCGCTCAGACCGGTGCCAAAAATGGTCAGGGCCAGCCCGGCGGCGTACTGGTTCGCCGCCAGTGTCACCGCCATCAAGGCAAACAGCATGGACATGGCGATACCGGTCAGGATGGCCGCGAACACGCCCACGGCCAGACTGCCACTGGCCTGGGCCGCAATGAAACCGGCCACGGCGCCCATCAGCATCATGCCCTCCTGGCCCAGGTTCAGCACGCCGGAGCGCTCGCACACCAGCTCCCCGAGCGCCACCAGCAGCAACGGGGTTCCGGCCACCACGGTGGCCGCCAGCACGTTGGTCAGCAATTCCATGTCAGGCCTCCCCCGCCGGAGCCACGGAGCGGACGCCGGCGGTGGCCGGGCCACGCCACCGGAGCCGGTAATGGATGAACGCGTCGCAGGTCAGCAGGAAGAACAGCAGCAACCCCTGAAACAGTCCGGTGACCGCCTTTGGCAGGTTCATCGCGATCTGCAGCATTTCACCGCCGAGAAACGTCAGGGCCAGCAACGCGCTGGCGGCAACGATGCCCAGCGCATGCATGCGCCCGAGAAACACCACGATGATCGCGGTGTAGCCGTACCCGGGCGAGACCTGAGGCACCAGCTGTCCGATCGGTCCGGTCACCTCCGAGGCCCCGGCCAAGCCCGCCAGGGCTCCCGCCACCAGGAACGCAAACCAGGTCAGCCGGCGGGCACCAAAACCGGCGAAGGCGGCGGCCCTCGGGTCCTCCCCCACCACGTTCAGCTGGAACCCCACAAAGCTGCGGGCAAACAGGGCCCAGACCGCCAGCGCCGCCAGCAGCCCGAACGCCAGTCCGAGGTGCAGCCGGGTGCCGGGCACCAGCGCCGGCAGCAGCGCCGAGTCGCCAAACATCACCGACTGCGGAAAACCAAAGCCGTAGGGGTCCTTGAGCGGGCCATGCACCGTGTACAGCAGCAGGTTCAGGGCGATGTAGTTGAGCATGATGGTGGTCAGGATTTCGTTGCAGTTGAGGTGTGTCTTCAGCGCTGCGGCGATGGCCGCCCAGGCGGCTGCGGCGGCCATTCCGGCCAGCAACACCAGCGGCAGCACCCAGGGCCCCTGCGCATCCACCAGCTGCACCGCCATGATGCTGGCGCCCAGGGCCCCCATCAGAAAATGGCCCTCGGCCCCGATGTTCCAGAGCTTGGCCCGGTAACAGAGGGTCAGGCCGGCGGCGCACAGCAGCAACGGCGCCATTTTCAGCCCCAGCTCGGCCAGCCCCTGCACGTCGCTGACCGGCGTCACGAAGAAAAACTTCAGACCCGCCAGCGGATCCCGGCCCATGGCCAGAAACAAAAAGAAGCCAGTCACCACCGTCAGCAGCAACGCCAGCAGTGGCGATGCCCAGCGCATCACCGGCGACGCCACCGGACGACGCTCAAGCAGCAGCATCGGACACCTCCTGCGGGAAGTCCCCGGCCATCCACTGTCCCAGGCGTTCGATGCTCAGGCCCGCGGTGGGCACCAGCGGCGACAGCCGACCATGGCACAAGGCCCCCATGCGGTTGCACAGCTGGTAGAGTTCGTCCAGGTCCTCGGAAATCAGCAGGATCGCGGCCCCTTGATCCCGCAGCGCCACCAGCGCCTCGTGGATCGCCACCGCAGAGCCCACATCCACTCCCCAGGTCGGGTGCGAGGCGATCAGCAGTTTGGGGTTCTGCAGCGCCTCGCGGCCCAGAATGTACTTCTGCAGGTTGCCGCCAGAGAGGCTGGCGGCGCTGCTGTCCTCGCTGACACAACGCACGCCGAAACGGCGGATGACCTCCCGGGAGAAGGCCCGCACCTTCGGATAACGGATCAGCCCGTGGGCCACCAGACCCTGGCCGGAGGCCGTCAGCAGGGCATTGCTGGCCAGCGACATGGACGGCACTGCACCCCGCCCCAGCCGTTCCTCGGGCACCACCGCCATGCCCAACCGGCGGCGCTCCTGGGGCGCCAGCCCGTCGATGGCGGTGCCGGCGAAGCGGATCGCGTGACCGCTGAGCCGGATCTCCCCGGACAGCGCCTTCAGCAGTTCTTCCTGGCCATTGCCGGCGACGCCGGCGATGCCCACGATTTCCCCTTCCCGCAACGAAAAACGGATGTCGCTCAGGCTGGTGCCGAACGGATCGTCGGTCCGCCAGCTCAGCCCTTCCACCGACAGCAACAAGGCCCCGGGCTCGGACTCGCCCACCTGAGTGGAAATCGGGGTGTCGTCGCCCACCATCAGGCGGGCGATCTCCGTGGCGGAGACCTCCGCCGGCCGGCAGTCGCCGCTCACCCGCCCCTGGCGCAGCACCGTGGCGTTGTCGCACAGGGCTCGGACTTCTTCCAGTTTGTGGCTGATGAACAGAATGCTGCAGCCTTCCTTTGCCAGCTGCCGCAGGGTCTGGAACAGCACCCGGACCTCCTGGGGCGTGAGCACCGAGGTTGGCTCGTCCAGGATCAGCAGGGTGCTTTCCTGAATCAGGCAACGCACGATCTCCACCCGCTGGCGTTCGCCCATGGACAGGGTGCTGACGTAACGGCGCGGATCCAGGGCCATGCCGTAGCGCTCGGACACGTCACGAATCCGCTGCTCCAGCTGGCGCCGGTCCCGGGTCTCGTCCGCCGGCAGGTTCAGGGCGATGTTCTCCGCCACGGTCAGGGTTTCAAACAGTGAGAAGTGCTGGAACACCATGCCGATGCCCAGTTCACGGGCCCGGGCGGGGCTGTCCACCGTCACCGGATGGCCATTCCAGATGATGCGGCCCTCGTCCGGCTGTACCACGCCGTAGATCACCTTCATCAGGGTGCTCTTGCCCGCGCCGTTCTCGCCCAGCAGGGCATGAATCTCGCCGGCCTCCACCACCAGGTCGATGCCGTCATTCGCGCGGCAGCCGGGGTATTCCTTGACGATGTTCTCGAGTCTCAGGCGTGTCGCCATGCTCATCGTTACCGTGCCTCGTTCGTGTCCCGGGCCAGGAGAATCTGACCATTTATTCAGCATTTCTCGACGAGCAATAACCCTGCCAACTTATAAAGCCGACATGGAAACCGCACAGATTTAACCAATTGGTCAGATTTTTGCAGAGACCGGATCAGATTCAGGCGGCAACGGGGCCCGGACCGGGACCGTCCGTCTTGTAGACCACCGGAAATCAGGCAGTAATGGAGACGGGAGTGATTCAATTCGCGCTGAACGGGCAGCTCCAAAAACTTGACCAGGCTGACCCAAATCTGAGCATCCTGACATGGCTGCGCACCAAAATGCGGCTCACCGCCACCAAGGAGGGCTGCGGTTCCGGCGACTGCGGCGCCTGCACCGTCATCATGGGCACGCCTGACCCTTCGGGCGACATGCGCTACGAAGCCGTCAACAGCTGCATCGCCCTGATCGGCAGCCTGCACGGCCGTCACCTGATCACTCTGGAAGCGTTCCAGCAGACCCCGTGCCACCCCGTGCAGCAGGCCATGATCGAACAGCACGCCTCCCAGTGCGGCTTTTGCACCCCCGGCATCGTGATGTCGCTGATTGCCCTGCACGCCCATCAGGCTGGGCAGCCGGCGCCGCGACCGGCGGTACTTGAGGCGCTGTCCGGCAACCTCTGCCGCTGCACCGGATACCGCCCGATCGTGGCGGCCGGCCAGCAGGCGATGGTCCAGCAGTGGCAGCCGGACACCCCCGGGCACCCTGCCCGGGGCCTGGCTGATCCGGCCCGGGATCCGATCCTGACCGTGGACAGCAGCGGCGACGCCTGCCTGGCGCCGCCTTCCGGAGCCCGTTTCGACGCCCCCGCCAGCCTGGCGGCACTGATCGAGCTGCGCCGCCGCCACCCCCGGGCCCAGCTGGTGGCCGGGAGCACCGACCTCGCTCTGAACATCACCCAGGGCCTGGCGCGCTTCGAGCACCTGATCAGCGTCAGCCGGGTGCCTGAGCTGCGGGGCTGCCAGGTCGAGGACGGGGCACTGGTGATCGGCGCCGCCACCACCTTTACCGAACTGCGCGCCCCGCTCAGCCAATACTGGCCGGCCTTCGATGGCCTGCTGGAACGCCTGGGTTCACTGCAGATCCGCAACCGGGGCACCCTGGGCGGCAACATCGGCAACGCCTCCCCCATTGGCGACATGCCGCCGGCACTGATCGCCCTCGGCGCCACCCTGGTCCTGAACGGACCGGACGGCGAGCGTCGGTTGCCCCTGGAATCGTTTTTCCTGGGCTACAAGAACACCGACCTGCGCCCCGGCGAATTCATCCATTCGGTCCGCCTGCCCCTGCCAGCGGCGGACACCCGGCTGTTCATCTATAAGGTCTCGAAACGGCTGGATGACGACATCTCCGCGGTCCTCGGCGCCTTCCACCTGACCGTCAGCGACGGCCGGGTGAGCGATTGCCGCCTGGCCTATGGCGGCATGGCCGCCACCCCCGCCCGGGCCCGCCAGGCGGAGTCGGCGCTGCGAGGCCAAGCGTGGACGGAAACCACGGTGGCGGCTGCGGTGGCCGCCCTGGACCAGGATTTCTCGCCACTCAGCGACGTACGGGCCTCCGCCGAATACCGGCGCAGGGTGGCCGGTAACCTGCTCAGGCGGGCGCTGGCCGCGTCCCGGCCGGACGAGCGCAACCAACCCCTGACGGTGACCGACTATGCGTAAGCTCCCCCTGAACACACCCACCCCGGCCCGCTCCGCCCGGGGCGTGGCGGGCTCCGCCAGTTACCACGACAGCGCCTGGAAACACGTCAGCGGCCAGGCCCGCTACATCGACGACCTGCCCAGGCCGGAGGGCCTACTGTATGCCGCCGTCGGCCACAGCGCGCAGGCCCACGCCCGCATCCTATCCATGGACCTGTCCGCCGTGGCCGCCTATCCGGGGGTGGTCGCGGTGGTGACGGCGGCGGACGTACCGGGCCATCTGGACATTGGCCCGGTGTTCCCGGGGGATCCGCTCCTGGCCGGCGAACACGTGGAATACGTCGGCCAGCCACTGTTCGCCGTCGCCGCCACCAGCCACGACACCGCCCGCAAGGCGGCCCGGCTGGCCAAGGTGGAATACCAGCCACTGGAGGCGGTGATCACCGTGGAGCAGGCCCTGGCGCGCCAACGGTTCGTGCGCCCCAGTCAGCGCCAGCAACGGGGAGACCCGGACCGGGCCCTGGCGGAAGCCCCGCACCGGCTGCGCGGCGAACAGCGGGTCGGCGGCCAGGAGCACTTCTATCTGGAAAGCCAGGCCTGCCTGGTGGAACCCACCGAGGACGGCGGCATGTTTGTGCACACCAGCAGCCAGCACCCGTCCGAGGTGCAGAAACTGGTGGCCGAGGTGCTGGGCCTGCCCATCCACGAAGTGCAGGCGGAAGTCCGGCGCATGGGCGGCGGCTTCGGCGGCAAGGAAACCCAGGCCGCACCGGTGGCCTGCATCGCCGCCCTGCTGGCCCACGTCACCGGCCGGCCGGTGTCCTACCGCCTGGCCCGGGCCGACGACATGATCCAGACCGGCAAGCGCCACGACTTCTACAACACCTACGACATTGGCTTCGACGACGACGGCCGCATCCACGGCGCCGACATCATGGTGGCGGGGCGCTGCGGCTACTCCCCCGACCTGTCCGACGCCATCGTCGACCGTGCCATGTTCCACGCCGACAACGCCTACTTTCTGGACAACGCCCGGGTGGTCGGCCACCGGTGCAAGACCCACACCGTTTCCAACACCGCCTTCCGGGGCTTCGGTGGCCCCCAGGGCATGATGGTGATCGAACAGGCCATCGAGGACATCGCCCGCCACTTGGGCAAGGACCCACTGGATGTGCGCCTGCTCAACTGCTACCGTCCGGGGCGGGACACCACCCACTATGGCCAGGTGATTGAGCAGCACGTCCTGCCGACCCTGATGGCCTCCCTGGCGGAGTCCGCCGAGTACCGCCGGCGGCGCCGGGAAATCGCCGATTTCAATCGCACCAGCCCAGTGCTGAAGCGGGGGCTGGCGCTGACACCGGTCAAGTTCGGCATCTCCTTTACCGCCAAGCACCTGAACCAGGCCGGCGCGCTGGTGCACATCTACACCGACGGCAGTATCCACGTGAACCACGGCGGCACCGAAATGGGCCAGGGCCTGTACATCAAAGTGGCGCAGGTGGTGGCCACGGCCTTTCAGGTGGACCTGGACCGGATCAAGGTCTCCGCCACCCGCACCGATAAGGTACCCAACACCTCGCCCACCGCGGCCTCTTCCGGCTCCGACCTGAACGGCATGGCGGCACTGGACGCCTGCGAAAAGATCCGGAAACGGCTGATCGCCTTTGCCGCCGACCACGGGTCGGTGCCCGAGGACCAGGTACAGTTCCACGACAACCAGGTCCGGATCGGCGATCGCCGTATGCCCTGGCCGGAGTTCATCCAGGCGGCCTACCTGAACCGGGTCTCGCTGTCGTCCTCGGGCTTCTACGCCACCCCGAAGATCCACTACGATGCCACCACCGGCACCGGCCGCCCTTTCCTCTACTACGCCAACGGCGCCGCCTGCTCCGAGGTGGTCGTCGACACCCTCACCGGGGAGTACCGCGCCCTGCGTACCGACATCCTCCAGGACGTGGGACGCTCCCTGAACCCCGCCATCGACATCGGCCAGATCGAGGGGGGATTCGTGCAGGGCATGGGCTGGCTGACCACCGAGGAGCTGGTCTACCATGAGGATGGCCGGCTGCTGACCACCGGCCCGGCCACCTACAAAATTCCGGCGGTGTCCGACTGCCCGCCGGACCTGCGGGTACAGCTGCTGGCCGACAGCCCCAACCACGAGGCCACGGTGTTCCATTCCAAGGCCGTGGGCGAGCCGCCGCTGATGCTGGGCATCTCGGTCTGGTCGGCCTTGCGGGACGCGGTTTCCAGCCTCACCGGGTACCGTTTCAGCCCGCCGCTGGACCCACCCGCGACGCCGGAAACGGTGCTGAACGCGGTGGCCGCCAGCCAGCAGTGGCTGGCGCGGCAGGAGGGGGCCTGATGGACACGCTCATGAACTGGTATCAGGCAGTGGCCGACTGCGAACAGCGGGGCGAGCCCTATGTGCTGGTCACCGTGCTCGGGGTCACCGGCTCGGTGCCCCGGGAGCCGGCCAGCAAGATGGTGGTCACCGGCGACCACAGCTTCGACACCATCGGCGGTGGCCACCTGGAATACCGGGTCTGCCAGCAGGCCCGGGAGCGTCTGGCCCGACGCGACTACACACCGGAGCTCGCCCATTTCCCCCTCGGCGCCAGCTTGGGCCAGTGCTGCGGCGGCCGTGTTTCGGTGCTGCTGGAGGCCCATCCCGGCTGCCAGCAGCAGCTGGTGCTGTTCGGCGCCGGCCACGTGGCCAAAGCCGTGGTACAGATTCTGGCCGGCCTGCCCTGGCGGGTGACCTGGGTCGACTCCCGAGCGGCACAGTTTCCCAAAGAAGCACCCACCAACGTTCATCCTCACCTCACCGACGACCCGGTCGGGGATGCTCCCGACCTGTGCGACGGCCGGCACGTCCTGATCCTCACCCACAACCACGCGCTGGATTTCGAACTGTGCCGGACCCTGCTGACCCGGGGCACCTGCAACAGCATCGGCCTGATCGGCTCCGGCACCAAGGCTCGCCGGTTCCGGCAACGGCTGGCACACCGGGGCTTTGACGCGGATGCGATCGGAACGATCCGGTGCCCGGTCGGCCTGCCCCAGGTTCCGGGCAAGCGCCCGATGGAGGTGGCCGTGTCCATCTGCGCCGAACTGTTGGCCATGACCCACCAGGTACCGGCAACGCCGCCCCGACGCGGCGTTGCCTGGAAAGACCTCAGACAGCTGATCGAACACCCCTCGGAGGGAGACGCCACCCCATGACCCTGGACGAACTCAACCATTTGCCGCCGGAAGCGGCGGCCCGGATCTTCCGGAACTGCTGCGCCGCCGAGCCCTGGGTTGCCGGCATGGTGGCCGGCCGCCCCTACCGGGACCTGACCGAGGTGCTGGCCTGCAGCCGCGCACTCTGGCCCACTCTGGACGAATCGGACTGGCTGCAAGCGTTCGAGGCCCACCCGCGCATCGGTGATGTCGACAGCCTGCGGGAGAAATACGCCAGCACCAAAGACCTGGCCAGCGCCGAGCAAGCCGGCACCCGCCAGGCGGACGAGACCGTGCTGCGGCGCCTGAAGGAAGGCAACGACCGTTACTTCGACACCTACGGTTTCATTTTCATCGTCTGCGCCACCGGTAAGAGTGCCGCCGACATGCTGGCGCTGCTGGAACAACGATTGGGCACCCCCCGGGAGGAGGAAATCCGCAACGCCGCCCGGGAGCAGATCAAGATCACCGAACTCCGGCTGGAGAAGCAATTCATGGCCCCACGAAGCCCCATCACCACCCACATCCTCGACCTGGGCAACGGTACCCCCGCCGCCGGCGTGGGGGTCACCCTGACCGGCCCGGACGACACCGGCGCCCCCTCGGCGGTGTTGGCACAGGGCACCACCGATGCCGACGGCCGCATTGGCCAATGGTTCGAGGGGCCGCTGAAACCGGGCCGCTACCGGTTGTGCTTCCAGACCGGCGCCTGGTTCGCGGCGCGGGGGCAGGACACCTTCTTCCCCGAGGTGAACCTGGACATTCAGGTCACCGACAGCCAGGCCCATTACCATGTCCCACTGCTGCTGAACCAGTGGGGTTACTCAACCTACCGGGGGAGCTGATGACCAGGCCACACGCATCCGAACCGCCGTTTCCCGATGACATTCAGGTACACCGGGGCGCGATCCTGCATTTCCTCGACGATCCCGGCAACGACACCGACCCCAGGCCCGACAGCCTGGCCTTTCTCGATGACGGCCTGCTGGTACTGCACCGGGGCCGGGTGCTGGCCACCGGCACCCCCGAGGACCTGATCCCCCGCCTGCCGGTGGGCACCGAAGTGCGCTACTGGCACCATGGCCTGCTGGTGCCCGGATTCATCGACACCCATGTGCACATGCCGCAACTCGGCGTCATGGCCAGCTACGGCACCCAGCTTCTGGACTGGCTGAACACCTACACCTTCCCCCACGAGGCCCGTTTTGCCGAAGGCGACTGGGCCCGCGCCGAGGCTGATCGCTTCACCCGGCTGCTGCTGGCCCACGGCACCACCTCCGCGTTGGTGTTCTGCACCTCCCACGCCCAGTCTGTGGAGGCCCTGTTCGAGGCGGCGGAAAGCCGGAACATGGCCCTGACGGCGGGCAAGGTACTGATGGACCGCTTCGCCCCTGAGTCGTTGCTCGACACCGCCGAACGTGGCTACCGGGACAGCCTCGACCTGCTCCGGCGCTGGCACGGGCGGGGCCGCCTGCGTTACGCCGTCACCCCGCGGTTCGCCGCCACCTCCACGCCGGAACAACTGGCCCTCGCCGGCCGGCTGGCGCGGGAATGCCCGGATGCCCTGGTCCAGACCCACTGGGCCGAGAATCCGGCCGAGATCCAGTGGACCCGGGAACTGTTCCCGGAACGGGCCAGCTATCTGGACGTCTACCGACACTACGGCCTGCTCGGCGACCACACCGTGCTGGCGCACGGCATCCACATCAACGACCACGACCGGGCGGTGCTGGCGGCCACCGGCACCCGGATCGCCTTCTGCCCGACCTCCAACACCTTTCTCGGCAGCGGCCTGTTCGACTTCGCCGGTGCCCGGGCCGCCGGCGTTCCGGTTGGTCTGGCCACCGACGTGGGCGGTGGTACCAGCCTGTCCATGCTGGCCACCATGGCCGAGGCCTACAAGGTGTGCCGTCTGCGGGGGCAGACCCTCAGCCCATGGCAGGCGTTCTACCTCGCCACTCTGGGCAATGCCCGGGTCCTGCACCTGGAGCACAGCGTCGGCAGCTTCCGGGACGGCCGCCACGCCGACTTCCTGGTACTGGACATGACCGGGTCCCCCCTGCTCGACATGAAGCGGCCGTTTTGCCAGTCGCTACAGGACACGCTGTTCAGCCTGATGATGCTGGGCGACGACCGCGCCGTGGCCGCCACCTTTGTCGCGGGCGAGCTGCAGCATCAACGGCCCGGCCCGTCACCGTCACAGATCCAGACGGTCGCCCCCGCTCACCACACACACCCGACACAAGGAGCCTGATTCATGGAGGCCTACCTCACCGAGTGGCTGGCCCTGCTGGTCCGCTGGATACACGTGATCGCCGGCGTCGCCTGGATCGGAGCATCCTTCTATTTCATCTGGCTGGACAACCACCTCCGGGAACCGCCGGAGTGGAAGAAGCAGAAAGGCATCAAGGGGGATCTGTGGGCCATCCACGGCGGTGGCTTCTACGAAATCGCCAAGTACCGCTACGGCCCGGAACGCATGCCGGAAGAGCTGCACTGGTTCAAGTGGGAAGCCTACTCCACCCTGCTCAGCGGCATGGCGCTGCTGTTCGTGGTGTACTACCTGGGCTCGCCCGGCTACCTGGTGGACCCGGCCAAGGCTGACCTGACCACCGGCACCGCCATGGCCATCGGGCTGGGGGGCATTGCCCTGGTGCTGGCCCTGTACGAAGCCCTGATCCGGAGCCCGCTGGCGAACAACGGCCGGCTGTTCGGCTTGGTGTTCTTTCTGGTCCTGGTACTGGCGGACTGGACCTACTTCCAGTGGTTCTCCGGCCGCGGCGCCTTCATCCACGTGGGCGCCACCATCGGCACGGTGATGGTCGCCAACGTGTTCCTGGGCATCATCCCCTCCCAGAAGGCCCTGGTGGCCACGGTACGCGCCAACCGCGAGCCGGACGCCCGGGTCAAACGCCTGGCGGACCTGGCCAAGCTGCGCTCCACTCACAACAACTATTTGACCCTGCCGATCCTGTTCATCATGATCAGCAACCACTACCCGTCCCTATACGGCCACGCCCATGGCTGGGCGATCCTGGCGGCCATCGGCTTCATCACGGCCTTTGCCCGTCACTATTTCAACCTGCGCCACCGGGGCATCCGCAAACCGTCCATTTTGGTGGCCTCGGCCCTGATGGCTCTGGCCCTGATCTGGGTACTGGCGCCCGCACCGGCCAGCGACGCTCCGGCGGCCTCGGCGCCGGTGTCCGACAGCACCGTGCGGAGCATCGTCCAGACCCATTGCCTGGGCTGCCATGCTCGCCATCCGAGCCAGCCGGGCTTCCAGGCACCGCCGGCCGGCATCGTGCTGGAGCAGCCCGCCCAGTGGCTCAGCCACAAGGCCCAGATTCTGCAGGCGGCGGTGGCCACCCAGTACATGCCCCTGGGCAATCTCACCGGCATGACCGAACAGGAACGGCAACAACTGGGACAATGGCTGAACCAGACACACTGATACACCGACAAACCCGGGAGATTAGCATGCACGATTTCATTCGGCAGCTACCCAAGGTGGAGCTGCATCTGCACATCGAAGGCACCCTGGAACCGGAACTGATGTTCGAACTGGCGCAGCGCAACCGGATCGACATCCCCTTCGCCTCGCCCCGGGAAGTGCGCGAAGCCTACCGGTTCAGCAACCTGCAATCGTTCCTGGACATCTACTACCAGGGCGCGAACGTGCTGATTCACGAGCAGGACTTCTTCGACCTGACCTGGGCCTATCTGCTGCGCTGCCGGGACGATCGGGTGATGCACACGGAGATCTTCTTCGACCCCCAGGCCCACACCGCCCGGGGCATCGACTTCGCCACCGTGGTCGGGGGGATCCGCAGAGCACTGGACCAAGGCCAGGCGGAACTGGGCATTTCCAGCCACCTCATCCTGTGCTTCCTGCGTCACCTCAGTGAGGCAGAGGCGATGGCCACTCTGGAGCAGGCCCTGCCCCACCGGGACCGCATCATCGGGGTGGGGCTGGATTCCTCCGAACGGGGCCATCCACCGGAAAAATTCGCCCGGGTCTTCCGCCGGGCCCGGGACGCCGGCTTCCTGGCCGTCGCCCACGCCGGCGAGGAAGGCCCCGCCCGGAACATCCGCGGCGCCCTGGAGGCTCTGGGCGTCCAGCGCATCGACCACGGTGTGCGCTGCGTGGAAGACCCGGCCCTGGTCCGGGAACTGGCCCAGACCCGCATGCCGCTGACCGTCTGCCCCCTCTCCAACGTCAAACTGAAGGTGTTCGAGAACATGCAGGCACACAACATCGTCGAGCTGCTGCGCCAGGGCCTGTGCGTCACCATCAACTCCGACGATCCCGCCTATTTCGGCGGCTACATGACCGACAACTTCCTCGCCGTCGCCGAGGCCCACACCGTCACCCGGCAGGAACTGGCCCAGTTCACCCTCAACGCCATCGAAGCAAGCTTTGTCAGCGAAGAGCACAAACAGGCAATGGCCGAGAAGGTGCGGCGTTTTCTGGCGGATGCACCGTAACTGAAAAGCAGCGACGTGGGCTCGGGCGGCCGTGGGCCTTATCCTCAGGAGGCAACCGGCCCCCTGGCCTCGAAATTGGCCTGGATGCGTTGCAGCAGATAATCCCGGGCGGAAATCGGCGGGTATTTTTTCTCCGGACCTTGGATGATTTCATCCTTGTTGGCTTGGCAGAAGAACGCCATGCTGTAGCGCGCCCCCCGAGGCTCGCCCGGGCGGGGCATGCGGACACGGTGCAGGGTCGACTTCAGGCGGTCGTCGCTCCAACGCATGAGCATGTCGCCGATGTTGCAGGTGATCAGGCCGTCTTTCGGTGTCACCGAATACCACGCCCGTTCCTCGCCCTTGCCCTCGGTGCCCCGGCCAGGGCTGACCTGCAGGCCGCCCTGGCCTTCCTGCTGAAATACCATGGTCAGGCAGTCGAAGTCGGTATGGGCGCCGGCGCGCCAGATCGAGGGATCCAGCGGCTGGTCCTCCGGCAGCGGCAGATAGTGCAACAGCCTTAGGGTGCTCTGATAGTCCGGCCGGGCCCGGTCATGCGCCCGGGTGAAGAACGCCCGGTCGAACCCCAGGCGGTCGGCGAAGCAGGACAGGATGTCCATGCCCAGCCGCCAGGCCCGGTATTCAAAATCCAGCATCACCCGCTGGAACTCCGGTACCACGGTCTGATTCGGCCAGAGGCCGTCCATGTGCGGCAGGGTGATCTGAAAAGACTCCTTCTCGTCCGCCGTGCCGGTGGACGGCCGCACCTGGGACTTGAACTCCCAGCCGGCGTTGAGTCCCTCTTTCAGGAGGTACGCCTGTTTCCGCGCTTCCGGCAGGGCGAAGAACCGTTCGGACAGGGCAAAGGCCTGCCGGATCCGGGCCGGCTCCAGGCCGTGGTTGGCGATCTGGAAAAACCCCACCTCGGTGGCGGCGCGCCACAGCTGGTCGGTGATCTCGGCCCGGCGGGCAGTGAAATCGGACAGGTCGATGACGGGAATCTCCCGCTCCGTTTCCCGGCCGAAGCCCCCCAGGGTACGTTCCAGATTCAGTTCTTTCAGTTGGTATTTCTGGGCAGTCGAAGTCATCTGTGCCTCCTCGGCTCATACACGCGATTCAGGACCGGAGAAACACGGGTGACGACGGAAGGAAGGACAGTCCGGGTACGCCTTGCCGCCGCCCACCGCGCCTATTCACCGGTCGACGACTGAGCAATGACCCGAAACCGCCGACAGGGCGGCTTCTGACTGCTTCTACTCAGGACGGGGCACTGGGGCCCCAAACGGTTGGATACAGTTTTCATGCCAATCGGCAACGGACGCTAAATCAATCAGTTAGCCTAGATCGACCGGACCTGGGGCCCCCCGAAACGGTGCAGACGTTCGGTGTCGGCACCCAGGTTGTGCATGCCGCCCGCCCGGGCGTCTGAAAGCCCAGACCCAACGACTCCGGACCCGGGTCCAACAGCCGACCGGCGGCCCCTGTGGAAGCGGCCGGTCGGTGTCGGCTTGGGCCGGCGGTTACTTCGGCAGGGTGGCGTCGATGCCTTCGACGTACCAGTCCATGCCGGCCAGTTCTTCCTTGCTCATGGTTTCGCCGGCGGCGACCCGCAGGGTGCCGGTCTGATCCTTGAGCGGACCGGTGAAGGGGTGGAGTTCGCCGTTGTGAATGGCGTCGATCACCGATTCCACCTTGGCCCGCTGGTCCTCCGTCAGACGGTCGCTCAGGCCCACGATCTGGATGACGTCGTCCGCCAGGCCCCCCCAGTAGTCCTCGGACGTCCAGGTGCCGTCCATCACCGCCTGGACTGTATTGATGTAGTACGGCGCCCAGTTGTTGACCACGGACAACAAGTGCGCCTGTTCACCAAAGTGGCGCATGTCGGAGGCCTGGCCCACGCCCCACTTGCCACGTTTTTCCGCGGCCATCAGCGGTGCCGGGCTGTCGGTGTGCTGTACCAGCACGTCGGCGCCCTGGTCCATGAGGGTGTTGGCGGCATCCGCTTCCTTCGCCGGATCAAACCAGGTGTTCACCCAGACCACCTTGATCTTGATGTCCGGGTTGACGGCCTTGGCGCCCAGGTAGACCGAGTTGATGTCGCGGATAACTTCCGGGATCGGGAAAGAGGCGATGTAGCCGATGGTGTTGGTCTCGGTCACCAGGCCGGCGGCGGTACCGGTGACGTAGCGGCCCTCGTAGGTCTTGGACAGGTAGGTGCCGAGGTTGTCCGAGCGCTTGTAGCCAGTGGCGTGCAGGAAGGTGATGTCCGGATATTCCGCGGCGACCCGCGCCGTCGCATTCATGAACCCGAAGGAGGTGGTGAAAATCACGTCGTTGCCAGCCTGAGCCAGACGGCGGATGGTCCGCTCGGCGTCGGCGCCCTCACTGACGTTTTCCACGTAGGTGGTTTCAACCCGGTCACCGAAATGCTTTTCCAGCGCCAGGCGCCCTTGGTCGTGCTGGTAGCTCCAGCCATGGTCGCCGATGGGTCCAACGTACACGAAGCCCACTTTCATGGGATCGGCCGCCTGGGAGGACAACGGAAGTGCAAGTGCCGCCACAAACGCGAGCGTGCGTTTTAAGCTCATGGGTCTTTCTCCTGAACATTTAGGGTTGTCTTTGGGTTGATGTGCGTCGAACCCTGTTTTCACCAGCAAAAAGCTGGCCAAATGTTCGGGTTTTATAACTTACTGATTTTAAAGGCTGGAAAAAATCACCCAAGCCCTTTCAGCCCGGAGCCGCACCAGGAGCGGGCATGGCGGCACGCACGCCCCGCATCCGGGCAGGCCGGCCCGATTTACCCCTCCCTCGCCTCATACTCCCGCACCAGGGCCATCAGGAAACTCTGCCCCGCGGAACTCAGAAAACAGCGCCCCGCGCCGGAGCGGAACAGCAGGTGGCGCCGGGCCAGGTAATCCAGCGCCTCGGACCAGCCCTTTTCGAAACGGGCGGCGCGCAGCATGTCGTTGTATTCGTCATCGGCGGCCAGCGCCGCCAGGTCGTTTTCATCGAGCCCGGCATCCGGACGCGCGAGGTAGTCCAGGTCCCGGCCGCTGCGGGCAAAGTAGCGCCCCAGCAACAGCAGCACCACCTGCACCCGGAAGGCGTGTTCATCATGCTCCTCGGATTCGTCATCACCGGGATCACGCAGGTAAAAAAAGGCGCCCGATTCGTGAAACACCAGCTCGCTGCCCAGGTGCTCATAGAAGGTTCGGAAGTGGGACAGGTGGTTGTACAGCAGCTGGTAATGGGGGTTGGCCACCAGCTGTGAACGGTTCGGGTCCCAAACCTCGCGCACGATCACCCGGCCGGACAGGAATTCCCGGTAGATGGCGGCACTCTGCGCCGGCAGGATGGCATCGAAGGCCGGGGAGGCGGTGGTGTCGGCGGTGGCGTTGGTCAGATCAGTCATGCTCGGTTTCCGGTCGTTTCTCTAGGCGACGTTTTCGGTAGACAAAGCGTTCATCGGGGGCATGGTCCCCGGCCGGTGGGGCCAGGGTCCGGAACCGGTTGGTGGTGAACACCCGATAGCCCGCCGGGGGCCGGTTCAGCATCCGGTTGAGGGCTGCCAGCAGGTCGGGGAAGCGGTAGCCGTCGATGAAGCCGTCGAGGCGGCCGTGCAAGGCTCGCACCAGATCGTCCGTGGGTCGCAATTCCAAGCGCTCCAGCCACTGGTAGAGGCGGTTGATGCGTTCCACGTCCACCCGCGAGTGGCGACCGGCTCCGGCCACTTCGGGCAGGGCCGGCACCTCCGCCTGCCGGCGCAGGTCCGCCAGGCGCAACTCCAGTTCACTGAACAGCAGCTGGTAGTAGCTGGTGGACTGGCCAAAGGCGTAGTGCCGGGGCCGCGGCTGGGCCCGCAGCCCGACCAGGAAACCGGTACTGCGGGAGAAGCCGGAGCCGTCCAGCCACTTGCGCCGCAGGCTCAGGGTTTCCGTTTCCCCCTTCAGTGCCCGCAGCTGGCCGTAGAAATGTTCCATGGCGTTGTACTGAACCATGCCCCGACGGGTCTTGCGCAGGAAATGTTCGACCTCCTGCGCCACCGCCTGGATCGGCTTGTACAGGGCATTGAGACTGATGGAGGAACGGAACAGTTGGTCCGCCAGCGCCGGGTGGCCATGGTCATCCAACAGCCGGACCATGGCGTCGAAGGTCTCGAACAGGTTCGTGCCATCGTTCAGGCGACTGTCCGGGTTGAGGAACACCAGCGTCGGCTTGATGTGGCGGTCGTACAGGGTCACGATCTGCTCGAACAGGTTCTGGCGGAACTGCTGAAACCGGTCGGGGTTGCGGCTGGCGTCGCCGGACATGTCGGCCAGCTGGGCGCTGATGGTTTGCATCCGCAGCACGTTCTGGCGCAGCAGGCCGATCAGCAGGCTCACCCGTTCGTTCAGATCATCGCAGAGTTCGGTGAAGTCCGGGTCGACGTTGCTGAAGGAACTTCGCTCCAACCGGTCCCGCACATCCCGCAACGTCACCAGGTGGCCCCGCAACCGGGCGTCGGTCAGCTCCTGATACAGGGAAGCATTGCACGCCCGCATCAGGTTGATCAGGGCATCCTGAAACACCAGCCGGCGTTCGCCGTCCACCTTGACGATGTCGATCACCAGGCCGCTGCGGAACAGGTTGTCGGTGTTGAGCGCCAGCCGCAGGCGCTCGCGGTCGGCCCGGCTCAGGCCCCGGGAGTAGGCCACCACCTCGGCCATCAGATCCGCCTCACGCAGATAGCGGGTCTCCTGCCGGTCCATGCGTTCGATCAGCCGGAACAGGATACGCGGATGCTCGAACAGCAGCCGCGTGGTGTCCAGCGTGCTGAACCGCTTACTCATCGGCCGGCTCCAGCAGCGAGTCCTGGCTCTGGTCAAGCCAGCGGTTCAGGGGCTGGCCGCCGGTGAAGCCCTCGGCGCCCCCCCAGAACACCAGGGTGCGCTGTGGGCTGTAGGGGCGCGCGGTGCGCATCTGCCCCACCTCCAGATGCCGCCCGATCAGGTAGATCATCTCGGCGCTGGCGCTGTGGGTGGCGGCGGAAAAGAGGTTGAAGCCCTGGCTGCCCAGGCGCTCCAGCAACGAGGGCATCTGGCTGATGTCGACGCTGGCCAGTTCGTCCAGCACCAACGGGAAGGACAGGCGCACCCCCGGGAACAGGACCCGCTTGAGCAGCCGGTACACCAGTTCCAGGTTGATCAGCGCCGTGGTCGAGGTGGACTGCCCCTTGCGGTCCAGCGCCGTGGCGTGGGCCTTGCGGGTGCGGTAGGAAATACCGGTGATCACCTTGTCCATGGTCAGGCGCTTGCTGCCCCCCTGCTCGCCGAAAAAGTCGGCCACGAACACCCGCAACCGGTCGTAGAAGGCATCCGACTGCAACTGGTTGCCATAGGGGTCAATGTTGTTCGCCTCTTCCACCAGGTTGCGGAATTTGGGGTCGGTGTGAATATCGACCCGGATTTCCACCAGGTCGTTGATTCGGACCCCGTCCAGCTCCCGGTTCAACTGGGCCTCGAACCGAGCAATGTGATCGTGGTTGGCCTTGAGTGCCTGGCGGTAGCTGGCCACGGCCTCGTTGTGGACGGCGATCTGCTCTTCCAGGACCCGGCGCTGCTCCGCCAGCGCCGCGAACAGGTCGGACAGCGCCTTGAACACATCCCGGATAGCGCCGGCCTGGGGGCTGTCCTTCTGCAGGGTTCCCTCCTTGTCCTCGTGAATGCCCAGAGAGACAAACTGGCGCAGATGTTCGAGGATCTGCCAACGCAGGGATTCCAGTTCGTCCAGGGCATCCTGCAGGTCGTCAAAGGCGGCCACCGACACCTGGTCCGCCGGTACCGGCGCGTCCGGCTCCACTGCCCTGAGGTGCGGGAAGCGACGTTCCACGGTCGCCAGGCTGTGCTCCAGTTGGGCCAGCTCCCGCTCCCGCTCTTCCACCCGGTCCTTCTCGGCCCGGACCCGGGCTTCTTTCTCCCGCAGCGCGTCCAGTTTCTCCTGCTCCTGGCGAGCCTGCTCCTGGATCGCCGCCACCTTCAGTTCCGCCTCGGCCTTCTGTTCAGCGGCGTCCTGCAGGGTGGTGGCGGCCGCGGGGTAACGGCGGAGGGTTTCCAGGTCCTTCGTCAGTGCTTTGAGTTCCCGCTCGGTACGGGCGATGACCTGGGGACGGTCTTCATGGGCGTCGGCGCTGCCGGTCAGCTCCAGGCGCTCCTTCTCCAGCGCCTGCCGCTCCCCCTGAAGGCGCCGGCGCTCGGCGGCGAAGTCCCGCCGCTGCGGCGCCCGGGCCGGGTAGTGCACATCGAACCAGTCGAAGCCGCCGTCCCGGGCCTGAAACAACCCGGCGAAGGCCTGGATGCGGGCCCGGGTGTCCTCATCCAGCGCTTGGCCCGGGCTGGCGCTGACCAGCGCCGGGTCCAGCGCCCGCAATGGCGCCAGGGTATCGTCCTCCAGCTGGTTCAGCAGTTGCCAGTGCTGGCTCTGCTCGGCCTCGTCCAGGCGGGCCAGCTTCTGCTCCAGCGCGGCGATGTCCTCGGCCAGGCGGGCCAGGCGCACTTCCGCCTGGGCCGCGCTTTTCAGGGCACTCAGGTGCGCCTCCTTACGCTGGCACTCCTCCCTCAGCGCCTCGCCGATGTCCTCAAGGCTGAGGTCGCCGTATTGGGACACCAGCAGCTCACCGTCCCGGCGGTCCTGCTCGGCCCGTTTCAGGTTGCGATCGGCGGAGCGAATTTCCCCCTCGAGGGTGCCCGCTTCCCGCTCCAGGCGCTTGAGGGTATCGAGCACGTGCTTGAGTGATCCGCTGACATCGTTGTGAGCACGCACGGCCTGACTGCGCTGTTCCGCGACCGTCTTCCGGGCCGCCGCCACGCCGGCCCGGAAGTTGGCGAAGGCCACCTGGCTGGCCAGCAAGGCCTGATAGCGTTCGTAGTCCCGGCACAGGCGCTCGAACCGGGGGCGTTCCCGGTCAATGCGGTTGAGCTGGATCTGCTGCTGTTTGAGCTCCTCGTGCCGGGTCAGGAACTGGTCGATGTTGAAGTCAAAGGCGTCATCGGCGAATTTCTTGTCCGCCTCGATGATGCTGGCTACGGCGTTGGCCATGGCCTGATCATCCGCCTTCATCTCGAACAACAGCAGAATCAGGGTACGCAGTGACTGCACCCGGCGCTCATCCAGCTCCCCCAGCGGCAGCACCGAGTAGCGCACGGCGTCCGCATTCATCATTTCGCTGCTGTACAGCAGCGACTTGAGCTTGGCCGGATCGCTGGTAAACAGGGTGTCCCGGGACACCGTTTTCAGGGCCTGGGACAGGCGGCCGAAGGACAGCTCCGGAACCGCCTGCCCGATGCCGGTGTCATCGTCCCCGTTCCAGAACAGCGGCCGCAACTGCTCATAGGGCACCGGTACGAAGGCCCGGCCGTAGCTGAGCTGGCTGCTGTGCTCGCGATACAGGATCTGGCAATGGACCCCCGCCGGGTTTTCCACCTCCATGATCAGGAAGGAATGCTGGCTGGGGAAGTAGTGCTGGTAACTCTCTTCATTGCTGTAGAAACTGCCGGCACTGGCGTTGCGGAACGCGAACTTGCGGCGGCTGTTGCGGAAGTTATTCTCCGGCAGCAGAAACAGGCGCAGGGAGTTCAGCAGGCTGGATTTTCCGAGGTTGCCCGGCCCGAGAATCAGCGCGTGGTTGTCGACGGGGATCTCCACGTAGCAGAAGCCCGCGGAATCCACCAGCACCAGACGCCGGATGCCAAAGAAAAAGGCGTTACGAGTCGCCTGCTGGTCGCTCATCCAGAATCATCTCCTGTTCCATGAACTTGCCGGTTGCCCGAAAGGCTCGGGCGAGGGAGTCAAAGCCCAGATCCTCCGCCAGGCGGATGGCCCGCGCGAAACGCGCCGTGCGCGCCGGCGTCCGCCGGAACCGGTGGTACCACGCGCTCCAGTCCCGGGGCTGGAGGTACCCGGCCTTGTCTCCCAGGTGGGTGCGTATGGTAGCAAAGATCTCCAGACCACCGGCATCGTAATCCAGTGCGCAGTACACCCGCTCGTACCGGTCCAGCCAGTCCAGGCAGCTGCGCCGGGTCACCCGCTTGCCGCCCCCCAGCACCACGTCGCAGTTCGACAGATCCAGCCCCGGCACCGCTTCCCGGGCGGCAAAAGCCAGCATGGTCCGGAACGCGAAGAAATTATCCTCGTTTTCCACCACCAGCACCTGGCGCTTGGGCTCGAAACCGCAATCCACCGCGGTCTCGGACAGCACCAGCGTATCGGGCCGCCCCGAAGGCCGCTGTTCATGGTAGACCAGAAGAAAGGTGTGCCGGGTGCGGCTGCGATGGGAGTCCCCTTTCGCGGCCGCCTCGGTCCGGTCCCGGGCCGGTGCGGCCCAGGCTTCGAGTTCAGCGAAGGCCCCCTCGTCGAGGACCTGCACCCGCCAGCGGTTCGGTGCTACCCGCTCGCTGCGAAACAGCCGGCGCTGACGGGCCCGGACGGCGGCCGGCAAGCGCTTCAGGAACGCCTCGTAGTTGATCGGTTGCCCCGCTCGGATCTTGTCCAGATACTCCCTCATTCCAGTCTCCTCCGTCTGCCCGGTGGCTGACACGCCCTCGCCCCCTCGTGCCTTGGCCTCGATCCCGTTACCATAGGCCATTCCAACACTGCGAACCGCGATCGAGGCAGGCATGTCGCTGAAGTACCGAATTATCCCCGTAACTCCGTTCCAACAGAACTGCACCCTGATCTGGTGCGAGGATACACGGCGGGCGGCCGTGGTGGACCCGGGTGGTGACCTGGAACGTATCCGCGCCGCGGTGGAGGCCGAGGGGGTGACCCTGGAAAAGATTCTGGTCACCCACGGCCACATCGACCATGCCGGCGGCGTGGGCACACTGGCCCGGACCGAGGGGCTGCCGGTGATCGGCCCGCACCGGGAGGACGCCTTCTGGATTCAGGGACTGCCCCAGCAGTCGCAGATGTTCGGGTTCCCGGCCGCGGAGGCCTTCACACCGGACCACTGGCTGGAAGATGGCGAGGAGGTCCGCGTTGGCAACCAGACGCTGGACGTGCTGCACTGCCCGGGCCACACGCCGGGGCACGTGGTGTTCTTCCACCGCGACTCGGGCCTGGCCCTGGTGGGGGATGTGCTGTTCCAGGGGTCCATCGGGCGTACCGATTTTCCGAAGGGTGACTACGACACGCTGATCCGCTCGATCCGGGGCAAACTGTTTCCGCTGGGCGACGAGGTCGCCTTCATCCCTGGCCATGGCCCCATGTCGACCCTGGGCCAGGAGCGGGCGACCAACCCCTTCGTTTCCGACCACCGGGGCTGATCACAGCCCCGCTTTTACTTGGGCAGGTTCAGCCGGAACTGGGCGATGGTCGCGCGCAGGGTTTCCGCCATCGCCAGCAGGTCACCGGCGATGCGCGCGGTTTCCTGAGCGTCGTTGGAGGTCTGCTCCGCTGAACGGCTGATTTCGATCACGTTGTGGTTGATCGACTCGGACACCTCGCTCTGTTCATTGGCGGCGCTTTCCATTTCCTGATTGAGATCGGTGATCTCGCGCACCGCCGCAGCGATGGTCTGCAGTTCAGTTTCCACTTTCAAAATGGCCTGCACCTGCTGCTCCGCCATGTCCGAAGCGTGGCGCATGGTCTCCACACAGTCCACCACTTCGGTCTTGAGGCCGTTGATGGTGTTGCGGATGTCCTCAGTGGAATCCTGGGTGCGGCGGGCCAGGGCCCGGACCTCATCCGCCACCACGGCAAAGCCGCGCCCCTGTTCACCGGCCCGGGCCGCCTCGATGGCGGCGTTCAGGGCCAGCAGGTTGGTCTGGTCGGCGATGTCGGAAATCACCTTGAGCATGTCGGACATCTGACTGGTGCGCTGGTCCAACTGCTCGATGCGGCGAGCGCCGTCCTGAACCTCGGTGTTCAGGGCCTCGATGCCCTCGACGGCGTTGCGAGCCAGGGATTCACCGGTACTGGCAGACTCAGCGGTGGCCATGGACTTGCGGGTGGTATGGATGGCGTTTTCCCGGACCTGAACCGCCGAGGCGGCCATTTCGGTGGTGGCACTGGCCACCTGATCGGTGTTGTCGCGCTGGGCCAGAACCTCACGCTCGGTGGTTTCCGCCTTGCGGGCAATGCTGCGGGCCGCCTGTTCCACCCGTTCGGCGTTGTCCATGACGGTGTGCATGCTCTCGCGGATCTTCGCCATCATGCGGTTGAAGGCGCGGGACACCGAGCCGATTTCATCGTTGCGGCGCACGTCCAGTTCGATGGTCAGGTCGGAATTCCGGGAGATCTCATCCATGCGATCATGCAGGCGCCGCAGCCGGGCAAACACCAGGCGGCTGAGCACCACGGAGGTCAACACGAAGATCACCAGGAACAGCACCACCTGGAAGCCGCCGCTGGTGAGCAGCTGGCGGCGCAGCTTGGCGTCGCTCTCGGCCAGGGAGTAATCGATCCGGATGGCCCCCAGGACTTGGCCTTCCTCAGCCTGGTGGCATCCCAGGCAGTTCACGCCCTGGTAATTCTCCCGGGCGATCACCGGTTCCACCAGGGTGTAAACCCGCCCTTTCTCGTTGCTGCTGTAGGACTCGACCCGCTGGCCGCGCAGGGCCTGCTCGTCCAGCGCATCCCGCTTTTGCTCGTAGTCGTTGCCGGCCCCGAAGGTCCGGTTCAGGTGCTCGCTACGGATCACCCGCACATCCAGAATGTCCTCGGGGGCCATGAACTTCTCGCGCAGAACCCCGCGGTTCCCGATGGTGCCGGTCACCATCATGGTGTTGAGGCCGTCGAAATAGGATTTGGCGAGGCCCTCCACGTACTTGTGGGTGAACGCCTCCAGGTGCTCGCGCTGGGAGCTGGCACTGTGCAGTACCGTCAGGACCAGGATCAGGGAGAAAGCCGCGGCCAGGGCCGCAAGCAGAAGAAACTGTATCGAGTGATGTTTTTTCATGGCTACCCAACAGCAACGCCGCCACTCCCGGCAGCTTGGACCGTGTTAACTGACTGTAGTTGTTGACGGCAAACCGACGTGGAACTTTAAGGAATTCTGTCGGTTTTTTTCATGACGCAGATCAGTCCAAGCGGCAAATTCAACCTGGCCCCAAACTTGCTTTTCCGAAGATAGACGACGAATGAGCAGCCATCAAACGGAGCGCCGCCGGAGGACACCATGTCTTCACTACTGACCTCCCTGATTCGGGCGGGCACGCAATTCCAGCAGGCTCTGGAAAAACGCAGCACCCGGACCGACACCCCCGCCGACACCCGCCAGGCCACGGCCGACGCCGCCGTGGAGACGGATCCGGCCAGCGCCGGCGACGACCGTTTCACGCCCACCGGCGCGGGCGCACCGGATCCATTCCGCCAGAAGGTACAGCGGCTGGCCCTGGCCGACTACAAGCAGACCCTGGGGAAAGATGTTGCCTTTGTCCGGGACACGCTGCGGCACAAACTTGCCGAATACAACGTGCACCCGGCCACCGCCCTGAGCGTGACCCGGCAGGCGGGAGGCGAGCTGGCGGTGGAAGGGAAGCTGCCGGACAGCACCCGGCGGCAGATCGAGACGGACCTGAACCACAACCAGGGGTTTCGCGAGGCCATCACGCGCCTGAGCGCCAGCGAACCGACGCTGCACTTCGTGGACACTGCCGTCAAGCTCAGTCAGGCCTACGGTGTCGGCAACACCCTGCTGGAAACCCTGGTCAGCGAAGACCAGCAGTTCAACGGCCTGCAGGACCTGGTGCACCGCTACCAGACCCTGCGCCGCAACGTGGAAAGCACCACCGGCAGCGCCTCAGACACCGCCTCCCGCTATGCCTTTAGCCTGAACGTCCGGGCCTGATCCGGTCAGCCTTGGAAGGGGGCCGGATCGCCCTTACCCACCCGGACCACCTGAGGCACATCACCGGTGAAGTCCACCACGGTGGTCGGCTCCAGGCCACAGAAACCGCCGTCGATGATCAGGTCCAGCTCGTGCTCAAGCGTTTCCCGGATGTCGTAAGGGTCGGTCATGGGTTCGGTGTCGCCGGGCAGGATCAGGGTACTGCTCATGATCGGCTCCCCCAGCTCACCCAGCAGCGCCTGCACGATTGCGTTGTCCGGCACCCGGACGCCGATGGACCGGCGCTTGGGATGCAACAGCCGGCGCGGCACTTCGGTGGTGGCATTGAGAATAAAGGTGTAGGGCCCCGGAGTGAACGTTTTCAGCAGGCGGTACTGGGTGTTATCCACCTTGGCGTACACACCGATGTCCGAGAGGTCCCGGCACACCAGGGTGAAATTGTGCTTTTCGTCCAGCCTGCGGATGCGCTTGATACGGTCGGACGCCGGCTTGTCGCCCAGATGGCAGCCAATGGCGTAGGCGGAATCGGTGGGATAGACGATGACGCCACCCTGGCGCAGGATTTCTACCGCCTGGTTGATCAGACGCTTCTGGGGCGTTTCGGGATGAATCTGGAAAAACTGACTCACGACTTGCCTCCCTGCTGACGGGCCGCCATGGCCGGATCCTTGCGGGAACCGCCCAGACACCCCGGTGACGCCGGCACCGACTCGCCGGTGGCCTGCCATTCTTCCGGCGTGTACAGGTGCAGGGCCAGGGCGTGCACCGGCCCGGCCAGCTCCTGCGCCAGCACCCGGTAAATTTGCTGGTGCCGCTTGACCCTGGAGCAGCCTTCGAAATCCGGCGACACCAGGGTCACCTTGAAATGGGTCTCCGAGTCCGGGGGCACGCTGTGCATGTGGCTCTCATTTTCCACCTGCAGCCGATGCACCTGAAACGCCTCGCTCAATTTTGACTCGATGGCACGTTGTACCTTCATCCGCTGTAACTCCCGTTGCTCAACCGCGGTCACGATCCGCACAGTCTACTACACCCGGCCCCCGCCTTGACACCGAGCCGCCAACGCGCCACATTCCCCCGCCTAACCCGAATCACCGAACGTCATGCGCCTTTACATCGCCGAGAAGCCCAGCCTTGCCCGAGCCATCGCCGCCGCGCTGCCCGGCCCCCACCAGAAGGGACAGGGCTGGATTCGCTGTGGCTCCGGCGACGAGGCCGCCACCGTCAGCTGGTGCATCGGCCACCTGCTGGAACCGGCCGAGCCCGGCCACTACCACCCGGGGTGGAAAAAGTGGCGGATCGAGGACCTGCCGCTGTTCCCCGAGCGCTGGGAACTGGTGCCCAAGGAAGGCGTACGCCAGCAGCTGGCGGTGCTGGAATCCCTGATCCGTCAGGCCGACCTGATCATCCACGCCGGCGACCCGGACCGGGAAGGCCAGCTGCTGGTGGACGAAGTGCTGCGCCACGTCGGCACCCAGGCTCCGGTACAGCGGGTCCTGATCAGCGACCTCACACCCGCGGCGGTGGCCCGCGCCCTGCGAGCCCCGAGAGACAACCGGGAGTTCCGGCGCCTGTCCCATTCGGCACTGGCCCGGCAGCGGGCCGACTGGCTGTACGGCATCAACCTGACCCGTTTCTACACCCTGAGCTACCAGCAACAGGGCGAACAGGGCGTCTACTCAGTGGGCCGGGTGCAGACCCCGGTGCTCGGTCTGGTGGTGGCGCGGGACCAGACCATCGAAAACTTCCAGGCCAAACCCTATTTCCGGATCGAGGCCAGCTTCCGGGCCACCGAGGAGGAGGATGACCCGCGGCCGTTCACCGCCCGCTGGCTGCCCGACGAGGCGTTCCAGGACCACCTGGACGAGGAAAACCGACTGCTCGACCGGGCACTGGCCGAACGGATTGCCGGCGAGGTTCAGGGCCGGCCGGGCGCCATTGTCGAATCCCGCTTCCGGGACCGGGCCGAGGCACCGCCCCTGCCGCTGTCGCTGTCGGCCCTGCAGATCGAAGCGGCGCGACTGTTCCGTATGGGGGCCAAGGAGGTTCTGGACACCGCCCAGAGCCTGTACGAACGGCACCAGCTGATCACCTACCCCCGCTCCGACTGCCGCCATCTGCCGGAAGAGCAGTTCCAACAGCGGCAACAGGTGATCAACGCCATCGCCCGGGTCGCCCCCGAGCTCGCCGGACCCTGTCAGAATGCCGACCTGGATCGACGCAGCGCGGCCTGGAACGATAAGGAAGTGGATGCGCACCACGCCATCATCCCGACCACCAGAAGCGCGGCCAGGGGCACGCTGACCCCGGCCGAAACCCGGCTCTACGACCTGATCAGCCGCTACTACCTGATGCAGTTTTCCGCCGACGCCATCCACCGGGAAGGACGATTGACGGTGCGGGTCGCGGAACACCGGTTCCGGGCATCGGAGTCCGCGGTGGCCGAGCCGGGCTGGAAAACCCTGGAGCTGAAACGCCGGGAAGACCGCAGCACGCCCGAGAAACCGCCCCTGCCCCGGCTGGACACCCGCGCCCCCGTGCTGTGCGAGCAGGCCCGGGTCAGTGACCACAAGACGCAACCGCCACAGCACTTCACCGACGCTACGCTGCTCTCGGCGATGACCAACATCGCCCGTTTCGTCGCCGATCCGGAGCTGCGCAAAACCCTGCGGGAAACCGATGGCCTGGGCACCGAAGCCACCCGGGCGGCCATTATCGAAACCCTGTTCAAGCGCGACTACCTGTTCCGGGAAGGCCGCTTCATCCGCGCCACCGACAAGGGCAAGCGCCTGATCGAAGCGCTGCCCGAATCCGTCGGCAAGCCGGACCGAACCGCCGTCTGGGAAGCCACCCTGGAGTCGATCCGGCGGGGCGAAGGCGACCCACGCGCCTTCCTGACCGCGCTGCAGGAGGAAATCCGGGAATTTCTGTCCACCCCCCGGGACAGCGCCGTTCCGGATCCGGCCGAGCCCGCGGCCGGCCCCCACTGCCCCAAGTGCCGGGCACCGATGGTGGAACGGGAAGGCCGGTTCGGCCGCTTTTACGCCTGCAGCCGATACCCGCGCTGCACCGGCACGCGACCGCTGGAAGACACCGCGCCCGAGGACGGCACCAGCCAGAAACCGGTCCCCTGCCCCCGCTGCTTTTCCCCCCTGGTGCGCCGGCAGGGTAAAAAAGGCTGGTTCTGGGGCTGCAGTAATTTCCCCGCCTGCCGACAAACGGTCAACGACCTCGAGGGTGTGCCCGATGTTCGTTTACGCAAGGCTACATAACGAAACGGAATCCCCTGTGTCGATCTGGGACAATGACTTGATACGGATTGGCGGACCGTATATCACCCTGTTCCTGTACGATGTCAGGCAGCGACCTTTCCCGGAGACTCCCGATGCGCATTGCTCTTCTTGAAGACGAACACGAACAGGCGCAGAACATTCAAGCCATCCTCGCCGACCGGGGGCATCATTGTGACAGTTTCCCCACCGGCCAGACGTTTCTGAGCGCCGTCCTGCACCGCAGCTACGACCTGCTGATCCTGGACTGGCAGATTCCCGACATGACCGGCATCGACGTGCTGCTCAGCGTCCGGGCCCATCTCAACTGGCCGATTCCGGTGGTGTTCCTGACCCAGCGCGACAGTGAGTCGGACATTGTCCAGGCCCTCGATGCCGGCGCCGACGACTATCTGGCCAAGCCGGCTCGGGCCGCCGAGCTGGTCGCCCGCATCAACGCCCTGGCCCGTCGCAGCAACCCGGACGCAGACAAGGAAGTGCTGACCTACGGACCGTTCGAGATCAACACCCAACAGCGCACCATCCGCCTGCACGGTGAAGAGCTGACCCTGACCGACAAGGACTTCGACCTGACCCTGTTCCTGTTCCAGAACCAGGGCCGCCTGCTCACCCGTGAACTGCTGCTGGAACGGGTCTGGGGACTGGCGCGGGACATCAACACCCGCACCGTCGACACCCACATGAGCCGGCTGCGCCGGCGTCTGGGCCTTAACCCGGAAAACGGTTTCCGCATCAAGACCATTTATCAGCGGGGCTACCGCCTGGAAGCCATTCAGGCGCCCCAGAAACACCCCGCCGACCATTCCCGGACCGCCGATGCCTAGCGTGAGACACGGGCTGATTCTGGTATTGCTGGCGCTGCTGGCGACCCCCAGCCATGGCGAGCTGTCCATCACCCGGGGCTCAGCCGGTGCCCAACCTGTGCCGCAAACCGGCGGCACGCCCGAATGGGTCTACACCCTGAAACCGGGCGAAAGCTTTGGCGAAGTCGCCCAGCAGCTGCTGGCCGGCGGGCACGGCGAGGCCCAGCTGCGCCAGTACAACGGCATCGACAACGCCGCCGTGCTGGACGCCGGCGCCACCATCCGTATTCCCCTGTCCTGGCTCAAGCGACAGCCGGAACCGGCCCGCGTCACCGCCGTGTCCGGAACCGTGCAACGGGTGTCCGGATACGACCGGCGCAAATCCATCCTGAAGCCGGACACGCTGATTCGAGTCGGCGACGAAATCCTGTCCGGCGCCGGAACGGCCACCATCGTGCTGGCCGACGGTTCGGTGGTTCGACTGTCCCCGAACTCGCGCCTGCTGTTCAACCGACTGACCCAGTATGGCAAGTCCGGCATGGTGGACACCCGCCTCCGGCTGGACAAGGGGGAAGTCCACACCCGCGTGCAGCCGCTCACCGAGGACGGCGCGCGCTTCGAGATCGAGACCCCCTCGGCGGTGGCGGCCGTTCGCGGCACCGCCTTCACCCTGCAAACCGAAGCAACCGGCACCCACTTGCAAGTGACCGAAGGCGTGGTCGATTTCGGCAAGCCCGGCCGGACCCGCCGGATTCCGGCGGGCTACAGCGCCACCGTGGGCTCCGGCAGCGCCGGAGCGCTGGCCATCCGGCGGCTGCCACCGGCACCGGAGCTGGAGCCGCTTCCGGAAACCGTGGCCGAACTGCCCCTGAAACTGGCATGGAAACCGGCCGGCGCGCCGCTGTACCGCCTGGATGTCTTCGAGCAGGACACCGGACGCTGGATCGAGAATCGCAAGGTCAGCGGCTCCAGTTTCGAGCTCGGACTGCTGGATAACGGTCACTACGAAATCCAGCTGGCCGCTCTGGACAGCCACGGCCTGGCCGGCATCCCGGCGGTGGTTCCGGTATCGGTGGCGCTGCAGGCGCGCAAAGCAACGCTGGTGGCCCCGGAACCCGGCGCCACCGCTAACGACGACATGCCGGAATTCCGGTGGCAGTTCAACGGTCACAACGAGGTGGCACGGGTCGAGATATCCGAGGACGACAGCTTCCGCCAGCTCATCGCCACCAGCGAGTGGGCACCGGAGACGTCCGCCCTGCCCTCCCGGCCGCTGAGTCCGGGCCAATACTACTGGCGGGTGGTCACCGAAGCGGGCGGCACCTCGGTGGCCGCGTCCGAGCCCCGGACGCTGGTGGTCAACGGCAGCCTGCCGCCCACCCGCATCATCAGCGTCAACTACCTGGACAACCAGGTACGGATCTTCTGGGAAAAAGTGGATACCGCCACCGGCTACCACCTGCAGCTCTCCGAAGAACCGCAATTTCACAACATCATCAAGGAAGCAACGGTTACCGATACCACCGCAGCCTTGCGTCTTATTCCCGGAAGAAGGTATTTTGTGCGCCTGAAAGCCCTTTCGGACGGACCATTGACCAGCCGGTGGGGACCGGGGAGGGAGCTATACCTGGACTAGGCACGGCATCGATCAAGCAACGCAGCAGGGCTAATGAAGCGGGATTTTCCAATCATTCGAACAACGCCCTGGAGCCTGGGCCTGGTCCTTCTGGTGCTCCTGCTGCTGGTTCAAACTTCGACCCTCCCGGACCGGCTCGACAACTGGCTGTTTGACGCCTATCTGGTCAACCCCCCCGCCACCCCCGCCAACGACGTGGTCGTGGTCGCCATCGACGAAATCAGCCTCGGTCACCTGGGGCGCTGGCCCTGGCCCCGCTCCATTCACGCCCAGCTGATCGACAAACTCCAGGCCGCCGGCGCCAGAACCATTGTGTTCGATGTACTGTTCCCGGAACCCTCGCCCCAGGACCCGATACTGGCCGGCGCTATGGCGCGCCACGGCAACGTTGTCCTGCCCGTGCACTTGGCCGAGCCCGGCCCACGGCAGCTGCTGACCGAGCAACTGCCCGCGCCCCAGCTGCTGGCCCAGGCAGCCCGGCTCGGGCATGCGCACGTGGAGCTGGACGCCGATGGCGTGGCCCGGGGCATCTATCTGTTCAACGGCCTGGGCGACACCCAATGGCCCAGCTTGGCTCTGGCGGCCCGGGGAGAGCGGCCCCGACACCCGTCCCGGGACGGCCTGGCCCCCTACACCAATGTCCGGGAGCAGTACCGGGCCGTCCCCCTGGCCGGCGGCGCCGGCTCGCTGCCGACCGTGTCCTACGTCCAGGTCCTCAACCAGCCCCCCATGCCGGAGTGGTTCCAGGGCAAAACGGTGTTTGTCGGGGCGACCGCCGCGGGCTTCGGCGATGTGCTGCCCACCCCGTTCTCCGGTCTCAGGCGCCCGATGTCCGGCGTCGAGTTCCACGCCAACGCCTATTCCGCCCTGAGCCAGGATCGGCTGATCCGTCCGGCGCCCCCCTGGGCCCCGCCGCTGCTGTATGCCGCCTGTCTGGCGGTACTCAGCCTGCTCCTGCCCCGGATCCGGCCGTCGCTCGCCTTCCCGCTGTGCCTGGGCGTCGGCGGCCTGGCGCTTGCGCTCTACCTGGCGGCCCTGGTGCTGTTTCAGCTCTGGCTGCCGGTAGCCAACGCACTGCTGATTCCCCTGTTTGCCCTGCCCGTGTCCAGCGGCCTGCGCCTGGCCCAGACCAACCGTTTCCTGAACCGGCAGCTGGACGAACTGGCCCGGACCCCACAGGTCACCCTGCCCTCCCCCGCCCACCGCCACCCATGGCAGTTGCTGGAACAGATCCAGGCCCTGGTACCGCTGACCGGCTGGCTGCTGACGGACGATACCGGCGTCGTGTCAGCCCGGGTACTGGGTCCGGCGGACATTGAGGGCCTGCCGCTGAGCCCCGGGCGCTGGCTACACCAGGACAATCGGAGTTTCATCCGGCTGACGCGCGGACACAAAACCTACACCCTTGGGCTGATCCTGCCGGACGACCTGAGCCGGGAAGCCGTCCAGCAATACCTCCGCCGTCTGCGCCTGGAGGAACGGCAGGATCCGTCGCTGGGGTCGGACACCCGGGAAAACATCTCGGCGCGGATCGAGCGCCTGAAGGCGGCGACCCAGCGCATGGAACGCATGCAACAGTTCATCCGGCTGAGTTTCGAACGGATGCCGGATGGCATCATCGTCACCGATGAACTGGGGGTCATCCGCTTCGCCAACGGCCACATTGAGGAATGGTTCCACGAGCCGATGCCCAGCCTGACCGGACTGCCCTTGGCCCGCCTGCTGGAGGGCCACGACCCGCGGGAGACGCCCCCCTGGCACGAAACCGTGTCGGACACCCTGACCCTGCACCAGAGCCGGACGGTGGACCTGAGGATCCGGGACAAGGATTTCCTGATCCACTTCGCCCCGTTCCGGCTGCCCGACACCGAACAGCACGGCATCATCGCCAACATTTCCGACATTTCCGAACTGCGGGAGCAGCAGCGCCAGCACCGGGAAGCGATCGACTTCATCTCCCACGACGTGCGCTCGCCGCTGGTCTCCCAGCTGGCCCTGATTGAGCAGCTGAAGCGGGACCCGGCCAACATCGAACCGGAGCAGCTCGAACAGCTGGGCCGGCTGGCGCGCCGCAGCTACCACCTGGCGGAGGAGTTCGTCCAGCTCGCCCGCGCCGAACAGCTGACCGAGACCCGCTTCTACGAATGCGAGTTTCTTGCCATCGTGGAAAACGCCAGAGACAGCGTCAGCGAGCAGGCGATTGAGAAGAACATCCAGCTCAAGCTCCATGGCCTCGAGGATCTCTGGCTTCGGGGGAACCCGGAATTGCTGGAACGGGCCGTGATCAACCTGCTCACCAACGCCGTGCAGTACAGCCCCGAAGGGACCACGGTGAACATTCAGGTCTATCGGGCGGGCCACCTGGCCTGCCTGACCGTCTCGGACGAGGGCATGGGCATCGACCCGGACGAGCTGCCGTACCTCTTTGACCGCTACCAGCGGCAAAAACGGAGCGAGCTGGCAGGCATCCACGGCACAGGGCTGGGCCTGTCATTCGTCAAGACGGTGACGGAGAAACATCGGGGGGAGATTTCGGTGACATCCGTTCCCGGCCAGGGAACCTCATTCACCATGAAACTGCCGGTTGCCGACCCCATGGCCTGAGACTGCGGACTTCAGGCTGGGAAACGGTCCGGTATCAGGACTGGATGGTCTTGCTGACGGCTTCCGAGGGTTCGCTCATCAGGCCGCTGGCATCCTGGACCTGAATGGTGAAATACCAAGTGCCCACATCCAGGTCTTCGATGGTGTAGGACACGCTGACCTGGCCACTCACATCGTCCAGGACCACGCTCTGGTCCAGATTGTTCGGGTCCTGGCCGTAGCGGATGGTATAGCTGATCAGCTCATTCGGACTGATCTGCTCCCCATTGACCCGGCGATCCGGCGCCAGCCAGCTCAGGGTTGCCGTCTTGTCCACAACGGCCGGAGAATCGCTTCCATTCGAACCACTCGTGTCACCCGAATCCACGGGTGCCGTGCTGGCTGTCGAGCCGGAGCTGCCGCCCCCGCCGCAACCCGTGAGCAATGCGCCGGCAAAAGCCACCGCCACCCACGTGCCTGACATTTTAATGACGCGATTCATGATCAGAACTCACCATTTTTTCGTCAATTTTGTGAAATTGTATAAAACGGGGAGCATTATGGATGTGAAGGCGGTCATCAACCAAATTAAGAATTTGTCAATTTTTCGACAGATATTGGCAACAAAAAACACGAACCGGCTGATTTTTCGGGCAATTTTTTGCCAGCCCCGCCCAGGAAGGGACATCGACGCCGAGGCAGGACGGCAACTCGGGTCCGTAAACGCAAAAAGCCGGACACATGTCCGGCTTTTTGAATTGGTAGCGGGGGCTGGATTCGAACCAACGACCTTCGGGTTATGAGCCCGACGAGCTACCAGACTGCTCCACCCCGCATC
>MDTD01120367.1_pt1 | contig 52593 bp, 45 predicted proteins | sample 811221 | NCBI WGS metagenome assembly MDTD01 (sample SAMN05326646, study PRJNA326480) | marine metagenome | isolation source: seawater | place: Pacific Ocean: South West | collected 2011 | reverse complement strand
CCTGGTCCTGTAGGTGGGGGATGTGGGTCTGCTCATGCATCCAAGCTACCACGCTGGATTCACGAGATGAATCCCTCACGGGATTTGTGCAACAGAGCCTCGCTAGTTTCAACTCTTAAGCTATCGGAAGTTGCGCCGCAGCGCTTCCTTTTTTTCATAAGAATAGAAGGCTGAGTGCTGGCGGCCCCGCCGATCACAGCCGTCACTCCCGCGACAGCGCGCCATCTTCTCCGTTCCATTCCCCCCACCCCCAACCTGCCCACTTCCCCCGCCCCGCACCCCACGCTAGACACCTCTCATGGTTGTTCCGCTCCTTCTCCTGCTCCTGTCCCTCGCCGGTATCGCCGCGGCCCTTCTGATCCCCGGCTATGGCGATCTCGTCCTGCTGACGGGGCCCGATCCGGAGTGAGCCGGCGGCAAAGCGAGGCGCACCGCCCCCGCCGCCCGCCCCGTTGACCCCGTGCCGCGGCGCCGTCGAGACCGGTGCGAGACCGCGCGTCCGAAAACCCCTTTCCTCCGCCCCGATTTCACGCGACCAAGGGCGCATGCCGATTCTCGCCTTTCTCCGCGGCAACGCGCCCTGGCTCGGGGCCGGGGTGCTGCTGACCTTTCTCTCGAGTTTCGGGCAGACCTATTTCATCTCCGTCTTCGCGGGGGAAATTCGCGCCGCCTTCGGGCTGAGCCACGGGGCATGGGGCGGGATCTATACGCTGGGCACCACCGCCTCGGCGCTTCTGATGGTCTGGGCGGGGGGGCTCACGGACCGGTTCCGCGTCCGCGTGCTGGCGCCTTTCGTGCTCCTGCTGATGACCGGCGCCTGTCTCTTCATGGCGGTGAACCCGGTCTGGTGGCTGCTGCCGCTGGTGATCTTCGCCCTGCGTTTCACCGGCCAGGGCATGATGAGCCATCTCGCCACCGTCGCCATGGCCCGCTGGTTCGCCGCCTCCCGCGGCAAGGCGCTCTCCATTGCCACGCTCGGCTTTGCCATGGGCGAGGCCTTCCTGCCGCTGATCTTCGTGGCGCTGCTTGCGGCCCATGACTGGCGGCTTCTGTGGATTGGCGCGGGCGGGGTCGCGCTTCTGGGGATACCGGCGCTGCTGCTGCTCCTGCGGCGCGAGCGCACGCCGCAAAGCTGGGCGCGCACCGAGCAGTCCCTGGGCATGGCCGGGCGGCACTGGACGCGGGGCCAGACGCTGCGGCATTTCCTCTTCTGGTTCATGATTCCGGCGCTGCTCGGCCCCTCGGCCTTCAACACCGCCTTCTTCTTTCACCAGGTCCATATCGCCGGGGTCAAGGCCGTGACGCATCTGGAGCTGGCCGCGATGTTTCCGCTTTACACCTTCGTGGGCATCGGCGCGATGATCGTCGCCGGGGGTCTGATCGACCGGCTCGGCACCTCAAGGGTGTTGCCCTTCATCCAGCTTCCGATGATCGCGGCCTTCCTCTTCTTCGCCGTCTCCGAAGGGCCGATGCTGCTTCTTGCCGGTTTCGTCATGCTCGCGCTTACCACCGGCGCCAACAGCGTGGTGCCGAATGCCTTCTGGGCGGAGTTCTACGGCAGCGCCCATATGGGCGCGATCAAGGCGATGGCGGCGGCGATCATGGTGCTCGGCTCGGCCATCGGGCCGGGGATCACCGGGCTTGCGCTCGATCTCGGGGTGGGGATCGAGACGCAATTCGTCTTCATTGCCGTCTATTTCGCCTTCGCCAGCGGGATGATGATGCTGGGGGTGGCGCGGGCACGTCCGGCCCTATCGCTGCCGCTTTAGATAGACGTAATAGGCGCCGCCGCCGCCATGCCGGTGATGCGCCTCGCTCACCTCCAGGACCAGAGGGCCAAGCGGCGGCACCCGCAGCCAGAGCGGCACGTTATGGCGCAGGACGCCGCGGCGCACCGGGATCGGGCCGCCATCGTCCCGGTCCCTGCCCTTGCCCGTCACCACGAGAACCAGCCGCTTGCCCTGGGCATGGGCACGCAGAAGAAACCCCGTGAGCGCGCCCTGCGCCTGATCGAGGGTCATGCCGTGCAGGTCGATCTCCGCCTCGGGCGTGAGCTTGCCGCGCCGCAGCCGCTGGAACGCCTTGCGATCCATGGCTGCCGGGGCGCTCGGGCCAGAGAGACCGGGAAGGGTATTCTGGCGGGCGGCTTCGCCGATGCGGAACGGCTGCAAGGGTTGCGCGGCGATCTCCTCGGCTTTCGCTGGCGTGGCGCGCGCGGGCAGGACCGCCGGTTTCGGCCCGATCGGCACGGTTCTGCGGGCGACCTCCTGCCAGAGTGCGACCTCCTCGGGGCGCAACTGCCGCTTGCGGGTCACGGATCCTGCCCCATCAGCGTGGCATAGGCGCGCTGGATCGGCATGAGCACGACCATGCGCCCCGGATCGCGCAGCCGCCCCGCCGCGCGCCCCGCATCGGCCCCGGTGCCGAAGAAGATATCGGCCCGTTGCGGCCCCCTGATCGCCGAGCCGGTATCCTGCGCCACCATCAGGCGGCGGATCGGCGCGGCCCCCTCCTTCTCGATCCAGACGGGCGCGCCAAGCGTCACATGGGCCGGATCGACCGCGACCGTGCGCCCGGCCGTCACCGAGCGGTTCATCGCACCGAGCGGGCCGCGCTCGGGCGGAACCTGGTCGATGCGACGGAAGAAGACATAGGACGGATTGTGAAAGAGAAGCGCCTCGCCTTCCTCGGGATAGCGCCGAACCCAAGACTTGATCACCTCGGCAGAGACCTGATGCGCCTCGTAGATGCCGCGCCGGACGAGTTCGACCCCGATCGAACGATAGGGATGACCGTTCGAGCCGCCATAGCCCACCCGGATCATGCGTCCGTCCGGCAGACGGATGCGGCCCGATCCCTGGATTTGCAGAAAGAACAGTTCCACCGGATCATCGACCCAGGCGATCTCGAGCCCGCGGCCCTTCATCACGTCACTGGCAAGGATCTCGTGTCGGGTGAGCCACGGGTTCGCCGCGCGCGCCTCGGGCGGCATCCGGTAGAGCGGGTAGCGATAACGCGCGTCCGGGCGCAGCGCACCGCGCAGCTCGGGCTCGAAATAGCCGGTGAAAAGCGCCGGGGTCCCGTCGCTGATCATGACCGGGCGAAAGAACAGTTCGAAGAAGGTGCGCGCCTCTGGTCCCGTCTGGGCCAGGGCGCACAGCGCCTGCCAGTCGGGATCGGCCATGTCCGGGCAGGTCTCCAGAAAGACGGCAAGCGCCGCGGCGTGGTCATCGTCCGCCCAGCCGGACAGATCCGAAAAGTCGAGAACCTGGTGCCGCAGATCGGAGGCCACCGCTATTGCCGGCCACAGGGCCGCCGCGAGTGCCAGCGCGCGCAGCGCCGACGTCATTCGCCCGTGGCAACAAGCCGCCAGTTCGGATCGTCCGAGCCCATGACACGCTCGTAGGTCCACAGATCCTTCTGCCGCTTGCTGCGCCCCGGTTCGCCCTCCACGATCTCGCCATTCGCATCGCGCACGACCGAGACAAGCTCGCCCACGCAGCGCACGTCGATCTCGGCGCGGCGGGTTGCCGCATCGAAGCGCGCATCGGCAATGGCAAGGTCACGAACACCGATGAATTCCGCCTCGACCTTGAGCCCCTGCTGCTCGCGCGCATCGACCACCTGCGCGAAAGCCTCGTAGACCTCGGGCGACAGGAATGGCGTCACCTCGTCGAGCGTGCCGCGCTCGAAGGCCATCAGGATCATCTCATAGGCTCCGCGCGCGCCCTGAAGAAACCCGGTCACGCTGAAATCGGGCTCGATCCGCTTCATCTCGGCCAGCGCCGCGGCGGCGTCCGAATCCTCGGGGACGTGATCGACGATATCGTGATCCGGCCCGCCCTCGATCACCTCGAAGCCGCGCCGTTCCACCGGTTTCTCAACCGGTCGCGTGACGGGTGGCCCTTCGAATCCGTCCCGCGTGCCGAGAACGCTCTTGAGCCGGACGATCAGAAAGATGGCTATGCCGGCGAGAACCAGCAACTGCAGGATCGGCGAATTCATGAGCACCTCGTGTCGTGCGGGGCATGGCAGGCTCTGTCACTTGCCCCTATGTAGGGGAGGGGCGTGGCCAAGTCCACCACAAGCCGCGCGAATCGAAGGAGACCGCCCATGTGGCTCTTGCTGGCGTTCATCGCCGTCCCTCTCATCGAGATCGCCCTCTTCATCCAGGTCGGCGGGCTGATCGGCCTCTGGCCGACGCTGAGCATCGTCGTGCTGACGGCGCTCGCGGGCACGGCGCTCCTGCGTCACCAGGGGTTCAGAGAGCTGGACCGGCTTCGTGCGGCCTTCGCGGGCAAAGGCGACCCGTCAGAACCGCTGATCCACGGGGCGATGATCCTCTTCGCGGGCGCGCTGCTGCTCACACCCGGATTCTTTACCGATACGGTGGGGTTCCTGCTGCTCTTTCCGCCGGTTCGGACCTATCTCTTCACGCAGATCCGGGCGCGGATCGTGGTTCATGACAGGACAGGACCACCGCGCGGGCCGGACATCATCGAAGGCGATTTCGAACCGGTCGAGACCGAGCCCGATCGTCCGTCAGGCTGGACAAGGCATTGAGGCTTGCACGCGCCGCTGCTAAGCAGGCGCGGAAAGTCTTCGATGAGGAGGGCCAGATGGCCGAGAACGAGAACGGTGCCGCACAGGATGCGGCAGAACAGCCCCGTCAGCCGCAGATGCGAATGCAGATCCTCACGCAGTTCGTGCGCGATCTGTCCTTCGAGAACGTGCTCGCGCAGAAGGGGGGCGGCGGCGAGGTTGCCCCTGACGTTCAGGTGACCGTCAATCTCGACGGCAAGAAGCGAGCCCCCGAGCATCAATACGAGGTTGCCTGCAAGCTCAACATCGCCTCGCGCAACAAGGGAAGCGACGATCCGCTGTTCCTGCTGGAAATGGATTACGTGGGAATTTTCCATATCGAGGGCGTGCCCGACGACCAGCTTCACCCCTTCCTGCTGATCGAGTGCCCGCGCCAGATCTTTCCGTTCATGCGCCGGATCGTCAGCGACGTGACCCGTGACGGTGGCTTTCCGCCGCTCAATCTCGAGAATATCGATTTCGTTCAGCTCTACCGCCAGGAAATCGCCCGTCGTCAGGCGCAGGCCGCCGACGCCTGATCACCGGAGCCAGAGCGCCGCATCGCCCATGCGCCTTACAAAGGCGTCATGGGCGGCTCGCTCTTCGTCGGTTAGGCGCGGGGCAAGCGGGCGCGGCCGCGGCGCGGCGCGCCATCCGTCCTCGCTCTGCTCGGTGGCCTGATCGCGCGTGACCGGCCGTGCTGCCAGCGCGAAATCCGGCTGTCGCCCGCCGATAAGCTCCAGATAGACCTCCGCGAGGATCTGCGCGTCAAGCAAGGCACCATGCAGAACGCGCTCCGAATTGTCGATGGCAAAGCGTCGGCACAGCGCATCCAGCGAGGCAGGCGCGCCGGGAAACTTCTGCCGCGCCAGGGTGAGCGTATCCGTCGCCCGAGATGCCGGCAAAGGCTCAAGCCCGGCCAGGCCAAGCTCGGCGTTGAGAAATTTCATGTCGAAGGCGGCATTATGAATGACCAGCCGCGCATCGCCGACAAAGGCAAGGAACGACCGCGCCACCGCCGCGAAAAGCGGCTTGTCCCGCAGGGTGACTTCGCCCGAGCGCGCTGCGCGCGGCTCCGGCAGAAGGTCCGGCCCGATCCCGTGGACGCGAAAGGCATCTTCGGGCATGTCGCGCGCGGGATTGATGTATTGATGATAGGTGCGTCCCGTCGGCATGTGATTGTCAAGCTCGATGGCCCCGATCTCGACGATCCGGTGACCCTCTCCCGGCTCGAACCCGGTGGTTTCGGTATCGAGGACGATCTCACGCATCGGCCTTTCGCCTCCTGATATCATCCAGCACGGCCCGAACCTGTTCACGGGCATGCTCGATCGTGTCGGTCACGATCACATAGTCTGCCCTTGCGCGCTTTTCCGCATCCGGCATTTGCCGCGCCAGGATCGCCTCGAACTCTTCCGGGCTCATCGTGCCGCGGGCAAGCACACGCGCGCGCTGCGCCTCGGGCGGGGCGCTTGCCACGGCAACGGCATCGAAGCCTGTCGCCCCGGTCTCGAACAGAAGCGGTATGTCGAGCACGGTTACATCCGCCTGCTGCGCATCGAGAAAGGTCGCGCGATCCTGTGCCACAAGCGGATGGACGATCTGCTCGATGCGCGCCAGCGCGTCGGGGTCACGCGCGATGATATCCTTGAGCCGGGCGCGACAGATCGCACCCTCGACCACCGCCTCGGGAAAGACACGCGCCAGGGGATCGACAGCCGCGCCACCGCGCGCATAGAGGCGATGCACCGCGGCATCGGCATCCCAGACCGCACAGCCCTCTTCGGCGAAGAGTTTCGCGGTCGTGGACTTTCCCATGCCGATCGACCCGGTAAGCCCCAGCCGGAAACTCATCGAAGCGTCGCCGCCCTTGCCGCTGCATCGACCTCGGGGCGCGTGCCGAACCAGCGCTCGAAAGCCGGCACCGCCTGGTGCAGAAGCATCCCGAGACCGTCCACCGTGATGCAGCCCATCTCTTCCGCCACTTCCAGCAACCTTGTCTTGAGCGGGGCGTATACGAGGTCCGTCACCAGCGCGCCCTTCTGCAACCCGTCGAGCGGCACGCGCAGCGCGGGCTTGCCCACCATCCCGAGAGAGGTGGTATTGACCACCGTGGCCGCATGTTCGAGCATGTTTCCCGCCTGCACCCAGTCGATCACCCGCAGCTTGCGCCCGAAATCCTGTTGCAATGTCTCGGCGCGCAGGCGGGTGCGGTTCGATAGCAGGATTTCCGGCACACCCACATCCAGAAGCGCCGCGATGACCGCACGCGCCGCGCCCCCGGCACCCAGCACCGCGGCCGGTCCTGCCTTCGGATCCCAGTCCGGCGCCGTGCGACGCAGGTTCTCGATGAACCCGTAGCCATCGGTATTGTCGGCCTGAATCTGACCGTCCCGCCGAAACACGAGCGTGTTCGCCGCCCCGATGATCGTTGCCCGGTCAGTCACCGTGTCGGCGATCGTCATGACCTTTTCCTTGTGCGGCACGGTGACGTTCACGCCCACGAAACCGGCCTTCGGCAGCGTGCGCAGCACCGTCTCGAGATCCGCTTCGGCCACCTCCATGGGGATGTAGAAGCCCCGGATCCCGAGGGTCTTGAGCCAATGCGCATGCAGCTGCGGCGAGCGGGAATGGGCAACCGGCGATCCGATCACGCCAGCCAGCGGAATGGTCTCTTGGCTCATTGCGGCAAATCTCCTCGCAGCGTCAGAAAGGCCAGCAGGTCGAGCAAGGGCAGGCCCAACACCGTGAAGTAATCGCCTTCCACGCGGGAAAACAAGCGTACGCCTTCGGATTCGAGCTTGTAGGCCCCGACGCATCCGGCAATGTCCGGCCAGTTGCGCGACAGGTAGCCATCAAGCCAGGCTTCGGAAAAGGGCCGAACGGTCATCCCCGCCCGGCCGACATGGCGCCAGACCGGTGCGCTGCCCTCGCACAGGACCGCCGCGGACAAAAGCTCGTGCCTTCGCCCGCGCAGGCTCAGAAGCTGGGCGCGCGCTTCGTCAATGCTTTCGGGTTTCGCCAGGATCTCACCGCCCAGATCAAGAACCTGATCGCAGCCCAGCACAAGCCGGTCCGGCTTCTTCCGGCTCACGCGCAGGGCCTTCATCTCGGCCAGGGCATCGGCAATGTCGCGCGGTTTCGCCCCTCCGGCCAGGAGAGAATCACGCAAGGCCGCCTCGTCGATCCGCGCCGGTTCGACCTCGACCGAGAGGCCGGCATTCTCGAGCAGGGCACGCCGCACCGGCGATGCGGAAGCAAGAAGGAGCGAGAAAACCATGTGGATATCCCTGTCACAACGGCCCGAGATATCCCCGGCACGGGACCGCCTGCCGGATTTGCACAGGTGCGGACGGACCCTTCGCCACACAATCCCGGTTTTTCCCTTTGGGGACAAGGATGGATTGCGTGCGCGAATAACCCGGTCCATAAGCGGTTATCAACATCCCGGGAAAGACGACTGCCCGATCTCATCATTTTCAAGATATTGATTTCATTATATAATACCCATGAATTCAGAGTTTTTCCACGTCACGGAGAATTTGACCACCGGCTTGCCCACATGGGGATGAACATGAGTATTTTCCGGTAATCCCCAGGATCGGGAATGCCTTCTGCATCATCAATAACCTTAATCTGTCTTTATATTATGAATGACGGGTGGTGTTCGCCTGTCCTCGATCACTGGCTTGACGGCCAGATGAACGCGGCCTAGGAGGGATACGGGCGCAGTCCTGCGTGCCGCCATTCCCCCATGCATCCCTGCCGCCAGCCCCGGCATGTCAGCATTCGAGGTGTCCATGTCCGAAGACCGTGTGAACCTGTCCGATCTCAAGGCGCTTTCTGCCAAGGATCTCCTGGCGATTGCGGAGGAACTCGAGATCGAGAATGCCTCGACCATGCGCAAGGGCGAGATGATGTTCTCGATCCTGAAGGAACGGGCGGAGGATGGCTGGCTGGTCTATGGCGACGGGGTGCTCGAGGTGTTGCAGGACGGGTTCGGTTTCCTGCGGTCCATCGAGGCCAATTACCTGCCCGGCCCGGACGATATCTATGTCTCGCCCGACATGATCCGGCAATATTCGCTGCGCACCGGCGATACGATCAAGGGTGAGATGCGCCAGCCCGACGATACCGAACGCTATTTCGCGCTGACCTCGGTGACGGAGATCAATTTCGAGGAGCCCGAGCGCGCGCGGCACAAGATCGCCTTCGAGAACCTCACGCCGCTCTACCCCGATGAGCGGCTCAAGATGGAAATCGAGGATCCGACGATCAAGGATCGCTCGGCCCGCGTGATCGATCTCGTGGCGCCGATCGGCAAGGGGCAACGCTCGCTGATCGTGGCCCCGCCGCGGACCGGCAAGACGGTTCTCCTTCAGAACATCGCGCACAGCATCGAGAAGAACCACCCGGAATGTTACCTCATCGTCCTGCTGATCGACGAACGACCCGAGGAAGTCACCGACATGCAGCGGTCGGTCAAGGGGGAGGTCATCAGCTCGACCTTCGACGAGCCCGCGACGCGGCATGTGGCTGTCTCGGAAATGGTGATCGAGAAGGCCAAGCGCCTGGTCGAGCACAAGCGCGACGTGGTGATCCTGCTTGATTCGATCACCCGGCTTGGCCGCGCCTATAACACGGTGGTGCCCTCCTCTGGCAAGGTGCTGACCGGCGGTGTCGATGCCAACGCCCTGCAACGGCCCAAGCGGTTCTTCGGCGCGGCGCGGAATATCGAGGAGGGCGGATCGCTGACCATCATCGCAACGGCGCTGATCGACACCGGCAGCCGCATGGATGAGGTGATCTTCGAAGAGTTCAAGGGCACCGGCAACTCGGAAATCGTGCTTGACCGGAAGGTGGCCGACAAGCGCGTGTTCCCGGCGATCGACATTCTCAAATCCGGTACGCGCAAGGAAGACCTGCTGATCGACAAGGCCGATCTGCAGAAAACCTTTGTGCTGCGGCGGATCCTCAATCCGATGGGCACCACGGATGCGGTGGAGTTCCTGCTTTCGAAGCTCAAGCAGACCAAGAGCAATGCGGAGTTCTTCGATTCGATGAACGCCTGATCGCAGGAGGTGCTGCGGTCTCATGGACACGATCTATGCGTTATCGACCGCTTCGGGACGCGCCGGAGTGGCAGTCATCCGGGTTTCCGGTCCGGATGTGCCGGATGCTGCACGGGTGCTTTTCGGCGATCTGCCCGCGCCGCGTCGCGCCGCATTGCGTGTCTTGCGTGACGACGCCGCAGAGCGGATCGACGAGGCGCTCGTTCTTTTTTTTCCCGAGGGAGCAAGCTATACCGGCGAGCCGGTGCTGGAGCTTCAGGTGCATGGCAGCCCGGCGGTCATCGCCGCTCTGTTGCGGGTTCTGGGCGATATTCCCGGCCTGCGTCCGGCGGAGCCGGGCGAGTTTACCCGCCGTGCCCTTGGCAATGGCCGCCTCGATCTGACCCAGGTCGAGGCACTGGCCGATCTGCTGGAGTCCGAGACCGAAAGCCAGAGACGGCAGGCGATGCGCGTGTTTTCCGGCGCTCTTGGCCGGCAGTGTGATCGCTGGCGGCAGGCGCTTCTTAGGGCGGCGGCGCTTCTGGAAGTGACCATCGACTTCGCCGATGAAGAGGTGCCCGTGGACGTCACGCCAGAGGTTCGGGCGCTTCTTTGTGAGGTCAGGCACGGGATCGAGACCGAGCTCGCCGGTGTACGCGCGGCGGAGCGTGTGCGCGCGGGCTTCGAAGTGGCGATCGTGGGGGCCCCGAATGTGGGCAAGTCCACGCTGCTGAATCGGCTTGCGGGTCGAGAGGCGGCCATCACATCAGATCATGCGGGCACGACACGCGACGTGATCGAAGTCCGGATGGATCTCGAGGGGTTGCCCGTCACGATCCTGGATACGGCCGGCTTGCGAGAGTCGGACGATGCCGTCGAGTCCATCGGGATCGCGCGAGCGAAGGAGCGCGCCGCTACGGCGGATCTGCGGGTTTTCCTGAGAGATGGCGACGAGAGCTTCGATGAACTGGTGCAGCCGGATGATATTTTCGTTCGTGCCAAGGCGGATCTGCATCCCGGCGAGCCGGGTGTTTCCGGGCTTACCGGCGAAGGGATCGACCGGCTGATATCCCTTATCGTCGACCGGCTTGCCACGCGCGCACAGGGTGCCGGCCTTGCCATCCGGGTGCGGCATGAAAGCGCGATGCGGTCTGCGCTCCTGGCACTGAAAGGTGCGGAGAGGCGACTGGAGGAAGGGGATCGCGCAACGGATCTTGCCGCCGAGGAACTGCGGGCGGCTATTCGGGGGCTCGATTCTCTGGTAGGACGTATCGATGTGGAGGCGGTGCTTGGCGAGATCTTCTCAAGCTTCTGCCTTGGCAAGTGAGGGATGTTTCACGTGAAACAATTCGACGTGCTCGTGATCGGCGGGGGTCATGCCGGGGCCGAAGCGGCCCATGCCGCGGCGCGCATGGGGGCGCGGACCGCGCTCGTGACCTTGTCGAAGAACGGGATCGGCGTGATGTCCTGCAATCCAGCCATCGGCGGGCTTGGCAAGGGCCATCTCGTGCGCGAGATCGACGCGCTTGGCGGCGTGATGGGACAGGTCGCGGATCGGGCGGGAATCCAGTTTCGCCTTCTAAACCGGCGCAAGGGCCCGGCCGTTCAGGGCCCGCGCGCCCAGGCTGACCGGAAGATCTACCGTGAGACGATGCAGGCGGTGCTTGGCCAGGCAGAAGGCCTGCACATCATCGAAGGCGAGGCCGCCGATTTCCTCATGAAAGGGGAGGCCGTCCGCGGTGTGCGTCTGGCAGACGGAACCGATATTTCCGCGCGCGCGGTGGTTCTCACGACCGGAACATTCCTGCGCGGGGTGATCCATATCGGCGATGTGTCGCGCCCCGGCGGCCGCATGGGGGATCCCCCGAGCCTGCGCCTTGCCGCGCGGCTCGACAGTTTCGCTCTGCCGCTCGGGCGGCTCAAGACCGGCACGCCGCCCCGCCTCGACGGGCGCAGCATCGCCTGGGGCGGTCTGGAGATGCAGCCGCCGGATGAGGACCCGGTGATGTTCTCCTTCCTCTCGAGCGGTCCGTTCACGCGACAGGTTTCCTGCGGGATCACGCATACCAATGAACGAACCCATGAAATCATTCGGGAGAACCTCGGACGGTCCGCCATGTATGGCGGTCATATCGAGGGGGTCGGGCCGCGCTATTGCCCCTCCATCGAGGACAAGATCGTGCGCTTCGCGGACAAGACGTCGCACCAGATCTTTCTTGAGCCCGAAAGTCTGTCCGATTCGGTGATCTATCCGAACGGGATATCGACGTCCTTGCCGCAGGATGTGCAGGAGGCCTATGTCCGATCCATCGCGGGTCTCGAGCAGGCGGTGATCCTCCAGCCCGGTTATGCCATCGAATATGATTACGTCGATCCACGGGCGCTTGACGCCACGCTCTCTGTCCGATCCGTGCCGGGCCTTTTCCTTGCCGGGCAGATCAACGGGACGACGGGCTATGAAGAGGCCGCGGCGCAGGGGCTTGTCGCCGGTCTCAACGCGGCCCGGAGCGCCATGGAGGAACCCCCCGTGCAGTTCAGCCGCACCGAAAGCTATATCGGTGTGATGATCGACGATCTGACAACCCGGGGGGTTTCGGAGCCCTATCGCATGTTCACCTCGCGCGCGGAGTTCCGGCTCTCGCTCCGGGCCGACAATGCCGATCAACGTCTTACGCCGCTGGGCGTCTCGCTTGGTTGCGTGCCCGAAGAACGCCGAACCGCGTTCGAAGACAAGATGGCGCGCCTGTGTGCGGGGCGCGCCCTGCTCGAAAACCAGAGCTATACCCCGAAGGATCTGGCCATGGCCGGAATCGAGGTGAACCAGGACGGGGCGCGCCGCAACGGGATGCAGGTTCTGGCCTTCCCGGGTTTAGAGGTTTCGGATCTGGTGGGTCTCACGCAAGAGCTCCGCGAAATCGAGCCAGAGATTCGCACGCAGCTCAAGAAGGATGCGACCTACGCCAATTACATCGCCCGGCAGGCGCGGGATGTGGAAATGCTGCGCCGGGATGAGGCGGTCGTGATCCCGCGCGATTTCGACTACGCGCCGATCGACGGGCTGTCGAACGAGCTCAAGTCGAAGCTGACAGCCGCGCGTCCCGGCACGCTCGCCCAGGCGGCGCGGCTGGACGGGATGACACCGGCCGCGCTGTCGCTCATCCTTGTCCGGTTGCGGCATCGCGCCGAAGCCCGCCGCGCATGAGGGTTGTTTCACGTGAAACAGAAGAGCGGCTCTCGATCTATCGCGCGCTCCTTGAGAAATGGAATCCACGCATCAACCTGGTCTCGCGGGCCTCGCTTGCCGCGTTCCAGACGCGGCATGTCGCGGATTCCGCGCAGCTCCACGATCTGGTGCCGCATCCCGTCGGGCATTGGGCCGATCTCGGCAGCGGCGGCGGGTTTCCGGGGCTCGTGATCGCCATGCTCGCGCAGGAGACGGGATCGCCCGCGCGCGTCAGCCTCGTGGAGTCCGATGCGCGGAAATCGGCCTTTCTGGCAACGGTCATACGCGAAACCGGGATCGCGGCGGAGCTTCACACGTCCCGGATCGAGGCCCTTGCCCCGCTGGCCGCGGATGTGGTCTCGGCGCGGGCGCTGGCCGATCTTTCCACCTTGCTCGGCTTTGCCGAACGGCATATGCGGCCCGAGGGGCACGCTCTCTTTCCCAAGGGCATTCGCTGGAGAGAGGAGCTGGCCGCCGCGCAATCGGCGTGGCAATTCACCCATCGGGTTGCTAAAAGCGAGACAGAAACCGGCTCCGTCATCCTGATTGCCAGAGGTATCTCCCGTGTCTGATCCGCTTCGCCAGACAAGCCCCCGAATCATCGCGGTCGCCAACCAGAAGGGCGGCGTGGGCAAGACCACGACGACGATCAATCTCGGGGCCGCGCTGGCCGAGACCGGCGCGCGCGTCCTGATCGTCGATCTTGATCCGCAGGGCAATGCCTCGACGGGACTCGGGATAGAGGCGGAGGCGCGCGGCCATACCACCTATGATCTTCTCCTTGACGAGGCCTCGCTCGACGAGATCGTGCAGAACACGGCCCATGAAGGGCTGCTGATCATCCCGGCAACGGTCGATCTCTCGTCGGCGGATATCGAACTGCTGGCCAATGAGAAGCGCAGTTTCCTGCTTCACGACGCCCTGCGCCAGCCAGGGATTGACGGGTTCCGGCTCGATTACATCCTGATCGACTGCCCGCCCTCGCTCAACCTCCTGACGGTCAATGCCATGGTGGCGGCCCATTCCGTTCTCATCCCGCTTCAGAGCGAGTTCTTCGCGCTTGAGGGCCTGTCGCAACTCATGCTGACCATCCGGGAGGTGCGCCAGAGCGCCAATCCGAAGCTGCGCATCGAGGGGGTGCTTCTGACCATGGTGGACGCGCGCAACAACCTTTCGGCACAGGTCGAGAGCGACGCGCGCGAGAACCTCGGAGACCTCGTCTTTCAGACACGAATCCCGCGCAATGTCCGCGTGAGCGAAGCCCCCTCCTATGCCTTGCCGGTCCTGACCTATGATCCCGCATCGAAGGGGGCCCAGGCTTACCGGGATCTGGCGCTGGAGATCGTGCAGAGACACGCCCGCGCTGCGGCATGAACAGGGAGCAGAGATGATGAGCACGAAGCACAAGCCGGGGCGCGGGCTGGGCCGCGGGCTGTCGGCCCTGATGGCGGATGTCAAGGACAGCGCCTCCTCGGACCAGACACAGCGCCGCACCCCTGACATGATGGTGCCGGTGGAAAAGGTCCACCCGAATCCCGAACAGCCGCGCCGGCATTTCGATGCCGAAGCGATGGAGGATCTTGCCCGCTCGATCGCCGAGAAGGGGATCATCCAGCCGCTCATCGTCCGCGCCAGCCCGCATGAGCAGGGAGCCTGGGAAATCGTCGCGGGCGAGCGCCGCTGGCGCGCGGCACAGATGGCGCAGCTTCACGAGATCCCGGTGCTGGTCCGTGATTTCACGGATACCGAGGTGCTCGAGGTTGCGATCATCGAAAATGTCCAGCGGGCCGATCTCAACCCGGTGGAAGAGGCCGCAGGTTACAGCCAGTTGATGACGAAATTCGGCCATACCCAGGAAAAACTCGCCGAAGTGCTCGGCAAGAGCCGCAGCCATATAGCCAATGCGGTGCGCCTTCTCAACCTGCCGGAGGAAGTGCTGGGATATCTGCGCGACGGACGCCTTTCGGCAGGACATGCGCGGGCGCTCATCACCGCGCCCGATGCGGTGGCGCTGGCCCGCACTGTCATCCAGAGGGGGCTTTCGGTCCGAGAGACGGAGAAACTGGCCAAGGCCGGGACGGGCGACAGTGCCACGGTTCGGGACAAGGTAACGCAGGGACCGGCCGAAAAGGACGCAGACACGAAGGCGCTCGAATCCGATCTCTCGGCTGCCCTGTCCATGCGCGTCAGCATCGACCACAAGTCCGGGGAGGAACACGGCAGCCTGACCATCCGTTACCGCTCACTCGACGATCTCGATCGGCTTATGGCCTTGCTGAGCGCCTGAGTCAGGGCAGCAAGTCGCAAATCACCGCATTGAGAACCGCGCGCCCCGCCTTGGTGGCGCGCAAGCGGGTGCCGTCCAGACGAATCATGCCGATCTCGGCCAGATGCGCGACGGTTTCCGCGTCAAGCGGGGCACCGGACAGGCGTTCGAACCGCGCCATGTCGATGCCCTCGGAGAGGCGCAACCCCATGAGCAGGAATTCCGTCGCCTGTTCCTGCGGGGAAAGCGGTTCCACGAGCCTCTCCGCCGTTCCAACCTCCGCCCGACGAAGCCAGTCCTCCGGCCTGCTCCAAGCCTCGGTTGCGTGGCGCAGCCCGTCGATCGTCAGGCGGCCATGCGCGCCGGGGCCGATCCCGATATAATCGCCATAGCGCCAGTAGATCAGGTTATGCCGGGATTCCGAGCCGGATCTGGCATGGTTAGAGACTTCGTAGGCAGGCAGTCCCGCGGCACCGCAGATCTCCTGCGTCACCTGGTACATGTCGGCTGCAAGGCCCTCCTCCGGCAGACCCGGCAGCTTTCCGGCCGCATGGCGCGCGCCGAAGGCGGTGCCGGGCTCGATCGTGAGCTGGTAGAGCGAGAGGTGATCGGCCGCAAGATCGAGCGCGCGGCGCAGTTCCGCCTCCCAGTCCACAAGGCTCTGATCCTGGCGCGCATAGATCAGGTCGAAACTCGTATGAGAGAAGTATTTTCTTGCAATTTCAAAGGCTTGAATTGCCTCTTCCACAGTATGGAGCCGCCCCAGCCGGTGCAAGTCCGCATCGTTGAGCGCCTGCACCCCGAGCGAGACACGGTTGACCCCGGCATCGGCATAGGCGGCGAACCGCCCGGCCTCGACCGAGGTCGGGTTGGCCTCAAGCGTCACTTCGAGATCGTTGGCAGTGGGCCAGGCGGCGCGGGCCGCGTCGATGATCCCCGCGACCGTCCCGGGCGGCATGAGGCTTGGCGTGCCGCCGCCGAAGAAAATCGAGTTCAGTACCCGATGCGGCACGAGTTCCGCATGGCGCGCGATTTCCCGGAGAAAGGCCGCGCGCCAGCGCGCCTGATCCACGCTGGCGGCGACATGGCTGTTGAAATCGCAATAGGGGCATTTGGCCTGGCAGAAGGGCCAATGCACGTAAAGGCCGAAGCCGCCGTTTTGCCAGTCCTCAGCCAAAGCAGCCCGCGACGAACTTGCGGATCGCCTCGGCGCGGTGGCTGATCCGGTTCTTCTCCCAGCGATCCATCTCCGCAAAGGTCACGTCATGGCCTTCGGGCTGAAAGATCGGGTCATAGCCGTGACCTTCCGTTCCGCGCATCGGCCAGACGATCCAGCCGTCAACCGTGCCTTCGAAAACCTCGTCATGCCCGTCGGGCCAGGCCAGCACCAGCGTGCAGCGAAACCGCGCGGTCCAGGGCTGCCGCGCCTTGCTCTCGACAAGCATTTCATGGGCGCGAGTCATCGCCATGACGAAATCCCGCCCGGCCTCTGTTTCCGCCCAATCGGCGGTATGAACCCCGGGCGCGCCGCCTAGCGCGTCGATCTCGATCCCCGAGTCGTCGGCAAGCGCGGGCAGGCCGGTCGCTCGTGCCGCCGCATGGGCCTTGATCCGCGCATTGCCCACAAAGGTGGTCTCGGTCTCTGCCGGTTCCGGCAGGTTGCATTCGGCGGCACCGATGACACGCACACCAAAGGGTTGGAGCAGATGCGCGATCTCCTCCAGCTTGCCAGCGTTATGGGTTGCGACCAGCAGCGTATCGCCCGAGAGCCTACGCACCGATTGCCTCTCGCTGGCGGGCGACAAGCTCGCCCACCCCCTTCTCGGCCAGATCGAGCAGCGCGGACATCTCCGCGCGGCTGTAGGTTGCGCCCTCGGCGCTCATCTGCACCTCGATGAGCTGTCCGCTGGCGGTCATGATGAAATTGCCGTCCACGCCCGCCGCGCTGTCCTCGGGATAGTCGAGGTCGAGCACCGGCTGGCCCGCATAGATCCCGCAGGACACGGCGGCGACCGGATCGGGCATCGGATCGCTGAGCACATCGCCCGCCTTCATGAGCCTGGCCACCGCCAGCCGGAGCGCGACCCAGCCGCCGGTGATCGAGGCGCAGCGCGTCCCGCCATCGGCCTGGATCACGTCGCAATCCACGGTTATCTGCCGCTCGCCAAGCGCCACGCGATCCACCCCGGCGCGCAGGGCGCGGCCGATGAGGCGCTGGATCTCCACGGTGCGCCCGCCCTGCTTGCCCACGCTTGCCTCACGCCGCATCCGGCTCGTGGTGGAGCGCGGCAGCATCCCGTATTCCGCCGTCACCCAGCCAAGCCCGGTGCCCTTGACGAAGGGCGGCACCCGGTCCTCGATGGTTGCGCTACACAGCACATGGGTGTCCCCCATGCGGATCAGGCAGGAGCCTTCGGCATGTTTCAGAACCCCGGTCTCGATTGAAACCGGGCGCATCTCGCTTAAGTCTCTTCCCGAAGGCCGCATCGCTGTCCCCTTGTGCTGACAGGGCGGGGATATTTGGGGCGGCCCCGGATGGCAAGCCCGATTGACCTTTGGACAGACACGTCTTTAATGCTCGATGGACCAAGAGGCCCGCGCGAATGTCAGATGCCAGCACCATCCTCGACCAGCTCAACGACCGCTCGCGGGAAGTGTTTCGCCGCGTGGTCGAAGCCTATCTTGCCACCGGCGATCCGGTCGGTTCGCGCACGCTGACCCGCGACTTCAGCGAGAAGATCAGCGCCGCGACGATCCGCAATGTCATGCAGGATCTCGAGTATCTCGGCCTTCTCGGAAGCCCCCATGTCAGCGCCGGCCGTGTGCCCACGCAGGAAGGTTTGCGGATGTTTGTCGATGGCCTGCTCGAGGTGGGCAGTCTTGAACAGAGCGACCGCGACCTGATCGATTCCACCGTGGCCAGCAATTCGAGCGATGTCACGGGGCTGCTCGATCGCATCGGCTCGGCGCTCTCCGGCGTCACGCGAAGCGCCTCGCTCGTGCTTGCCCCGAAACACGAGGCCCCGATCAAGCATATCGAGTTCGTGAGCCTCGGCCATGACCGGGCGCTTGTCGTTCTCGTCTTTGCAGATGGGCATGTCGAGAACCGGATCTTCACCCCGCCGCCGGGCCAGACCCCGAGTTCCATGCGGGAGGCGGCGAATTTCCTCAACGCCCTTGTCGAGGGCAAGACCCTTACCGACATGCGCCGCCGCATTTCCCAGGAAATTGTCACACGCCGACAGGAGATCGACCAGCTGGCCCATGCGCTTGTCGAGAGCGGGCTTGCCGTCTGGCAGGACGACGGCGACAGTCACGAGCGTCTGATCGTGCGCGGGCGCGCGAATCTTCTCGATGCCGGGGTCGATGAGGCCGATCTCGAGCGGATTCGCGTGCTTTTCGACGATCTCGAACGCAAGCGTGACATCGCCGAATTCCTCGAACGGGCCGAGGAGGGCGAAGGTGTGCGCATTTTTATCGGCTCGGAGAACAAACTTTTCTCACTTTCGGGTTCCTCTCTGGTGGTCTCTCCTTATATGAACGCGGACCGTAAGATCATCGGCGCGGTCGGGGTGATCGGCCCCACGCGCCTCAACTACGGGCGAATCGTGCCGATCGTGGATTACACGGCACAGCTTGTGGGCAGGCTGATCTCCGACCGGAGTGAGAGGTAAGACATGGCAGAGCCGAAAGAAGAGAGTTTCCTGGACGATATCGAGGAGGCCGCCGCCGAAGAGCGTGACCTGGCAGAATCAGACAGCGGCGACGCGCGCCCCGGCAGCGCTGATCAACCCCATTTGAAGGAGGGCGACGAGCTCGACGCCTTGCGCGCCGAGCGCGACGCGCTGCGCGACAAGTTCATGCGCGCCCTGGCCGAGGCCGAGAACGCCCGCAAGCGCGCCGACAAGGACCGGCGCGAGGCCGAGAATTACGGCGGCGCGCGGTTCGCACGCGACATGCTGCCTGTGCATGACAATCTCAAGCGCGCGCTCGAGACCATCACCGACGAGCAGCGTGCTTCTGCCGCGGCGCTGGTGGAGGGGATCGAACTGACCTTGCGCGAATTGCTCAATGTCTTTGCCAAGCACGGCATCACCGTGATCGATCCGAAGCCGGGTGAACCGTTCGATCCGCGCCATCACGAAGCGATGTTCGAGGCCCCGGTTCCGGGGACCACTGCGGGCGAAATCATCCAGGTTTCGGCACAGGGCTTCATGCTGCATGACCGCATCCTGCGCCCGGCCAAGGTCGGGGTATCCTCCAACAAGGCCGCGACCTAAGCGCGCGCATCGAGAAGCGCCTTAAGCTCGTAGATCAGATCGAGCGCCTCGCGCGGGCTCAGCGTGTCAGGCAGGATCGTGCGCAGCCGCGCCTCCACTTCCGATTCGTGATGGCTGGCGGGTGCGGGTGCCGGGGCTGCCGCGAACAGCGGCAGATCGTCGATCAGGGCGGAGCGTGCCGCGCCACCCTCCCGCTCGCCCTTCTCCAGCGCGTCGAGCACGACGCGCGCGCGGGCCACCACCGTCTCGGGCAGCCCGGCAAGCCGCGCCACCTGCACACCATAGCTGCGATCCGCCGCGCCGCGCCGCACCTCGTGCAGGAAAATCACCTCGCCGTCATGTTCCTTGACGCTCACCGTGGCATTGGCCACGCGGTCGAGACGGTCGCTGAGCCGGGTCAGCTCGTGATAATGCGTGGCAAAGAGCGCGCGGCAGCGGTTCACCTCGTGCAGATGTTCGAGCGTCGCCCAGGCGATCGAGAGCCCGTCCCAGGTGGCCGTGCCGCGCCCGATCTCGTCCAGGATCACAAGCGCCCGGTCGTCGGCCTGGTTCAGGATCGCCGCCGTCTCGACCATCTCGACCATGAAGGTCGAGCGGCCCCGCGCCAGATCGTCCGAGGCCCCCACCCGGCTGAAGAGCTGGCTCACGAGCCCGATACGGGCCGATGACGCGGGCACATGGCTGCCCATCTGCGCCAGCAGCGCGATGAGCGCGTTCTGCCGAAGGAAGGTGGACTTGCCGGCCATGTTCGGCCCGGTCAGAAGCCAGATATCGCTCTCGCCGCCGAGATCGCAGTCATTGGCGACGAAGGGTGCGCCGCCCTGCGCGCGCAGGCTGCGCTCGACCACCGGATGCCGTCCGCCCTCGATCACGAGGGCGCGGCTCTCGTCCACCCTGGGCGCGCACCAGTTCTCGGTGGCCGACAGTTCCGCGAGCGCCGCCGTCAGGTCGAGTTCGGCCAGCCCCCGTGCCGCCCGCGCAATCTCGGCCGACCGTTCGAGAATTGCGGATTTCAGGCTTTCATAGGCACGTTTCTCGATCTCGATGGCGCGCCCGCCCGCGTTCAGGATGCGGCTTTCCATCTCGCTCAGCCGGGGCGTGGTGAAACGCAGCTGGTTGGCCGTCGTCTGCCGATGGCGGAAGGTCTCGCTGAGCGGCGGGGCAAGCATCCGCTCGGCATGGGTGGCCGTCACCTCGATGAAATAGCCCAGGACGTTGTTATGCTTGATCTTGAGAGAGGCGATGCCGGTTTCCCGGATATATTCTCCCTGCATCGCGGCGATCACGCCGCGCCCCTCGTCGCGCAGCTTGCGCATCTCGTCGAGCTCGTCATCGAAACCGGCGGCAATGAAGCCGCCGTCTCGTGCCAGAAGCGGCGGCTCGGCCACAAGCGCACGGTCGAGCAGGTCACACAGCGCCTCGTGACCGCGCAAGCCCCCTGCCGCATCGCGCAGCAGTTCGGGCAGGTCCATCCCCTCCAGCTGTGCCGCGATCGCGGCCGCCTGGCTCAGGCCGTTGCGGATCGCGGCAAGGTCGCGCGGTCCGCCCCGGTCAAGCCCGAGCCGCGACAGCGCCCGGTCCAGATCCGGCACGCCCCGAAGCGCGGCCCGCAGATCCGCGCGCGATCGAGACTGTTCCACCATGAAATCCACGGCGGCGAGCCGTCCCTGCACCACGTCGAGCACCAGGCTCGGGCTCGACAGCCGCCGTTCGAGCAGCCGCCCGCCGCCCGCCGTCACCGTCCGGTCGATGGTTGCCAGAAGCGAGCCGGCGCGGCGCCCGTCCAGCGCGTGGGTGAGTTCCAGGTTGCGCCGCGTGGCGGCGTCGATCTGCATGACGCGGCTTGTCTGTTCGCGCACCGGCACCTGAAGAAGCGGCAGCTTGCCTTTCTGCGTGATCTCGAGCCATTCGACGATGGCCCCCATCGCCGCCAGTTCCGACCGGGAAAAGGCCCCGTAAGCCTCGAGCGTGGCCACCCCGAAGAGCGCGCAAAGCCGGGCCTCCGCCCCCGTGCTGTCAAAGGCCGCCGCGCCCAGCGTGGTGAGCGCGGCCCCGGATTCCGTCACTGTTTCGGCCAGATCGGCCTCATCCGCGTCGGAGAGAACCACCTCGCGCGGCATCAGACGCGCCAGTTCCGGCCCCAGCCGCGCGGGGCCAAGCGCCATGACGTGAAAGGCGCCCGTGGAAATATCCACCCAGGCCAGCGCCCCGTCTCCCCGCACCCGCGCGAAGCTTGCCAGGTAATTGTGCCGCCGCGCGTCAAGCAGGCTTTCCTCGGTCAGCGTGCCGGGGGTGACAAGTCGCACCACCTCGCGGCGCACCACGGATTTCGAGCCGCGCTTCTTCGCCTCGGCCGGATCCTCCATCTGTTCGGCAATGGCGACGCGGAACCCCTTTCGGATGAGCGTCAGCAGGTAGCCCTCGGCGGCATGCACCGGCACGCCGCACATGGCGATATCGCGGCCCAGATGCTTGCCACGCTTGGTGAGCGCGATGTCGAGCGCCTCGGCGGCGGCCACGGCGTCATCGAAGAAGAGCTCGTAGAAATCGCCCATCCGGTAGAACAGCAGCGCCTCCGGGTATTGCGCCTTGATCTCCAGATATTGCGCCATCATTGGGGTGACCTGCCCAGATGCTGGTTCAGCGGCCATTACACGTCTTTCCTGTTATTGAACTTATCGAAGGTATCAGGGTTTCATCTACCTTCGATAGGTTCCCATGGCTCGTTTGTGCAGTCCGTCCACGCGGAGTAAGCGAATGCCACCCCGGTACTCCTGACCGGTTCAAATGGCATCCTCTCGGTCACTCTCGTCGAGATCGAAGTGTCACGAGGCACGAGAAAGACGCACGTTCAGCGGAATGCGCATTCCAGAATTCCTTGAGGCGCGTTTCGGTTGTTTCAAGATCGTTCCTGACAACCGAAATCTGAAACGTTTCAAGAGGATGATAGTCGGCCTTTTCTCTTTTGTTTTTTAGCGTAATGAACAGCTTGGCAAATTGGATGATATTATGGGAGAAGGCCTTGTCTTGCGTCACAGCGCGACAACGTTTCTCCGCGTACCCGTGATCGAGTTGACGATACAGGTTGGTGTATGTTTCAACGAAGGCTTCGCTATCTGGAATGGCACCCATAGGCTCAACCAAAGCTTCGCAGATAGCATGAAAAACGGAGTAATAGAGATCGCTGGTTGCACGCCGGAGGTTTGCCTCGTTACGGATACCCGTCTCAGCAATCCGCGCTCGTGCGACGAGCAGGAGCTGTTCACTCAGCCGCGGTGGGGACAAGGTCGGTATCGGCCACGAAATCTATCACCGGCACAGCGAGATCTTCCGAGGCTCCCACGGGCCAGAGTGCGTCCGACACTCGCCTCATTTCATCGACAGTAATGCCCTCGTTAGCGTCATAAATTACTCGAACCCATATGATGGGGGCACCGTCGATATTCTGCTTGTAGACGCACCCTACCTCGCGAACCCGATCCGGGCCCAAGACCGCGCGAACAGCGCGATTGATATGATCGATGTCAGGTGCAAGAGAGTTTTCCATGAGCCCAGTGAATCACAAATCGCAAGTCATCGCAAATCAATGGAATCCCTTGTAACAAAGAGTCATCCACGGCCCTTCACAGGTTGTGGCACTGCCCCCGTGAAAGCCCTTTCTCGGCTTTCGGTTGAGGCGCGGCGTATCCCCCGGTATGCAGGTCCAGCCGCCATTGCCGAAAGACCGCCCCATGACCAAGCCCAAGTTCACCCGCGAAGAGGCGCTGGCCTTTCATCTCGAGCCGACGCCCGGCAAGTTCGAGATCCAGGCCACCGTGCCCATGACCACGCAGCGCGACCTCAGCCTTGCCTATTCCCCCGGCGTCGCCGTCCCCTGCGAGGAAATCGCGGCCAATCCCGAACTGGCCTATGACTACACGACCAAGGGCAATCTCGTCGCGGTCATCTCCAACGGCACTGCCGTTCTGGGCCTCGGCAATCTGGGCGCGCTCGGCTCCAAGCCGGTGATGGAGGGCAAGGCCGTGCTCTTCAAGCGGTTCGCCGATGTCAATTCCATCGACATCGAGCTCGATACCGAGGATCCGGACGAGTTCATCAATGCCGTCCGCCTGATGGGCCCCACCTTCGGCGGCATCAATCTGGAGGATATCAAGGCGCCGGAATGTTTCATCATCGAGCAGCGGCTCAAGGAAGTGATGGATATTCCGGTGTTCCACGACGATCAGCACGGCACCGCCGTGATCTGCGCCGCGGGGCTCATCAACGCGCTGCACCTTTCGGGCAAGCGGATCGAGGAGGTGCGCATCGTCCTCAACGGTGCGGGGGCGGCGGGCATCGCCTGTCTGGAGCTTCTCAAATCCATGGGCGCGCGGCATGACAATTGCATCATGTGCGATACCAAGGGCGTCATCTACCAGGGACGCACCGAGGGCATGAACCAGTGGAAATCAGCCCATGCCGCGGCCACCGGGCTGCGCACGCTGGAAGAGGCGATGCGGGGGGCCGACGTCTTTCTCGGTGTCTCGGCCAAGGGGGCGGTGACGCCCGAGATGGTGGCCTCCATGGCCGACAATCCGGTGATCTTCGCCATGGCCAATCCCGATCCCGAGATCACGCCCGAGGAGGCCCATGCCGTGCGCCCCGATGCGATCGTGGCCACCGGGCGCTCGGACTATCCCAACCAGGTCAACAACGTCCTGGGATTTCCCTATCTCTTTCGCGGCGCGCTCGACGTGCATGCGCGCGCGATCAACGACGAGATGAAGATTGCCTGCGCCGAGGCCCTGGCAAGTCTCGCGCGTCAGGACGTGCCCGACGAGGTGGCGATGGCCTATGGCCGCAAGCTCCGTTTCGGGCGCGATTACATCATCCCCACGCCCTTCGATCCCCGGCTCATCCATACCATCCCGCCGGCCGTGGCGCGGGCAGGCATGAAGACCGGGGCAGCGCGACGGCCCATCATCGACATGGAGGGCTACGAGCTTTCGCTCAAGTCGCGGATGGATCCGACCGCAAGCATCCTGCGCGGCATCAATGCCCGCGCGCGGCGGGCCCAGGCGCGGATGATCTTTGCCGAGGGCGACGATGTGCGCGTGTTGCGCGCCGCCGTGCAATATCAGCGGGCCGGCCTGGGTCAGGCGCTGGTCGTGGGCCGCGACGAGGACGTGAAGGCCAAGCTCGAGGCGGCGGGCATGGGCGATGCGGTGCGCGAGCTCGAGGTGGTCAACGCCGCCAAGACCGACCGGCTTGCCGATTACAAGGCGTTCCTCTACGCCCGGTTGCAGCGCAAGGGATTTGACCGCCACGACATTCATCGCCTGGCCGCGCGAGACCGCCATGTCTTCGCCGCCCTCATGCTGGCCCATGGTCATGGCGACGGGCTGGTGACGGGGGCCACGCGCAAATCCGCCCATGTCCTGAGCCTCATCAACCACGTGTTCGACGCCGATGCCGAACATGGCGCGGCGGGCGTGACGGCGGTTCTGCACAAGGGGCGGATCGTGCTCATTGCCGACACGCTGGTGCATGAATGGCCCGACGAGGAGGATCTCGCCACCATCGCGATGCGCGGGGCCGCCGTGGCGCGGCACCTGGGGCTGGAGCCGCGGGTGGCCTTCGTCAGCTTCTCGACCTTCGGTTATCCTAAATCCGAGCGCACCGAGAAGATGCAACGCGCGCCTATGGTGCTCGAGCGGCGCGGCGTGGATTTCGAGTTCGAGGGTGACATGACCGTGGACGTGGCGCTCAACCCCGCCGCGCAGGCGAACTACCCGTTCCAGCGGCTCTCCGGCCCGGCCAATGTGCTGGTCGTGCCCGCCCGCCATTCCGCCTCGATCTCGGTCAAGCTGATGCAGGAAATGGCGGGGGCGACGGTGATCGGGCCGATCCTGACCGGTGTCGATGCGTCGATCCAGATCTGTTCGTCGAACTTCACCGCCAATGACATCCTCAACATGGCCATTCTCGCGGCCTGCAAGGTCGGCTGAGAGGAGTTCCCGCGATGCGCCCCTCCGAACGGGCCGAAGCGGGGCGCGTCTGGTGCCTTGGCTCGATCAATGCCGATCACATCTATCGCCTGGCGCAATTGCCCAGAAAGGGCGAGACCGTGGCCGCCTTGTCCTGTCGCACGATGCTGGGCGGCAAGGGTGCGAATCAGTCGATCGCCGCTGCCCGCGCCGGGGCCGAGGTCCGCCACCTGGGCGCGGTGGGGCAAGATGGCGCGTGGCTACGCGCGGCGCTTGCGGCAAGCGGCGTCGATACAGGTGCCGTGGCCAAGGAGGACGGCGTTTCGGGTCATGCGCTGGTCCTGGTGAGCGAGGCGGGCGAGAAAGCCATCGTCATCCATCCCGGTGCCAACCGCAGGCTCGATCAGGCAAAGATCACCGATGCGCTGGCAGAGATCGCACCGGAGGACTGGCTGCTTCTGCAGAACGAAACCAATCTTCAGGTCGAGGCCGCGCGCCTTGCCCGGGCCGCGGGCGCGCTGGTCGCCTATTCGGCGGCCCCTTTCGAGACCGGTGCCCTGCGCGCCGTTCTCCCCTTTGTCACCCTTCTCATCCTGAACGCCGTGGAAGCGGCACAGCTCGAATCCACGCTCGGCCCCGTCGAGGTGCCGCAGATGCTGGTGACAAGAGATGCCGAAGGGGCCGTCTGGCATGACCGGAAGACCGGCGAGACGGTCCCTGTTCCCGCCTTTTCCGTTCCTGTTCGTGACACGACCGGTGCCGGGGACTGTTTCGCGGGCTATGTCGTGGCCGCCCTTGCCATGGGACGGCCGGTATCTGAGGCGCTGCGCCTTGCCAGCGCCGCGGCCGCGCTTCAGGTCACGCGCGACGGCGCGTCCGAGGCGATACCCACCATGGCCGAGACGCGCGCCTTTCTCGCTCAGGAATGACCGGCGAAGGGCGCGGCGCCGCCCCAAAGCGCCTTTACTCGTGCGTCGCGCCCGCAGGCCTTGCGATAGAGCGTGTAGGCGCTGGCCTTCTGACGCGGTCCGAATCGCGTCAGGACGATGCCGTGGCTCTTGTAGTAATCCTGATGGTAGCTGTCTGCTGGCCAGAAGGTATCCAAATGCCGGACCGGCGTGACGATGGACTGCCCGAGGGCGCGTTCGGCTTCGGCAAGCGCGCCCTCGGCCAAGGCCTTCTCGGCAGGGCCAGAGACGAATATGGCCGTGGTATAGCTCTCTCCCCGGTCACAGAACTGCCCGCCCGCAACGGTCGGATCGACCGAGCGCAGGAAGAGGTGCAGAAGCCTTTCGCGCGTCACCTTTTCCACGTCGAAGGTGATCCTGACCGCCTCCAGATGGCCGGTGCCGCCGCGCGTCACCTGCTTGTAGGTCGGATTCGCCACCGTGCCGCCGGCAAACCCCGATTCGGCCTCGAGCACGCCCGGCACCTTCTCGAAATCCGCTTCCACGCACCAGAAGCAGCCCCCGGCGACGACCAGCGTCTCGCGCGTCTCCGCGGCCGCCATCCGCGCCTGAACACAAAGCCCCACCGCGATCAGGATCGCCAGCATTGCCGCCTTGATTTCCCGCCGTCCGATCATCATGGCCAACCCTCCGTTTTCGTGCCAGCATGGCGCGTGATGTTCTCACACCCAATCGACAAGCCTGTGACATCACACGCAGTTGAGCGGCGTTTCAACCCTGGTCCGCCCGCGCGCCGCCTTCCCACGATGCCTGCAAGGAGCGCCCGATGACCGACCCGCAGACAACCCATGCCGCCGAGGAGGACGCGCGCAACGAAAACGTGATGCTCTGGCTCAACGGCCGGATCGTGCCGAAGGCCGAGGCCCGTGTCAGCGTCTATGACAGCGGCTTCATGCTGGGCGATGGGGTCTGGGAGGGTCTGCGCCTCTACAATGGCCGATGGGCCTTTGCCGATGAACATCTTGGCCGCCTCTTCGAGGCCGCTCGCGCCATCGACCTCGATATCCGGATGACGCGCGACGCGCTTCTTCAGGCGCTGATCGACACGCAGCACGCCAATGGCATGACCGATGACGCCCATGCCCGCCTGATGGTGACGCGCGGGGTCAAGACGCGGCCGTTCCAGCACCCCTCGCTCTCGCGCCAGGGCCCTACCGTGGCAATCATCATGGAGCATTCCCGCCCCCGGATCGCGCGCCCCATCCGGCTGGCCACCGTGCCGCATCTGCGCGGTCTGCCGATGACGCAGGACCCCAAGCTCAATTCCCATTCCAAGCTCAACTGCATCCTCGCCTGCATCGCGGCCGAGAAGGCCGGGGCCGACGAGGCGCTGATGCTCGATATCCACGGCTTCGTGAACACGACCAATGCCTGCAATTTCTTCATCGTCCGCAAGGGCGACGTCTGGACCTCGACCGGTGACTACTGCATGAACGGCATCACCCGGTCCAAGGTGATCGACCTGTGCCGCGAGAACGGCATTCCCGTGCATCAGAGGAACTTTTCACTGGTCGAGACCTATGGGGCCGACGAGGCATTCCTCACCGGCACCTTCGGCGCACAGACCCCCGTGGGCGAGATCGACGGGCGGGTGATCGGCAACGGCCTGCAAGGGCCGGTAACAACGAGGATCCAGGCGCTTTACAAGGCTCTGGTCCGGCGTGAAACGCTTCGTGAGTCGGGTTCGTAGGCCGCTGCCGGGGCCAGCGAGACGGGTTCGCAAAATGCCGGGCCGCGCAAGCAGCGAAATCCGCTTGCGCGGTGACAATGCAGGCGGGCACCCGCTCAGCGGGTTCCTGCGCAATGCGTTCGCCCATAACTTGAGCACCGGCGCGGGAAGCGTCACAATCCGCTTGAACGGGATAACGTATTGGTGATCGGTGGCGGGCTTCGGTTGCCGCTGTCACGCAGGGCGGGCTAGCTAAGGCGCAAATCTCTTGCCGAAAGGAATCTCGGGCCATGCGTATTGATCAGTTCGGGTATGAAACCTCGCTTTCGTCGCCCGAGGCCGCTCTGGCCTGGGACCGGACGGTTCTCGCATTCCTCGCCCATGCCGCCGCGACGCCCGATCACTTGGGCAAGGTTCTGAGCCTCGAGCCTGGCTTTGCCGTGGGCCATGCCGTCAAGGGACTCTTCTGCATGATGCTGGGCCGCAGCGAGATGGTCGAAACCGCCCGCGCCGCCCATGAGGCGGCGCAGCTTTGCGTGCGCGAAGGGGCACCGCTGCCGCGCGAGACGGGGTATGTGCGCGCGCTCGGTGCCTGGCTCGAGGGGCGGCCCTCGGGAACGGTGCGCGAGATGGAGGCGATCCTGACGCGCTGGCCCGAGGATGCGCTGGCGATGAAGATCAGCCACGCCACCCGCTTCATCCTGGGCGACAACAAGGGGATGCGCGCCTCGGTCGAGGCGCTCCTGCCCGCCTATGACGCGCGAAACCCGGCGCGCGGCTATCTCTTCGGCTGCCACGCCTTCGCGCTGGAGGAAACCGGCGAGTATGGCCGCGCCGAAACGGCGGGACGGATGGGCCTCAGCCTTGCCGCCGACGATGCCTGGGGGCTTCACGCGGTGGCCCATGTCTTCGACATGACCTGCGATTCGCGCGCCGGGCTCGGCTGGCTCGAGGGACGCGAGGCGGCCTGGAGCCATTGCAACAATTTCCGCTACCACGTCTGGTGGCACAAGGCGCTGATGCATCTCGACCAGGGCGAGATCGACGCGGTCTTCCATCTCTACGATACCGAGGTGCGCCGCGATCACACCGACGATTTCCGCGACATCTCGAACGGCGCGTCGCTGCTCATGCGGCTTGAGCTCGAGGGGATCGACGTGGGCGACCGGTGGGAGGAGATGGCCGAGATCAGCGAGCGGCGGACGGGCGATGCCTGCCTGATCTTCGCTGACCTGCACTATCTGCTCGCACTGATCGGCGGCGGGCACCAGAGCGCGATCAAGCAGCTTCTTGCGCGGCTGCACGATGACGCGAAACGCGTCGGATCCTGCGAGATGATGGCGCGGATGGCAAATCCCGGCCGATCGGCGGCGATGGGGCTTGAGGCCTTTGGCAGCGGGGATTACAAGACGGCGTTCCTCAACCTGAGTCGGGCGCGCCATTCCATGCAACTTGTCGGCGGCAGCCATGCGCAACGTGACTTGTTCGAGCGTCTCACCATCGACGCGGGCATCAAGGGCGGCTTTCTCGACGAGGCCGAGACGATCCTCAAGGAGCGCAGCGTTCGCCGCGCGGGCGGGCTTGACCGATATGCCAGCACCCGGCTCGATCTGATCGCCGAGACACGCGGCGGCTGGGCCGAGGCGGGACGCCTGCCGGCCGAGTGAGAGCGCGACAGAAGCAGCAGGGAGCCGACACCGCCATGACGAGTGTTGCCGATCCGGTCGTGGCCCATGGGCAGGCGCGGAGCGCGCGCGCGACATCCGTATCGGCCACGCGCGACATAAGGCTGGATTTCTTCCGCGGGCTTGCGATGTTCATCATCCTTGCCGCCCATACGCCGCGCAATTTCTTCACCAGCTGGATTCCGGCGCGCTGGGGATTTTCGGACGCCACCGAGATCTTCGTTTTCTGCTCCGGCATGGCCTCGGCCATCGCCTTTGGCCGAACCTTCGACCGGGCGGGCTGGCGGCTCGGCACGGCGCGGGTGGGCTATCGCGTCTGGCAGGTCTACTGGGCGCATATCGGCCTGTTCTTCGCGGTGGCCACCTTGCTCGCCGCGATCGACCTGATCGGCGGTTTCGACAAGACCTATATCGGGACGCTCAACCTCTGGAAATTCTTCGACGATCCCGGCCCGCAGCTCGTCGGGCTCTTCACGCTGACCTATGTGCCCAACTATTTCGACATCCTGCCGATGTATATGGTGATCCTGGTCATGATGCCGGTCATGATGGCGCTTGCCCGCATCGGCCCCTGGGCTGTGTTCGGGGCTGTGGGGTTGATCTGGCTGTTCGCGCAGCGCGCGGTGCTCGAGCCGCTGGGCATGATCGGCTGGCATCTGGGCCTGCCGGCAGAGCCGTGGTCGGATCGAAAATGGTTCTTCAACCCGTTCGGCTGGCAGCTCGTTTTCTTCACCGGCTTCGCGTTCATGCGCGGCTGGCTGCCGAAGCCGCCGGTGAGCCATGGCCTGATCGCGCTGGCGGCGGTGATCGTCCTGGCCAATATTCCGCTGTCCAATATCGGGGTGCGCGAATTCGGGTTCGACTGGGCGCGGGAATGGCGGATCGAGCATCGGGACCTCTTCAACAAGTCCGACTTCGGCATCCTGCGCTACGTGCATTTCCTGGCCCTTGCCTATCTGTGCTGGACGGCGGCGGGGGAAGGTGGCGCGCGGCTCCGCGCGGCGGGGAGCGGTCTTGTCTCGCGGCTCTGGTCGGGGCTTCTGGCGATGATCCTCAAGGTCGGGCAGCAATCGCTGGCGGTCTTCGTCTTCTCGATGTTCTTCGCGCGGCTCTCGGGTTTCGTCATGGACCAGATCGGGCGCACGAGCTGGAACATGACCCTGGCCAATCTCATCGGTTTTGCCGCGCTGATCGTGGTCGCCTACACCGTGGCCTGGTTCCGGGGCCATCCCTGGAGGACCGCAAGATGATCCGGCGCGAGGTCTTGCAGGGTCTCGGCGCGCTGGCGCTCTGGACGGGCATGGCGCGGGCCGCCGCGGGCGTGCCCTTCTCCGAGGAGATGCTCGATGCGCTCGCGCGTGAGGTGGCGGCGCGGCCCTACGCGCCGCGCCCGCTCGTGCCGCAGGAATGGCGCGACCTGACCTATGACCAGTATCGCGCGATCCGCTTCGACACCGCGCGCGCCTTCTGGGCCGGCACGGACAGCACGCTCGAATTCGATCTCTTTCCGCCGGGGCTCTATTTCCCCCATTCGGTCGAGGTCAACTTGGTCGAGGACGGGATCGCGCGCCGCGTGCCCTTCGATCTGTCGCTATACGAAAGGCACGAGATCGTGCCGGAGGATCTGCCCGTCGATGACCGGCTGGGCTATTCCGGCGTGCGGCTGCGGGCAGAGATCGCCAAGCCGGGATTCTTCCAGGAATATGCCGTCTTCCAGGGGGCGAGCTATTTCCGCGTGATCCCGCGCGGTCTGGTCTACGGGCTTTCGGCGCGGGGGCTTGCCATCAATACCGCCGCGCCGGAGGGAGAGGAATTTCCCGATTTCACGCGGTTCTGGATCGAACGGCCTGCGCCGGGCGCACGGCACCACCGCATCCACGCATTGATGGAAAGCCCGTCGGTGACGGGGATGTATCACTTTACCCTGGAGCCTTACGGCGATTCGGCGGATGTCGATGTGCGCTGCACGCTCTGGCCGCGGGTGGATCTGGCCAATGTCGGCATCGCGCCGCTCACCTCGATGTTCTATTTCGACGCCAAGATGCGCGACCGCTTCAACGATTTCCGCCCTGCCGTGCATGACAGCGACGGGCTGACGATCCTCAACGGCAATGGCGAGATGCTGTGGCGCCCGCTGGGCAATCCGCGCCAGCTTCAGGTTTCGAGCTTCGCGGACGACGGTCCGCAAGGCTTCGGCCTTGCGCAGCGCGCGCGGCGCTATTCGGATTTCCACGATCTCGAGGCGCAGTATCATCGCCGCCCGAGCCTCTGGATCACACCCGGCGAGGATTGGGGCCGCGGTTCCGTGACGCTGGTGGAGATCCCGACGGACAAGGAGATCTTCGACAATATCGTGGCCTATTGGCGGCCGAGCACACCGCTTGGCGCGGGACAGGAGCACGCCTTTACCTATCGCATGGCCTGGACGGCGGAGATCCCCGAGCAGAAGCCGGTCGCCCGCGTGCTCGAGACCCGCATCGGGCGCGGCTTTCCGCATGATCTGCGGCAGGTGGTGACCATTGACTTTGCCCCTCATGCCGCGCTGCCCGAGGATTACGAGGCGCTCGTGGCCTATGTCCATTCCGCCCAGGTCGAGACCTCGCCGGGGCTCATCCAGCGCAACCCGGAGACCGGCGGTCCGCGCCTCGCCTTCACCTTCGATCCCGGCACGGCACAGGTGGCCGAGTTCCGCGCGCAGCTCTTTCACGAGGGGCGCGGCGTGAGCGAGGTCTGGCTCTACCGATGGACGGCGTGACCCCCTTCCCGGGCGCTGCGCACATGCCGTCGTGCGCGCCCCTGAGCCATCCGGTCCAGAACCTGACCGCCCGGCATATCGACCCGAATGCACCGGCATTGCGGGCTGTGTCGCGCATCTGGTGGCGGCGGGCAGCGGCCTTCGGCCCGGCGGCGCTGACCACCGGCGCGCTGGCCGGGATATTTGCCGACAGGCTGTCCGAGGGCGGCATGTGGTGGCTCGAATGGGTGCTCCTGGCGCTGGTCGCGGCCACGTTCTTCTGGATCGCGCTTTCGGTGGGCACGGCGACGCTGGGCCTGGCCTGTCACCTGATGCAGCGGCGCGAGCGCGTTTCAGAAGTCCCGCCGCTCGATGTGGCGCTTCTCGTGCCGATCTATAACGAAGACACGGCCGAGGTTTTCGGCAATGCCTGCGCGATGATGATGGCCCTGCGCGAGAGCGCCACGGCGCACCGCTTCGCCCTGTTCATCCTGAGCGACACGCAGGATGCCGGGATCGCCCTGGCCGAACGCAGCGCCTTCGAGCGGCTGCGGGCCGTCCTGCCGCCCGATCAGCGGGTGTGGTATCGTCGCCGCGCCCGCAACACCGAACGCAAGGTGGGCAATATCAGGGACTGGATCGAGGGCTGGGGCGCGGCCCATGACGCGATGCTCGTGCTCGACGCGGACAGCCTGATGAGCGCCGGGGCGATCATCGCCCTAGCCGATGAGCTGGCCGCCGATCCGGCGGCGGGCCTCATCCAGTCGGCTCCGATGGTGATCGGGTCCGACACGCTCTTCGGCCGGATGCAGCAATTCTCCGCCGCCGTCTATGGCACGCTTCTGAGCGCGGGTCTGGCGGGCTGGACCGGGACGGAGGGGAATTACTGGGGCCATAACGCTATCATCCGCACCCGCGCCTTCGCCGATTGCGCGGGGCTGCCGCGAATGCCGTCCTTTTGGGGGAAAGGGGCGCTCATCCTCAGCCATGATTTCGTCGAGGCGGGGCTCTTGCGGCGCGCGGGCTGGGCGGTGCGCTTCGTTCCGCACGTCACGGGCAGCTATGAAGAGCCCCCCGCGACGCTGATCGACTATGCGCTGCGTGACCGGCGCTGGTGCCACGGCAACCTTCAGCATCTGCGGCTTCTCGGCGCCCGCGGGTTTCACCCCGTCTCGCGGTTTCATCTCTTTCACGGCGCGATGAGCTATCTTCTCTCGCCCGCCTGGTTCGGGCTTCTGGTGATATGGGCCCTGCTGGGCAACGGCCCGGATAGCGTGATCACCTATTTCTCGGCCGAGAACCCGCTCTATCCCGTCTGGCCCGAAATGAGCGGGGTCAGTTCGGTTGTGATCCTGCTCTTCATGTACGGGATGCTGCTCGCGCCGAAACTCTTGGGCGCGCTGGCGATCGTGCTGGGCGAGGTGCGTATCGCGCGGTTCGGGGGCGCGGGGCCGTTCGCGCTGTCGCTTCTCGCCGAGATCGCGCTTTCGATCCTGTTTTCGCCGATCATGATGGTGCAGCAGGTGGTGGCGGTGCTGCGCACACTTGTGGGTATCCGCCCCATCTGGTCGCCGCAGGCGCGCAAGGGCGGCGATTACAGCCCTGGAACGGTGATGCGCTTCCATGCGCTCGAGACGGTGAGCGGCGCGCTTCTGGCCGTCGGCATGGGGGCGGGGGCCGTGTCGCTCTGGCTCCTGCCGATCGCGCTGAGTCTGGTCGCGGCGGTGCCGCTGTCGATGCTCTCCGGGCGGAGGGTGGGGGCGCTCATGGCCACGCCCGAGATGATCGACCCGCCAGAGATCCTGCGACGCGCCTGGCATCACCGCGCCATGTTCCGGGCGTCCGAAACCCCGCCGCTTGCGGCGGAATAGTCTCTACTGGGTCGCTCCGATCTGTGCCTCGAACCAGTCGAGCGCCATGTCGCTCCAGCCGCGTGGCACACCGTGGCCCCCATCGAAAAGACCCATCTCCAGCGCCGAGCCGGGCGCGCAATCGAGCCACGCCCGCCGCCAATATCCCTCTGCGGCCTCGAAAAGATCGGGGTCGTGGCGCGCGCATTCATTGGTGCCGCGCCACAGTCGCATGGCTTCGAAAACATCGCCCTGCGCGAAACCGGGCCGGATCTCGCGGCCCTCGAGCGGCACCACCCGGTCGCGCCAGCCATGAACATGCAGGATCCGCACCGGACCGGCGCAGCTCTCGGGAAGCGGTAGCCAGAAACTGCCCGAAACCGGCGCATAGGCGGCGAAATCGCCAGGATGGGAGCAGGCGACGTAACTGGCAAGCGAGCCGCCGATGGAGAAGCCGGCCAGCAGGCTTCGCGCCGGGTCGATCCCGAACCGATGCCCGGCATCCTGCATCACTTCTCGAAGAAAGGCGGCTTCGTTCCGCCGGCCCGGAAAATCGGGGTGAAAATTCCAGCTTGTCCGCTCGCGCCCCTGCCGCACGAGGCCCTCTGGCGCGATGAAGGCATAGCCACGCGCCAATGCCGTGCGCGCTGTGCTGCCGCGCATCGTGCCGCGGGCGCTGCCGCCATAGCCATGCAGGAACATGACCACTGGATAGGGCCCGTCGCCTTCGGGCAGGGCGATGCGATAGCTTCCGGAGGCCGTCTCGCAGGGCAGATCGCCACCGCAGGCGGGCTCGGCCCGAGCGGGCAGGGCAAGACAAAGGCAGAGGGTGAGATTGAGCGCAAGTCGCATGGGCAACACTCCGGACGATGCAAGAACCGTTGCACAAGGAAGACCCTCTGCATAGCATTCCGATGACACGCTTTTGCGAGGGTTCGGCCTGACAATCCCGTGAAGAGGGCTTTCCTCGCGACGGGCGATCGGGCAGTCATGACCCGAACGCCAGGAAGGAGCGCGCGCCGATGGAAAGCCTGTATTACGTGCTGTGCTGGGCCTGCCATCGCCGCTGCAAGCACTGTTACGAAAGCCGGTTTCGCCCCTACCTTCGTGGCGCGCTGCGCAAGGTGGTGGAGGAGGCGAGAGCGAGTTTTCCGCAGGTGCTTGCGAACCTGCCGGACGAGCTGAGCTATCTCGATCTCAACGCGCCGTCGGAGAGTGCCCCCGGCGGCTATGAGCGGCGCGCGAGCCGGATCATCCTCGCGGGCGGCGAGGTGCTGGTCGATCCGGTGCGCGAGGAGGTGCTGTATCCCGCACTTGAGGCCATTCAGGCGAAATACGGGTCGCAGGGCGTGCGCGTCATCGTGCAGACCACGGGCGATCTGGTGACACCGCAGATCGTGGACGATCTGCTCGCGCGCGGGGTCTGGATGATCTCCTGTGCCGGGATGGACGATTTCCATGTGGGCCACGAGGGCGACAAGCGCCTGCCGCTGATCGACCGGCTGCGCGAGATGTTTCAAGCGGCGGGGATGCGCGACAGCGCGCTCGCCTCGACCACCCGCAACTGGGCCGATCAGACGGCAGATCAGCCGGTCTATTCGATGTTCGGTGCCACGGAAGATGCCTGGATCGGCAAGATCTGGCCGCGCGGGCGGGCCTGGGAGAATTCGCTTTCCAAGGCCGGGATCACAGACAATTTCTGCAACGTGTGGTCGGGGGGCCTGGGCTTTCTCAACCGGGGCTATTCGGGGTCAGAGGTGTCGATCGACCCCAATGGCGATGTGTTTCCCTGCTGTTTGAAAACCGCAGCACCCCTGGGCAATCTCTGCGAGGAGCGGCTCGAGGATATCCTCGACAGCCTCGTGGGCCACCCGGCGTTCGAGGCGATTTCCATGGGCCACCCCGAGCGGATGGGGCTGGCGCATGGCTGGGACCTGTCCCGGTTCCTCGAGGAATCGCGCACCAAGCGGCCCGATGGCGCGCCCTATCGCAACCTCTGCATCGGCTGTGACCGGTTCTTTGAAAAGGTGCTGGGGCCGGAACTGGCACGGCTGCGCGAGGAGCGGATTGCGGCGAAGCGGGCGGCGGAATGACCGTGACACCCGGGCAAGACCGACGCGCGGCGCTGCTGCCCGCGCTGAAGCAGACCCTAGCAGGTCGCTGACATGATAGCTGAGCCGGAACGCTTTCCCGTCATCAGGTCCGGTTCGACTGATGGGTCATGTCTGTCGGCGCGTCCGCGGCTCGCTCCCGGGTCCATCTTTCCCTTCATGCCCCCAGCAACCGTGGTAGCCGGGCAAGATTGTTGGCGGCCATGGTCAGGATGAGGCGCGACCGGACGCGCTCGATGCCCCGATACATGGTCTGTGCCATGCCGCCGACGGTTTTGGCCCAGCCGAAGGTCTCTTCGATCTTCTTTCGGTGCTTCTGGGACAACGCATATCCCTCGTGTCGGGTCGTGCGCCCGTCGATCGCTGAATATCTCGATTTCTGGGCGATGTGGGGCGTGACGCAGGCCTGCCGGAGATCGGAAACGAACCCACCTGCGTCATGTCCCTTGTCGGCGCCCGGCGTCAGCCGCCGGGTCGATCCTGGGGACTGGCGGTGGATCATGTCGAGTGCTGCCTTTCGCTCGGCGTAGCCGTCGGCCCGGGTCAGGTCGCCCTGCACGACCACCCCGTTTCGGTTCTCCATCAGCGCATGGCCCGTGAAGCAGAGCATCGCCCCGGTGCCGGGGGATTTCTTGTAGAGCCGCGCGTCCGGATCGGTGGTCGAGGCATGGGTGGCTTTGGACCGCTTCTCGCCCCGGAAATCGGCCTCGGCATTGCGGTGGGGTCTGGCGTTTCGGGGCATCGGGTCAGTCTCGGCGGGGCTGTCGAAGGGCTCGGTCTCGGGCTTGCTGTCGGGAGCGGGCGGATCGCCCGGCCCGTCATCGTCAGGCGGGGTCGCCTCGGCCTTCGGCTGGAAGCCCTTCATCGATGCCCATGCCTTGATGAGCGTTCCATCGACCGGGAAATGCTCGTCCGACAGCAGCGGCGCGACCTCGCGATGCGCCAGGATCGCCGCCATCACCTTGCGCGACATCTCCGTGGTCAGCAGCCGGCCCCGGTTCTTGGTGAATACCGTGGGGACCCACACGGGGTCGTCAATGCCCAGCCCCACAAACCAGCGAAACATCAGGTTGTCGTCCATCTGCTCCATCAACTGCCGCTCGGAGCGGACAGAGAACAGGATTTGCAGCAGGCTCGCCCGGAGCAGCCGTTCCGGCGGGATCGAGGGCCGGCCGAAATCAGTGTAAAGCGACCCGAACTCCGCATCGAGGCTGGCGAGCGAATCATTGACCACCTGCCGGATCTTGCGCAGCGGGTGTCGCGGACGATCAGCTACGCCTTCTATCCCATCGTCATCGCCGCCATGTTCTCGACCGTCGTCGGCATCGCGAAGTCGCTGCTGGCCCAGCTCGGTGACCCGAACTCCGCGACCAACATCGGCTCGCTGGTGCCGTTCTTCGTCATGGTGTTCCTGGCCAAGGGCTTCGTCGCGGCAACGCCCCTGATCGTGCGGGGGATCTCCGGGAACCTGATGGTGGCTGCGGCACCTGCAATCGTCAGCGCATCCGCAGGGGTGCTGCGGGGGCTCGTGAACACCTCCGGGGTGCAGGGCAGAGCGCGGATCGGGGCGCTGACAACCGGTGAGGCGATCGGGCGAGGGGCGGTGCAGGTGCCCGCGGTCGTGCGGAGCGCAGCGGTGACGGCAAGCGCGCAGGTGGTCAGGATGGCTGAAAGGGCAAAGCGGTTGGGGCGGTGAAGTCAAACCCAGCGTCGAAATGATGCGTTCTGTTCGACGCAGTGGGCGGAGAGCGGACTTCTTACCAACCGCGTTGTTCCCAACATCTGCGTGATAGCGGACCGCCTCCGGATCTCGGTTGTCCGGCGATGCCCAGGCATCATCCGCCGCAAGTTCAGCTCCCTACGAATGCTCGCGCGAACCTTCCCTTTGTCGTCCGGTGCTTTCAAGTTGCCCGATATCCCTCGACCGAACGGTAGCGCCATCTCGAAACGCGCTGCCAAAACTCGGCCCGTGCCCCGCCAGCAGGTCCGCGGCGTCGGCTAGGGGCAACCGCGGACAGCGATTTGACAGCATGCCATCTTTCGAGCAACCAAAGGAAAGATTGCCCAAGTGACAGGCAGCCCCGCAGACGGGCGCATGCTGTCGCAACAGCACGGCTTGTTTTCGGGGGTGGCGAGCCCCATCCGCAAGTTATGACCGCTTCACTCTCCATCGTCATCGTCGAGGAAGACCACGACCGCGCCATCGCCATGGTCGATGCGCTGAAGGATCGTGGCGATTACGATGTCCATGTGATCGGCAACGTGTCGGGGCTGGCCCGCAAGATCGCGGCGTTTCTGCCCGATATCGTGCTGATCGACATCGACAACCCGACCCGCGACATGCTCGAGGAACTGACGCTGGCCTCGGGGCCGCTGGACCGTCCGGTGGCGATGTTCGTGTCGGGGGCTGCGGGCGATCTGGCGCGTGCGGCCATCGAGGCGGGGGTTTCGGCCTATGTCGTCGACGGCCTGACGCCGGACCGGCTGAAGCCGGTGATGGATACCGCCATCGCCCGGTTCCAGATGATGCGGCAGATGCGCACCGAACTGGCCGAGACCCGCCGCGCCCTGGAGGAACGCAAGGTCATCGACCGCGGCAAGGGTCTGCTGATGAAGGCCAAGGGCATCGGTGAGGATGAAGCCTATGCTATTCTTCGCAAGGCCGCGATGGACCAAGGGCGCAAGGTCGCCGAGGTTGCCGAGGCGCTGGTGACGGCGGCGGGCCTGTTGCGATGAAAACCGTCACCCTGCCTGTCGCCTACATGCCGCTGGTCGACGCGGCCCCCCTGATCGTCGCGCAAGACCTGGGCTTTGCCGAGGCCGAAGGGCTGACGCTTGACCTGATCGCGGCCCCGTCCTGGTCATCGGTGCGCGACATGCTGGCCTTCGGGCGGGTCGATGCGGCCCATCTCTTGTCACCCGTGCCCGTGGCCATGGCGCTGGGTCTGGGCGGCGTGGCGACCGCGATGTCGGCGGTCTCGGTGCTGTCTGTCAACGGCACGGTGATCGGCGTCAGCCGTACGCTTGAGGCGCGGTTGCGCGCCGCAGGGCATCCGTTCGATTTCGCCGATGCCGCAGCCGCGGGCGCTGCCTTGGCGCAGGTGGCGGGGGGCAGCCTGACGATCGGGGTGCCCTTTCCCTTTTCGATGCATGTCGAATTGTTGCATGTCTGGTGCGCCGCCACGCCCCTTGCAGCTATCCGCATCGATATCCGCACCGTGCCCCCGCCCTTGATGGCAGAGGCTTTGGCGGCGGGCGAGATCGACGCCTTTTGCGTGGGGGAGCCCTGGGGCTCGGTCTCGGTCGAGGCGGGCGCGGGCGCGCTCTTGTTGCCGGGCAAGGCGATCTGGGCCTTCGCCCCTGAAAAGGTGCTGGCCGTGCGAACGGAGTGGGCCGAAACTGAACCCCATCTGTTGGGCCGCCTGATGCGCGCCGTCTGGCGGGCGGGCCGGTGGCTGGGCCAGCCCGAAAGCCGCACCGCCGCCGCCGAACTGTTGTCGCGGCGCACCTGGCTCGATGTGCCCTCCGAGGTGATCGACCGCGCCCTGTCGGGGCACATGGTTGTATCGCCAAGCGGCGAGACGCGCGCGGTGCCGGGCTTTGTGGAGTTTCACCGTGGCGCCGCGACTTTCCCGTGGCGCAGTCAGGCGCGCTGGATCGCGGCGCAGATGGCGGCGCGCAGCGGGTTGGACAGGACGGAGGCAATGGATCTGGGGGCAGCCGTGTTCCGAAGCGACCTGTATCGCACCGCGCTGGCGTCCACGGGGGCCGAGATGCCCGGCGCCTCCGACAAGCTGGAGGGGGCGGTGCGCCATCCCATGGCTGTCGCCTCGGCCACGGGTCGCCTGATTCTCGAACGGGATGCGTTCTTCGACGGGCGTATTTTTGATCCATCCCAGCATTGATGCCGCTTTTTTCGGCAGTGCGATGCCTCCGATGCGGCGGCGCAGCAATTTTCCCAACCAAGGCCCGCGCATCGCTTGCGTAAACTGCAAGACGCAGGCACCTTTTCCACGTCGGGGGCAATGGCGTCCCCGCGCGAAATTCTCCCAAAGCATGGGATTACCGAGCAAAGCCGCTCGACCGGGTCGCCACAGCGACAAGGTCAGCGGCTTTTTTGTCATTTGTCCGGCACCTCCCCCGTCCGGACACTCCTATGGAGACGGACCCCAATGAACCGGATACTTGCAGCCCTCGTCGCCACGACCGCCCTGACCGCGCCCCTTGCGGCGCAGGATCTGGAGATCGACGAGCTTACCTTCGGCTTCATCAAGCTGACCGACATGGCCCCGCTCGCCATTGCCTATGAGCGCGGCTATTTCGAGGATGAGGGGCTTTTCGTGACCCTCGAGGCGCAATCGAATTGGCGCGTCCTGCTTGACGGCGTGATCGACGGCACGCTTGATGGCGCGCATATGCTGGCAGGCCAGCCGATTGCCGCGACCATCGGCTATGGCACCGAGGCCCATATCGTCACGCCCTTTTCGATGGATCTGAACGGCAACGGCATCACCGTGTCCAACGAGGTCTGGGAGCTGATGCGCCCGCATATCCCCTCGATGGAGGATGGCCGCCCGCAGCATCCCATCCGCGCCGAGGCGCTGGCCCCGGTGGTCGAGCAGTTTCGCGACGATGGCATTCGCTTCGACATGGGCATGGTGTTCCCCGTCTCCACGCACAATTACGAAATCCGCTATTGGCTGGCCGCCGGTGGCCTGCATCCGGGTTTCTACAGCCCCGACGACATCACCGGGCAAATCGGCGCCGACGTGTTCCTGTCGGTGACGCCACCGCCTCAGATGCCATCGACCCTCGAGGCGGGCACGATCTTTGGCTACAGCGTGGGCGAGCCGTGGAACCAGGCCGCCGTCCAGCGCGGGATCGGCGTGGCCGTCATCACCGATTACGAAATCTGGCCCAACAACCCCGAAAAGGTCTTTGGCCTGACCGCCGAGTTCGTCGAGGCGAACCCCAACACAACCCATGCGATCGTGCGCGCCCTGATCCGTGCGGCGATGTGGCTGGATGCCGATGACAACGCCAACCGGATGGAAGCAGTCGAGATCCTGTCCTGGCCCGATTATGTCGGCGCGGATTTGGAAACGCTGGCCGCATCGATGACCGGCACCTTCGAATACGAGCCGGGCGATGTGCGCGAGGTGCCCGATTTCAACGTCTTTTTCCGGTATTACGCGACCTATCCCTTCTACTCTGACGCGGTCTGGTACCTGACGCAGATGCGCCGCTGGGGCCAGATTGCGGAACCCCGAAGCGACGCATGGTATCACGATGTCGCCCGCTCGGTCTATCGCCCCGACATCTACCTTGAGGCGGCGCGCAGCCTGGTCGAGGACGGTCTGGCCGATGAGGCGGATTTCCCCTGGGACACCGACGGGTTCCGCCCGGTGGCGACCGATCTGATCGACGGCATACCCTATGACGGGCGAACCCCCAACGCCTACATCGACAGCTTTCCGATCGGTCTGACCCGCGAACAGGTTGTGATCGACGGCGAGGTCCAAGGCTGACCGGCGCAGGCGGCGGGCCTGTCCCGCCGCCGTCTCTTTCCCACGCGTATCCAAAAGGCGGGACCGTCATGACCACGATCGATCCGAATTTCGACGCAGACCGCGAAGCGCGCCGCGAGCGCCGCTTCGCCGCGATCACCAAGGCAGACGTCTGGCTGCGGGTTCTGGGGCTGGCCTGGATCACCCCCATCCTGCGCATTGGCGCGGGCGACAATCCCAAGGCGCAATTAGGTCAGGTCTGGCGGCTTCTGGGGGTGCCGATATTGGCGATCCTGGGGTTTCTTGCGCTATGGGGCACGCTTGCCCCGCATGTGCAGACCTCGCTTGGCGCGATCCCCGGGCCGGGCCAGGTCTGGGATCAGGCGCAGAACCTGCATGCCGATCACCTGCGCCAGATGGAACGCGCCGCCGATTTCCAGGCCCGCCAAGACGAACGCAACGCCGCCCGCATTGGCGAGGGGCAAGAGCCGGTGTTTCGCACGTTCACCGGTGCGCCGACCTTTTACCAGCAGATCTGGACCTCGATCAAAACGGTGTTCTTCGGCTTCTTGCTGGCCACGGCCATTGCCGTGCCGCTCGGTTTGGCGGCGGGCCTGTCGCAAACGGCCAATGCCGCGCTGAACCCGCTGGTGCAGATCTTCAAACCCGTCAGCCCGCTGGCCTGGCTGCCGATCGTGTCCATCGTGGTGTCGGCCGTCTATGTGACCGATGACGGCTGGTTTGCGAAATCCTTTCTCGTCTCGGCCATCACGGTGACGCTGTGCTCGCTCTGGCCGACGCTGATCAACACGGCGCTTGGCGTGGCTTCCATCGACCGTGACCTTGTGAATGTCTCGAAGGTGCTGAAGATGAGCACCTGGACCAAGATCCGCAAACTGGTGCTGCCCTCGGCCCTGCCGCTGATCTTCACCGGGCTGCGGCTCAGCCTTGGTGTGGGCTGGATGGTGCTGATCGCGGCCGAGATGCTGGCGCAGAACCCCGGCCTTGGCAAATTCGTCTGGGACGAGTTTCAGAACGGAAGCTCCGACAGTCTGGGCCGGATCATGGTGGCGGTGTTCACCATCGGGATCATCGGTTTCCTGCTCGACCGGCTGATGTTCACGATCCAGTCGCTTTTCACCTTCACCAACAACCGCTGAGGGCTGGGCAGATGGCGTTTCTCGAACTGAAGAACCTCTCCAAAAGCTACGCTGAGACGCCGGTGCTCAGGGACATCAACCTGACCGTCGAGAAGGGTGAGTTCCTTGTCCTGCTCGGCTTCTCGGGCACCGGAAAGACCACCCTCATCAACCTGATGGCGGGGCTGGAGCTACCCACCAAGGGCGAGGTCCTGTTCAAGGGCCAGCCCGTGACCGAACCCGGGCCGGAGCGCGGCGTGATCTTTCAGAACTATTCGCTGATGCCCTGGCTGACCGTGACCGGGAACGTGGCCCTTGCTGTCGACACGATCTTTCCCGCCCAGCCCAAGGCCGAACGCGCGGCCAAGGTCGCCCGCTACGTCGCCATGGTGGGCCTGAGCCATGCCGCTGCCCGGCGTCCTGCGGAATTGTCGGGCGGCATGCGCCAGCGGGTCAACGTGGCCCGCGCGCTGGCGATGGACCCCGAACTGCTGCTGCTGGACGAACCCTTGTCGGCGCTTGACGCGCTGACCCGCGCCAATCTTGCGCAAGAGATCGAAAAGATCTGGGAGGCCGACCGCAAGACCTGCGTGCTCATCACCAATGACGTGGACGAGGCGATCTTGCTGGCCGACCGGATCATCCCGCTCAACCCCGACGGCACATTGGCAGATGCCATCCCCGTCACCATCCCGCGCCCGCGCGAGCGCAGCGCGATGAACCATGACGACACCTTCAAGCGTCTGCGCGCGCAGGTCACGACCTATCTGATGGATGTGGGGATCGAGGCCAAGGTCGAGGGCACGCGGGTCTTGCCCGACGTGACCCCGATCCATGCCGTGCCCAGGACCGTGGTCACGGCGGCGCAATCGGCGTTGGACGAAAAATATCTGGAATTCTCCAAGGTTCACAAGATCTACCCCACGCCCAAAGGCCCGCTGACCGTGGTGGAGGACTTCGACCTGAAACTCCGCAAGGGTGAGTTCATTTCCCTGATCGGTCATTCGGGTTGCGGCAAATCCACCGCGCTGACCATGGTGGCGGGGCTGAACGACGTCTCGAAAGGCGCGATCAAGCTTGACGGGATGGAGGTGCGCGGCGCCGACCCCGAACGCGCGGTGGTGTTCCAGTCGCCGTCTCTGTTTCCGTGGCTGACCGCCCGGGAAAACTGCGCCATCGGGGTCGACAGGGTCTATCCCCGCGCCGGCCGCGCCGAACGGCAGGACGTGGTGGAGTATTACCTGGAGCGCGTGGGGCTGGCCGATGCGATGGACAAGCCCGCCGCTGAATTGTCGAGCGGCATGAAGCAGCGGGTGGGCATCGCACGGGCCTTTGCGCTCAGCCCCAAGCTTTTGCTGCTGGATGAACCCTTCGGCATGCTCGACAGCCTGACGCGCTGGGAATTGCAAGAAGTGCTGATGGAGGTCTGGAGCCGGACCAAGGTCACCGCCATATGCGTGACCCATGACGTGGACGAGGCGATCTTGCTGGCCGATCGGGTGGTGATGATGACCAACGGGCCACGCGCCACCATCGGCAAGGTCACTGAGGTCAAGCTGCCGCGCCCGCGCAGCCGCAAGGCGCTGCTGGAGCATCCCGATTACTACGCCTACCGGCAGGAGGTGCTGGATTTCCTTGAGGAATACGAACACGGCCACCAGCCCAAAACCACCCCAGGCAAGACCCCGAAACCCAAGGCCGGGGTGCATGCGCAGCCCAAGGCCGTCGCGGCGGAGTGACCCCCATGCGCAAGCAAAACCTTGTTGTGATCGGTGCCGGCATGGCCTCTGGCCGTGTGCTGGAGCATCTGACCGATGCCGCGCCCGATGCCTATGACATCACGCTGTTCAACGCCGAGCCGCGCGGGAATTACAACCGCATCATGCTCTCGCCGGTACTGTCGGGCGACAAGACCTATGCCGAAATCGTCATCCATGACGACGCCTGGTATGCCGCGCGCGGCGTCAACTGCCGCTTCGGCGAGCATGTGACGGCCATCGACCGTGCGGCCCGCACCGTGACCGGGCAAAACGGCACGGTCGCCTATGACAAGCTGCTGATCGCCACCGGATCGGCCCCCTTCGTCATCCCGGTCCAGGGCCGCGACCTGCCCGGGGTCATCACCTACCGCGACCTCGACGATACCGAGGCGATGATCGCAGCCGCGGACAAGGGGGGCCGCGCGGTTGTCATCGGTGGCGGCCTTCTGGGGCTAGAGGCTGCTGCCGGTCTGGCCGAACGAGGAATGGACGTGACCGTTATCCACCTGATGGGCCATCTGATGGAACGCCAGCTGGACGAGGCTGCGGGATACATGTTGCGCAAAGATCTGGAAGCGCGTGGCATCACCATCCTGACGCGCGCCTCGACCGCCGCCATTCTTGGCACCGACCGGGTCGAAGGCGTGTTGCTGGAGGACAACACCAGGCTCGATGCCGATCTGGTCGTCATGGCCGTCGGCATCCGCCCCGAAACCCGGCTGGCCAATGCGGCCGGGCTGGAGGTCGGGCGCGGCATCGCGGTCAACGCGCAGATGCAGACCCTGACCAACCCCGACATCTATGCCGTGGGCGAATGCGTGGAATTCGAAGGGCATCTCTTTGGTCTTGTCGCGCCGCTGTACGATCAGGCACGGGTCGTGGCCGACAGCCTTTTGGGTCGGCCAAACGCCTTTGCCGTCAAGGATGTGGCGACCAAGCTCAAGGTCACGGGCTGCGACCTGTTCAGCGCGGGCGATTTCAGGGACGGCCCCGGTCGGGAGGACATCATCTACCGCGATCCTGCACGCGGCATCTACAAACGGCTGGTGATCGAGGGCGACAGGCTGGTGGGCTGCGTCATGTATGGCGACACCGCCGATGGCAGCTGGTTCTTCGGCCTGATCAAGGACGAAACCGAAATCGACGACATGCGCGAGACGCTGATCTTCGGCCCGGCCTATCAGCGGGGTTCCCAATCGGACCCTCTGTCAGCCGTTGCAGCCTTGCCGCCTGAGGCGGAAATCTGTGGCTGCAACGGCGTTTGCAAAGGCACCATCGTCACGGCCATCGCGGGCGGCGCGACCGATCTGGGGGCGGTTCGCGCCAAGACCAAGGCCAGCGCATCTTGCGGCACCTGCACGGGTCTGGTGGAGCAGCTTTTGCAGGTCACGCTGGGCGATGCCTTCGAGCTTCCGACAGCGCGGCCGATCTGCGGCTGCACCGACCATACCCACGAGGACGTGCGGCGGCTGATCAAGACCATGCCGCTCAAATCCCAAGAGGCCGTCTGGCAGGAACTGGGCTGGAGAACGCGCAACGGTTGCCATGTCTGCCGTCCGGCGATCAATTTCTACCTGCTGGCCGATTGGCCGCTCGACTACCGCGACGATCCGCAAAGCCGGTTCATCAACGAACGCAAGCACGCCAACATCCAGAAGGATGGCACCTTCAGCGTCGTGCCGCGCATGTGGGGCGGGATCACCACCCCCGACGAGCTGCGCGCCATCGCGGATGCCGCCGACAAGTACAAGGTGCCGACCGTCAAGGTCACGGGTGGCCAGCGGATCGATCTTCTGGGTGTAAGGGGCGAGGATCTGCCGGCGATCTGGGCGGACCTGAACCGCGCCGGGCTGGTGTCGGGCCATGCCTACTCCAAGGGCCTCAGGACAGTGAAGACCTGCGTCGGCACCGATCATTGCCGGTTCGGCACACAGGATTCGACCGGTCTGGGCATCAAGCTGGAACGGACGCTCTGGGGGTCGTGGACGCCGCACAAGGTCAAGCTGGCCGTCTCGGGCTGCCCGCGCAACTGCGCCGAGGCGACCTGCAAGGACGTGGGCATCATCTGCGTCGACAGCGGCTACCAGATCGGCGTGGCCGGTGCGGCGGGCATGGACCTCAAGGAAACCGAGCGTCTGGCCGACGTGCCCACCGAGCAAGAGGCGATCGATCTGACCGTGGCCTTCATCCAGCTTTACCGGGAAAACGCCAAATATCTCGACCGGCCCTACAAATGGGTCGCCAAAGTGGGGCTGGACTGGGTCAAGGCGCGGGTGGTCGACGATCTGACCGAGCGGGCCCGCCTGATCGCGGCCTTCGAGCTGTCGCAATCCATCTATCGCAAGGACCCTTGGGCCGAGCATGCGGCCACCAAGGCCGAAAGCTACGCCCCCCTTGCCGATCTGACGCTGGAGGCCGCCGAATGAGCTGGATCGACATCGGATCGCTGGACGACGTGCCGTTGCGGGGCGCACGGCTGGTCAAGACGCGGGCGGGCTGCGTGGCGGTGTTCCGCACCGGCGCGGCGCAGGTCTTCGCTGCCTCCAACGCCTGCCCGCACAAGGGCGGGCCGCTCAGCGAGGGGATCGTGCATGGCACCCGCGTGACCTGCCCGCTGCACAACTGGGTCTTCGACCTGGAAACCGGGACGGCCTTGGGCGAGGAGGCGCGCATCACGACATATCCCGTCCGGATCGAGAATGGGCGCATCCTGATCGACGCGACGGCGCTTGGCCAACGGAGTGCCGCGTGATGGATGGCGGCCTGCCGCCCGAAACCCGGTCGACCTGCCCCTATTGCGGGGTCGGCTGCGGCGTGCTGTTGCGCCCGGACGGGGCGGGCGGCCTTGCGGTGCGGGGCGATCCGGACCATCCAGCGAATTTCGGGCGGCTCTGTTCCAAGGGCTCGGCGCTTGGTGAAACCGTCGGGCTGGGCCACCGGCTCCTCGCGCCCCTTGTCCATGGGCAAGAAGCCCGCTGGGACGATGCGCTGCAGCTGGTCGCAGACCGTTTTGCCACCGCCGTAGCCGGTCACGGCCCCGATGCCGTGGCCTTCTACGTCTCGGGACAGCTTCTGACCGAGGATTACTATGTCGCCAACAAGCTGATGAAGGGCTTCATCGGGTCGGCCAATATCGACACGAATTCAAGGCTTTGCATGGCGTCATCGGTGGCGGGCCACCGCCGCGCCTTTGGCACCGACACGGTGCCCGGCACCTATGAGGATCTCGACGAGGCCGATCTGGTCGTGCTGGTCGGCTCGAACCTTGCGTGGTGCCATCCTGTGCTGCACCAGCGCTTCCTGTCGGCGCGCAAGGCCCGCGGCACGAGAATCGTCGTGATCGACCCGCGCCGCACGGCCAGTTGCGACGGGGCCGACATGCACCTGCCCATTACGCCCGGCGGCGACGTGGCACTGTTCAACCGGCTGCTCTGCGCCATCGACGACGCAGGCGCGGTAGATGCCGATTTCCTGCGCCATACCGAGGGGTTCGGCACAGCCCTCAGCGCCGCGCGCGCAGACACTGGCGAGACCGGGTTGAGCGAGGTCCAAATTACCGCCTTCTGCCGCCTCTGGACCCGGACCGAACGGGTGGTCACGATCTACAGTCAGGGCGTCAACCAGTCGACCAGCGGCACCGATAAGGTGAACGCGATCCTGAATTGCCATCTGGCCACCGGGCGCATCGGGCGGCCCGGCATGGGGCCCTTCAGCGTCACCGGCCAGCCCAACGCCATGGGCGGGCGCGAGGTGGGGGGGCTGGCCAATATGCTGGCCTGTCACCTCGATCTGGAAAACGCCGATCACAGGGCCGCCGTGCGCGGCTTCTGGAACGCCCCCGCCCTGCCCGAGACACCGGGGCTGAAAGCTGTCGACATGTTCCGCGCCGTGGGCGATGGCCGGATCAAGGCGCTTTGGATCATCCACACCAATCCAGCCGTCTCGATGCCGGAGGCAGATGCCGTGCGCACAGCCATCGCGGGCTGCGATTTCGTGGTGGTCAGCGATGTGACCGGGGCCACGGATACCGCACGGCTGGCCCATGTTCTGTTGCCTGCCACCGCATGGGCGGAAAAGGACGGCACCGTCACCAATTCCGACCGCACCATCAGCCGCCAACGCGCCGTGCTGCCCGCGCCGGGGCAAGCGCGGCCCGATTGGGCGATATTGGCCGCGGTCGGGCGGCGGATGGGCTGGCAGGCGGCCTTCGATTATCGCAACCCGACCGAGATCTTTCGCGAATTCGCGGCCCTTTCCGGGGTGGCGGGCACGTTCGGCCGTGATTTCGACATCTCGGGCCTCTCCGATCTGGACGAGGCGGGCTATGCGACCTTGGCCCCAACGCGCTGGCCGGTGACATCCCAGCGCACGGGCGGGCGGTTCTTCGGCGATGGCGCCTTCTACCACCCAAGCGGCAAGGCGCGGCTGCTGCCGCTGAGCAGCCGTGCCCTCGCGGCGCAAACCACCCCGCAACATCCCTTCCGGCTCAACACGGGCCGCGTGCGCGACCATTGGCACACCATGACCCGCACGGGTCTTTCCCCCCGGTTGTCGGCGCATCTGGCCGAACCTTTCGCGGAAATCCACCCCGATGACGCCGCACGGCTGGACCTGGCCCGTGCCGATCTGGCCGAGCTTGCCAGCCCCGATGGCCGGGCAATCTTGCGGGTGCGGATCACCGACAGCGTGCAACCGGGCCAGATTTTCGCGCCGATCCACTGGACCGGCGAAACCGCACCTACGGGGCGCATCGACGCACTGATTGCGGCGGCGACCGACCCGGTCTCGGGCCAGCCCGAAAGCAAGGCCGCCGTGGTCGATCTGCGCCGGATGGAGGCCGCATGGTATGGCTTTGCGGTATCCGCTACGCCGATCCGGCCCGATTGCGCCTATTGGGCCGTGGCGCCTACCAAGGCCGGATACCGCGCCGAACTGGCAGGCCATGAGACCCCCGCCGATTGGGAGGCAGAGGCACGCCGCCTCTTCGGCTTGCCGGCGGCGCAGATGATCTCGGTTCTCGATGCCGCACGCGGCACGGCGCGGATCGCGCTGGAACAGGACGGGCGGCTGATGGCAGCCCTTTTCGTGGCCCCCACCCCCGTCGCCATCATGCGCGACCACCTGTCAAGCTTGCCAGGTCAGGCGGCGGGCCATGTTCTGACCGGGCGGGCGCCGGCCGATCTGCCCGATCCGGGGCCGGTTCTCTGCGCCTGTTTCGGCGTCGGGATCAACACGTTGATAACCGCCATCGAATCCCGTGGCTTGCTGAGCGTGGAGGCCGTGGGCGCGGCGCTTCAGGCGGGCAGCAATTGCGGCTCCTGCCGCCCGGAAATCGCGGCGCTGCTGGCGGCGGCACAGATGCGGGAGGCCGCGGAATGACCGGGAGCACGCTCGCCTCCCATCGTGATCGGCACTGCTGCGCTGGCGTTCGACACCTTGGGGGCCACGGCACCCGAAACACTGGCGCAAGACCTTTGGACCCACAGGCCCCACCGACAGGAGCACGCGGCGTGAAAAGCTTTCCCATGTTCATCAAGACCACCGGGCGGCAGGTGGTCATCGCGGGCGGCGGCGAACGGGCAGCGCAAAAGGCTCGCCTGATCCTCAAGACGGATGCCGCGATAATCCTTGCAGTTCCAAAGCTCGACGATGAACTTGCCGCGCTGGTTGCGGGCGGGCGGGCCAGCCACGCGCCCGGCGCGGTCACGGCCGCCATGTTCGAAGGGGCCGCCATGGCCTTTATCGCCACCGGCTGCCCGGGTTGGGACGCCAGCCTGCACGCGCTGGCGCAAGCGGCGCGTTGCCCGGTCAATGTTGTGGATCGGCCCGATCTGTGCGACATCACCACGCCCTCAATCGTCGACCGCGACCCGGTGGTCGTAGCCATCGGCACCGAAGGCACGGCGCCGGTACTGGCGCGCGATCTCAAGACGCGGATCGAACTGCTGCTGTCGCCCAACCTTGGCGGCCTTGCCGCCCTTGCGGGCCGGTTGCGTGGCAGCGTCGGGGCCTCGGTGCCCAAGGCCAGGCGCAGGGAATTCCGGGCTTGGGTGTTCAAGGCCGATCCGCGCCACGCCTGGGACCGCGGCACCGAACGCGAGGCGGCGCAGGCGATCAAGGCGGCCATCACGGAAGAGCGCGCGCCCGATGCGGCACTGGCCGGGTCCATCGCACTGGTGGGTGCTGGACCCGGCGCGCGCGATCTGATGACGCTGCGCGCGGTCGCCCGCCTGCAAGAAGCCGATGTGATCTTCTATGACAGGCTGGTTGACGAGGAAGTGCTCGAACTGGCCCGCCGCGACGCCGAGCGGGTTTTCGTCGGCAAGCATGTCGGTGCCCATGCCTGGCCCCAGGCACAGATCAACGCGGTGATCGTCGCCGAAGCCCGCAAGGGCCGCCGGGTCGTGCGCCTCAAGTCGGGCGATCCGGGCATCTTCGGCCGTGCTGGCGAAGAGATTGAGGCCGCGCGGGCCGCGGGCATCGCGGTAGAGATCGTGCCGGGTGTGACGGCGGCGGCGGCGGCGGGCGCGGCCTTGGGTCAAAGCCTTACCGAACGCGGCGTCAGCGACACGCTGATCCTTGCGACCGCCACGGGACGGGCTGAGGACCCGTTGCCCGATTGCACGCGCTTTGCCGGGCCGGGCACCACGACGGCGCTTTACATGGGGGCGCGGCAAAGTGCGCGCATCGCCTCCGCCCTGATGGCCCGCGGCCTCTCGGGGCAGACCGAGGTCAAGGTCTGCGTGGATCTGTCAAAACCCGGCCAGAGGCTTTTCTCCACCCGTCTCGACCGGCTTCATGACTTGGTGCAGGTCGAAGGAATCACTGGCTGCGCCGTTGTGCTGTTCACTTGGCCCGCAGGCTCTGCAACCATCGGTGCCAACCCTGTACATGTGGCCAAATCGACGATCGCTACCGTTTCGATCCTGCCCAAGGCGGATATATCGCTGGCAAGCTGATCCGGCCGCTTCGGAGGATCAAATGGATTTGGTTCTACGTCCGCTAAGGGCCGGTCACGCATAAAGCCGAGCATTTCGCGGGCGATCGCTGTGGTGACAACCACTTTCGGCTTGCCTGCCGCGATCAAGTGCCGATGGCGGTGGCACATCCTCAGCTGCCCCTTCCAGGCGATGTCGCGCACTGCTTGAGGCAGCGTCTCGAGCCGATCAAACATCTTCCGGCCGACGCGCGCCTGCATCCGGTAACTCCACGCTCCCTCGATCAAGGCGCGTCGGGCGAGGCTGCTTCCGGCCTTGGTGATGCCGCCGCGGCGCACGCTCGAGCGGCTGGAATGTTCGGAAGGCGTGAGGCCAAGATACGCCATCAATTGTCGTGGATTGTCAAAGCGATGGAAGTCCCCGACCTGCGCCAGGCCTGCGTCACGCCCCACATCGCCCAGAAATCGTGATATTCAGCGATCGTCGGGCGCACGACCCGACACGAGGGTTACGCCCTGTCGATCAGGCACCGCAAACGGATCGAGGAAGCCTTCGGCTGGGCCAAAACCGTCGGCGGCATGGCACAGACCATGTATCGCGGCATCGAACGGGTGCGCTCGCGCTTCATTCTCACCATGGCGGCCAACAACCTCGCCCGGTTGCCACGGTTGCTGGCCGCGTAACGATGAAAAACCTCGTGGGGCACACACGCCTTTCGGACGGCTCTGTTGCACAAATCCCGTGAGGGATTCATCTCGTGAATCCGGCGTGGTAGCTTGGATGCATGAGCAGACCCACATCCCCCACCTACAGGACCAGGAACTGGCCGGCCTATAACGAAGCGCTCAAGCGCCGGGGCTCGCTG
>MDTD01037361.1_pt1 | contig 52602 bp, 48 predicted proteins | sample 811221 | NCBI WGS metagenome assembly MDTD01 (sample SAMN05326646, study PRJNA326480) | marine metagenome | isolation source: seawater | place: Pacific Ocean: South West | collected 2011 | reverse complement strand
TTTGCACTAAATTCCTGCGCTATCCAGAAGCCTGTCAAGCTCTTACCTGTCCCGCAGGGCATGATCATCTTGCCCCGGCGCTGCTTTTCATCAATGAAATGCTGGTTAGCGTTCTTGAGCGCCATTTTCTGGTGCCACATCGGGCGCAGCTTCTTGGGTTGAGTCGGTGCCTTGCTTAATGCGGACTTGAGACGCTTCCAGCCAGCAAGGTTATTGTCGTCAAGTTCTGCAAAATCTGAGAACAGCCGGAAGCCCGTTTTGTCTCCGGCCAGTTCAACCTTCTTAAGCGGTTGGCTTGTCGTCGTGCAAATCAACCCATAGTCGATGTGCTTGCAGGTGTGGAAGGCAAGCGCTGTGAATGTGGCAAGATCGCCCTTGTTGGTCAGGCGGCTGTCGGGGTTGCTGCGGAACTTTGCTTGGATGGCCCAGTATTTCTCACTAGTGGTCTCGGCAATAAGGTCGATGCCTTCATCATTGTCAGGTAAGCTCAGCTTCAAGCGAACCCTCTTGGGGACATCGCCCAGCATCCATACATTGGCGAGTATGCTTTCGTATTCGGAATGGGTTTGTAGATACAATTGGGCGACGCGCTCAAACACGTCGCCCTTTTTCTTTGGCGTCATCGTTGTGAGCCGTTGGTAAAGCGCTGCCCATGACGAGTGTTTGCGGATAATTGTATCTGGGTTCATTGGTCTGGTGGCCTATTTGATTGACTTAAAGATCGGCATATAAAAAAACCTATCGAGATAATGAGTAATACCAAAATAGAAAAAGCGGAAGCTCATTAGAACGTATAATCTGTTAAGTTAGCGAAGAATGCTAAAAACCAACCTTTTATTTTTAAGCTATCTCTCCCCACGGTCTTCCAAACCTTAATTTTAGTAGCAAGGTTCATTAATTATAAAAACTTAAATCTGCGCTGGGAGCAAGTTGCCAGCGCAAACCCAGCGCAAACTCAGCGACAGATAGAATTGATTTTGAGTACGAATAGGTGTGCTTTGTGTAAAGCTTGCAAGTGAAAACCGCAGAAAACCGTGATATGTGTGACTGGGTACAACCTGTGTTAGTATTTAGTCAGGCTCATAACCTGAAGGTCGTAGGTTCAAATCCTACCCCCGCAACCAATAATATCAATGACTTATCCGCCCTCATGGCGGTTTTTTTTTTGCTCTAGCGAATGTGAAATCTAGTTTTCTTACCCTTTAGCGTGTGTTTTAGTATTAGTGCTAATTTAAGAGATTCCTATTATATTGCGTTTGCTATAGAAGTGGAAACAAGGGAGGCAAACCTAGTATTATGAACTGGCATGCCAAATTCCTTTCTGCATTCCTCAGCTTAGCCTTTGGATCTGACGTCTTTGCCCACGGAGGCAGACTTGATGGCTTGGGCTGTCATTATAATAAAAAAAAAGGCGGTTATCATTGTCACAGGGGAGTGCTTGCTGGGCAAGAGTTCTCATCCAAGGCTGAAGTGCTTGCCACGAACCAGGATGGACAAAAGCAACCTGCTATGTCTTTTAGGGGATCAGCACGTATAGTTGATGGTGACACAATCTGGATCGGTAATACGAAGATCAGGCTTCACGGCATAGACGCTCCTGAGACAAGGCAGAAATGTTATAGTAAAGACAAAACTGAATACAGTTGCGGAAAAGCTTCAACAGATGCGTTGCGTGTCCTAGTGGGAGGTGATCCTGTCCGTTGTGAGGGAGATACTTATGACCGTTATAGACGTTTGATCGCCACTTGCTATAGCGGCTCTCTTAATCTCAATGCTGAGTTGGTTCGACAGGGCTGGGCATTAGCTTACAGACGCTACTCGAAAGACTACATATCAGCAGAGAAGGAAGCTCAAGAAGCTAAGCGGGGGATATGGGCTGGTGAGTTTCTTGTGCCTTGGGAGTGGCGGCGTAATTGAGTGGTGATCATACCTAAACTTAGCCGGGACACATTTCTGCGCCCCAGCTGTTTGCTCTAACTTTTGTTTATCTCCTGAAGCTTGGGTCCTATTTCATCTTCGAATAATTCCTGAAAGCTTCTACCTCTGTTAGCTGTCTCGTTTTCCATCTGACGTTTGATGGCCTTTGCTGCTGAGCTGTCTTCACCATTGCTCTCAACGGCTAAATCATAGATTTCTTTTTGTGAGGGCATAATTTTATCCTTTCCTTGAATTGGGCACATCAGCAGACGTGCTTTTATCTTTAGTCTGTTGGCGAGTTTTTTCAGCTCGAGCGTCTGGATCTTTGTCACGCTTGAGATGCTCGTCCTTGTTGGGTTGGAGAACTCTCTGCCTCGGAAATGATGAAATGACGAACCCACCATTAAATATTGGATCGTCTTTCGATAGCTCTTTCCATATGATTTTAGCCATTGTCATTCTCCTTTTTAACTTTGCTCTGTTTTTTAGAAGAAATGGGCTTGGGAAGCTTTCGCAAATTAGCCCCCATGATGATAGAAAAAGGACCAGCCTCCATCTGCTCCGGTTTTGTAACCAAAGTAAATTTGGTTATACTCATTTCATGATCTCCTCTCTTTAGTGCTGTGAACGACATGTCCGGGGGCACAATCTGAAGTTCAAATCCCCAATCCATAAGGTGGATCAATCCCATAAAAAAACCGCCCGCAGCATTGCTGGGACGGCCCCAACTCTTTAGCTGCATTTGTTATGCGCCCGCAATCTGTTATCAAATCGGCGCTTTAGAGAGCTACCTTAATCTCATCACTCTCATATCTGTATAATATAGTGTTATTTGCCCTATTTTCAAGTGTGTATACCTAAGCATCCCTCGTGGGAGGCTTTTTTGTTTTTAAAAAAAGGGAAACTGCTATTTACTCAACTGATGCCGACTTAGGTAGTGTAAGTTTTGTTATCCCAGTTTGTGAAATTCTCCAAAGAGCCTGATATTGTATAAGCCCATAATCTAGGGGGCCAAGCTCTTCTGTTGTAGTTGATAATTTGTTGTCTCCCACTAAGTAAATTTTATCCGTACTATCAGAAATGTTTAATCGTTTTATTAGTCTTCCAAGATAGGGATGTTGAACAATAGCTATGGCCCCGTTCAACGGTCTTTTTCTAAATTTTCCGGCGAACACATAATCCCCATCCACGATTGTTGGATTCATGCTATGTCCTGAGACTTTAAAGACTTTCCACACCTTATTTGAGCCCTATCATTTTGGTCTAACGACAGCGAGACTGGGTGGGTATGGAGCGATCTTTCTTTCAGTTTCCACTTCCTTTGTAGCCCAAAAGATCTCTGCAAATTGATTTGTGAGTTCAAGTAATTCTTCTGCTTTTTTTCGATCAGTTCCTTGTTTTGTTGCACTTGCTAGCATCATAATTTGATGGACTGTATTATGAGCTTCTGGGAATGCTTTAAATTGTGGTGTTTTAAAATAATCCCCCCAAATAATTCGTATTTCCTTTTTAAGTTTCTCGCTTTCTTCTTCCTTCCTCTGGATGCACCTTGTCATTGTATTCTGATAGTCAATAGATGATTTATCTTCCATTGAGTGAGTTTCATTCATTATATCAATAAGCCGAATAACCGATAACGCAGCTATAATAGAAGTTGATGGATCATAGATTTTACAGGGTATGTCGCAATGCGCCTGTACTTTTTCAAATTTTATTAATTTATCAAAATAACTGAAATTTTTATGTAACATTGGCTCTATGCTCCTACGTGCTGCTACAGTAATTCTAAAAATCCAGTATGTTGAACGCCAAGAAGCTAAAGATATAAGTCCACCCATCATTAAAAATTCTAGACCGAATAAATAGTTATACTTGAGGCTGTGTGATAAAAACAGAAAAGCCAAAAAACCTATGAGTCCTAAATTGCCTGCAACAATTAGTGAGCGCTTTCGAGTCATCATAGAAATTCCCACCAAAATACCAACAAAGATAAGAGATATAACATGTTCAGGGGATAAAAAAGCGTGACTTATGCCGAATTCACTACTTTTGGTGGTATGGGAAAGTGCTGGTGAGTCCATTAAAAATAAAAATGGTGAAATCAAGAAAATAGTTTTTGCGTGTAAGGTAATTTTTTTCATGAGCTTTCTTAAAAGTTGAGTGTTGTATGATATTTAATGCAATTAATAATTATTATCATAATTAATGCAAATAATTATTAATTTCAATTGAAAATCAAGAAGCATTCAAATATTTATATGGACACCAATTTAATTGATAAGTGTTAGAGGGCTTCTTTCTATTGATTTAGATCACTCGCAGTCGTACCTGTCTGCGAATGTTTCCATCATTTGGTTTGCGAAGCGGGAGGCTGCTACGGACAAGTTGCGGCCTCTCAATTGTCCGACAAAAATCGCCCCCAGTGCTACATCACGAGTATCTATAGGACGATTGATTAAATTTATTCCTGGCGTGGTATTTGGTAAGCCAATAGGAATTTGAAAAGCAATGATTTTTTCTGAAAGAGCGTGATGGTTGAGAAACTCGAAGCTATCTGATTCGACAACTGGTTCAAAATTTGCTGAAATCTTTCGTACTGCTATTTCTAACAAGTGACGCACGCCAAATTGAGCAGTTGGAAGAGCAACCGGATGTTGCAGGCAATCCCTAAGACGCAGTTGTTTTTTCTCAGCTAAGGGATGATCTTTGTTCATAACTGCATGAACTTGTTGGCGCACTGTTAATAGATTGTGAAATTCCAACATGCGTAACGGTTCGAAAACTAAGGCTAAGTCTGCGCTCAAATCTACAAGAGCTTGTTCTGCCGCTGTACGGTCTCTTAATAAAACACTGAAAGTTACTGCTGAGTGTTCCTTGCGATAGGATGAGATCTGCTCAGGAAGGAAATAGGGCAACAAAGCTTGGCTGCATGCAATTGAAACGTGACCACGCCTTTCACCAGAGAGGTCGGCTATCTGACTTTTAACACGCTCTAAATCGCTTATTTGAGAGCGGATATGATGAACCAGAATTTCACCAGCTGTCGAAAGACGCACTCCTCGTGGAAGGCGTTCGAAGATTGGTACACCCAATTCTTCTTCCATAGCGATGACTCTTCGATTTAAGGCAGTAGATGTGATGGCTAGTCTCTCAGCAGCCTGTCGAATGGATCCAGCATCGGCTACTGCATCTATGTATTTCAGGGGTAAAAGATGCTTCATTTCTAGTCCAAAGGTTAAGTGATGCATTATTTGCATCGCATTATGAAAAAAATAGCACTATTCAGCATCATTAACACCTGATCTATTTCAATGCAATAACGCTTTGGAATAAAAATTCATGCTTCACAACTTACCTTTTGATATTCGTCGTCTTCATCAAGCATACGCTTCTGGGGTAGAGCCTACTCAAGTTATTGCAGAAGTTTACCGCCGAATTGATGAAGTAGATGATCCTGGAATTTTCTTACATTTGCTGGAAAGAGAAACGGTTTTAAAAAGGGCCAAAAAACTTTCTTCATTCGATTTAGCTGGAAGTCCACTATGGGGCGTTCCATTTGCCATTAAAGATAACATTGATGTAAATGGCCTAGCGACCACAGCGGCTTGTCCTGAATTTTCCTACATTGCCAATGAAGATGCATTTGTTGTTGAATTATTGTTACGTGCTGGTGCAATTCTTATCGGTAAAACAAATCTAGACCAATTCGCTACCGGATTGGTAGGAACCCGAACACCATTTCCTGCCCCAAAAAATGCCCTTGATCCTGATATTATACCAGGAGGTTCTAGTTCGGGTTCAGCCATAGCAGTTTCTCTGGGGCTTGTTAGTTTCTCTCTTGGCACAGATACTGCTGGCTCTGGTCGTGTGCCCGCGGCGCTCAATGGTATCGTTGGCTTTAAACCGACATTAGGAACTCTCTCAAATGCTGGCGTCGTTCCAGCTTGCCGGACTTTGGATACTGTCTCAATTTTCTCCCAACTTGTTGATGATGCAGCAGTAGTTTTGAATGTTGTAGCTAAATTTGATGCCGCTGATTCCTATGCCCGTCAATTTGAAAAATCGCCAATTTCCCTACCGCCACCACACCTTATCGTTGGGGTACCTAATAATGAGACAATCAAATTTTTTGGTGACAATCATCAAAGAGAATCTTTTGAAATGACAATCAATGAACTAGGAACCTTGGGTGCTGAAATTGTTGAAATAGATTTTACACCCTTCTATGAGGTTGCCGACCTACTTTATGGTGGACCTTGGGTTGCTGAGCGTTATTCAGTACTTGAAGATTTTGAAACAAATCATCCAGGATCTCTTCACCCAGTAACTCGTCAAGTGATAAACGCTGCTGAGGGTATTTCTGCAGTTGATACTTTTCGTGGTTTTTATCAGCTGCAAGACTTGAAGCGGAATGTTGCTCCTATAATTGATGAGGTAGACTTAATCTGCGTACCGACTATTCCGTCTTTTTGTACGGTAGCCGACTCAGAGGCTGATCCTGTAGGTGCAAACTCTCAACTTGGAACCTACACGAATTTTGTAAATCTCATGGATTTTTGCGGCATAGCGGTTCCTGTGTCTAACCGTAAAGATGGTCGTCCAGGTAATGTAACTCTATTAGGTAAAGCAGGGCATGATGGACTAGTCATTGCTGTTGCACGTGAGCTACAATACAAATGCCGGGGAGGACTTGGGGCTTGCAGTTGGCAATTACCAGATAAACAAAAACTTCTTCCATCACCGGCCAATCACGAAATTGCACTGACGGTTGTTGGCGCGCATATGTCAGGTCTACCTCTCAATCATGAGCTAACCCAGCTGGGTGCACGTTTTCTGTATGCCTCCAAAACTGCTCCTAAATATCGGCTTTATAGCCTGGCTGAAGCACACCCAATTCGACCTTGCTTAGTGCGGGATGAAAGTGGATCTTCGATAGCTATTGAGGTATGGGCAATGCCGTCAAAACGCTTTGGTGAATTTATCAAAGGTATTCCTCAGCCATTAGGTATCGGCACCTTGGACCTTGAGAATAATGAACAAGTTAAGGGTTTCATTTGTGAGTCATGCGCGACGAAAAACGCCGAGGATGTGACCAATCATGGTGGCTGGCGTAACTATCTTCATTCTATATCAACACTAACAGGTTCAATCGATGGAGGCAGAATATGTCAACACAACTTATGACAATATTGAAAGGTTCTTTCTCTCGGCGAGCTCTAGAATTATTAATAGGCCCAACTGTCCTGTTTCTTTTGTGGTGGTTTGCTTACGCCAACGAACTCGTTGATAAAAATCTTCTTCCTTCACCCATTACAACTCTTTTAGACACCTTCTTTGCCATCATTCGAAGTGACATGGTTCATGATTTTAACCAAACACTCATTCGTGTGGGATATTCTATCGCTATTGCAACGGTGTTCGGCGTTCCTATTGGCATTGCTCTGGGTGCAAAGGACAGAGTGTATAGATCACTTGAATTTTTAGTTGATTTTTTCCGATCCACTCCAGCGACAGCAATGTTCCCGCTTTTCTTATTGCTTTTCGGATTGGGAGATGTGGCCAAGATAGCTGTTGCTGGTTTTGCAGCATGGTTGGTCGTGGTTTTCAATGTTGCTTACGGTGTCATGAATGCACGGCGGACACGGATCTTAGCTGCAAAATCAATGGGGGCATCATCAATTCGGATTTTTCGCGATGTAATTTTCTTTGAAACCCTTCCGCAGACATTCGTGGGCTTAAGAACGGCAGTTTCGATTGCTCTTGTGGTGATCATTGTTGCCGAGATGTTTATAGGTGCTGTAGATGGCATGGGGCACCGTATAATCGATGCTCAAATTTCTTATCAGCTAACAGATATGTATGGATCAATCCTAGTTACAGGGGCCATGGGGTACGGTCTAAACCTTGCCCTTTTAGTCTTTGAAAGGACGATCGTCCATTGGTCAGGACGTTAATGGTGGCCTGTGTAAAAATTAATGAAAATATGGAGTATATTACAATGAAGAAGTTTATTATTTCGACTGCAGTTGCCGGCGTCGTCTTTGCTGTAAGCAGCGTACACGCTGCCTGCGACAAGATGGAGTCAGTTGTAGCCGCATGGCTACCAATCATGCAGACAACAGCATACTACGTCGCACTTGAGGAGAAGCTTTTTGAAAAGAATTGCATCAAAATCGATTCACAGAAGATGCAGTCTCCAAATCACATTATTGATGCTCTCGTTGCAGGCAGAGCCGATTTTGGACCTCCAGGTGCTGCAGCTGGCATTGCAATGATTGCCGAAGATAAATTTCCGGGTACCTTTAAAGTATTTGGCCTTCAAGGTGGTGGTATAAAGATTGACCTGATCAATGACGGACTCATTGTAAAGGAAGGTAGCAAAATCAGCACATTTGCAGACCTCAAAGGAAAGACGTTGGGGCATGTTCCTGGCATTCAGTGGAGGACCATTTCGCGCCATATGGTTCGATCTTTTGGCCTCGACCCTGATAAGGACGTTAAGCTTACAGACCTTGCTGTCCCTATGCAGGTTATGGCTGTGGCTGGTGGTAGTGTTGATGCGACACTTTCACTTGAGCCCGTTGGCTCAATTGCTGCTGCTTCCAAGGAAACTAAGCGAGCCATGACTAATCCCGTAGCATCGGTGATCGCTGATCCTTTCTACTCGGGTGCAGCTGTGCTTACAACTAAGTTTATGAAAGAACGCCCAGAGGTAGCAAAGAAAGTTGTGAAAATAATAGATGAAGCTACCAGCCTAGCTATGGCGAATTTTGAGAAATATAAGGTTATCATTCCAAAGTATACTGCAATTAAGGAGACACAGCTTGCACTCCTTGCGAAACCTTACTTGCGCCCTTTCAGCGGCCTCAATGAAACTGATCTAAATTCGTATCAGGCATTTGTGGATGTTTTTGTAAAAGAAGGCGTTCTCAAAAAGCCCATGGATGTGCGTTCAAAGATGCTCAAGCTATCTGATTTTAGCAGCTAAGCATCTAAAAGGAGCTAAATGTTATGACAAACACAATTGCCAACAAAAAATTTAGTGGCAATGAAGTCTCGAGTGTGGATGTTGTCCGCCCTCGAGACTTCGCTCCTAAAAAATTTGGGAAAAACCATAATTTACGAAAAAAAATTATCTCGGTGCGTGGGCTAAAAAAGTCGTTTGGTGAGACAATTGTGTACGATAACTTTGAAATCGATTTACCTCAGGGGCAATTGATATCCGTGTTTGGGCCTAATGGGTGCGGTAAAAGCACCCTCATCAATATGATCTCAGGTCTTTTGCCCATGGATAGTGGAGAGGTACTTTACGACGGCCAAACAATCCAAGAAACAAAAATTTCATATGTTTTTCAGAATTACCGTGAAGCTCTTTTCCCCTGGTTAAGGTCTATTGATAATGTTTTCTATCCACTAAAAGTTATGGGAATACCCCGCAATGAACGTGAGAGGCGGGTTGAGGAGTTGCTTGCAAACTTTGATATTAAGATTGATCTCAACGCATACCCCTATACCCTCTCCGGCGGACAACAACAGACGATTTCAATCCTACGTGCCTTAGTGACTGACCCAGAAGTACTTTTCCTTGATGAGCCATTCTCAGCACTCGACTTTGAAATGACTCTGTTCATGAGGGAACAAATTCAAAAAATCTACCAGAAGACTAATACGTCAATGCTTGTTGTTTCCCACGATTTAGAGGAGGCTGTTCAACTAGCCGATAAAGTTTTGCTGCTTACACGCCGCCCGACACAAGTAGCTGAAATTGTTGATGTTGATTTGCCGTGGCCGCGAACATCTCAAATTACGACTGACCCTCGTTTTATAGACATTAAGCGTCATTGCCTCGACATCTTTTGGCGAGAGGTAAAAGCTTAATAACTTTTTTAAAAAATTGGTTTCATAAAAGTAGCTAAGTATACTTGGAGAATATAATGAAAAATCGTCATTTTAGGGCAGCTGCAGTTCAGACTTTGGCTACTCTCGGAAATATTGATCACAATATAGAAATAGCAACCGGTTTCGTCGAGGATGCCGTTAGGCAGGGAGCTGAACTAATTGTCTTCCCAGAATGTATGAATACCGGTTACCTGTTTGATTCTTTTGAACACTGCTGCGAGTTAGCAGAGGACGTTTCAGATGGAGCATTTGTATCCGCGCTCTCAGAACTTAGCAAAAAGCACGGCATTTACATTGCAAGTGGAATAACTGAATGGGATTCAGAAAGACAAAAGGTCTTCAACACGGGTGTAATGTTTGATAGGCAGGGCCACTTGGCTTGCCACTATCACAAACAGTTCCTTGCAACGCACGATCAGAATTGGTTTAGTTTTGGTGAACGGGGTAATCCTGTCGTCGAGACGGACCTTGGAAAAATAGGTTTGCTTATATGCTTCGACGGAAGAATACCTGAAATCTTTCGTTCCATGGCATTACAAGGTGCCGAAGTAATCGTCGACATGGCAAATTTCTTTTCTATGGACCAAGCTGACATGTGGGGACCTGCGCGTAGCTATGAAAATGGCCTCTGGTTAGTCGCAGCAACAAAGGCCGGATTTGAAAGGTCTATATATTATCCAGGTGGTAGCATGATAGTTGACCCTAAAGGACGTGTTCTGTCAAAAGTCCCTTATGATACTCATGGTATAGCAATAGCTGATATAGATCCTGATATGGCGTTAAACAAATCCATATATACTGGAAATGATAAGATTGCCGACCGACGATCGGAAACGTACGGAATAATGTCGGAACCATATTTTAATACTCCGGTTGCAAAGATAGCAGATGTTCCAATTGTCCCATCCCAGTCGACCAGCAAGATTGCTGCGGTTCAAATGCATGTCACCAATGAAAGTACAGTCGACGACGTCTTCGATATGATTGATCATGCCGCCAAGCTCGGAATCAAGGTTATAACTTTACCAGAGCATGCTTTTTCTACACATTGGTTACCTAATGCAGATGAGGCTGCCCAACTTTCTGATGCTGCACCTGACTATATTTTGCGTGCTGCCGTCATTGCTAAGAAGTATAGCTGCTTGATAGCTATTCCAACGCTGGAAAAGACTAGTAGGGGGATTTTTATTACAACTTATCTAATTGGCCCTGATGGCAAAAATATTGGTAAGTATCGGAAAACACACCTGACTGTAGAGGAGCGCATTTGGGCTGTTGCCGGTGATGAGTACCCTGTTTTCGATACCCCGTTTGGGCGTATTGGTGTGATGTCTGGCTATGACGCTGTATTTCCTGAGACATCTAGATGTCTGGGAATCGCTGCTGCTGATATTATTCTTTGGCCTGCATCTCTACGAGAACCATTTGAACGTGAACTGATTGCCGTTCCGAGGGCGGAGGATAATCGTGTAGCGGTTGTCCTGGCTAACCGTGTTGATTGCCCCTACCCAGGGGGTAGCTTGGTCATACCGCCAACTGGCTTTCCACTTTGGGATATTAATAAGGCTGCTCCAAGAATGCTCAAGCTCGGTGCCGTTATGCCGAAGCACATTGATCTTGCAGTGTGTCGACAGAAGCAGATGATTCCCAAGGTTGATATGTTCGCAAACCGATTGGTGGAGACCTATGATCCAATAATAACTTTTTAGGTTAGTAAGTGTTGAGCAGACAGTAGAAATAACCCTAACCTTGGATGCGTGTGAGCGAATATCAGCTGGATTTAGCAAGCCTTTTAAACGGAAAGTAGTTTTTTTGTATGTGTGCTTCTTAAAAGCATGAATGATAAACAGTACGTTTAAATGCAATGCTAATTAATTTTATTGATATGTGGGCTGGGTATAATCTGTATTAGTGTTTCATCCGCCTTTTGGCGGATGCAATTATCTTGCGTTTGTTATTTTTTGGTTAAATATTGAAATGGTTTTTTTTAACAAGATCAGGCATAGTAATTTTGAAAAATGAGCAACTATCATAAATCTAATCCAACCATCCCGACGATTGACGATCTCGCAAAGTTGGCAAACTACTCGCTCATAGAAACTCTCAACTGTGATCCTGACGCAAAAGAAAATGGTGCCGACCATGCACCACGACAAGTCTTTACAGGCCACTATGTCCCCGTTAATCCCACGCCAATCCAGAGCCCTGAGTACGTCGCACACAGCAAAAACTTATTTCACGAGCTAGGTTTCGCCGACAACTTAGCAGAGTTGGCCGATTTCGTCCGAATGTTCTCTGGCGACATTTCGCACGTTCCTGAGCCAATGCGCAAGGTCGGTTGGGCGTGTGGGTACGCACTGTCAATCTTCGGTACCGAGTATGATCAGCAGTGCCCGTTTCAAACTGGCAATGGATATGGCGACGGTCGCGCAATCTCCGTACTTGAGGCCGTCATCAACGGTCGGCGCTGGGAAATGCAGTTGAAAGGCGGTGGGCGGACGCCATACTGCCGTGGCGCGGATGGCCGCGCTGTCCTGCGGTCGAGTGTCCGGGAGTTTCTGGCACAGGAATACGTGCACGCGCTCGGAGTGCCAACTTCACGGTCTCTGAGTTTATTCGTTTCGAAAACGGAGAAGGTTAAGCGGCCTTGGTACTCAGAGGGATCACGCTCGAAAGATCCCGACATGCTTATATTGGAGCCAGTTGCTATCTCGACGCGCGTCGCACCCTCATTTATTAGGGTCGGCCAACTCGAGCTCTTCAGTCGCCGTGCTCGCAAGAAGGCACACCCGAGAGCGATGGAAGAGTTAGAGAAAATTGTGTTGCACTTGATCGACCGTGAGTATGGTGACGTTATCGACCAGAAACTAGCCACCGCCGAAAAAGTGGTATTGCTCGCGCGTTGGTTCCGCAGCCGCCTTACCTCGCTTGTGGCAAACTGGATCCGCATCGGCTACTGCCAGGGCAACTTCAATAGCGATAACTGCGCGGTCGGTGGCTTTACATTCGACTACGGTCCATTCGGATTTTGCGAGGAATTTAATCCGCACTACCAGCCATGGATAGGCGGCGGACATCACTTTTCGTTTCTGAATCAACCAGTAGCAGCGGAACGCAACTTCTACATGTTTTGTAAGGCGTTAATGCCGTTGCTAACCTCTCACAAGGACTGTCTCCAACAGCTCAACGAGATCCGAGATGACTTTTCAAAAGTGATGGAAGAGCAAATGGAGAAGATGTGGGCTGCCAAACTTGGAATTGGTACTTTTCAGTCCAAGTTGTTTAAAGAACTTGAAACGCTCATGGTGCAAACTCCCGTCGATTACACCATCTTCTTCCGTGAGCTCTCGACGGTACCTGACGACATTGGCCCACTTAAAAAGAGCTTCTATAAAAATTTAAAGAGCGCAATACCTTCATTGAATCCATCGTATAAGTCAGACCCTGACGGGATGGACAAGCGTTGGACAGAGTGGCTAACAAAATGGAAATCACTCATCACCAGCACGACCGACGTAAATACTGTTCCGCATAGCTCCCGTGAGGGGCTCTCCAGGCAGATGAAGCTCGTCAACCCAAAATATAGTTTAAGAGAGTGGTTAGTAGCGCCTGCTTATCAGCAAGCTGCCTTGGGAAACTACGCTCTGATTCGAGAGCTACAGGAAGTCATGACGCAGCCATATGCCGAGCAGTCGAGAAACGTAGAGGATAAATTCTATCGGCAGAAGCCGTCAGAGTTCTCTGATGCCGGTGGAATATCGTATTATAGTTGCTCATCGTGATTTTTCGAAAACTGATCGGTCAGTACTTGCCATTAGTGGCTTTAAACCCATCGAGACTTTTATCTGAATTTAACAGATTTTGCTTAAATTAATCTGCGCTGGGAACATGTCGCCAGCGCAAACTCAGAGACTGAAAGAATTGATAATTGGTGCGAATACGTGTAATCGGTGTAAATCATGCAATTGAAAACTGCGGAAAAACGTGATGTGTGTGACTGTGTATAATCTGTTTTAGTATTTAGTCAGGTTCATAACCTGAAGATCGTAGGTTCAAAGCCTACCCCCGCAACCAATAATATCAATGACTTAGCCGCCTTCGGGGCGGCTTTTTTTGTGATTACCGCAAAGTTACCGCAAACTGTTACTGGAAATTACCGCAAAAAAACCTAGCGGTCGCAGGTGTTGGCTAATAAACAAAATGATGAACGCACCTCATTGGCTAAATTCTAGTCACGCTGCGTTCTCCGTGCGTTTCCATAGTGGAAACGGGTCTGGGAGATTGCTTAACGCATTAGGGTTTGACATTAGATGCTCGGGTACAAGGCAGGCCTCGAGTTCCGTTTGTAACCATGGCCAGTCGATTCCGCTGCCAATGAAGACAATTTCCTGCCGACGATCACCCCAAGGTTCTTGCCAATGGGTATCCAAATAGGCCTGCGCACTCTCATCAGTTGGCCAATTCTCTTTTGGTACCGTTGCCCACCAAGTACCCAGCGGATTGATGGATGACAGAGCACCCGCAAGAGAGAATTCAGCAACCCAGTCAGGCCGTGTTGAAATCCAAAAATGCCCCTTAGCGCGTATTACACCAGGCAGATCTCCGTTCAATAAAGCGTGAATGGATTCCGGGTTAAACGGGCGACGGGCACGATAGACAAAGCTTGTAACCCCATATTCGTCAGTTTCTGGTAAATGATCTGCGTAACCGTAAAGCTCTTTAGCCCATAACGGATGATCATGGGCTTTTTCATAGTCGAAGAGACCGGTATCGAGGATGGTATCCGCAGGAACATCGGAGTGATTGGTTTCGATTATACGTGCATCTGCATTAAGGCTGCGAATGATTTTGCGAGCGGCCTCGACCTGATGGGCATCTGCATCGGCAACCTTATTTAGAATGACTACATCAGCAAATTCAATTTGGTCTGTCAGAAGATGAACAAGCGTGCGATTGTCTTCTTCGCCCATCGTTTCACCCCTATCATGTAAGAAGTCGTGACTTGAATAGTCCCCAAGTAGGTTTACCGCGTCAACAACAGTCACCATGGTATCTAGGCGAGCTATGTCTGATAAACTTTCGCCATCCTCGTCGCGAAAATCAAAGGTAGCTGCTACTGGTAAAGGCTCAGAGATTCCTGTCGACTCGATTAACAGATAGTCAAAACTTCTCTTTTCTGCAAGGCGTCGAACTTCGGCGAGTAAGTCATCGCGAAGGGTGCAACAAATGCAGCCGTTAGACATCTCGACCAATGTCTCATCGGTACGACTAAGCTCTGTTTCTGATCGGATCAAGTCGGCGTCAATATTCACTTCAGACATATCGTTGACGATAACTGCTACCTTGCGACCATCACGATTATTTAACACCCTGTTTAGTAGTGTAGTCTTTCCAGCACCAAGAAAACCTGATAGTACGGTGACAGGTAGACGTTGTGTTTCCGCTTTCATAATCTATACCTCTAAATTTTATTATTTTTCTTTTGTAAATTAATTAGGCGAGGGGGTGTTTAACTGAACCTTGAGAGCAATGAACAGATTATTCTTTATTAATCTCACAGTTCAAATTATCCCAAAACCAACTGATTATTGTAACTCAATAGAAACAAAGTTTGCCTAGAGTGTTATTACTTGATCGACGGCAGCTGGCGCCAATGCTTCATACAGTTGAGGGAAACAGCCAACGTGTGCACCGTCGATGAGGTTCTTTGGGGTTACTTCTCCACTACCACATTGGCTAAATTCACCTTCAGCAAGATTTCGACGTAAAGCGCATTGATCACATCCCATCAGAAGAATATTTTTTGCGACTGCAATCTTAGCAAGGCGCTCACCAGTTGGGTCACCTTTGCGTAAGCTATAAACATTATCATCAAAGAAAAACATTCCCGCCACTTCGGCTCCGTGGTTACCAGCTTCAAGTTGTGGCAGGATCATAGTTGCAAGTTTAAATGTTGCGGCCATATCAGTAGCAAAGATATATGCGACTTTCATTGAATTAAACCTCATAAGAAAAATTAGTGAATTATGTTATGTTATAACATAACATATAGAAGGTTATTTATATCTCAAGAAAAAATGTTGGTAATCTGGATTTGTATTGAGGAAATAGAATGATTGACTGTGCGAGTGAGTTCATTATGACAATTTGCCACGGTTTTTGAGCATGCTTCCCCACGCTGAAATTAATGAGAAATTTAAGTCGAGTAAATGGCATTCAGAACTCAATAGTAAATGTCCAAGGCTAAAAACTTAGCTAGAAAGCGCAAATAATTCTCTGACCCTTAGGGTCATTTTCGCAAATAGAATGAAACTAGGTGAAACACCATGAAACAAAATGATAGAAAAATATGCTTTAACTTATTGAACTGATTCATAAACACTTGATATTGCAGGTATAGGTTTCTTACAGATTTAGCCCCACAACCAAAATTATTCTATTTATAACATTTACTTATAGCAAAAGGTCGCTTTTTCAAAAGTGGCCTTTTTTGCACCAGCGCAGTTTGAGCGATAGATGGAAAATCCAATTTTTTTATCCCCATGTTCCACAGTATTGTGGATCGAATTACTATTGCGGTACCAAAAGATATTAAATATTCTATTTTCACGTTCTGATATTGGAGTGAACCGTTAGGGGAGCTAAAGTAACGGAACGGAAAATTCCCAGGGGTTTCGCAAGAAACATGAAGGAATTTTAAGGGAAGCGACTTCGTCAGGAAACTGGCGAGGTCGCTTTTCTTTATGGTTTCTTTTGTTATTATTCCATCAAGAGCATTACTTTTTATTTGCTCAATTGACAACTTTCAGAATGAGGCCCTTATCTGGTTGGCTAAATTATTCAGCTGTAGTTGACAATATGTTGTTACCCAACATGATAGTTTCTTTGGCAACTATAGAAATTTCTGTTCTTTTTATATTTTTTCCAAAATAGTGATGATTACCATGTTGAAGAAATAAAAGACCGATCTAAGTATTTTGCCTAGAGTTGTTGTAACTATTGTGTTTTTGTTATCTAAGAATTCACCATTTTACTCATCGTCAAAAAACCAATGGAAGTTTTATGGAACAGATTTTTTTCATATTAAGTTTTTTATTAGCCTCAATGCTTTTTGGAGCCATGCTTTTCTTTTCTTTTCTTGTTGCACCAATAACTTTTATAAAACTTGATGCTACAGAAGCTGGCAAATTGATACGTTCAATCTTTCCCTACTATTACTTAATAATTATAATTTTATCGTTCGCTACAGCAGTTTTGCTTACACTTGCCAACCATTTTTCAGCCGTATCTATGTTTATTATTGGGCTATCTGCGGTATTTTCTCGACAAAGCTTGATACCCAAAATTAACAAGTACAGAGACGCTGAGGTAGCGGGTGATGTGAGTGCAAAATCAAAATTTGATAGTTTTCACCGGTTGTCTGTAATCATAAATGGAGGCCAGATAGTTTTGTTAATTATTTCAATAGTGACAATTTCGGGTTGGGCATAGGATACTTTAATTGATGTTAGCTTCAATTGTTTATGTAACAACTAGCACAAATGAAGAAGCTCAGGAAATTGCACGGTCTGTTGTCGCTGATCGACTTGCGGCTTGTGCAAATATATTGGGAAATATTTCATCAATTTATTTGTGGCAAAGTGAGCATTGCGAAAGTTCTGAGACGGCACTCTTGCTTAAGACTAGTCCAGAATTAATTACTTCACTTACAAAGCGTATTAAAGAACTACATAGCTATGATTGCCCGTGTATTGTTGTATTGGGAGTTGTAGGTGGTAATCATGATTTTATTGAGTGGATTAAGCAGGAGACCATCAACAAAAAACCTACTTGATGAGTTTGTAACGATATTCAAACAATTCCAGACCTGTGGTAGTTTCTCTGGAAGTAATATTTTTAAGCAACAAAAAAAGAATGAATTTTGTCTAAGAAAAAATAATATATTTGTTGAGTTTTAGAACGCATCATTATTTCTGACAGGCCTTGTATAAGGATTACTAAGATGGGGTATTCAGTAAAAAGGTTAAGCGATACTTTTGTTGCCGAAGTTGTAGGAATTGATCTTAGTAATGATCTGGATCAGGTTTTGGTAAATACTATCCGTTCTGCCCTGTTGGAGCATAAAGTGCTTGTTTTTCGTGGTCAGAACCTCTCGAATAAACAACATGTAGAATTTAGTAACAAGTTTGGGCCATCAGAATACCATAGTGTTACACAGTATACACTGCCTGAATTCCCAGAAATTTTAGTGTTTTCAAACCGAGGTGGCCAAGGAACTAAACCAATAGCCAATGGTGGAAGCTACTGGCACTCTGATATGTCATATAAATCCATCCCCCCTTTAGGTTCAATTTTATATGCTTTGGAGGTCCCTCCTGAAGGAGGTGAGACAAAGTTTTGTGACATGGCCGCAGCTTATGAAAGTTTATCAACTGAGTACAAACAGAAGATTGAAGATCTATATGCTTTACACTCATATCTACCTCGGTTTATCGCATCACGAAAAGCAGATTACGAATTTCAAAAAAATAGGTTTGAACTGACAGAAATCCAAAAATCAGAGTTTACAGAAGTAGCTCATCCTATTGTGAGGACCCATCCTGAGAATAACAGTAAAGCACTTTTTGTTAATGAAGGTTTTACGATTGGGATTAGAGGTATGGTTGAAAGTGAAAGTAAAGAAATTTTGACCAATTTATTCAAGAGTGCTGCCAAAGATTGTTTTATATATACCCATCAATGGACAGTAGGGGATGTTGTTTTTTGGGACAATAGATCAACAATGCATAAAGCTTGTGAGTATGACCTCAAGTATTCAAGGCGAATGCAAAGAACAACTATTCGTGGGGATTCTCCAATTTAATATTTGGGAATTGGAATTAGGTTTATAAATTTTTTTGAACATTTGAAAATCGACGAGTTTTTGAAAATTCAACTTTTTGGATAAGAGCGAATATGTTGCATGTAAGACAAATACTTAAAAACCTTTTTCATCTCCCAATTAATTTGTTGATCCATCGGGTTAAGCTAATAAGTTCTTTTTTAGCAAATCGAGCCATTTAAGCAGATTGTGAGAGCAATAGAACTATCCAAAACATTATTAATTATATAAACTATTTTGTTGTAATGAGCTTAAAGTAACCTTTTCGAGTGAATAATTAGGATTAATGTTATGCTGAAATGGTTCAAACGCCGACTTTATAGAATTAATGTCATGGCTGAAGTCAAGACCATGACACTTATGTTTGGTGAGGCAGGCGATCTGATAGACAAACACGAGGGTATTCAAAAAAGTATAAGTGTTAATTTTGATGACAAAGTCACAGAAGCAGAATGTGCTCTTTTTATAGCTTGTTCTCTTTTGCGTGATAGTCTTCAAGAGGAGGGCGTAAGCGCTGATCGAAGCACAGAAATAATCAATGAATTAGATGCATTTGCCTCCCTTGATGCGGATCAGCAACGGATCGTAAAGCGCTCAATATCAGATGACTCCTTTGATAAAGATTTCTTTTTGGGGCGGTGTATCTGGTTGCTGATGTGGGGACAAGATATGCTTTTAGCGGAAAGAATCAATACGCATCAATTTGGGATGCTTAAAGAAGAAATCTACGGAGGATTGCGGGGGCAATCACCTCAGGACCTTCAGGTTAGTAAAGCAACCCGAAGCTAGTTTTGAGCAAAAAAATATTTATGCACAAGACGTAATAATTGTATTTCCGTTTAAATTTTAAAACAGATAGTTTTGTTAGAACCTAGTAATAAGATCAGCATTTTTATTAAGCAGATTTTGAACGAGGGTGCATAAATGTAATTAAGTATTTATGTGGGACATGTTTATTGACTGGAATTTTTACTTTCTAAAAGTAGAGGAAGAGATGACGAAAATTGAACGTAAGGCGATCATTGGCCATAAAGTTCGCCGCTTCCGTCAGAACAGAGGTATCAGGCAAACTGATATGGCTGCTATGCTTGATATCTCGCCAAGCTATTTGAATTTAATTGAGCATAATCAGCGCCCAGTTACAGTTTCACTACTGTTTAGTTTAGGACAGGTATATGATATCGACTTAAAGGAATTTGCTGAGGACGATGATGCGCGGTTTGCCGCTGAATTAGGAGAGGTCTTTGCAGATCCACTATTTGAGGAAGAAGCAGTTGGTAAAAATGAAATACAAGAACTTGTAGCGTGTGCGCCTAAAGCAGCACAATCCATAGTTAAGCTGTATAGTTTGTACCGTCAGATGTGGGAAACTGCGCAACATCAAGCATACGCAAGTGGCCTACGGGAGAATGCGATCACACCGAGTCATCATACATCTTCCGTTGACCAGGTTCGTGACTTTGTAGAACAACGGTCCAACTACTTCGAAGACTTGGAAACCATTTCTGAGAGCCTGTGGGCTGATGGTATCTTGGATCAAGGTGAAGTGTATCGAGGTCTATCTTTGCACCTTGAAAAAAAAATAGGGGTACAAACTAAAATTATGCCAGTATCTGTATTAGGTGACGTGCTGGCCCAATATGACCGTCACCGCAAACGCATTTTGCTCTCTGAAGTCAATCTACCTGAAGATCGTGCCTTTCAAATAGCAGTGCAGTACTCTCTTCTGTTGCATGGAACTGTTTTGGACAAAATAGTTGCCGAAGCTGACCTGTCCTCAAAAGAAGCTCGTGAATTGCTGCGTTACGTTCTTGCAAACTATCTTGCAGGTGCGTTGATGATGCCATACGAGCCATTTTTCAAAGCCGTTCAGGAACTGCGTTATGACATAGTGCTTTTAAGGCGTCGATTTGGATCTAGTTTTGAGCAAGTCTGTCACCGCCTCACTTCCCTACAAAGGTCTGGTATGCGTGGAGTTTCATTTTTTTTCTTGAGGGTTGATAATGCTGGAAACGTCTCGAAACGTCTGAGTGGTGGGGGGTTCCAATTTGCACGTTTTGGAGGAACTTGTCCGCGGTGGATGGTGCATGATTCATTTTCTACTCCTGGGGAAATTCTGAGCCAAATTATCCGCATGCCTGATAACGCCACTTTTTTCACTATTTCGCGAACTGTTAAACCGGGTGGAACTGCTACTACAAATCATGTGCCGTGGCATGCAGTCGCTGTAGGCTGTGACATACGTGATGCTAAGCACTTAGTTTACAGTGATGGCTTAGACGTTACTAACCGTGATAATCAAACACCAACGGGCCTAAACTGCCAGTTGTGCGATCGTTTTGAATGTGTGCGTAGAGCCTATCCGCCAATAAATCGTGCACCAGTAATTGAAGAAAATGTGCGACGTGCAGTTACCTTTACTTATTTAAGATAAAAAGAAAAAACAGCAAAAATAATGATTTGATCCTGACGATTTAGCTATAAAATCATTCTCACACAATTTAAGATTTGTTAACTAAAAGGGCCAGCAGGTCCTTTTTTTGTTTAAATCTTGAGTTTGAAACGAGAATAGTTATTTGCTAAAAGTTGACAAGTTTTGCAAATAAAACTGTAGATATTTTACAACATTTACAGTTTTACCTTTTTGCAATAAGCATTTTATAGACAATCAAAAAAAAATGCCTAGAACACTTCCACTCGGGTTGTGAAGCTACTCTTGATGTTAAATATGGGGCTGAAACAACATTATCAGTTCGTAGCTTTTCCTTAAAACTCTGAACGCTTCGAACTCAATCGCACTATGACAGTTATTGTGAGGTTGCGTGAAAATTAAAAGGAAGGATGATAAGAATGCTTATCAATAAATTACTAAAGGGTATTACGATTGTTTCTTTGGCAGTCATCGTACCACTTGTAGCATCAGCAGATTGGGCACCAAAAAAGCCAATTGATTTCATTATCATGGCAGGCAAAGGTGGCGGTGCAGACAAGATGGCTCGGTTGATGCAAAGTGTCATTCAAAAAAATAAAATGTCGTCTATGCCGCTAACACCAATAAATAAGTCAGGCGGCACGGGCGCAGAAGCTCTGGTTCATCTTAAGCAAAAAACTGGTGATGACCACACAATCATGGTCACTTTGAATAGTTTTTACACTACTCCTATGCGCCAATCTAAACTTGGTATTGATGTAATGACCTACACGCCTATTGGTCGCATGGCTGAAGATACCTTCTTACTATGGGTTAAATCCGATAGTGGTATTACCAATGTTGATGAATTTGTAGCTGCTGTTAAAGCAAAAAAGGAAGGTGAATGGCTTATGGGAGGGACTGGATCTGGTTCTGAAGATAATATTCTTACTGATTACCTGAATAAAACCTATGGGTTAAAAATAAAATATATCCCCTACAAAGGTGGAGGAGCTGTTGCAAAGGCGCTGGCAGGTGGGCACATTCATTCCACCGTTAATAACCCTTCCGAGCAGGATGGTTTTTATAAAGCTGGGAAGACTAGACCATTGGCTGCATTTACTGATGAGCGTTTGGCGATGTATCCAGAAGCACCAACTTTCAAAGAGTTGGGAAAGGACTTCTCCTATTTTATGCAACGAAGTGTTGTTGGTGCACCGGGTATGAGTAAGGAAGCAGCTTCCTACTATCAAAAGTTATTTGCGGACGTGTACAAAACATCTGAATGGCAATCATATCGTGCCAAGAAAAGCTTGCAAGGTGAGTTCTTGACTGGTGATGGACTAAAAAAGTATTGGTCTCACGCTATTGATGTGCATAAAAGCCTTTTGAAATAAAAGGTAACTGTGAAGAGTTTTGATAAATAACCGCTCAGAGAAGGCTTTCATCTATGATACGAGCTGAATATACGATGGCAGCGTTGATGGCGGCCTTCTCTCTTTATACAATGTGGAAGAGTGCTGAACTGGAAATTGGATGGATCCCAAATCAGGGTCCAGGTGGTGGGGCTTTTCCGTTCTGGTTAGCTGCTGGCATGCTGATTTGCTGTGTACTTATAATCCTCCGTCAAATCTGTAAATCTGACGACGTTGAAGATCCTAAAAAGGTTTACATGGACAGAGAAACCTTTGTTTTATTTGCATTGGTTGCAGGTTCTTTAGTTATGACCGTTGGTTTAATCGAGTATGTTGGTGTCTATGTAGCAATCCCACTTTTTATTACTTTTTATTTGCGCATTATGGGTAGTCACAACTGGCTTCTGACTGGATCGATAGCTACCGCAACGCCGATAATTTTATTTTTCTTTTTTGAAATAGCATTAAAAATTACGCTACCCAAAGGAGTTACAGAACCTCTGTTCTATCCATTATACGGTTTATTCCTCTAAAAGGGTCTGGAAGCTATGGAAATTGTAACACTTTTAATGAATGGGTTCTTTCTCGCATTTGAGCCTCTAAATCTTTTTCTCATTATTGTTGGTGTTGTGCTCGGACTATTTATTGGTGCCATGCCTGGATTAGGCTCAGTAAATGGTGTGGCTATTTTGTTGCCTATGACATTTTTAGTACCGCCGACATCAGCGGTGATTTTCTTGGGTGCTATCTACTATGGTGCAATGTACGGTGGTGCGATCAGCTCTATTATGCTTGGCATACCGGGAGCTTCTACAGCGGTCGCCACGACTTTTGATGGTAGACCATTGGCTCTGAAGGGTGAGGCAGATAAGGCTTTAGTTGCGGCAGCAACTGCTTCATTTATAGGAGGTTCTATTTCAGTAGTGTTGTTCACTCTGTTTGCACCCCCCTTGGCTGATGTTGCTCTTGCTTTTAGTGCACCTGAGGAATTCGCTTTGATGCTTCTGGCCTTTGCAACTTTTGTAGGGCTCGGTGGTGATGATATTCCAAAGACTTTTTTTTCTATTTTTATAGGCCTCGTTTTCAGCGCTGTTGGACTAGACATAATTAGTGGTGAACCACGACTAATATTTTTGGACCTGCCTGGATTCTTTCACGGCATAAACTTTTTGGTTTTAGCTATCGGAATTTATGGTATCGGTGAAATGTTATGGACCATTGAAACAACTAAGGGAAAAGTATTAATCTCCCAAGCTCACATTACAATTAATCGTATATTGGATGCTCTGATCAGCCTTAAAAATGGTTTTAAGGTCATGATTATGGGATCATTTCTGGGTTACTTTGTTGGCATTCTTCCAGCAGCTGGTGCCACACCCGGTGCATTGATGGCCTATGGTGTTGCTAAGGGTATGTCGAAAGACCCTGATAGTTTTGGAAAGGGTAATACGAAAGGTATTCTGGCTCCAGAGTCAGCTAATAACGCTGCAAGTACAGGATCCATGCTACCTATGCTGACGCTTGGAATTCCCGGGTCACCAACTACGGCCATTTTGCTTGGTGGTATGGTTATATGGGGCCTTGACCCAGGTCCAATGTTATTTGTAGAGCATAAGGAATTCGTATGGGGGTTGATAGCAAGTTTGTACGCTGCGAATTTTTTTGCGGTAGTTATTAATCTTGCATTCATCCCGGCTTTTCTTTGGGTGTTAAGAATGCCTTTTACCATCTTAGCGCCGATAATTTTTGTTTTGTGCCTTATCGGGGGCTATGCACCAACTCAAGATATGCATGATGTATGGCTGATGTTGGTCTTTGGTATTGTTGGTTATTTGATGCGCAAATTAGACTATCCCATGGCCCCTGCAGTATTAGCAATAGTGCTGGGTCCGCTTGCCGAAACCTCGTTGCGTCAATCTCTTTTGATGTCAAGTGGATCGTTTGATATTTTTCTTTTTAGACCAATCTCTGGTGCGATCACAGCCATAGCTATTACTCTACTATTTATGCCTCTTATAAAATCATTTAACAGTATGATGCGTCGCCAAATGTCCAAATGGCCCCTTTAGGTCTTAAAGCAAATGACTGAGTATCTATGAAAACAATGCCTGAGCCCAAAACGGTTTTTGATCTTTTAAAAGCCATCCAAAACCCAACAACTGTCGCTTTGTCGGCGCCTAATCGTCCTGACCTGAATTATCAGGGTTTATTGAATTTGATTGAGAGTAGTGTTGAGGCTTTAACTAAACTGGGGATTGGACGAAATGATAGGGTTGCCATTGTGCTTCCCAACGGCCCTGAAATGGCAAGCGCTTTCGTAACTATTGCAGTTGTGGCGACGACCGCACCTCTCAATCCTAACTATCGAGGTGAGGAATACCGTTTTTATCTTACAGACTTAAAAGCTAAGGCCTTGGTTGTCGAAAAAGACAGCACCTCTCCATCTATTGAGGTTGCCAATCAGTTGGGTATTCCAGTAATTCGGTTGCATGTAAGGAAGACTATGGCTGCAGGTGAATTTGATATTGTTGCTAACGAAGGGGTGCAAAGTACTGGTGTGCCTGATTTTTCAGGATATGCTCAGGCTGATGATGTTGGGTTGGTTTTACATACATCTGGTACGACCTCCAAGCCGAAGCTAGTTCCTTTGACCCAGCGTAACTTAGTTACTTCGGCTTTCAACATTGGTTGTGCGTTAGCTCTTGATCCAACTGATCGTAGCATGAATATCATGCCATTGTTTCATATTCATGGGCTTATTGCTGTTATATTGTCTTCTCTGGCGTGCGGTGCCAGCGTATACTGCACTCCTGGATTCAATGCCTTGAAGGCGTTTAAGTGGTTTGCTGATTGTAAGCCGACTTGGTACTCAGCAGTACCAACTATGCATCAAGCAATTCTCAGTCGAGCTGAGAATAATACTGATATTGTATCTAATATGAACCTTCGCTTCGTCCGTTCGTCTTCATCATCGCTTCCACCCCAAGTTATGGCTGAACTAGAAAAGACGTTTGGTTGTCCAGTGATTGAAGCTTACGGCATGACGGAAGCAACCCATCAGATGGCATCAAACCCATTGCCACCGGCTACCCGCAAGCCCGGCACCGTTGGTGTTGCAGCAGGCCCCGAGATTGCAATCATGGGAGAGCGGGGGCAATTTCTGAGAGACGGCGAGACTGGCGAAATTGTCATTAAGGGTGAAAATGTAACTTATGGTTATGAAAACAATCCCAGAGCAAATAAAGAAAATTTCACTAATGGCTGGTTTCGTACTGGTGATCAGGGTGTTTTGGATGATGAAGGTTACCTTTCTATAACTGGGCGGCTCAAAGAAATTATTAACCGGGGTGGAGAAAAAATATCGCCACGTGAAGTTGACGAGGTGTTGATGGACCATCCTGCTGTGCAGCAGGCCGTTACCTTTGCTTTACCCCATGATAAGCTCGGTGAGGATGTCGCTGCGGTTGTAGTGCTTCGCGATGGTGTGCATATTAAAGAAAATGATATTAGAAATTTTACTAGGGAACATTTGGCTGACTTCAAAGTACCTAGGAAAATAATTTTCCTAGATGAAATCCCAAAGGGTGAAACTGGAAAGTTACAACGAATTGGATTGGCTGAAAAATTGGGGCTTGTTTGATGAAAATATGTATTTACGGTGCGGGTGCGATTGGGGGCTACATGGGAGCTGAACTTGCGCGTAGTGGTGCCGATGTCAGCCTCGTAGCACGTGGGCCGCACTTAGCGGCGATGCGCAAAGATGGTCTTAAATTGCGCATCGGGAATGAGGAATATGTTACGCACCCCAACTGTACTGATAGCCCAGCTGATCTGGGCCCACAAGATTTTATAATTGTCACGCTTAAGGCTCATTCAGTGCCTAGTGTAGTGGAGGCAATGCAACCCCTTTTGGGAAAAAATACAGTAATGGTAACTGCAGTTAATGGTGTACCTTGGTGGTATTTCTATAATTTTGGTGGGGCCTATGAGGGCCAGCGTGTTTTTGCGGTTGATCCTGGTAACGCCCAATGGGATGGTATCGGCCCGGAACGTGCGATTGGTTGCGTTGTTTACCCAGCCTGTGAAATTGTAGAGCCGGGTATTGTCCAGCATATAAGTGGAAATAAATTCACTCTTGGTGAGCCTAGTGGAGAGAGGACGCAACGTATTGAGAATCTCTCCCAAGCCTTAATTTCTGCCAATATGAAGGCTCCGGTCCGTCCTCGTATACGCGATGAAATTTGGATAAAACTATGGGGTAACCTGAGTTTTAATCCCATCAGCTCTTTGACATGTGCAACACTAGAAGAAATTGCGGAAGATCAAGGAACTCGCACGGTTGTGAGAGACATGATGATTGAAGCACAGGCGGTAGGTGAGGCTCTTGGTGTGAAATTTCCCGTAAGTGTTGAAAAGCGTATTAATGGCGCTGGCGCTGTTGGTGCGCACAAAACATCCATGCTTCAGGATTTGGAACTTGGCCGTCCTATGGAAATAGATGCCTTGGTAGCTTCAGTTTCTGAGATGGGTGCTATGGTGGGGGTTAAAACTCCAACCATAAATACTATTTTGGCTCTGGTTCGTCAACGTGCTCGCATAGCTGGGTGTTATTAATTTTTGTTTGTTTTATTGATTGAATTTTCCGCATTGTGAAATTCTATATATGAAAAGTTACACACTATGTTGTAGGGAGTGTTGTTAATAAGGGTTTCTAGGCTACTGACATAAAGAAGATTTAGGTTAAAAATTTAATTTGGATAGTAAAAATATAATGAATTTCCCACAACTTATAATCCCTGATACGTTAGCAGCAGGTCCAGGACCAGGTAACACGGATCCACGTGTTCTAGCAGCGTTTGGTAACTCTGGTATTGCTGATCATATGCAGGCTGATGTAATCCGTGGCATGCAAGAATGCAAAGTAATGCTTCGCGAGTTATTTGGTACTAAAAATATTTATACATATGGTATTGCCGGTACAGGTTGGAGTGGTTTGGACAGCATGCACAGTGCTATACAGCCTGGCGATAAAGTAGTGGCTTTTAACAACGGTACCTTCAGCGGTATTGACTGTCATACCATTAGAATGAAGGCCTCATTACCAGCTGATTTTGCAGCTGATCCGATGCATCCAAAACCCGCAAACGTTAAGGTGGTTGAAGTAGCACATGGTACCTCTGTAACAGGCCAAATGGTGGACGATGCATTGGCTGGACAAAATGCAATGTGGGCAGCAATGACGCACTGGGAAACTGGCAGTGGACGTATCAATGATATTCAAGGCTTTAGCGATGCATGTCTGAAGCATGGTGTTATGGGCCTTGTTGACGCAGTTTCCAGCCTTGGAATAGAAGATTTCAATACTGACGACTACCCTGGTGTTGTCGGTTGGGCATCATGCCCACAAAAAGGCGTCTTAGCCCTGCCATTAACATATGCTCCTGTTACCTTTACTGATGCTTTCATTGAAGTTGTAGCCAAACGTGGATGTGCAAACTTTGTAAATCATCCCATACTCAATGCACGCCATTGGAGCATAGTTGAAGGTAAGGACGTAGAAACAGCTGGTTATCATCAGACGCATTCGTGTTACGCAGTCGCATCTTTTCATGAAGCCTTGCGTATTAGCCTAGAGCATGGACGTGCAAAAAAAGCAGCTGATTATGCATTTCATGAGAGTGTACTTAGTGAGGCTGTGACCGCCATGGGTTGTGATGTGACATCAAACATGACGAGCCTTGTAGTTCTTAATCTTCCAAAGGTACTGGCGGGACAGGAGAAAGAGTTGGTTCAAGAATGTCGCGCTTCTGGCTTTGGAATTTGGCCAACGCTCTCTGAACCCGTTCAAGTTAGAATTGGTATTCTTAATCAATTATCAGAGGATGCTATATGTGAAATTGTAAGCCGCTTCGCTGATGCTATGATTCATAAAGGTGCCAACGATATTGATAAAAAAGCTGTGTTGGACCAGGTAAAAAAACGTTTTGCAAGTGCATAAAAAGTTTGAAACTCATAATAAAATGGCTAAAAAATTTGTTTCTCCTTAAACAAAATTTAATGCGAACATTTGATTTTTCCGCATTGTGAAAATCTATGTTTTTTGTTGTTGCTCATCTTTATTTCAATTTGATCAAAAAAAGGTTAGTTAGGCTTAATTTTTTAAGATTTTTTGGGTGTTTTCGAGTTAATAAACGGATTTTAGTCAAAACTATAACTAAAATCCGTTTTGCCTAATACCAAGTTGAACAGTTGACATTTAATTCATCTAAGGTTTAATTGTCGGATTGTAGTTAACAAATAGTAAAAGCAAAAAAAAAATAAATAGTTAAATTCAAATAGGGAAGTTTTATATGTATAAAAATTTAATCAAAACACTTGGGGCCTCCGCTGCCGTTGCACTGATCACATTCGGAGCAACAGCGCCAGCAACTGCAAAGGTTGGCTTTGGAAAGCCCGGAGAGCCCGTAAATTTGGTAATAGGATATCAGCCTTATTACACAGAATCTTGGTCCGGTGTTGTGCTTAACGGAAAGCAAATGTGGAAAAAGCATCTACCTAAAGGTTCAACTGCAAAATTTGAGATTGGACTTCAGGGTTCTGTGATCGTTGGTAAGTTGTTAGGTGAAAAAAACCACATTGGATACATGGGTGATATGCCTGCTATTGTTTCTTCCATGAGAGAAAAGCAAGTTGACCTTCGCATGATTTCTGTTTTGGGAACATCTAAGCAGCAGTGCAACATCTTTTTGGTCCCCAACAATGCACCAAAATTTAAAAATGGTATGGAAGCAGTCAAGTGGATGGACGGAAAACTGGTTGCAGCGCCTCACGGTGCCTGCACAGACCGTTTTGCTCTTTTGGCTTTCGAACAAGCTGGAATTAAGCCTTCTAAATATTTGAACCAGAACATTGAAAATATTACGAAGAACCTCGAAGCAGGTAAAATTGCTGCTGCAGCAATCTGGGAGCCAACTGCATCAAAAATTGTAATGAAGGGAATTGCTCGTCGAGGAGCAACAGGCGCCGACTTTTCGGGAGATGACTCTGGAGATGCAGGTTTCTTGGTAATGATGAATGAAATTATTCAAGACCGTCCAGATGTTCACAGGGGTTGGTTAGAAGCTGAGTTGGATGCCCAGCTCTTCCTTGCTGATTTAAGCAATGCAAGTGCTGTTGCAAAAATGGCTGATGATCAAACTGAAGGTATTGAAAGAAAAATTCTTTGGGCCTCTCTCTATCAGGATGAAGCTGGAGTAAACAAGCTTACACTTGACTTTGTTTTCAACGACAAAGTTAAAACTATGCTTAAGGCTTCGACTGCATTCTTGGCAACAAAGAAGAAGTTTGGTAAGCGTAAAGAGTTGCGTCCAGAGTCTGTATGGGACGACATGGCTCGCAAAGTTATGAAAGACCGTGGTTTGACTAGCCCTCTCGGCAAAATCGACGGTGTACCAATGTCTCAATACAAGTAGTAATGTATTAGACGTACAAATAGGGTCCCGATTGAGAAATCGGGACCCTTTCTATATCTTTTGTTGGAAAATTGGAAATGAGTGAAACGAACTTAACTACCCCAAAAATGGAAAAGCCAACGGGATTGGCGATGACATTACATACGTGGAAAACTGCACTTAAGACGCAGACACCGTACTTGATGACTTTTGGGATTGCTCTGTGGCTCGGTGCTTACTATCTTTTTGTAGAAGGTTGGGAGCTTCCACGTTTTAACAAGTTACCAGGGCCAGTTGAGGTGATCACTGAGTGGCTTAATCCCGATCCTGATTGGGGAATGTCGTTATTTACTCCGGAATACTATGATCACGTTATTGTAAGCTGTCGACGAATTCTTATTTCATTTGGCATAGCTACCGGGGTTGGTGTTCCACTTGGATTGTTTATGGGTTGGTCAAAGGTGTTTCGTGATTATTCCTTTCCAATTCTTGAGACATTACGTCCCATCCCAATTCTGGCATGGGTGCCGTTAGCGATTCTAATGTTTACTGGTTTTGAAACGCCGGTGATTTTCCTTGCTACACTTGCCTCACTTTTTGTGACAACCCTAAACACACTTCTTGGAGTTGATTCCATTGACGATGACTATTTCAGGGCTGCAAAGAGTCTCGGTTCCAAAAAACATCACATATTTTTTCATATCGTTGTGCCTGGCGCACTTCCTTTTATCTTTACAGGGTTGCAAATTAGTGTCGGAGTAGCGTGGTTCTCACTTGTAGCAGCTGAAATGGTTTCTGGAGAATTTGGCCTAGGCTACTTGATAGTCGACTCCTACATGAATATTACATATGTAACAATGGTTATAGGTATGTTGACACTTGGCTTTACCGGTTGGGCTTCATCAGTAATAGTTCGAATAATTGGCAATCGATTGATGCAATACCGTTTGCGAGCGCTCGCTATGGAGGGTCGCTAGATGTCAGAAACTGTGAACACAAGAGGTGCAATTAGCATACGAAACCTGACTAAAATTTACGACCCTGATGGTGTTAATGTCATGGCTGTTGATGACTGCTCACTTGAAATTGCTGCAGGTGAAGTGTGCATGATTGTTGGTCCTTCGGGATGTGGCAAAACAACTTTGCTTAATGCAATTGCTGGTTTCCACTCAATTACCGAGGGTGAAATATACTTAGATGATGAGCTGTTATGTGGACCCTCAAAACCTATAGCTGATCAGGGTGCTGATCGAATGGTGGTTTTCCAGCATGGTGCTTTGTTTCCATGGAAAACGCTTGCTGAGAATGTTGCTTATGGCCCAATAGTGCAGGGTGTAATGAAGAAGCCTGAAGCGATAGAAAAGGCTGGTCACATGTTAGCTGAGGCTGGGCTTGGGGATGTTTGGCAAAAATATCCCGGCGAAGTTTCCTCTGGTATGGCACGACGTGCTGAAATTGTTAGGGCTTTGATCAACGACCCTAAGGTTCTTTTGTTGGATGAACCCTATCGAGCCATGGACTCACTAACGAAGTCTATCATGCATGAGGCCTTGCTTGAGGTTTATGATAGGACCAAAGTTACCATCTTTTTTATTACTCACGATCTGGAAGAATCTATCTTTCTGGGCGATCGAGTGGCAATTATGACGACCCGTCCAGCCACCATAAAGAAAATAGTTGAGGTAAAAATTCCAAGGCCGAGAAGTTACGAGACATTATCGTCAGAGGAATTCCGAAAACTGGTTGTTGAGACAAAAGAAGCAGTTAACGAAGAGGCTATTAAAGCCTTTGAAGCTGGTGAAAGGGAAATGGCTTAAAAATGGCTGAGGCAATTCAAAAATCTAACAGCACGCAGGTTACTGTCAGAAAATCTAAATTGGTGAAAGCTTTACAAAATGTAACATTTTGGCGTGGCGTTATTGCGCTGATTGGATTTGTTGTTTTTTGGGAGATTTGTTCTCAATCAAAAGTTTGGTTTGGAGTTGTTATCCCATGGATTGGGAAAATTCCACCACCAACTGAAGTTGTAGAAGCATGGGCGACTATTTTTTTCTTTCCCGGGTATTGGGAAAGTTGGTACCTCAGTACAGCCAGAGTTTTTGCTGGTTTTGTAATAGCGATGATAATAGGTATACCTTTTGGATTGTTGCTTGCTATCAATAGGTATTTCCGGGATATATTCTTTCCACCATTTGAGGTGCTGCGACCCATTCCACCCTTGGCTTGGGTCCCAGCATCTATTGTCTTCTGGCCCACGACTGAAATGTCAATTGCCTTTGTAACTTTCCTTGGGGCTTTCTACACTATCGTTATTAATGTGCTGGGCGGTGCCAGGAATATTGATGTACAATATTTACGGGCTGCACAGTCTATGGGTGCAACCAAGTGGAAGTTATTTTACAAAGTTATTTTGCCTGGAACATTACCCTCTATTTTCACCGGTGCAGCAGTCGGTATGGGAATTACTTGGGAGGTTGTTTTGGCGGGAGAGATGCTCTCTGGAGGAGGTCAGCAAGGTGGCGGCGGACTCGGATTTTTTATCTGGAGTTCTTACATGGGTGGTACCGTTGCTCAAGTTATTGTAGGAATGATTTCGATCGGCATTGCCGGTTATCTTTCCAGTTCTCTCATACGTTATATTGGCGTTATTTCTATGCCGTGGCGACGTCTTTTCTAGCAGGAAATTGTAATGCAAACAGATAAAAGTGTATCAAATAACCATGATGAAAAGGCGACGGTTGAATTAAAATCCGTTTCCCGGGGCTATGGTGAAAAATGGGATCGCGAAGAAGTAATTTCAAATTTTGATCTTAAGGTCAATCCTGGTGAATTGACTGTTCTTGTTGGGCCCTCAGGCTGTGGAAAAACTACTCTAGTTAACCTGATTGCTGGTTTTGATTTTCCTGAATCAGGTGAAATCCAAATTAATGGAGAACCAATAACAGGGCCCGGTCATGATCGCATGGTGGTGTTCCAAGAAACCGCACTAATGCCTTGGCTTACATCTTATGAAAATGTGGTCTTTGGACCCAAATTACGTGGTGATATGTCTGAGCAAGACTTGAGAAGGAAAGCCACAGATCTGCTTACCAAAGTAGGTTTATCAGATTTCATGGACAAGTATCCCCTACAATTATCTGGTGGTATGCAACGGCGGGCAGAATTAGCACGTGCCATGATCAATGAACCTCTGTTGATGATTATGGATGAACCTTTTCGCGGGCTAGACGCAATGTCACGTGAATTAATGCAAGAATTCTTTGTACGTCTTTTTGAAGATAGTGGTCGCACTAATGTGTTTGTTACATCTGAAATTGAAGAAGCAATATTTCTTGCTGATCGACTGGTTGTACTGTCTAACCGTCCCACGTCAGTTCGCAAGATTATAGACATCAAACTTCCAAGGCCTAGAAATTTTCAGCAACTTACTTCTTCTGAAGCATTCGACTACAAACGTGAAGCAATGGAGCTTTTACACGAAGAGGCCCTTAAAGGGTTCAAGGGTGCATCAAGTGAAAGTCAGAAGGCGTTTATGGAGTCCATTACTAAAGGCCCCAGCTAAACAATTTTGGTTTGTAATTTGAGTTTGGGTATAGGTAATGGACTTTCTTGCCCTTTTAATGCAACGTGATGTAATTATAATCCTCGCTATAATTGGAGGAGTGATCGCTACTTTTGGAAACTTCCTTGTACAAAAAAAACAGAATGCACGCCCCAGACTTTCCAAGCTTATTTTGAAATCTGGCTATGCTGTCACATGGACTAGCGTTGCACTTTTTATTGCTGCAGGTTTTTTTGGTGAATGATCAACGGTTGTTTGAATTTGACCTTTCTTAGGGGTTATTAGCTATACTCAAAAATTATGATTGAGGTAAAGAACCTAACAAAACAATTTGGCAATGTAACGGCTGTAGATAACGTTTCGTTTGAAGTAGCCGCAGGTGAAGTTGTTGGATTCCTGGGACCTAATGGTGCGGGTAAGTCAACAACAATGCGATTACTGACTGGTTTTCTGGACGCTAATGCTGGTTCTGCTCGTATTTGTGGCAGTGATATGGCTTTGGCCCGTGGCGAGGGTCAGTTTTGCGTTGGTTACCTTCCAGAGGCTGCGGGAGGATATCCAAACCTCACAGTTAGAGAATTTCTTGTTTTTTGTGGTGAAAGTCGGGGCCTGTTTGGGCAGGATCTAAGGTTTTCTATTGGTAAGATCTGTTCGATGATTGATCTTGAGCGTGCTCTTGATAAACCCATGAAGACTCTTTCTAAGGGTTGGCGTCAACGAGCGTGGCTGGCTCAAGCAATTCTGCATGACCCTCCCGTGCTTATTTTGGATGAGCCAACCGATGGTCTAGATCCTCTTCAAAAAGAACAGGTGCGCACTCTAATTCATTCCATCTCTAGAGAAAAGGCGATAATTTTTTCAACACATATTCTTGAGGAGGCGGAGATGATATGCACTCGAGCCATTATAATCGCAAACGGCAAGTTGGTTGCTGATGACACTCCAGAAAATCTGTGTGATGAGAAGGGAAGAATGGCAAGTGTTTTCAACAGGCTAGCAAGCACCTTAGACCCTATGACGTTAAAGTAGATATAATGCGTGTAGCTGGACTAAAAACAAAAGGTTTTTTTAAATTATTTGGTGGGGTTGGTGCTGTGTACCGCCATGAGCTTAGATTGTTGTTGTTTGCACCACTAAGCTATCTTTTCCAAATTGTTTTTCTTATTGTATTGGCAGCTTGCACTTTTTTAATCGCTGATTTCTACAATACAGATGATGCATCTGTTAAGACAATGTTGACTTTTCTACCTTGGGTCTCGTTGATATTAGTGCCTGCACTAGCCATGCGTTCATGGATTGATGAACATAGTGATAGAAGCGTTGAATTATTGTTAACTTTGCCTGTTTCATTAAGTGCAGTAGTTACTGGTAAGTTCTTGGCTGGTTATTCAATTTTACTTGTCACATTGCTTTTTACTCTGCCCATGGTTGCAACAGTATATTATTTGGGAGATCCAGATCCTGGGGTACTATTTTCCAGCTACCTTTCGTCTGCTTTTATGCTAGCTGTATATTTTTCCATATCAATATTTGCTGCTTCTTTATCTCGTGATCAAATTGGAGCCTTTGTCATTAGCTTAGCTTTCCTTTTTATCTTAATGATTTTTGGTTGGGATGTTTTCGGGCGCCTGCTTGAGGGCACTATACCACTTGATGTCGTAAATGTTTTAACCTTATACAGTCCTAACACTTGGTTGATTAAATTATCTCAGGGTTTGATCGATTTTCCGAGTATTTTTTATGTGGTTTCTGTATCCATAAGCTCGTTGGCTGCCGCAGCTGCAATTATTCGTCAGCGTTATCGGGCAAGTGCACCCTCTTCTGGCCTGAAGGAAATCTCGGCTAAATTGTTTTTTGGTGTAATTTTGCTTGGTCTGTTGATCCCTTTTTCTACTCGCATTACGGGTGGTTTTGATTTAACGGCAGAAAAGGAATTTACTCTTCACAATGGAACGATTGAGGTTCTTAATAAGTTGCCATCTGGCACCACAATAACCCTTTATTGGAGTGAATTAGAAGCTAGTGTGCCCACACAGATTAAAGCACATGTGCGACGAATTAATGGACTTCTAGATACAATGGTTGCCCACTCTGGTGATCGCTTAATAATTAAAAAAATTGATCCTCAACCTGATACGGACGAGGAGTTAAAAGCGTTGGGTTTTGGTATTAAGCGTATTCCAATGTCCTCTGGAGATCATTTTTTCCTTGGTATGACCTTTCATCACGAAGGGCGACAAGGCAATATTCCTTATTTAGATATTCGAAGAGATAGATTGCTAGAGTACGATATAGCCTTAGGGTTGAATTCATTGACCTACACAAAGGTTCCATCAGTAGGTGTCCTGAGCCCCCTAATTCCGCCAACTGCTGCCAATGTAAATCGCGAGGGCATGTCGTTCATAGCTGAATTAAAACGTGCATATGATCTTGCAATAATTCCCCATTTTAGTGACCAACTACCTCAAGGCCTGGATGTTTTAATGTTGATAGATGCAACTATTCTCAAGAAAGAAATGCTTTATGATATTGATCAATTTGTAATGGGTGGGGGGCGTTTAGTTGTATTGATGGACCCGTATTTGCGCTTCAATAGATCCAGCAATATAGTAAATCCATCGCCTTCAACCGAGATAAATGACATTTCTGATTTATTGCAAAAGTATGGTATAAAATATTTGGGGGAGTCTATTGTTGGTGACTCACAGTTTTCTTCTGTGGTTTCAGATCAAAAACAAGGCCGATTAAGTTTTCCATACTGGATGCGAATTACTAAACAAGGTTTATCAGAATCTCATCCCTCAACCGCAGATTTAAATGAGGTTTTTATGGTTGAGCCTGGAGCCATAGAACTGCTTACAGGAAAAAATGGTAAGGCATTAATTACTACTACTAATGATAGTGGTTCATTAGTGAGAGAAAAATTTGCTAATAAAACACCACGTGATTTGGTCCAAGAATTTGAAAGCGACAATAAACGCCGAACCATCGCCGCAGTACTAGATGGACCTTTTGAAAGCGCATTTGCGACTTCTTTGGAATCTGACCAGCAGACTTCTCATATGAACATGACAATAGGAGTGGCAGGCCCCATTTTCGTTATAGCTGATGTGGACTGGTTGTTTGATCCATTTGCTTTGCAAAAAACAAATATCGATGGACAATTAATTGTAAGGCCATTGAATGACAATCTGGCTTTTTTGCTAAATGTAATTGAATTTGCGAGTGGGGAACAGGCGCTGATAGCTATTCGTTCGCGTGGTAAACTCAAACGGCCTTTTACTCGCGTTGCAAAATTATTTCAAGCTGCCGAGCTTGAGTTTCAGGAACGTGAGCTAGAGTTAGGACGAAAGGTTGCTGAAATTGAAAGTCGTATTGCACAATATCTAGAATCGGCTGATGTGAGTAGTAATGAAAACTCTTTAGAAAAAAATAAAAAAGAAATTGAAAAGTTTCGTTTAGAACTATTGCCAGCCCGAAAAGAATTACGTTCAGTTCGCCGACAGATTCGTAATGAAGTCGATCTTTTAGGACGTCGTTTAACTTTCATTAACATAATTTCAGGACCAATACTAGTTAGTCTCTGGTACCTAGCAGTGACTGCATGGCGAAGACGCTCAAAGTATATACACTGAGCCATATTTGAATTGCTTATATCATATTGTAGTAATCTAACAACTAAGTGTTATTTGTTGGTGCATTCTTCTGAAAATTCCTAGACTTAAAAAAATAGATTTTAAACAGTACTTCAGTGATTAAATCTTAATTAATTAGGGTGTTCCTTAATTTAACTTTGGAAAAAGCTTACAATTACCCCGGCAGCTGGCTTTTAAAACATTTAACTGTTACGTGCCTATAACTGAAAGAGAGGTAAGAAAATCAAATGGAACCGCTGTCTCTATTTCTAATAGGTTTTTTGAGTATATTTGTTGGAATACTAATTGGAGGGATAGGTATTGGTGGGATCCTGCTTGTACCAATGTTGACGCTCATTTTTGGAATGGGAGTACACGAAGCTATAGGTTCTGCCATGTTTAGTTACATTTTTAGTGGTCTTGTCGGGGCCGTATTATATGCTCGTGAAAGATCTATTCGCTGGAGCATGGCATTTTGGCTTTTTGTTGGTGCGATCCCAGCAGCGTTTTCTGGCGCTTTCTTATCTTCAATAATACCATCATGGGGGCTTGAGTTATTTATTGCATTGTTGATAATATTTGCAGGTGGCAATGCTGTAATCTCCAAAGATAATTTTCATAGCAAAGAGCGTAATCTTACGAAGGCAACATTGGTAGTAATTGGAATGATTACTGGGGTAGGTTCTGCACTCAGCGGCACCGGCGGACCTTTGGTGCTAGTGCCAATTCTGGTTTGGTTGAAAGTTCCAGTATTAACGGCTGTTGGATTGAGCCAGGCTGTTCAATTGCCAATAGCAAGCTTAGCGACAGCAGGAAACCTTTTATACGGTTCGGTTAATATTATCATAAGTATTATATTGGCAGTTTCACTTATGGTTGGTGCAGCTATTGGAGCGCGAATTGCTCATACCATTTCGAGAGAAATGCTTAAAAATATTGTAGCATGGGTACTTGTCATTGTTGGTTTTTTCATGGTTATTCGCTTGGCACAATAAAAGGTTGCTTTTTGATTTAATTAAAAAATAAGAAATACCTTTTTTTGAGTGCCCTTTAAAAACTTAACTCTTGTTCCACAAGCTGGTTGGTATTAAAAATTAGAATGACTTTCATAGTAATTTTTAGTTTCTTCACGTTGTTCTGTGTGTAACTATGATAGTCCTAAAAAAAAATTGTTATATCTCAAGGAAGGATACAAATATGGCAGATGCGCCTAAGAAACGAACTAAAGTGACTACAAGGACACTTGCAAAAAAGATGGCTGAGGGAGAACAAATTGTCGAGATGGCGATTTATGATTACCGAAGTGCCGTCGTTGCCGACCGTGAGGATATTGATATCCTTTGCGTTTCTGACACTGGTGGAATGATTCTTTTTGGTCACCAAAGCACAGTTACGGTTTCCTTTGATGAAGTGATGATGATGGCTAAAGCTATTGATCGCGGTAGTCAATACGGATTGCGCATGGTAGACATGCCATACTGGAGTTACCATGTCTCACCTGGACAAGCTGTCGAGAATGCTGGACGTTTTGTCCATGAAGCTAATACTGAAGTGATGAAGTGTGAGGGTAACGTTGAACACGCCCGCAATATTGAGGCTATAGTTAAAGCTGGTATTCCAGTACAGGGACACATTGGAGTTTGCCCTATGCGTTTAGCGCAAATGGGTGGTTTTTTTCTTCAAGGAAAGACTTGTGAAAGTGCTATGTCTGTGATTGAGGATGCACATGCTTTTGTTGATGCGGGTTGTTTTTCAATTTTATGTGAGGTTACCTCGCAAGAGGTAACCCAATATTTAGCTGAAACTCTTCCAGTTCCAGTTATCAGCCTCGGTGCAGGAAATGGAGCCGATGGTGTACACATCATTACTTCAGATTTATTTCACCTTTGGGAGGAACACGTTCCAAAGCACTCAAAGATTTACACTGATCTGATCCCAATTATGGAAGATGTCTTTTCAAGATATCGTGACGAAGTTCGTGATCGCGTTTATCCTGGCCCTGAACATACTGGTTTTATGGCTGAGGGTGAACTCGAAAAATTTGCAAAGAAAATGAACTGGGACAGCAAGCTCGAAGAGCTGGAAAAAATAAAGAGCGGAAAATAAAAATCCAATAATATCAGGTACTATAGTTTATTTTACTGGGAGGCTCTTATATCGATGAGTCTCCCATTTTTTTGTTATTTAGTGTTCGTATAATTACTTAACAGTTATCTAAATTAGCAACGCTTTGATAAGCGAAGTATGGTTAATTGAAAAAATCATCATCATCCATATCCTCTTCTGAGGCATAATCATAAAGGAGCTCGGATTCGATGTTGGCCATTACGTTACCATCTTCACATTTTGCCTCGTAGCAAAGTAGATCTCTTTCTGCCAACCCTTGAATTTTACCAGTAAGTATGTCCCAACCCCAAAGATGTTTTGAGCAAGTGATAGTTTGACCTTCTATTATGGCAGTTTCATCCAGCGCTTCTTCCATATGAGGGCAAAGTGGTGGGTAAACCCTGAACTCTTCTCCACTCCTAACAACAATAACGTTAAAGTCATCGACCATAAACTTTTTAACTGTGTTTTCTGGCACATCAGATGCTGCGCAAATTTTTTTCCAACTCATTTATTTTGTCCAATGTATTTAATGGGATAAGTATATGAAGAAAAAATAAGAGTTTATATTATTTGAGATTGATTATTTATAGCTCGAAATAATTATAATATCACTGCACTATCTTATCTTCAGGTCAATGGAGTGTGTTGCTTTTAGATTAAAAGATGGGTTCCTTTATCTAATCTTCGAGTATCTAATCTTACCACACGTTCTACAAAATACGCTGTGTCATCCGTTATTTTAAATTTATCGAAATATTTTCCAACTAGAAACAATCTTGTCTCACCCGAATCAACATGCGAATTAATCCCATCGTGTAAATTCACATAAACTGCCAGTGATGTAACGGAAGTTGCAGACTTACCATCTTTATTAACATCAACTGAGTAAACAGAAGCATGTCTTCTCAATGGTGAGTGATCAGAATTAAGCTTTGGCAACATATCAGTAAGTGACTTGAGTTCAGTTTTGTTGTGAGACAAATACATCATGTCTTTACGTATTTCTACACTATATGCTTTGATACTATAGATCATTGAGGTATCGCATAGATCTAAAAAACCACCCCAATCACCCTCGTCCAAAAAGAGGCACGAGCGATATATAGTATCACTTACAGCAGCTGACACAGCTACTTTTATAGTATCCATCACAATTCCTAGTCAGTAAAATTAGACGAGATTACTCAGCAGCCTTTAGGTTTTGACTTTTCTCATTCATTGGGTCGCTGGGATTTCTTCCCATCCATTTTGACCATTCATTATAGAAATGTCGCATTCCTACCTCATCATGTATAAGGTTATTTTCATGACGACCATGCAGAATACGTCTAGGTTCTGATCCTGTTTCCATGCTTGCACCTTGACCTGTAATGCCAAGAAGATCTTCATGGAGGTTCCGCCCAAAAGGTCCCCATATAGAATTGTGGTGCTCTATTCGAGTTTGACGATCTTTTGCAGAATCACTCTTTAGGCCTAGGCCACGGAATTCTATCATTACTTTGTTGGGCCCAAGAGGAGTGACAATATCACAACGAAGAGCTGAACCTCTCAAGTTGAAGTTCATGCCCGGGAACAGATCGATCATGTACCATTGGTTTGGGGGGAACCCAGGAAAAGATAGCTCTTCTCTTGATTCACCTAGTTCAAATTCATCATATTGAACTGTGAAGCTATTAACATTGACGTGGCCATTTTTAAAGGCTTTGTTAGTTCGAGCAAAGTACTCATCATTAAAACCAGTTACCCGATTATGATAGTGCATGTAATCATGGTAAAATTCACTATTAGTATCGTGCCAAAGCTTATAATTACTATCAATAATCGCTTTGTGGTAGTGAAATACTTCTAGTGGTTCAGTATCAATAGCTGAGCGTATACACTCAAAGGATCCGTCAGCCCAAGTTTCAAGGTCCTGCTCAACTTGGTCATTTAAAGTGACCCATACAAAACCACCGAATCGGACTTCACAACGAAGACGGCGTAACCCCACATTTTCTTTGGTTAAACGGTCTTGATAACCTTCTTTGGCTCGAGGAATATCAACACAGTTACCTTTCATGTCAAATTGCCACGCATGGAACATGCAAGTCATATGTTTTGGATTTCCAGATGGTTGCCCCTCGAGAAAGCTACCAGCAGTACGACGTTCAATTCTCATACCGCGGTGAGGGCAGACGTTGAGAAATGCTCGGACTTGGTTATCAGGTCCCCTAGCCACTATGATAGGCTCTTTAGCTATCGTAGTTGTGCGAAAATCATAAGCTTCTGGTACTTCTGATTCGTGACAAACTGGAATCCATACTTGCTTGAATATCTTTTCTAATTCTTCATCAAAGATGGCTTGATCCGAATAAATTCGACTGTCTACGTAGTCGCCTTGTTCAAACGCTGGAATTTTCCATTGCTTGTGATTTTTGGCTGACATGTTTTTCGCTCCTGAATCTGTATTCTATTCTCATACGAATTATTTATATGTAGTATCAATATAAGTAATTTATCTCATAGTACCACTATCTCAATTAGAATGATTGAACATTTAAAAGAGTTTTCACAATGTGGAAACATTAAATTTCAACTTCTAAAATATAATCTTACTTTACGTTAACGTTGTTGAAGCAGATCAATCTCAAAAAATAAATATTGCAAAAGACAAATATAGCTTACCCATTGAAAAAAAACAAATACGCACTCTTTTAATTTTATCCCAAAAAACCCATGTTTTGTAGTTCAAAATGTTTTAAATAGTATTACATATCAAAAAAACAAAACAATATAAATGGGAGAGATGAGTTCAAGTCCTATTTGATGAATTTAAATTTGTATCTGTGTTCACCAAATACTTCATTTACTCTGTACCTATCCTCTGATAACTCAGTTCTTCTGTAAGAAATTTATTTAAGTGCTTGCAAATTTGTTTTCACTAATCTCATTTTATAAAGTTTTTAAAGGCCGCTGAAAGTTCCTCAGAAATCGATGTCCAATTTGTTCTGTCTGTTTGTCTAAATAAGCGCAGAGAAGGATACCACAAATTATTCATTGGTTTATTTCCGAATCTCCAGTCCACAATTGGAGAAGATATCCCCCACGTAGGGACACCTAATGCGCATGATAGTGCGGCTGTTGAATTAGTTAGTGTAATTACGAGATCCATTGATGCTAGTTGTGAGGCGAATTTGTCCATATTTTTTAATGGGTTAACTTCATTATCTTCAATAATTCTAGTGCCTGTACGCTTAAAATTTTCCTCCAGTTCAGTACTATGCTCCCCATATTGAGCACTTACAAATTTTACTCCGGGTGTTTTTAAAAGTGAGTCAAAAATTTCTAGGGGGATATTATCCCAACCATCTGTTAAAAAACCCGTAGCCCAGCTTATTCCTACTAATTTTTTTACCCCCTCTGTTCGGTAGCGGGAGTGAAAAACAGATGTTTCAGTATTGTCTGCAATCAGGTATTTAGGGGAAATTTCTCCTTTTTTAAACGGTGACAAAAACCACTGAAGTAAACTACCTGAAGGACTTTGGAAATTGATATCTGGACTCAGTAATTCTGGTTCTGGTTCTTCTTTTCGAGGAAATATTTTTGCGCTCGGAAAGGAACGTCTGAAGAGATCCACCAACCGTGGCTGACATTCGATGTAGCAATCCGCACCGCATGAAAGTAACTTGGAGAAGAATAAAGCGTAAAGAATTTCATCACCAATACCCTGCTCCCCCCAAATTAGAATTTTTTGACCTTGAAGATTTGATCCTTCCCAGAAAGGCGGTGGGAAAAAGCGTGTTCCTACAGATGCTACATCGTAAATTAATCTGTACTCAAACAGGGAAAGTCCGCGTTCATAATCACCAGAACCCAACAAAGAGAGCGATAAATAAAATTTTATAGCAACGTTCTCTGGATCTAGCTCAAGTGCTTGATTATAGACTTCAATTGATTTATCCAACTCGTTCATTTCTTGTAAAATGGTTCCATAGTTTATGTATGCCTCGACGTATTTTGGCTCAATAGCTATGGCTTTACAGTAAGAAGAAATTGCCTCATCTAGCTTGTTTTGTGTCTTTAAAGTCTGTCCTAAATTGTTATGTGCTTCAGCATAATTTGAGTTTATGTTTAAAGCTGTTTTGTAACTTGAGATAGCGTCGTCTAGCCTTCCTAACTTGTATAGGACAATTCCAACATTATTATGCACCTCTGCTGATTCTGGAATTATTTTCAAGGCCTTTTCAAAGCTTAAAAGAGCATCATCAAGTCTATTTAGATCTTTGAGTACATTCCCAAGATTGTTGTGTGCATCAGCGTAATCAGGTTTGTAAGTGAGTGCTTTTTGGATTAAATCTAAAGCAGCATCAAGTTCTTCTACTTGATGGGCAATTACCCCAAGCATATGCAAAGCTTGAGGTTGGTTTGGATTATCCTGTAATATTTTCCTGCAAATATGTTCAGCTTGTGATGAGTGCCCTTTAGAGAAGTATTTGAGCGCAAGGGCAAGGGACTCTCCAATAGATGAAGAAGATTTAAATTTCAGAGGATTTGTTGAAGGCACATTTGGATCTTTGTTGTTGGAATTCCCAGTCAATTTGGACTGTTGTTTTTTTTTGGCTCTTTTCATAACTGAAATTTCTCTAAAAATTTCTGCAAACTAAAAAGAACAAAAAAATACTTTGTAATAAAAAAGGCGCTGTTTCTTTGGTATTTTTTACGTCTAAAGAGCTCATAAAATTTGAGACCCTTTCCCAAAAATTTCTCTCAAAATACTGAGTTCAGAAAGTCCATTTAGAAGTAATATATACGTCAAAATTGATTTGGTAAAAGCTATTGTTGGACATATATGGATTAAAGCTCTGTTTTGTTATTAAAAAATTTATTCTGGAACTGGTTTTAAATGAGGAAAGCTGAAGTTAAGGATCTATACGCAATAAACGACATCATCGAACGTTGTTTATCTAATCGCCCAGTTTCTGACCGAATAAAGAAACTGACGCTACCGTCGCTTTTGTTTGAAGCAACCGACCTAGATTATATGGCTGTTTGGGTGGCTAGAGAACCAATAACAGGTGTGGTTGGACTTCAGAAGGTTGACCAAGGTATGCTATTACATAGTATTTACGTTGATCCTACCAGATCAAACCAAGGTGTTGGTAGTGAACTCCTTAATCACGCTCAAAATTATGCATTGCAGTGTAATCAGGACAGGTTGATTGTAAAGGCTTTTCATGAGTCAATAGGCTTTTTCACAAGGCTTGGCTTTACTCCCTCCAAAATTTTGAGTTATCCGTATACTTTCGAGCTTTACGTATAGTTTTTTGCTTAAAGCAAATCTGGGATACTATTTTTTTTGCCACAAGACCCCTAACATTAGGTATTCGATGAAAATTTCTCAAGCTGACTACAAATAAGCAATGGAATGTAATTTTGAATGCATGAGCATTGGGTCCCTCAATAGTGCAGAGCTTGCTATAGAAAATAGTTTGAATATGTATGTTCCAAAATAATTCTTATGCAATTGATAAAGATATTTTAAGTGAAATTGATCATATTTAATCGTAAGTAATTACTTAATCGGTTAATGGAGACCTTTACATGCCTAATTATTATGAACCTGACTTGGCTTCTAATCCAGATGATCCGTTTGCCCGCGGTGAGGATGGGAAACTTGTTCGGCGAGGTTTTTGGCTGGATATGAGTGATCGATCAATTGTGCTTGCTTTGACTAAAGGTGTAGGTGCACAGCTTCGTGCTGAGGAAAAACGCTTACATCTACTTGATATAGGTCGTGATCATCTGATTGATGATATAATTCAAGAAGTGTTGCCACCTGAAAAATAGCTTTACCGTATCAAACTTAATAAAGAATAGATTTGATTCACATGTGAAATTTCCTCAATTTCATTCACCAATCAAATTATAATTTGACTAATTTTGGAGAATTCTATGCAGGTGGTGTTTTCAAAAATAGCTTTTGGGCTGCTACTTCTTTTTTTTATTAATGGGAATACTTTTTCTGTAGAACCAAAGAAAGCTTGGGAGGCATATAATTCAGGAGATTTTGTGACTGCATTGCACATATTTAGAAAACTGGCTGCTCAAGGGGATTCTAGTGCACAGTATAATCTTGGAATGATGTATGCTTTTGGTCAGGGTGTTACACAAGATAATGTCTATGCACACATGTGGTGGACTTTAGCTGCTACTTCTGGGGATGCAGATGCGGCGAGTTACCGTGATTTTCTTGCAAAGGATATGTCCTTGGAGGAGGTCTCAAGGGCTAGGGGTCTGGCACAAGAGTGCCTGAAGAAAAAATATTTGGGTTGTGAGTAAGCAATCCCTTGATAAAAATTAAACTTAATCCTGGTAGCTAATGACTAATTTCTTTTTCTTTATGTTTTTTTTAATAAAATTAAACTCTTGGTGTAGTGAAATTACTACAAAAAGTAGATGGGGCATTTAGTTATGTAGAAGCTAAAAGTTGAAGTCCCCAACCCCCTGCTGCGCTTAGGATAACAACTAGCCAGGATGGTAATTGCCAAAACACTAGTAAAGTATATGCACAAATGCCTAGTGCAAAATCGCTAGGTGACAGTATTCCGCTTGTCCAAACTGGACTATACAAAGCTGCAAGCAGCAGACCGACAACGACCGAGTTAATTCCAGTCAATGCCTTTTGAACTGTGCTCAGTTGTCTCAGAGAATCCCAATATGGGAGTGCGCCGACAACTAGAAAAAATGAAGGTAGAAAAATTGCAATAAGACAAATTAAACCACCAAGCCAGCCATTAGGAGCCGACTCAGTTACAGTTCCAAGATAAGCTGAAAATGTAAATAAAGGTCCAGGAACAGCTTGAGCTACTCCATACCCTGCGAGAAAAGCGTCGTTTGATACCCAACCAGTCGGTACAACTTCAGACTGAAGCAGAGGTAGAACTACGTGTCCACCACCAAATACAAGAGATCCAGATCGGTAGAAGCTATCAAATAATGATAACCCCTGTGTTGGAAAGGTAGAGGTAATCAGAGGAAGTCCAAATAATAATGCAAAGAACGATGTTAAGGATAAAATTGCGACACTGCGGCTTACTCCAATTCCCAGGGAGCTTTTGTCATTATGGATGCTGCCTTGTAAAAAAACGAGGCCAGCCATCCCACCTATTATAATCACAGTTACCTGCATGAGTGGAGTTGGCGATGCGATGACTGCTACAGCAGCTGCAACGGCAAGTGTGATACGTGGCGTATCTGGACAAAGATTTCGTGCCATGCCCCAGACGGCTTGTGCAACAACAGCTACCGCAACCACTTTAAGGCCATGTAAAACACCAGTCGGAATAGCTTCCTGAAACTCAATAATACCATATCCAAAGCCAATGAGAAGAAGAGCAGAGGGAGTTGTGAATCCAAGCCAAGCAGCAAAAGCTCCCGGTAATCCTGCCTTAGCTAAGCCAATTCCAATGCCGACTTGACTTGACGCTGGTCCCGGTAAAAATTGGCACAAAGCAACTAAGTCAGCATAAGAACGATCGTCAATCCAACCCCGACGTTCTACAAAAGCTTCTCTGAAATATCCAATATGTGCAATTGGACCCCCAAATGATGTCAAACCCAATTGTAAAAATGAAAAAAAGACAGTTAGTACTGGTTGTTTTTTTTGTGTTTGTGGATTTGGGGTAATTTTTATCTCAGACATGAACCTCACTCCGTTTATAAGTAGAGTTCCAACGGGTTAACTATTTGTAATTTATACGTCGATCGGAAAACTCTCTAACTCTTTTACGCCATGCTTTGTATGAATTCTCCTTGAGATTTTTCCTCATTAGCAATTTGACATCCTTTTCTCGTAGCCCAAATTGTTTGCGTATGTCCTCAAAACGCACGTGGTCAGAAAGTGCCATTTCTATGATTTCACTTTTTTCGCTGTCAATGTCTTTTATTGCCATATTGAAACCTCCCCTCAATGCTTTTTCTCAAGTAAGATTTGAGTCTTATTCAATCTATTACTGCCATGGAAATACAAAAAATACAAAGTGTGCATTGAGTTTTTCTATAATGCTTGCAAAACAATTAAATTTCTTTAGAGCTCTGATCTACAGGGAAGTCACTAATTTTTTATTCTTTTTACTACGACATTTTTCGGAGCAATATTTTACTTCAGCCCAGACATTTCTCCACCTCTTTCGCCATTGAAAAGGGCGCCCGCAAATTAAGCATATTTTCGTTGGTAAAAAGGATTTGTTCATTATGTCAAATTGTTTAAAAATAATTGACTGTCGTGGTGGATAGCATTTTTTTTATTTTCATCCATGCGGTCATAGGTTTTATACATCATACTTACACGATGATTGGACTGGAGTAGATCACGATTTCGAACTAAGAAATCCCAATATAAGTAGTTGAAAGGACATGCATTGGGGCCATTTTTTTCTTTTGCTTTATAATTACAATTTTCACAATAATTTGACATTTTGTTTATGTAATTGGCACCAGCAGCATATGGTTTACTTGCCAAGAATCCACCATCTGCAAAGAGTATCATTCCGGACACATTAGGTAGCTCAACCCATTCATAAGCATCAGCATAAACAATTAAAAACCACTCATTCACTTGAGCTGGATCAATACCTGAAAGTAGTGCAAAATTTCCTAAAACCATTAGACGTTGAATGTGATGAGCATAAGCATTCTGTTTTGTTTCTGATACGCATTGATGTATGCAGTTCAATTTCGTTTCTGCTGTCCAATAAAAGTCAGGTAGTTTGCGTCTAGCACCAAAAAAATTCTCATTAGCATAATCGGGCATCTTCAGCCAGTAGATACCCCGAATATACTCGCGCCAACCAATAATTTGACGAATGAATCCCTCCACAGAATTTAATGGAGCTTTGCCTTTTTTATAAGCCTCTTCTGCAGCCTTTACACACTCTATTGGCAATAGCAATCCGCAGTTTAAATAAAAGCCAATATGCGAATGATACATCCACGGTTCACCCTCAATCATGGCATCTTGGTATGCGCCAAAATCCTTAAGTCGGTGTTCAATAAACATATGAAAAGATTGTAATGCTTGGTCTCGAGTCACTGCGAAATAGAATGGATAAAGGTCTCCAAAATGGTCGCCGAAGTGTTCTAAAACCATTTCTATCACCTCTTGAGATATAGCATCTGGAATGCTTGAATATGGTTTTGGAATTTCAAGATCAGACTTTGGTGGTTGCCGATTCTCAGAGTCATAATTCCATTGGCCACCTACTGGGTCTGAACCGTCCATTAATACAGAATGTTTTTTTCGCATCTCCCGGTAAAAAATTTCCATTCTGAGTTGTTTTTTATCTTTTGCCCAACTGGCAAATTCTTCTAGTGTGCATAAAAAGCGGTCATCATCTTTAATTGTTACTGGTAATCCAAGATCTTGTTCCCAGGATTGAATATCTTTTAACACCCTGTACTCTCCTGGGTGTGTTACAACAATGTGATTAAGATTGTGTTTTTTTATTACACGCTCAACTTCAGTCTTGAAAGAACCTGTGTTGTTTTCGTCGTTAAGTTTTACATAATCAACGTTGTAACCGCTTGCTTTGAGTTCCCTTGCAAAGTGACGCATGGCTGAAAATAGAAAAGCTATCTTTTTTTTGTGGTGTTTTACGTAAGTAGCCTCACTCCAAATTTCACACATCAAAATTATATCTTTAGATGAGTCAATTCCACTCATGCTAGAAATATCGTATGAGAGTTGATCCCCTAAAATGAGACGTAATGTGCTCACGATGATACTTGTTTCAGTGAATTAAATGCTTTTAAAGCTCTATCGCGGGACATTTTTAAATCCACAATAGGTTTTGGATAAGTGCTGCCAAGCTTTACCCTGCTTTCTTTTAAAATATCTTTTGGTGCTTCCCAAGGGCTGAAAAGATAGTTTATAGGCAGCGATGATAATTCGGGAACAAAATGTCGCACATAAGTACCATCAGGATCAAACTTCTGTCCCTGCGTGACAGGGTTAAAAATTCTAAAGTATGGCGCAGCATCAGCACCACAGCCTGCCACCCACTGCCAACTTGAACTATTATTTGCAAGATCGGCATCAACCAGAGTGTTCCAGAACCAACGCTCTCCATGATGCCAGTGGAGACATAAGTTTTTAATTAAAAAAGACCCAACAATCATCCTAACTCGGTTGTGCATGTAACCAGTCTGCCAAAGTTCCCGCATTCCGGCATCCACCATAGGTATTCCAGTCTCACCTTTCTGCCAGGATTTAAGGAGTGAAGGGTCATCTATCCATGGAAAAGTGTCAAATTTAGACTGCAAATTTTTAACAGGCAATTCAGGATTAAAAAATAGTTGGCTGTATGAAAATTCACGCCAGCCCAATTCACTACAAAAGTGATCAACATGCTTATTATCTGATATGCTTCGAACTTTGTGCCACAATTGATTTGGAGAAATTTCCCCAAAGTGTAAATGAGGAGAAATTCTTGAGACGTACGGCATAGCCGGTAAATTTCGCCCATCTTTGTATTGGTTAAGTCCCACATCTATGAATTTTTGAAAACTTTTATGTGCCCCAATCTCTCCAATTTTCCAATATGAAGAAAGCTTTGTGTCCCATGGGTTATTTGGCAACAGCTCGAGTTGGTCAATGCTAAGAGATTTCTTTTTATCATGTATATAATTCGTGTTACTGGGCATTGGTAAAGGCTCTCGAGGGGGCTCAGCTTTCAAGCACCCTTTTCTATAAAAGGGAGTAAATACCCTATAGGGCTTGCCATTATCTTTTTTGACAGACCATGGCTCCCAGAGTAGTGACCCATTTGTGCTCTCAACTTTTATGCCATAATCTTTTAAGAGCAATTTTAATTTAGAATCACGGTCGATGCGCCAAGGCTCGTAACATCGATTCCAATAAATTGCATTAACGTCGTGACTTTTTATAATGTCTATTAAAACATCAATAGAGTTTCCTTGATAAATTGATAACTTGCCATCAAGGGAAGTGTTGAGGGATTTCAATGAGTGGTTAAGCCACCATAAACTAGCTTCGCCCATTTGGTCTTCTACATTTAGATCATCATCGTAGATATATATCGGTAATACATTTTGATGTTTTGATGCAGCGGTAAGCGCAGGATTATCTGATAAACGTAAGTCCTGTCGAAACCAGTGAATGGCAACGTCATTAGTCATAAATTTAAGTCTTTCCAAAAAGTTATAATCTCGTTTTTTGTGTATCCGCTCATAAATAATTACGATAGGAGTTTACATGTGTTCAAAAAATAATTAGCAACCTGTACTCATTAATATATTCTCCAACTTTAAATATGAATTTGTTTTTTTGTCTAATACTAGCTGGACATAGTGCCTTTCATATAGGTTTAAGGAATTAGTTATTCTATATCTCGAGGAATAATGTATTTTTGCGAAAGTTAGAATATTAAAAAAAGTACAAGCATTTGAAATTTTGGTCAGAAAAAAAATTAGAAAATGGTCACTAAGCCAAAAATTAAGTTTGGAGCAATTTGGTTGCCATTTTTTTCTATTTTAATGGGTATTGGCCTTTCTTCATCTGCACCTAAAGAGGCGGACTTGGTTGTAGGAAACTTTAGGGCGGGAAGCTTGAAAGGGTGGAAAGAAAAGTCATTCAAGAACACCACCGTTTACAAATTAGTAAAAGGTGATAAGGAGATGGTTCTCATGGCTGACAGCAATGACAGCGCTTCTGGTTTGTATCGTGAAATTACAGTAGATTTAGCAAAAAAACCCTGTCTGACATGGTCTTGGAAAGTGGATAGAGTTCTCGAAGGTTTGGATGAGACAACCAAGAGTGGCGACGATTTTCCTGTACGTGTATACGTGATATTTTCTGGTGGTGTATTTTTCTGGAAAACGCGTGCATTAAATTATGTTTGGTCAAATGGGCTCCCAAAAGGCTCAGCATGGAAAAACGCACATACGATGAGTTCTATAAATATCTCTGTACAGAGCGGTCTCGAGAAAGTTGGGCAGTGGACACAGCAAACCAGGAACGTGCGGCGTGATTTCAAACGCTTTTTTGGCAGTGATGTAAAGCAAGCTGATGCAGTTGCTATAATGACCGATACAGATAATTCTGGATCTCGGGCCATTGCTTTTTACGGGGACATTAGTTTTTCTTCCAAGTGTTAAATTTGACAACTACATTCTGTTCATTGAATTGTGATGTAATATAAAAAGTGCATCACTTTTACGTTTGCTGACAGCTTAAAAAGAGAAATGTAAACTTATAAATTTTTTCTGATAAAATTGGATTTGTTTATATTGCTAACAAGAAAAATTAGTCCCTAAACGAGAGTGTGTTTAGGTAATCACTAATTGAGAAAAGTCATACTATGTTATCAAAGGTTATGCTATCTTGAGCAACATCTGCGACAGCAATTAAATCAAGTTCTGATGAAGTAATTCCCGTTGTGGTTGAGTCTCCTGTAAATTCTAATATTGCTGCCGTGCTTGTAACTGAACCATCATCGTACATGATGAATACCAAATTGTCTCCATCATAGTGATCAACAGTAGAGAGTGCAGATGCGGCCCATTCCTCGATTGTTGTATCAGAGGTTTCGCCGACAATAATGTCATTAGAACCTAAACTGGCCCCGGTGAATTCAAAAACGCCAATTGTGTCATCAGCACCGGTTAGTCGAGTGTCTGTAATCGTTCCACTCAGGAATTGGTTTTTCCCTATGCTGGATGCACTAATTGTCGTGCCATTATTGCTAAGGTTAGTTGTCCAATTATAAGTTGAGCCACCTGAGCCAGCTGTTAAGGAGAGGGTTTCATAGTCTACGGTGGCTGAAACTTCTTCTGAGGTATTATCGAAGTAGTAATCGTAATAGTATTGGACAACTTCGTCAAATCGTTGTCCTGCAAGTGGGTCGAAAGCAGCAAACTTTCCATCTCCACCTCCAAAAAAGTCACCTCCCTCGCCAAATGAATCACCGCTACCGCCAAATATGTCGCCGCCACCGCCAAATATGTCACCACCGCCGCCAAATATGTCATCGCCACCGCCGCCATACATGACAACTCCGCTGCCAAATGCATCACCGCCGCCGCCATACATATCACCACCACCGCCAAACATATTACCTTCACCGCCATACATATTGCCACCACTTCCAAAAATACTGCTACCGCCGAATGGACTGAGTGTTCCTCCACTAGCAAAAGAAGGACTATCTCCGCCAAACCCTGGTGCGTCACCGCCAAATCCGGGTGCGTCACCGCCAAACCCTGGTGCGTCACCGCCAAATCCGGGTGCGTCACCGCCAAACCCTGGTGCGTCACCGCCAAACCCTG
>MDTD01072044.1_pt1 | contig 52722 bp, 50 predicted proteins | sample 811221 | NCBI WGS metagenome assembly MDTD01 (sample SAMN05326646, study PRJNA326480) | marine metagenome | isolation source: seawater | place: Pacific Ocean: South West | collected 2011 | reverse complement strand
TGGTACCAGAACACGATGCTGTTCGAGGACGGTGCGACGGCGCGGTATCATGCCGAGACGTATGGCGCGGATTACCCGTATGAGCGGTTCGGCGAGGCGTTCAACGCGTCGCTGTCCGGCTGGGACCCGGTGGCCTGGGCGCGTGTGTTCCGCCGGTCCGGGGCGGGCTATGTGGTCCTGGTGACCAAGCATCATGACGGGTTTACCCTGTGGCCGAGCGAGGTGGAGAACCCGAACCGGCCTGGCTGGCATACCGAGCGGGATGTGGTTGGCGAACTTGCGGAGGCAGTGCGGGCCGAGGGTCTGAAGTTCGGCGTCTACTATTCCGGGGGCGTGGACTGGACGTTCAAGCACCAGCGGATCGAGAGCTTCATGGACTTCATGACCTCCATCCCGGGCGAGGCTGAAGGGTATACGGATTATGCCACGGCCCAGTATGAAGAACTGATCACGCGCTATCGTCCGGATTATCTCTGGAACGACATCGCCTATCCGTCGGCGCAGGCCTCGTATGATGTGCTGGCGAAATACTACAACACGGTGCCGGAGGGGCTGACGAATGACCGCTGGATCGCGCCGGACGGTCAGCTGCCGGCCGATGCGTTCGACAAGCCGGAGGGTCTGACAGGCCTGCTGCCGCCAAAACCTGCGGTCTGGGATGTGCGCACGCCGGAATACGGTATGTTCGACCGGATCCTGCCCTTTGTGTGGGAGACGACGCGGGGCATGGGGCACTCCTTTGCGTACAATCGCAACGAGACGGATACCGATTATCTGACGCGCGACGACCTCGTGGCGATGCTGGCGCGGGCGGCATGCTTCAACGGGAATGTTCTGCTGAATGTCGGCCCGCGGGGGGACACTGTGATCCCGCCGGGGCAGGCGGAGCGGCTTGAAGCGGCGGGGGCGTGGCTTGAGACAGCCGGTCCGTCGATCCTCGGGACGCGGCCGGTTGAGCTGCCGGAACGCGAGGCCGGCGGCGTCCCGGTCGGCGCAACACGCCGCGACGGAGCGCTCTACCTGCATGTGTTCGGCGTGCCGGAGGCGCAGACGCTGGAAGTGGCTCTGCCGGAGGGGCTCGCGCCCGTCGCCTCGGTGACGCAATATGGCGGCGAGGTCTCGGACTGGTCGGTCGATGCCGGACGCCTCTCCCTCACTGTTCCCGCCTGGGCCGATACCGCCGTCCAGTCATTCAAACTGGAGAGCGGATCGTGACTGACACCGCCCAACTCGTGCTGCCGGATTACGGGCTTGGCGCAGCTGGGCTCGGAAATCTGTACACGGCGATCCCGGATGAGACAGCGCGCGAAGCGCTGGAAGCCGCGAGTCGGGCCGGGTTCAATTACATCGATACCGCGCCGTTCTATGGGCATGGCCTGAGTGAACAGCGCGTGGGCGCGTTCCTCTCTGCCTCAGGTGAGCGGCCAATTCTGTCGACCAAGGTCGGCCGGCGGCTGATTCCGGCAGATGGCCGACCGATCCCGGACAATGGCTTTGCGTCGCCAGCACCGTTCATCCCGGAGTTCGATTATTCGGAAGCTGGTATCCGGATGTCGTTTGAGGGCAGCTGCAACCGGCTCGGGGTCGCCAATGTGGATATTCTCTTGCTGCACGATATCGGGCGGATGACGCATGCCGATTCGCACGCCACCGTACTGGAGCAGGCGTTTGACGAAGCGCTGCCCACCATGGACGCCATGAAGTCCGAGGGGCTGACCAAATGGATCGGCCTTGGCGTGAATGAAATCGACGTCTGCGAAGAGGTGCTCGCACGCGTCAGGCTGGATGTCCTGCTGCTGGCGGGACGGTACACCTTGCTGGAGCACGAAGCCTCAACACTGTTCCTCAATGCCTGTGAGCGGATGGGGGTGAAAATCATTCTTGGCGGTGCCTTCAATTCCGGCCTCCTGGTCGCGTCGGGCGGGGAGCCGTTGCGCTACAACTATGCTGAGGCGCCGGACTGGGCGGTGGCCAAGGTCCGGAAACTCCGGGACGTCTGTGCCCGGTATGACGTTGAGCTGCCGGCGCTGGCCCTGCAATTCTGTCAGGCACATCCTGCGGTTGCGGCGGTGGTTCCGGGAGCAAGAACTGCGTCGCAGGTCGAACAGGTGCACGACTGGACCCGGGCGAAGATCGACCCCGAGGTCTGGACGGTATTGAAGGACAAGGCGCTAATCTCGGCCGATGCGGTGGTGCCGTCATGACGCCGGTGATCGACGCGCATATGCACATCTGGACCCTGGCGCGCGGGGATTATGACTGGCTGACGCCGGACCTTGATGGGTTATGGAGAGACTTTGAAATTGACGACGCCTGGCCGGAGGCGCGCGACGCGGGGGTCTCGCAGGTGATCCTCGTTCAGGCGGCGGCGACTGCGGCGGAGACCGGGTTCATGCTCTCAGTCGCGGCGAGAGACGACCGCGTCGCCGGTGTTGTGGGGTGGACGGACTTTGAGGCGCCCGATGCGGCGCAGGATATCCAGCGGCTCGCCGATACGCCTACGATCGTGGGCCTGAGACCGATGATCGCCGACATCCCCGACCCGGACTGGATTCTGAACGAGGCTTTCACACCGGCCCTGAAGGCCATGTCGGAGACAGGCCTCGTGTTCGACGGGCACGCGCGAGCTGACCTTGTGCCGGTCATGAGTGAACTGGCTTCCCGCCATCCGGGGCTGAAGATTGTCCTCAACCATGCGGGCAAACCCCGGATTGCGGATCGGGACCTCGCGACATGGTTCGACGATATCGCCCGGCTTGCTCGCCACCCGAATGTCGCGTGCAAAGTCTCCGGCCTGCTGACGGAGGCGGGCGAGCGCGCAGACGACGCGTCCATCGGTGAGGTGGTCGAGCACCTCGGCACCTGTTTCGGGCCAGAGCGGCTGATCTGGGGCAGTGACTGGCCGGTGCTGACGCTTGCCGGAACATATGCAGAGTGGAGCGCCCAGAGCGCCCGCCTCATCGACCGGTTCTTTCCTGAGCACGCCGCCATGATCCGGGGCGGCAATGCCAGGAGAATTTATCTCAGGGGAGGGAGTAACTGACGTGGGCAGACTTGCGGGAAAAACGGCGCTGATAACGGCTGCGGGCGCGGGGATAGGCCGGGCCGCCGCCGAGGCATTTGCCCGGGAAGGGGCACATGTCATCGCAACCGACATCGATGTCCAGCCGCTTTCGGACGTGGCCTGGGAGACCGGGATCACCTGCGAGCCGCTGGATGTGACAGACCGGAACGCGATCGTGGAGGTTTGCGGCCGCCATAAAGACCTGGACATTCTGTTCAACGTCGCCGGATGGGTTCATCATGGGAATATCGAGGCGTGTGACCGGGACGATTGGGACCGGTCGGTCCTGATAAACCTGACATCAATGTATGAGATGTCCCGCGCGGTCTTGCCGAGCATGCTCTCAAAAGGCGGCGGCGTGATCCTCAATATGAGCTCAGTCGCCTCAAGCGTTTCCGGCGTGGCCAACAGGTTCGCCTATGGGGCAACCAAGGCGGGCGTCATCGGCCTGACCAAGGCGATTGCCGAAGATTATGTCAGCCGGAATATCCGCTGCAATGCCATCTGTCCGGGGACGGTTGATACGCCATCCCTGCAGGGGCGGATGAAGGCTCTCGGAAACTATGAAGAGGCGCGCCGCATGTTTGTGGAACGCCAGCCGATGGGGCGGTTGGGGGAGGCAGACGAAATCGCGAACCTCGCCGTCTACCTTGCATCAGATGAATCATCCTTCACCACAGGCGCCGTCCACGTGATCGACGGCGGTTGGACAAACTAGGAGCTGGTCATGAAACTCTTGAGGGTTGGGCCGACCGGGCGCGAGAAGCCCTGCATTCTGGATGCGAACGGCGTCATACGGGATGCGAGCGCATTGGTGCATGACTGGGATGGCGACTCCATTGCCGATGAGGTGCTGAAACAGGTTGCCCGCCTTGACCTGTCTGGCCTTCCGGAAGTCGATCCCGCCAGCCGCACCGGACCTTGCATCGACGGCGTCGGGAAGTTCGTCTGTATCGGTCTGAACTATGCCGACCATGCCGCCGAGACCGGCGCGGAGGTTCCGTCGGAGCCGGTCGTGTTCTTCAAGGCGACCAGCGCAATTTGCGGCCCGGATGACAATCTTGAGATTCCCAGAGGGTCAACAAAGACGGATTGGGAAGTCGAACTGGGCGTCGTGATCGGCAAGGAAACAAAATACGTCTCCGAAGCCGATGCCATGGACCATGTGGCGGGCTATTGCGTTGTTCACGATGTGTCGGAGCGCGCCTTCCAGCTGGAAGGCACGGGGCAATGGGTCAAAGGGAAAAGTGCCGATACGTTCGGCCCGATCGGCCCGTGGCTGGTGACGAAGGATGAGATTGCAGACCCGCAGGGCCTGTCCATGTGGCTGGACGTGAACGGCACAGCCATGCAGCGCGGATCGACCCGGACGATGGTGTTCGGCGTGGCGCACCTCGTCAGCTACCTGTCTCAATATATGAGCCTGCAGGCCGGGGACATCATATCGACCGGGACGCCGCCCGGCGTGGGGCTGTCAAAGGATCCGCCGCAATATTTGCGGCACGGCGACGTCGTGACCTTGGGCATCGAGGGACTCGGCGAGCAGAAACAAACCTGCATCGACGGATAACGGGCTGAGCGCGCTCAGCCGAGGAATTGGAAAGGACGAACGAATGACTTCTGGGGATAAACTCAAATCCCGGTTTCTCCGCCGTGTAGAAAAACCGGTAAGCCGCGAAGAGCTGAAGCGCCTGGCCCGGTCGTGCAAGTCGGCAGGCAAGCGCGCGGCCCCGGAAGACCGCATGGATATTGCTGCGGCGCTGGCGCATGCGGCATTTCTTGCGCCGGACCGGACCGCAGAAACCTATGATGCCGTCTCTGAAGGCTGGACCGGAAATGCTGTGAAGGCTGCCCGCATCGAACCATTCGACCGGGCACCGGAGCCGGTTCCGCCCGGCCTGTGGGACGAATACTGGGGGATCGTGGAAGACGGGCTGGCCGGCAAACTCGACGCCCTGGCGATCACTCAGCGGACGGCCGCCCTGGGCAAGTATTTTTCCGATGAGGCGACAGCGCGCGTCGCGGAAATGGCCCATTTGTTTGAGGGCGTGTCTCAAGCCGCTGAAAGGGACATGCCGGACCTGATTTCGCTCTCGACCCTTGCCGCTTGTCCGCAGGGGTCTTTGGGGCGGGAATTTCACGACCTGATCGTCGACAACAAGTTTGATCTGGAAGTGCTGGACCGGACAGAGATATCCATTCACGCCTTGCCGCAGCCGCTGGATTATCTCAACACGCGGATGTTGCAGGCCCATGACCTGTGGCACATCACGGCGGGATATGAGACGACCGCCCTGCACGAGATCGCCATTTCCGCATTCCAGATGGCCCAGTTCGGGCACAATTATTCCGCCCAGTTCCTGTCGATCACCGCCGTGATTTCGGCGCTGTCACCGCCGCGTGGATATCCCATTCTCATGGATACGGTGACGTCTGCGTGGATACACGGACGCGAGACCCCTTCCATGATCCTCATTCCCTGGGAAGAGGTCTGGGACCAGCCGGTCGAGACGATCCGGCAAACCTACGGAATACGGCCTTACGAGCGGCAATATCCGGCCGACCTGATTGAGCAGAGCCGTATGCTGACGGGCGGTTTGGGCATGTTTACGGCGGTGTTGCACCGCGTGTTCACGGCCGTCACAGGCTCCCTCCATCCGCGGCGTGCCTGACCCCGTCTGCGTAACTTACCGGAAGAGGCAAGGGGCCTGACCCCCTCGGCCGGAGTGGGGGACAGAGCGAGCTGAATCCTGCGGCCTGTCCGGCGCCTTTGCCCATGACCAAAGGCGAAGACGGGTCGCCTATCCACCCGATAAGCCGCACATGCCAGTCTTCCCGGCATGACACATCCCACCGGTTTCCTCACGCACGCCTATTACACGATTGCCCGCGCCGTGGCCGAAGCCGGCGTGAATGCAGACCTGTTCAAACACCCGGAACTGATCCCGAAGACATTGAAGCGCCGCGTCTCGGCGGAGCTGAAGCGGCTGGCCGTTCTGCTCCGCCGTCTGATTTTCCTGATGGCGTTGCAGGTGGAACTGGCGCCGGTGAAACCGCGTCCGGGAAGCAATTATTTCGAGAAAGCCGAAGGCGAACCGGCGGCGCGCAAGGCGGTCTTTTCCGTCTTGCCTGTACCCGCGGGCGAAACCCCGGAATTCCTGCGCGGCCCAATCACTGTGCCGATACGCGGGCCTGTGCCCGCCGCGCCCCTCATCGCCCGATGGGAGGCCATGCTGGAAACGTTCAAATTCTGCAAGCGCCGGGCGAAATGCCTCGCGCGCACGATCCAGCGCTGGAAGGCCGCAGGCGAAGCCCGGCCCTATATCGTGCCGATCCCCCGGACGCACGCAATGCCGGCCGCGCTAGGGATTGTCTCCGGCGGCCTCACCGTGCAGCTGATCGAAGCCCTGCGCGATTGGCCGCCCGCCGACACGGGCTGAATTTCTCAACAATCAGGAGATTTGCCGGAGCGCCATGGGCGTGTCCGGGCGGATGTGCTGGCGGGACGGCGACCTGGCCGCCATCCCGCCGAGGACACTTTAGCGGCCAGCCCCGAACCGGTAGCTCAGGCTGACGCCATAGGTTTGCGGGTTGCCGTAAACGAGTTCATCAAAGCCAAAGTCGGCAACGTCATAGGCGTCGACGATATACTCTTCGTCCGTGATGTTCTTGACAAAGGCGGCAAGTTCCCAGCGGTCGCTTGCGGGCTTCAGCGCAATACGGGCGTTTGCCAGAACGTAGGCCCCCTGGCCAAGACGCGGCGTGTTGGCCGTATCGAAGAACTGGTCATCCGTATAAGATGCATCCACTCCGAAAACGATGCGCTTGTCGTCCCAGACCGGCTGGCTTTCATAGCGCGCCCGGGCGACGAGGCTCCATTCCGGTGTGGCGACCATCCGGTTGCCCGAGAAGTCTTCGCCGATGGGGGTGACGAAATCCTCGTACTCGGCATCCAGGTAGGTACCGGCAAGGGAGAGTTCCAGACCCTCGACGGGCAGGGAGGTCACGTCGAATTCGAGACCCTTGATGCTGGCCTTGTCGGCGTTGAACAGGGTTTGCGTCGGCACACCGCTGGGCGCGAGACCAAAGACCTGGAGGTCTTTATAGTCATAGAGAAAGGCCGATGCATTGGCGCGCAGCGTGTGGGCGAACCATTCGGACTTCACGCCGACTTCATAGGCCAGAAGTTGTTCCGGATCGACAATCGAGGCTTCCACCGGATCGCTGGATGCTCCGGTATTGAAGCCCCCGCTCTTGAAGCCACGGGAAACGGACCCGTACAGCATCACGTCGTCGGTCGCATCATAGGACAAGGCGGCGCGGAAGGTCGGTTCTTCAAAAGAGATGGAGTCCCGGCCATAGGCGGACTCGTCGAGAAGCGGATAATACACCGGAGACGGCTGGCTCAGCGGAACCGCGTCAACCGGGCCTGCATAGGAGAACAGCTTGATGCTCCGGTCTTCCCAGGTGAACCGAGCTCCCAGCGTTGCCGTCAGCCGGGGCGTGAGATCGTAGTCTGTCTGGGCGAAGACGGCGAATGTGTCTGTCTTCTGCGTATACATCCGGTCGAAGCGCGCGATGAAGTTCACAGGATCAAAATATTCAGAGCCCGGAGTTGGGTTGAGGTCCGCGAGGAGTTCGAAAAAGTCCTGACCGGCAAGTTTGTCCTGCAGGTAGAAGGCCCCCATGATCAGCTTGGTCGGGCCGTCCCATTGAGACGCAAGACGGAGTTCCTGGCTGTACTGCTCCGATCCGTCATTGATGTATTCTTCGGTCAGACGGTTCGGAGACGCGTCGACTTCGAGCAGCGCTTCCCGGTCTGCTTTCAGGTATCCGGTGACGGAGGTGAGGTCGAACATGCCGAGATCCCAGTTGATCTGTAGATCGGCGGTGACCGTCTCAACATCCTCCGGCGTGCTCTTCATGTTTTCCGATCCGGAGTATGGATCCGGGTTATCTGTATAGCCGAACGCATCACTACAGATTGCCGCGTTCCGCCCGCCGCAGACGCCATTGAAATCAGGTACGCCAAAGCCGCCGGTCGCGAAATTGAAGAGTCCCTGGCTTTCATAGGACCGCGACGTTGCACTGCTGACGCCGTATTCCACTTTCCCCAGGATCTCCAGCGTGTCGGTGGGCGTATAGAGAAGCTGTCCGCGGACGGCCTGGAAATCTACGTCATTCTTCTCGGCGCTGGTGCCGTCCGGGAACAGGATCGTCCGTGTGCCATCGCGCGTGTTCGAAACGCCGGAAAGACGCACAGCGAGCTTGTCGCTCAGCGGGATGTCGACGGCGCCTTCCAGGTCAAGCTGGTTGAAACGGCCATAGGTCGCATTGATAAAGCCCCCGGGTTCAAACCCCGGCCGCGCCGTGTGGACGCTGACGACACCGCCGGTGGTGTTGCGCCCATAGAGTGTGCCTTGCGGGCCTTTGAGCACTTCGATCCGGTCCAGATCGTAAAGCTGGAACAGCTGCCCGATCGTGGAATTGTAGAAGAGGTCATCGACCATCACGCCGATGGCGCCACTGTTGCCGGGATTGAAATCATTGATGCCAACGCCGCGGATGAAGATGGTCGGGTTGGAGGCCGAAAAGCTGGACTTGATCTGCAGGCCGGGAACCTGCTGGGCCAGGTCCTCCGTGGTGAGGTAATTGCCTTCGTTGAGTTGGGTCTGTCCGATCGAGGTCACAGTGACCGGGACGTCCTGCTGGGAGGCTTCACGGCGCTCGGCTGTTACCTGTACAGTCTGCAGGACGCGTCGGCTGTTTGGCGTATCTGCTGCTTCCTGTGCATTGGCAGGCATGAAAACTGTCAGGGCGGTGATGGATACCGCGCAGGCCAGCAGGGGCATCGGGGCGAAATGGCTCATGAATTCCTCTCTTTAAATTGTTTTATGCTTCCCGTGAGTTCCAGGCGTTATTGCTCAGAACGGAAGCTCTTCGTCTTTCATTTGAACAAAGACGCTCTTCTTCTGGGTGTACTGATCCAGGACATCCCAGCCGTTTTCCCGTCCGATGCCGGACTGCTTGTATCCGCCGAAGGGAATTTGCATTGGCTGGGCTTGATATGTGTTGATCCAGAACATCCCGGTCTGGATCGAGGCAGCGATACGATGGGCGCGGGCAAGGTCTTTCGTGACGACTCCACCGGCAAGGCCATAGTCGGAATCATTGGCGCGCTCGACGACTTCGTCCTCCGTGTCGAATTTCAGGAGCGTCATCACGGGGCCGAATATTTCTTCGCGAACGTGTTCCATGTCATCGGTGCTGTCGCCGATAACTGTCGGAGCATAGAAGAAGCCATTCTCACACCCGGCGACCTCGACGCGGTGTCCGCCTGCCAGGACACGTGCGCCTGCACTCCAGGCCCGCTCGACAAAGCCGGAGACAACATTGAGATGGTTCTCGGAGATGAGGGCGCCGATTTGCGTTGACGGATCCGATGGTGGCCCGACCCGCAATTTGGCCGTTCTCTCCAGGATCTTCTCGACAACGGCATCGTAGATGGAGGCATGAATAAAGACGCGTGTGCCGTTTGCGCAGATTTCGCCCTGCGTCAGGAAATTCGCATACATGGCCAGGCGGGCTGCGTGTTCGGGATCTGCGTCATCGAAAATGATGAAAGGCGATTTCCCGCCCAATTCCAGCGAGACATGCTTCAGGCGGGGAGACGCTGCTGCCATCACTTTCCGGCCGGTCGGCGCGCTGCCGGTGAGGGACACTTTCGCAATACCGGGATGTTCTGAAAGCGCGGCGCCGGGACCACGTTCCCCCTGAAGGACGTTGAACACGCCGGGAGGGACACCCGCTTCACAATAGACTTCGGCCAGGTGAACCGCTGAGATCGGCGTCAGCTCAGACGGTTTGAAGATCATCGCATTGCCGCAGGCGAGCGCCGGGGCTGACTTCCAGCAGGCGATCTGCAGGGGATAATTCCAGGCGCCGATCCCGGCACAAACACCGAGAGGCTCACGGCGGGTATAATAAAAGCCGTAGCCGAAATCCTGATACTCGCCCTGCAGGCTGCCGGCGAGATTGGCGTAATGCTCAATCGCATCTGCCCCTGTCTGAACATCCACTGTTGCGGCCTCGGCGATCGGCTTGCCGGTGTCGTCAACTTCGATGCGCGAAAGTTCGTCGTTCCGGGCCCGGAGAAGGTCGGCCGCTTTGCGCAGGATGCGTCCGCGCTCCTCGGCCGGAAAGGCCGCCCATTCTTTCTGGGCTGCGGTGGCGGAGTCGATCGCCAGCTCAATCTGACTGGCGCTCGCTTCCCGGAATTGGCCAATGGCTTCGCCTGTGGCGGGGTTCACCGAGGTGAATTCGGTATCGCCGTCTCCAGCCAATCGTTTGCCGTCCACAAAGAGATCAATGGCGTATTTCACGTCGTCATCCTTTTTTCTTGCGCGTGGCAGAGAGTGTGATAGTTCGGATAAATAACTGCACGTACAATTACATTTGTCAATCAATGCTGGCGCGCCAGGTTATCTGATGGATGTGAGGGCGAGCGGTCGGGCGGATGAAATAGGAAAGGGATCGGCATGCGCATTGGTTTTCTGGGACTTGGGAACATGGGTGCCAACATGGCGATGGTGCTGCAGCGTTCGGGCCTGCAGTTGAAGGTGCATGACATCGATCCCGCAAAGGCAGAGTCGCACATTCAGAACGGCGCGATCTGGGCCGAGACACCTGCAGACTGCGCGCGGGACGTGGACATCTTCATCACGTCGCTTCCCAAGCCCGATGTGGTTCAGGCCGTTATGGCGGGCGAGCAGGGCGCGTTGTCCGGCCTGCAAGCTGGAACGATCTGGGTCGACACCACGACGAATGATGTCGGTGTCGTCGAGGCGCTGGCTGAGCAGGCTGCCAAGATCGGAGTGAAGACCGTTGATTCCCCTTTGACCGGCGCCGTGGATGGCGCCCGGCGCGGGGAACTGACGCTCTTCGCAGGTGGGGATGAAGCCGTTGTGGCCGCATGCGAACCGATTCTGTCGAGGATGGGACGCGTGATCTATTGCGGGCGTCTCGGAACAGGCAACGCCGTGAAACTGGTCACCAATTATCTCTGGTTTACCCATGCCGCCGTTATTGGTGAGGGATTGATGCTCGGCAAACGCGCTGGCGTTCCGTTGGATGTCCTGTGGGATGCCATCAAGGACAGCGTTGGGGACAGCTTCGTCGCCCGGCATGACGCACCATCCATCTTTGCCGGACACTACGATCCGTCATTCTCGCTGGAGCTTTGCGTGAAAGACCTGCGCTTGTGCAAGGAGCTGGCGGAGCGTGGCAACGTGCCGATCCCGATTGGGGCCAAGGTTGCCGAGCGCTTCGCTCTGGCAGCCGAAACCTATGGCGGGTCAGAAGCGGAACTTAAAGTCGCGAAGCTGATCGAAGACGAAGTTGGCGAAGACCTGCGCCTCGAAGGCGACTGGCCCTTGCACTGGGAGGCGTGAGGGGCGGGGCGGAGCGCCAGTCCCGGGGAGCTAACGACCCAGTCTGGCTTCCAGGCTACCGAGCGCGACCTCCTTCGCGACGTGCGAGGTGAGTTCTGAACGCTTCTGCGCGTGTTCGACCCAGAGACCGTCGATAATGAGGGCGGCTTCTGTTGAAAACGCTGCAGAATCGGCAGGTGGCAACACTTTTCCCGCATAGCGGTTCAGGCTGCGTTGCAGCAATTTATCACTCAGGCGTTCAATGCGGGCGAACTTTGGATCGGAATGGGCATTCGCCCAAAAGTGCAGCCACACCGTGCAGAATTCGGAATTGAAGAGTGCGGGAGAGAACTTGGACGTGATGACCGCGCGGAGCCGGTCAATATCGCTGTCAGCGGATGCGATGGCTGCGCTTTCTTCTTTCAGGACGAGGTTCAGCAATTGCCGCATGGTTGCCTCGAACAGATCGGTCTTGTTCTTGAAGTGCCGGTAAATCGTCCCGCCGGTGAAGCCGGCCTCTGCTGCGATCTTCTGAATTGTGGATTCGGCATAACCATACCTGTTGACGCAGGTAACGGTCGCCTGGATCAGGTCGCGTTTGCGCGTAAGTTTTGTCTCGGCTCTTCCCATGATTTTATCCGATCGACGGTGCAGTTTTGAGGCGCCGGTCGAGATAGTGATCTGCGATCTGGCGGGCGGCTTCCGGAGTAATCCTGCCTTCGCTTTGCGCTCTGCGGATCCACAGGCCATCGACCAGGGCGACCAGTTCCTGGGTCGCCCGTTCCGCGTGCTCTCGCGGCATCAGGCGAGACAGCGCGTCGAGCAGGTTGCGGTGAAAGCGTTGCGAATTGATGCGCTCCAGACGGGCCAGCTCTTCCGAGCGAGCCGTTTCCGACCAGAATTGCAGCCAGACAAAGCAATTGCGATGCGTAAACAATTCATCGGACAGGTTGGCACGAAGAACGGCCCGGGCCCGCTCCAGAGGGGAGTCCGCCTTGCTGAGCTCGAGAACCAGTTCGTCGCTGATGCCCGACATCAGCAGCCGCATGGCCGCGGCGAACATCTCTTCCTTGGAGCCGAAATGATAATGGATGTTTCCGGTCGACAGGCCCGCAATTTCGCCAATTTTAACGACCGTCGCATCATGGACGCCGTGCTTATAGATCGCCGCAATCGTCGCTTCCAGCAGTTGCCTCTGGCTCTGGTCTCTCTGTCTGCGCTTCTGTGCAACGGGTTTCATGGCTACTCTGGTCAATCTTTACGTCGATATTTCACGCGTATTTGGGGCTCGTACAGAAAAAAGTCACTCAACATGCAACGAAAAGACATTCTATCAAAATGTAATTGCATGACCGTTTACAAAATGTGATAAAGCTGAAGTCAAAAGGAATGTGGACCATCGGGAGGAAAATACCGTGACTGCCAACGTAACCCAGTTACCCGAAACCGCCTCGGCCGAAGATATTCTTCAGGCCCTGGATAAGGACGGCGTCGTGATTGTGCGCGACTTCCTGTCTTCCGGATTGGTCGAACGCCTCAACGCTGAACTGCAGCCTCATATTGATGCCTGCCGCATGCGCGACGTGCAGACAGGGTATGATGACTTCCTTGGCGGATCGACCGTGCGCCTTCACGGCATCGCGGCCAAATCGGATAGCTTTCCCGACGCTTTGCTCGAGCCAAGAATGCTTGCCGTCATGGACGCGTTGCTGAAGCCCAACTGCACCGACTACCGGCTCAGCGCGGCAGAGCTGATCGAGATTCGTGGCGGGGAAACCGCCCAGGTCATTCACCGTGACGATGATTCCTGGCCGCGCGCCGCCCAGGCTGCTGCACCGCTGGTTATCAACGTCATGATGGCGCTGACAGATTACACTGAGGACAATGGCGCGACGGTGGTGGTGCCGGGAAGCCATAAGTGGGATGTCGACCGTGTGCCTGAGGCGGGCGAAATTACGCAAGCCGTGATGCCGGCAGGATCCGCCGCGATCTTCACAGGGCAATGCCTGCATGGAGGTGGAACAAATACGAGTGGCAAGGTCCGCCGCGGTTTGTCGGTCTCCTTCTGCCATGGCTGGCTGGTTCCGGTTGAGAATAGCTGGCTCGGCGTTCCGCTGGAGCGTGTTCGCCAGTTGCCGGAACGGGCCCAGGAACTGCTTGGCTATGCGGCATACGATGGCACCAGTATGGGCGGTGGCATGATCAACATGTATGAAGTTGGAAGCCCGAAAGCCCTTCTGGAATCCTGATCATGATCGAAGGCAAGGAAGTTGCCGCGGCTGACTATGTGATTGTCGGCGCCGGCTCAGCGGGGTGTGTGCTGGCCAATCGTCTTTCGGCGACCGGCGCACATGACGTTGCTGTCCTGGAATATGGCGGCAGCGATATGGGCCCGTTTATCCAGATGCCCGCAGCGCTCTCATATCCGATGAACATGAAGCGCTATGACTGGGGATACCAAAGCGAACCGGAGCCTCACCTCGGGGGCCGCCGCCTTGCGGCGCCGCGCGGAAAAGTCCTTGGGGGCTCATCCTCCATCAACGGGCTTGTCTATATTCGTGGTAATCCAAAAGACTTCGACGCCTGGGAGGCCAGTGGCGCAGAAGGCTGGAGTGGCAGGCATGTGCAGCCCTATTTCCGGCGGCTCGAAAATGTCGAGGGCGCAGATCCGGATATTCGGGGCACAGCGGGACCCATGCGGATTACACGGCCTGATCAGGCGCATCCACTGGATCAGGCTTTTATGGCGTCCGCAATGGAGGCTGGGTTCTCCCGGACGTCAGACTGTAATGGGCGCCAGCAGGAAGGCTTCGGCCCGATGGAGCAAACCATCTGGAATGGACGGCGCTGGTCCACGGCCAATGCTTATCTGAAGCCGGCGCTCGGGCGCGAAAATCTGAGCGTACTCAGGGGGCTGGCGACACGTGTTCTGTGGAAAGGCGACCGTGCTGTGGGTGTTGAATTCCTGCGCGGAAAGACCCGGCAAGTCATCCGGGCGAGAAAAGAAGTTATCCTGAGCAGTTCGGTGTTCAATTCCGCCAAGCTTCTCATGTTGTCCGGTATCGGGACAAAAAGCGATCTGGAAGCCCTCGGAATCGGTGTTCTGCGCGACCGGAGGGGCGTCGGGAAAAACCTCCAGGATCACCTGGAAGTATACCTCCAGATGCGTTGCACCCGCCCAATCACACTCCGGAAATACATGAATCCTGTTAGCAAGGGACTGGCCGGGGCGCAATGGTTGCTCACAAAAACGGGCATCGGGGCCAGCAATCATTTCGAGACGGCCGGGTTTGTCCGCGTCAATCCGGATGCTGATTATCCTGATGCACAATACCACTTTCTGCCGGCAGCGATCAGGTATGACGGGTCCCAGCCGGAATCCGACCACGGGTTTCAGGCACATATCGGTCCCGGACGAACGACAGCGCGGGGCGAAGTGAAGCTGGCGTCTGCCGATCCGGCTGCGCCTCCATCCATTCGCTTCAACTACATGTCGCGGCAGGCTGACTGGGAATCCTTTCGCGCGTGCGTGCGGCTAACGCGCGAAATCTTTTCGCAGCCTGCCCTGCGGGAGTTCTCCGCAGGTGAGATTTCACCCGGATTGGATTGCCGGAGCGATGAAGACATCGATGCGTTCGTCCGGCGGGAGGTGGAGAGTGCTTACCATCCCTGCGGCACCTGCCGGATGGGGCAGCCCGATGACCCCGACGCGGTGGTGGATTCTGAGTGCCGCGTCATCGGTGTCGAAGGATTGCGAGTTGTCGATTCGTCTGTGTTCCCCAACATTACAAACGGCAACATCAACGCACCCACGATGATGGTCGCGGAAAAAGCAGCTGACCATATTCTCGGAAACAAAGCCCTCGATCCGGACCCGGCGTATGGGTGACGGCGCAAGGGATCCGCGACACAGTTCCCGTTTTGGTATGGCACCTGAACTTGGTGCCGTGCTGCTCGGCGGAATAGCTGTGACGCAGATCGTTGCCATGCCGTTGTTGGTGCCGATCATCGCAGGTGCCTTTCAAGTGGATGCGGCAGCCGCCGGTCTTATTGGGCTGGCAAATCTATTGGGCACGGCGGTCGGTTCGCTCTTCGTAACGATTTTCCTGCCGAAACTACGGCCTCGCACAACGGCAATCTACGCGGCGCTGTTTGCCTGTGCGTCGCAAATCGGCGTTGGAGCTGTGCCAAACTTCACCGGCGCGGTTCTGCTTGAGGCGCTGGCTGGAGCAGGTGCCGGCGTCCTTCTGGCACTTTCCGCAGCGATTGTCGGTGAATCGAAAAACAGTGAGCGGGGGTTCGGATTCATCCTGGCGCTCCAGGCTTTGGTGGCTGTTTTCGTCCTTCTTGTGCTGCCGGAAGTCAGCTCTGCAGCGAGCTTGATGCCTGTTGCTCTTTTTCTCACAGCGCTTCAGCTCCTGTTGCTTCCCGCCAGTTTCCTGCTCGCTGATCAAGACAGCCGGTCTGTTCCACAACTGGCAACCAAAGTGGCCGGCAGAATTCCTTCGACGGTTTGGCTTTACGCGGTCGCCTTCTTTTCATTTTCCGTGGCTGTCGGCGTGATCTGGGTCTTCTCCGGTATATTGGGCGGGCTTGCCGGTATCGACGTGAACAAGATTGGACATGCGCTGGCCGTCGGGAATATTGCGGCGATCGTCGGTTCGCTCATTGCGGCAGCGACGACAACCCGTTTCGGTCGCCTGTTACCGCTGTTCAGTGTCAGCGTCATTCTGATGGCTGGTGTCTCATTGTTCAGCCCTGGCATGACGCTTTCGGTGTTTTACCTGGCAAGCAATCTGTATCTCTTCGCGTGGGGTGGTGGGTTGCCTTATTTCATGGGCGCAGTGGCAGAGGATGACTCGAGCGGGCGAGTGACGGCAGTCCTTCCCGTCATTTCCTTTGCAGGCATGGGGGTGGGCCCGATGCTGGTGCCGGTGTTTCCGACGGCGAACCTTTTTTCCCAGGTGCTCGGGACGACACTCATGGCCGGTATAATCGCGATCATCGTTTCGCTGATCGCGCGTATCCTGCAGCGCAAGCGCATGGGCACAGCGTGATCGTCCAACAAGACGCTCAGAAGCTTTAGGTGAGACCCACACATTCCACGTCTTCGCCGACGTTCGCGGCGGGGGCATTCGGCTGGCGCCGTATAAGGCAATTTGCGGCTTGCAACGGGCGAAGCAAAGAGCTGTCCTGATCGGGAAGTGGTGTCACAGAGTACGTCCCATCTGTCCGGCGCATCACTGCTCTATAATACGTTTCCCTGAACCCTCCGGCCGGCATATCTGTTTCAAGCCGTGCGCTGAAGTGACCAGCCGGTCCTGCGGTTTTTGAGAGCAGCGCTTTCAGGAAGAGGTGAGCGCAAACAAAAGCAGACGCCGGGTTTCCGGGTAAACCAAGGATGCGCTGTTGCCCTTTTCTGGCGAACCAGGTGGGCTTTCCGGGGCGAACGGCGATTCCCGAAAAAAGGATTTCCGCACCGGCACCCTCGAATGCCGTTTTCATGTAATCATAATCGCCGACGGATGCTCCGCCGATGGGAAGGATCAGATCGGCCTCACTGCTTGCATCGATAAGCGCGCGTATGTCCTCGATTGTGTCGCCAGCGATGCCGGGCGTCACCGGCTCCCCGCCCCAGGTGTGGATCAGGGCTGCCAGCGCCGTTGAATTGGAATCGATGATCTTGCCCGGACTCAGCTCGCTGCCGGGCGGGAGCAATTCGTCACCACCCGGGATAATTGCGATTACGGGTCTTCTTGAGACGGTCACTGTGCTGTTATTACCTGCTGCTGCCAGACCGAGGTCGGCTGGAGACAGCCATTTCCCGGGAGGGACGAGAACGTCCCCTTCTGCGAAATCCCGCCCGGCTTTACGGATGTGGCGGGAAGACGTTTGGGGAGTGGTGACTTCGATAACATCCCCGGTTCGGTGCGCCTCTTCCTGAATGAGAATGTGATCTGCTCCCTCCGGTAACGGGGCGCCGGTAAAGATGCGGATTGCTTCGCCTGCCGCGAGCCGATGCGTGGGAACTGTTCCCGCAGGGATCTCCCCGGTCACGTGAAGGCGATTGCCCGCTTCCTGAGCATCCGAGAGGCGGACTGCATATCCATCCATCGCTGACACGTCCGTAGGCGGAGTTGTTGTTTTGGCGAGCACATTTTGCGCAAGAACCCGTCCCAGTGCAGCGCCGACCGGAATCGTCTCCTCTCCTGCGTCCAGGGCGTGCGGCATCAATGCAGCAAGTGCTTCGTCAACACTGATGAGTTTCGTCACGTGTTTTCCTTATGATAGTCGCCGGACTTGCCGCCCGTTTTGCTCACCAGTTCGATATCAGAAATGACCATTTCCTTGTCTGCGGATTTCAACATGTCGTAGAGCGTGAGGCAGGCCGCTGAAACAGCTGTCAGGGCTTCCATCTCAACGCCGGTGCGACCGGAGGTTCGAACCGTCGCCGTCACCTTCAGTGCGTCTGGTTCAGATGAAGTAATGCGGACTTCAACATTGGTGAGAGGAAGCGGATGACAGAGCGGGATAAGATCAGCGGTTTTCTTGGCGGCCATAATGCCAGCGAGTTCCGCGATCGCGATGGGATCGCCTTTTCGCGTCTCCCGATTCATGGCCAGCGTGCGCGTTGCGGCAGCCATGCCTATTTTTCCTTGCGCGACAGCAACCCGCTCCGTGATTGCTTTGTCCCCAATGTCGACCATCCGTGCTCGTCCGTCCGGACCAATATGAGTGAGCTCTGTCATCCTTCATGTTCCATGAGACGCGGCATTAGTTCGACGAGGTTGCAGGGCTTGTGCCGGCTGTCGAGCTGGTAGGAAATGACCTTGTCCCACCCATCTTTCACGGCGCCGGTTGAGCCCGGAAGGCAGAAAATAAAGGTTCCGGATGCGAGGCCTGCGATTGCCCGTGATTGCAGGGTTGAAAGGCCGACGCTCTGGAAACTGACCTGGTGAAAGATGACCGAGAACCCTTCGATCGTTTTGTCGAAGAGTGGTGTTACCGCTTCAGGCGTTACGTCACGGCCAGTCAGCCCGGTGCCCCCACTGGTGATCACGACGTCAGTTTCCGGGGCAGCTATCCATTCGGAAACCTGCGCGCGTATCGCGGCTTTGTCGTCCGGCAGGATCTTTCTTTCGGTGAGGACGTGGCCCGCCGTTTCCAGCCTTTGCACCAGGGTTGCGCCCGATGTGTCTGTTTCGAGTGTGCGCGTATCGCTAACGATCAACACCGCGATCCGGACGGGTTTGAATTCCAGTTTTTCGTTGATGCCATGCATTTTGGGTCAGCTTTCTCCCTGCGGGTTCCATCTGGCGCGGTCCAGGTAATCATCTGCCCGCGGCTCGATCCAGCGTGTTTCCGATGCGATCACTTCCTTTTTCCAGAAGATTGCATCCGTCTTGAGGTAATCCATCAGAAAGTCGGCAGCTTCGAATGCGGCTCTCCGATGTGGGGCGGCGGTCGCGACGAAGACAATCGGCTCACCCGGCGCCATGTCACCGATCCTGTGGATGATGTGAACGGCCGTGAGCGGCCATCTTTGCCTGGCGGCGTCGACGGCTTGCCGGATGCCGTTCTCCGTCATTGGCGAATAGGCTTGCAGATGCAGGGTTTCGACATCCCCTTCAGCAGATTGAGGGCGAACCAGGCCGCAAAACGTGACAATCGCGCCGGCGCCCGCTGCGTGCTTTTCGAACTCTGCGACAGCATCGGTTGTCAGGAAAGGGTGATCTGTAAGCCTGATCATCATCCCCCCCCGACGGGTGGAAGGAAGGCGATTTCGTCGGAGTCGGATACGGGAAACGGGTCAGCAATGATCTCACTGTTGACCGCCATGCGAACGCTGCTGTGCATCAGGGCGCCGTTGAAGTTTCTGGTTTCGTCCAGCCATTCCCGCAGTGCTTTCGTATCCGAGACCTCATCCGGAAGGGGAGTTTGTTCTGATACCTTTCCAAAGATACTGGACAGTTTTCCAAAGTAGAGAATCCGGGCCATCTCTATCCTCCCGTTACCGACATGTGCCGCGCCACGGCGGGGCTTTGGCCTGGCGTTCGGATCGAAAAATCGTGACGTTCGGGCTTGGCAAAGAGCGCTGCATCCAGCGCTTCATCGAGGGCACCCGCCGGATCAGAGGACTCTCTGAGCGGCGTGCGGAGGTCGATGTGATTGTTCTGCCCCAGGCACATGTAAATTCGCCCTGTGCAGGTTATGCGGACGCGATTGCAGCCAGCGCAGAAATTATTCGTCAGTGGCGTGATAAAACCAACGCGTCCGCCAGTTTCGCGGATCCGGAAATAACGCGAGGGCCCTGCCAACGGGTCATTTTTTTCTTCTGGCTCCAGTGTCCATAGTTTTTCGAGTTGCTGTTGAACAAGGTCCAGCGGAATGTACTGGTCGAACCTGTCTTCACCTGTTTCCCCAAGTGGCATGACTTCTATCAGGGAAACATCGTGTCCCTGTTTGTGAGCCCATGAAATAATGTCCGGAATTTCTTCAGAATTCTGGTGCTTCAAGGCGACCGTATTGATCTTGACCTTCAGGCCCGCGGCCTTTGCGGCATGAATGCCATCAAGAACCTGACCAAGCTGGTCCCGGCGAGCGATCTCGGAAAAGCGGGCGGAATTCAGGGTATCGAGAGATACATTCACTCTACGGACGTGCGCTTTGGCGAGGTCATCTGCATGCTGCGACAGCTGGGTGGCATTGGTGGTTAGGGTGAGCTCTTCAAGGCCGTTGCCGAGCATCTGGCCCAGTTGGTTGAATAAAGACATGATGCCTTTTCGTACCAGCGGTTCGCCACCCGTAATTCGGATTTTCCTGACGCCCCGCTGTATGAAAGCTCTCGCAACGAATTCAAGTTCTTCGAGAGTCAGCAATTCCTTTTTGGGAAGAAAAGTCATGGCCTCGGCCATGCAGTAGGTGCAGCGCAGATCACAACGGTCCGTAACCGACATTCGCAGGTAGGTTACCTGTCGGCCAAACGTGTCCACAAGTGGGGCGGAAGAAGATGTGGTCATGGTGTTATGCAGTCCTCCAGACCTTGTACAGCAGTCGCGCCGCAACGACGAGGATGAGAATGGCCGTTCCATAGCGCAAATGGTTGGGCTGCATCCGGAGCACGCCGTAGCGGTTTCCTATCCATCCACCGACAAGAACCGCAGGCAAGAGCGGAAGGTAAGGTGTGGCGAGCTGGAGCGTTCCAACATTGCTCAATTTGGTTGCTTGCCCGGCCAGGCCAGACAGGGAGTTCAACAGGATGAACAAGCTGCATGCAGCGGCGATTGCCTTTTCATGACTCCATCGGATCCAGTAAAGAACGGGCGCAAGAAATATCCCGCCACCAATTCCGACGAGGCCCGCCAGGAAACCGGTCCCGGCACCGACAGGCAGAAGGATCATCGCGCGTGATGACGAAGGGGCGTCACGCGTTTGTTTCCAGCTGTTCTGGAAGAGCATGGAAAGGCCGGTGAACATCAAGGTGATCCCGAGTAGTGCGGAAAATACGAACTCGTTCACGGGCACTCGGCCGCCGAGCCAGGCGAGTGGGACGGACAGGGCCAGCGCCGGCAGAAGGGCACGCCAGTCCAGGTCACCTGCCATGCCATAGCGGAGCGTGTTTCCTGTTACGACCAGAATGTTGCAGGCGAGTGCGATGATCGGCACGATTCTGAAGTCAGCGCCCGAAAGGATGAGAACGGCGTTGTAGGTCGACCCTCCGCCGAATCCGACGCTGGCGTACAGAGCCGCTGTAATAAAGAAGATAACCGGAAGCACGTAAGCCAGAATCCTGCCCCCTAGGTCATCAGGGCACCGGTCGCCCGGGCCAGGTCTTCGGTGGTGTCGACGTCGATAGCCTCTTGCTGTGGCAACGGGATGGTTTTTGTGTTGCTCAGTGAGCGGAATACATGCCGAGCCCCGACATCCCCAGGAATGTTCACCAATGCATCAAACGTATTCCGTGAGAAAATGGCGGGTGGGCATAGCGTGTCGCCAACGGCTGACATGACCGCAGAAATTCCCGGAGTCATTGCATTGCGGAGTGCGAGCAAATGACGATCAGATACGAAAGGCATGTCAGCAAGCAAGATCAGAGCATGTCCGACATTCGGAAGTCCCGCAGCGGTGTCTATAGCTGCCTTCAGCGAGGTTGATTGTCCGGCGGCGGGATCGGAATTTTCCACGATTTCCCATCCAGCGGATTTCAGTATCCTCTGGCGGTCCGGCTGGCCCGGTCCGGTCACGGCGATGCGCGCCGCACAAGGTTCGTCTGAGAGGTGCATTGCAGCATGGCTCAGCACCGGCTTTCCAGAAAGCTCTGAGAGCAATTTGTCTCCGCTCTCGAACCGTTTTGATTGTCCGGCAGAGAGGAGGATGACTGCCGTATCCGAAAATGGCGAAGTCTGCGCGTGCGTGTAAGCTCCGACGATCTCAGCCAATGCCGAAACGGCCAGCATCGAGGAATCCCGCATGGACGGGAGGAGGCCGACCGGTCCGCGCACACGGGCGATTTGTTCGGGTTCAACACCTTCCTGCTCCAAACGCATCTGGCGGCGGCTTTGCGTTTTCTGGCTACCGACCGCACCGACGTAAAATGCTTTGCCTTGGAGTGCTTGTTTCAGGAGCGCCGTTTCCCAATCCGGATCATGGAACATCAAAATAAAGGCAGTCCAGGCGTCGTCGGCCGAAACTGGCAAATCCTGCGGTGTCTTCAGCGGCACGACGTCGTTGAACCCCTCCAGTGCAGCTTCGTCTATGTCTTCGCCGTCGCGCAGCTGAAGCGTCAGTCCGTATCCGCTCGCCCTGACGAGTCTTGCCAAGGCCAGTGCGTCGGCACCACGTCCTGCGATCCTAACATTGAGTTTGGGTGTGTAAGTGAATGTTGTCGATAGTCCCGGTAGGGAAAGTTGCGCGCGCTTTCGGGCATATAGCGTGTCATGGCATTTTCGAAGCCCAGCTTCATTAGCATCGGGCAGGATCACGATTTCAATGGCGCCGCCGCAGGGGAGCGGCATGTCTATGAACGGGGATCCGTCACCATACCGCAGCGATAGACTCTTGTTCTCTACGATCGCCTGTTTCGCCTGCAATACAACATCAGCGTCTACGCAGCCGCCGGATATGTAGCCGCATTTACGGCCGTCGGCGCCTACGGCCATCAATGCGCCCGGGGAACGAACGCTTCCGCCTTGTGTGGATGAGACCACGACCAGCGCAACCGGTCCGGATTGCCGCCAGATCAGCCACTGGCCCAACACGTCCTGTGGGTGCTCTGCATAAAGGCGCGAAGGATCAGCCATCGTGGAGCATTATAAACGGCGATTTATAATGCGACAGCCCTAATTACGTTTGTCCGGCTTGCTGAATGTCTTGAGGAGCTCTTTGTTGTGCGCAAAGGCGCGTTTGCAAAGCTCGCGATAACTGCCCCGTATTTCCTCAGCCGCGTCGGTCAGCCGCGAGCCACCGCCATCCGCCCCGCCCTGGGCTGAGATCACAAGTGGAACGCCAAAATCACGGTTCATCGCTTCGACGAGCTTTTTGGCTCGCGGGTAGGACATGCCCAATTGCGCGGCCGCCTTGTTGATGGATCCCAGATCCGCAATTGCATCCAGCAGGGCAGCCTTGCCTGGTCCGAACCGTCCTCCGCCGGGCAGGTCAATCCGAATGCTCAGGCGGGGCTTGTCTGGTGCCGTCATCGCCTGATCCCCGGAGATTCCATAGCCAGCCCTTCTGCTCGCTTCGCCAGATAGAGTTCGACAGCTGTATAGGTTTCCGAGCCATATTCCAGTGGCTCCGCGCGAATACCGGTATCACAATCACGTAGCCGCCGGTGAAGTGAGCCAAATGTTTGCCACTCCATCCTGTAGGCGGGGAAGGCGTTTCCATGCCCCTGGCTGATTGTATCGCCGCGCAGCTTGTCTCCCCAATGCTCGTTGTGACACTGGCTGCAGGCTAGGTTGAACTGGCCTTTGCGGAGAAAGAAATAGTCTTCGCCCGCGTCAAAGTATTTCCTGGCCGGGCCAGTGATGTCTACCGCAATCGGAACGCCACGTGCGAGGTTGGAAATATAAGCAGTCAGGCTCAGCAGGTCTTCGCTCTCATATTCCAGCGGGGGTAGTTGCTGGTAACGCTCACGGCAGAGGTTTATCCGCCCCTCCAGATTCACGAGCTTGCCTGTTTGCTCGTCGATGGCGGGGTAGTGCGCCGCGGCGTCCGCGACCGGGCGGCTATCCTCAGTATGGCAGGAAGCGCATGTTCTCTTGCCATTGTCCGGATGCCGATTGAACAGGGCTTCCCCTTTGTCGATCCAGAGGAAACCCGGATTGGCAAAATCATCATCCTGAAGAGACTGGGTTTCCGGTTGAAGGAACTCGTAGCCGGATCGGATATCCGCGGGCAAGATCTGGCTGTCCTGAGCGTATTGATCTTGCGGACTTCCACATCCCGCCAGAACGAGCACCAGTAGACTAAGGTGTCTCATGAGACCGTCAGCAACCGCTGTTCTGTCCAGGTCTCTCCATGCTGGTCGGTCCAGGAGAATTCCATGGGGCCGGTCTGTGAGGCGCGGGCATGGAAGGTCAGGAATGGGTTGGCCGCGACCCCCGGAAAGAACTCGCCCTCAAAGATGACGTTCCCATCATAGGTGCAGCGGAAGTGTTTGATGATGTTCCGTGGAATGATCTCGCCTTTGGAATCCCGCCGGTAGCCTGTTTCCATCGGGTGCTGGATCATGACCTTGAGTTCGATTACTTCGCCTTCAAAAGCTGTTTCGGGAGCTGAAATGCGGATCATCGGGGCTTCACCTCTCTAACCGATAACGCATGCAGCAAGGGTAACATATGTGCTGCCCGTTCCGGCCCACAGCGTGCCATCGCTCATTTCTGCAACAACGCGAAGCGTCTGGGTTCCTGCCATGCGGACGCGCGTGGAAATATCCGCGCGGCCCGCATGTGGGCCCAGACGAAAACGAGCGATGGTTGCAATCGGATTGCGTGGAGAAAGAACGACGATTTGCTTCACGAAGTCATCGTCCGTCATGGGACTATCAACGGTAATGCCAATCGGGACCGAATTGCCGTTTTCGGCAATTGGGGGCAGCGTTACCGTCACCTTACCTTCGTTGATCGGCCGATCGCCGAATATGTCCCGAATTGCCTGATCGGCGTCTTCTGGTGTTGCGGATGCCAGTGGGGCAAGAACAGACGCAATCGACATCGCACCGGAAGAGGCAAGCAAAGCGCGGCGCGTACAGGTCAATCCGAAAGGTGTTTGTTCGTCCTGTGGCATCAGTTTGTCTGCGTTTCCAAAAAGGCAACGATGTCTTCGATCTGCTGAGCGCCAAGGGCAGGCTTGCCACTGTACGCATTGCCAACCTGTCGAAGGTCGCCCGTGCGGTAATAGGATGGCATGACAGTGTCCGGCCAAATGCCCTGGGCGTCAACAATGCGATAGCGGATCTGCCCGGCGGTCAGGCGTGCGCCAATACCGGTGAGCGCGGGACCAACATTTCCCTGAAATTCTGCGTCCAGGCTGCCGACTTGGTGGCACAGGACGCAATGTCCGTCCTCGCGCGAGACAAATACCTGCTGCCCCCGTACCGGGTCTCCCGATTTTCCATCGAGCGGTTGCGGAATCGAATCTCCAACGATCTGGATGGAGCCTGCCAGGCGATCTTCCCGGGCTTGCTCACAGGCAGGTAGAAGGAGAAGGGAAAGCAAACTGGTATAAGCTGCTCTTGTCATCCGAATGTCTGTTCAGTGATGGTGCGGAACCATGCCTTTGCCTGCAGTGCTTCATTCTGGCGGACAATTGGGTCGGCTTCCAGGGGGCTGAGCCCACCGGCCCCTTCGACGGACTGCAAGGTTCCTCCGTCATTCGTATAGACTCCCGTAATGGATACGGCCGTTCTGTCGGAGAGGTAGGAGTAGCAGGTATTCGTCAGGGTCGTGGGGTGAGGAGAAGCCCCTGAAAGAATTCTGACAATCTGCATGGCACACAGCTTGGCCTGAAGGTTCGCTGAGAATGCGGACTTGGGCATCGGCGCAGCAATCGTGGCATCACCTATGACATGGATGTCAGGCTGGAGCGTAGAGCTGAACGCCAGGGGATCGATCGGGCACCATCCGGTCATGTCGGTGACCCCTGCGCGATGGGCGATCATGCCAGCTTGCTGGGGTGGGATGACGTTGGCCACATCGGCTTGGAAATCCTCAAACTCTGTCGAGAGAGTCTGGGAGGTTGGCTCTACTGCCACGACCCGGCCAAACGCGTTCGCATCATATCTTTCGATATGGTCCGGGTAGAGGCTGGCCCATGCCGCTTCAAACAATGGCTGTTTTGAAAATTTGTCCTGGGCGTCAAGGATCACCAGCTTCGATTTCGGCTTATTTGCCTTGAGGTATTGCGCAATCAGGCTGGCGCGTTCGTAGGGGCCAGGCGGGCAGCGGAAGGGGGCAGGCGGCACAGACATGACGACCACGCCGCCGTCGTCCATCTCATGGAGTTGCTGCTGCAGCAGTTTGGTCTGTGCGCCAGCTTTCCAGGCATGGGGCATGATCTCTGCGGCCGCTTCGTCGTACCCTTCGATTTCATTCCATCTGAAATCTATGCCGGGAGACAGGATCAGCTTGTCATATGCATAAGTGCAGCCGGATCCGACAACGACCGTCCGGTTTGCCGGGTCAACGTTCACTGCACGATCCTGGACAATTTCAATCCCTTGCGCTTTGAGCGAACTGTAACTGAAGCGCTGGGCGGAGAGGTCGCGCAGGCCGGCGATGACCAGATTGCTGAAGGGACAAGCGTAGTATTCGAAATTGGGCTCGATCAGTGTGACTGACGCCTCCGGCATTAGCCTTTTGAGATACCGCGCCGCCGTCGCCCCGCCGAAACCGCCTCCAATAACCACAAGCCGTGCCCGGATTTGCGCTACGGCCGTTAGCGGAATGCCAGCCAGCAGGCTTGTTCCTGAGAGGGCGAGAAGCAGGTCACGGCGGTTCGGGGATATACCTGTCATTCCGAGACATCCCCCGCCAGGTAGGCGCTGATCGCTTCTATGTCCGGCTCGGAATACCCTTTCATCATGCGGTGCATGACGCTTCCCCCGTCTTCATCAGAACGGTAGCGCAGCAGCGCCCCACGGAGCTCCGCAGCGGAGCGGCTGTCGAGACTGGTAATCGCGCCATTCGTCGCCCCGTGACAGCCTGAGCATGCGAGTGAAAGCACTGCCGCAGTACTAATGTCAGTGGCCGGATTCAAATCACTCTTCGCGGTTTCAGTTTGTGTTGAGCTACACGCGCCCAACAGTAAAGGCGTGAGCAACGCGATCATTGTCAGCGCGGCAGGCAGCCTGCTCATGTCTACCTCAGCGCCTGATCCTTGATCGGGAGCTGGCGAATGCGTTTACCAGTCGCGGCGTAGATGGCGTTGAGGACTGCCGGCGGTGCCACGGCGATCGTCGGCTCTCCCACACCGCCCCAGAACCCGCCCGATGGCATGACCAGTGTTTCGACGTCCGGCATCTCGGCGATCCGCATAGAATTATAGGTATTGAAATTCTTCTGCTGAGTTTCGCCGTTTTCGAACGTGATCTCCTGATGGAGCATGGCGGAAAGGCCGTAAACGAATGACCCTGCAACCTGCGCATCGATTTGCTGTGGATTCACACCGTATCCTGGATCTGTTGCTGCGACGATCCGGTGCATCTTCAATTCACCTTCGTCGCTGACCGTTACTTCGGCGCATGCGGCTGTGTAGCTTCCAAATGAGTAGAAGCAGCAGAGGCCGCGCGAGAGCCCGTCGTCCGCGCCCCATCCAGATTTATCCGCCACCGCTTGCAGGACGGTCGCCATTTTGGGGCTATCCTTGAGATGTGCCAGACGAAACTCCAGCGGATCACGACCGGCCGCATGGGCCAGCTCATCCATGAAGCATTCGAGATAAATCGCGTTCTGGTTCGCATTCACGCCGCGCCAGAATCCGGGCCGGACGGGGGGATTCCGCATCGCGTGGTCAACGAGCAATGTCGGGAACGTGTATTTGATGGATTGATCTTCGAGCCGCGGATCGACGCCTGACGGGAGCAGTCCCTGGAACACGACCATGTCAGCGCCATCATTAAGTGCCTGAGGCATGATGCCGGCGAGAATGGATTGACCTGAGATCCGGAGCTTCAAGCCAACCAGATTTCCATCCGCATCGAGCGCGCCCTGGCAGCGTGCTTTGGTGATCGGATGGTAGAAGCCTTGCTCCATGTCTTCTTCACGAGACCACAACAGCTTAATGGGGGTGCCGGGCATTTGCTTCGCAATCTTTACGGCTTGCGAGATATAATCCGACGCCCCCTTGCGGCCAAAGCCGCCACCCAGCAATTGTTTGTAGACGTCACATTTCTGAATCGGCAGGTCCGCGGCTTCGGATGTTGCGGCCAGTGCAGCTTCACCATTTTGGGTCGGGCACCAGACTTCACACTTTTCCGGTGTCCAAAGGGCGATCGCATTCATCGGTTCCATACAGGCATGGTTTTGGTGAGGCGCATTGTACTGCGCTTCAATAACCTGCGCAGCCCCGGCAAAGGCGGAATCAACGTCACCAGCCTGATTCCCGATGAAGGTTTCACTGGCCGTTAGGCCTTCATTGAGGTCCGCTTCGAAGGCGGTGCTTGAAAAATCCGAACCCTCTCCGTCCTGCCATTCAATGGGAAGGGAATCGAGGGCGGTTTTCGCTTGCCACCAATAGTCTGCAACGACGGCAACGGCCGTATCGTCTACCTGGACAACTGCCTTCACGCCAGGCATGGAATTAACCGCTTCAGCGTCGTAGGACTTGATGGTCCCACCCCGTTTCGGCGCTGCCTTGACGGCTGCATTCAGCATACCGTCCATTTTCATGTCTGTTGTGTAGACCTGTTTGCCGGTGACTTTGTCAACGGTATCAAGTCTCGGGACAGACTGCCCGATGATCTTCCATTCAGACGGATCTTTCAGTGTTACCGTCTCGGGGGCTGGAAGCTCCGCCGCATCCGCTGCCACCTCTCCATATCTTATGGTCTTGCCGCTTGGTGTATGCGTAATGATGCTCTTTGCGGCCGAGCATTCGCTGACCGGGACTTCCCAGCGGTTGGCGGCGGCCTGGACGAGCATCATCCGGGCGGCTGCGCCGCCTTCGCGGACATAGTCTTGGCTCGTTCGGATGCCTCGGCTACCGCCGGTGAGAAAGTCTCCCCAAACACGGTCACGTGCGAGGTTTTGCCCTGGGGTTGGGTATTCGGTTTTAACGAAGTCCCAATCGCACTCCAATTCCTCGGCGACCAATTGCGCAAGACCGGTGAGTGTGCCCTGACCCATTTCGGAGCGGGCGATACGCACAGTGACGATGTCATCGGTTCCGATATGGACCCATGCGTTGACTTCCGGCGGAGGCGGGCCAGCTTCTGCCGGTGCGTCTTTACCACCTGGTCCGCAGGCCGCCAGGATGCCGATGGTCAGACCGGTTGCACCTGTTCCGACAATAAATCCGCGACGGGAAAGGCCTGTTGTAGCAGTCATCTCTTGAGTCCTCCTCAGGCTTTTTTCGTCTTGGCAAGGTGAATGCCCTTGCGAACGCGGGTGAACGTACCGCACCGGCAGATATTGGTGATCGTGGCGTCGATGTCTTCATCCGTTGCGTCGGGATTGTCATTCAGCAGGCCAGCTGCGGCCATGATCATGCCTGGCTGGCAGAAACCGCATTGCGGGACGTCGAGTTCCACCCACGCCTGCTGGACGGGGTGACTGCCGTCTTCCGACAGGCCTTCAATTGTTGTGATTTCCTCGTCGCCGGCCAGGGCTCCAACCGGGTAAACACACGACCTGACGGCTTGTCCGTCGACATGGATCGTGCAGGCGCCGCACTCTGCGATTCCGCATCCATACTTTGTGCCGGTGAGCCCTAGCTGTTCTCGAAGAACCCAGAGCAGGGGGGTCGATTCATCAACATCAACTGTCATCACCTGCCCATTGACTTTGAGTGTAGCCATTTCCGTGCTCCGACTTTCAAATACAATTCCGCTATGTGAACCCTATGCCAATCATGATCGCTTTGCACGCCCTTGGGGACGAAATTTTGTGTCCGGCCCCCCATTGTGGGCCGCCCTGTTAGAAGAACCGATCCGCTGACCAAATGCATGGTTTAGGAGAGAAGACCGGTAGGGCTGCTTCAGATCCGGCTTTCGTGGGCGCCATCACGGAATGCGCCTGGCGTTTGTCCTGCCCAGCGTTTGAATGCGCGCGTGAAGGCGCTTTGTTCGGAAAATCCGGTCAGGAATGCGACCTGGGCAATGGAGTAGCGCGTATCGGTCAAAAACTTCTCGGCGAGTTGGCGGCGAGCCTCGTCTACGAGAGACTGAAATGTGTATCCTTTTTCGGCGAGACGGCGCTGCAGGGTGCGTGCACTCATCCCCAGGCTTGCGGCAATGTCTGACAAGGTCGGGATGCCTTCGCTCAACATGTTGGCAATCTGGATTATAACCTGACGATCCAGTGTTTGCTCATGATCTTCTTCGGCCAAAGTCTGTTCAATATGGGTCGTCAGAAACCGCCAGATGCTTTCATCCCCTACGGTATTGTTCCGGTCGAGGCGCTCCTCCGGTAGAATGATCGCATCGATTTCCGCGCCAAATGTCACCGGACATCTGAAATAGGCCTCCAATGCCTCCAGAGACCCCGCAGGTTCAGTGTGACGAAATTGAACGGCGTGAGGCTTGTTCTCCGGAAAAGTGGTTTCCCGGCACATCGCAACATAGGTTCCCAGAGTTCCTTCGGTCGACAGATACATGCCCAGCCGTTTGGGCTCCAGCCGTTGGTGGGTCCACATGCTGAAACCGTCTTTGACGACAAGTCGAAAAGTGGCTGTCTTGTTGAAGGCGCGGGCATACCGGTCCATCCGCTGGAAGGACCGGCGCAGGCTGGGGGCAGACTTCCAGGCAAGACCGACCGCGCCGAAATCTGCACACTTCATTGCTGCGGAAGTCCGAAGATGGAAAGCGATGTCTGGTGCTTCCGCTGCCGCAATCGTTTCGAGCAGTGAATAATATTGGGTGTCCAGAACCACTGTGTTTGGGTCTGATGCGTCGTCTTCGGTGATGCCTGTGCTCGCAAACAGTTCGGCTCGATCAAGCGTGTCAGGCGCCTGATCGATCATCTTCTTCACAAACATCGCGGCGACGTGCGTCATGTCCCCCAAGTCTCTCAACGGTCGACCATGTGACCCTCACCCCAGGCCACGCCTCACTCCATTAGGCGGTTTTTCGTGATGCTCAACCCCTCACTCGCCTGATTTTCCTCTCGCCTTGGTCTTGCGAAATAAAGCACGGCTTATGAGCGGCTGCTTACACTTTGCAAGCTAGGGCTCCGCTTCAGTGCCCCGCGAAAAGCTTTCGTCTTGGCGGTGCGCTCATCCGCGTTACGACTAAGGAAGAGAACTCTTGTATGCCGCGATACGCTTTTTGAGGGTCGGCTTCCCTTTAGGCGTTGCGGCGGCGCTCAGGATGTAAGCGTAGCCCAAGCCGGCCGAAGGCAAAAGCGCTTCGGTCGGAAGCGCTCCGGTTGCCCATGAAAGCATGGCGCCCGTTGCGCTATGGGTCAGGCTTCGCTCCAGCCATTCGATAGATTCCTCTTTGTCGAGGTACCCCTCTTCCTGAGCGCGCAGAAGGACCGTACGCCATACTGCGCGCGTTTTGGCCTGGCGTTCAGGGGGGACAATACTGGCGTCATTTTTGCCACTCGAATCCAGGAGCGCACGCCACAAAGGGCGATAGAATTCCGGGTCCTGGATATAGTAGCTGACTGCGAGCTCGTGCGCGGCAAAGACTAGGTCGATCGGATTTTTCGCTTCCAATCCGCCGAATTTTTCCATGAAATTCTGCTGATCTTCCAGAACGGCCAGAACCACAGCCTGTTTCGATCCGAAAAGATTGTAGGCGGTTGCGATACTAACGCCTGCACGGCTCGCGATCAGGCGCATCGATGGATTCGTGTCGCCAGTCTCCCGGATCAGGTTCCGTGCAGCGCGAACAATCCTCTGGCGACGCTCCTCTTTGGCGCGTTCACGCTGTCCGGTATCGGGCAGGGTCTGTGTACTGGTCATGCGGCGAGAGACTCATCCTGTTCGAGGCGGATGATATCGGCTTGGGGGTCGATTTGAAGTGCGGAGAGCATATCCGCCCGCTCTGGGCCGGGAGATGGCGGGTAAGCTGCTGCGTTCGCTTTCTTTCCGCGAGCCCAGAAATAGAGCACTTTCGCCAGGTTGTGAGGCTTGCCGAGCCACTTGTCCGGATGCTCCAGCATATGGAAGCCGCGCATGGCATCGCGCAACAGACGCGTATCTGACCGCAATGCGATCCGCACGCCGTCTTCTGCGAAACTTTCGAGCATGCGCGCGCGGAAGGATTGGGTCGCTTCGGGTGCCAGGTTTCGTCTGGCACGGCGTATCGCACTCCGGTCCTGTTTTCGTTGATTGATGTAGTACGGGCGCAGATCGGCCTGTATTCTATCATGATAGGCGACGGCGCGTTTCGCAGGGTCGTCAGACTCGTCCAGCGTCTGACGCAGCAGCTGCGCACTCACCGCGGCGAAGGAACAGCCGCGACCGTAAAGCGGGTTTGTTCGAACCAGCGTGTCGCCGAGGGGGAAATAGCCCAGTGCAGCCGGCTTTCCGTCTGTCACCATGTCCCGCCAGCGATTGTTCAGGTCTCCCATGCCGAACACTTTGCTCGTGGCTTCTGAACGCGCCTCGTTGGTCCAGGGGGACAGCCCCGGCAGCATGAGGGTAATCCGGTGAAAAACATCCGTGTTCAGAATATTCTTGCGTAGTTCCATCTCAATCTCGGGCAAGGCAATCGTAATGGAGAAATTGCCATTGTCCCCTGGGAAAACACCGAACTTCAGGTAACCGAGATCCCCGGAGGCGGGAGGGTTCGTCGTTCGATCCGGCTCGGACTGGCCAGCCAGAAGGCGGTAGTGTCGGGTAAAGTACAGAATGCCCGCTGTCTCGCTCTCCTCCCGGATGTTTGCGCCTTCGTCCATCAACTGTTCGATCGTGAAGCCACCCTTGCCGGATGCATCGACGACGAGATCTGCTGTGACGACGGTCGGTGTGTCGTCGTGATCGCCTTCGACACCGCTCACAGCAAAAGTGCCTTCAGATCCCTTTTCCGTGATCAGCTTCCGCACAAAAAAGCCGGACCGGACAGTCACGTTCGGCAGGGATTCCACATACCGGCGAATGACCATTTCCAGTGTCGTGCGGCGGCTCGTAATAATCGTCAGCGCCGCGTCTTCTGGTTTCGCGCGATAGCTTCCTTGTTGCTGTTCGGTCAGCATCATGTCGAACGTGAGTTCTCGCGCGCCGTGCGATAACAGACTCTCCAGCAGGGCTGGATGTTCGTCTTTCAGGATTGTACGAAGGCGCGCTAGGAAGGCGTGGCTCTGCCGTACATGTCCAACGCCGGTTCGCTTCCATGTCCGGAACAGCTCGTCCGGTTCATCCGTCTCGATTGGACCGTCTCGTTCGAGAAGCAGGATTTCCCGGCCGGTCGGCTGCAACATCAGGGCTGTACACAGGCCGCCAATGCCAGCCCCGATCACGATGACTTTTTCCGTCATGTCTTTCCTCGCTGAATCAAGAGTCGACGTCTTTCAGAAAGGCCAAGATCTGATTGTTTACCTCATTCGGCGCTTCCTGTTGGGTCCAGTGTCCGATGCCTTCGATCATGTGGTTGATGCGCAGATCCTTTACGAAGTGCGGCATTGCCTTGATCGCTTCGGCGGCCATCATCACCACACCGTCATTTGTGCCGGCTAGGAACATGGCAGGTTGAAGAATTTCCGTCGGCGCGCCTTCGGTCATTTCCCAGGTGAGGTCATGGTTTCGATAATAGTTGATCGGTCCACGCATCGTCGAGTTCGAGAATTCATTTGCGTAGAATTCCAGGTCTGCCTCCGATAGCCATGGCGGGAGCTGTTCCGGATATGGCAGGCTGGATAGCAGATCATCGTCCTCCGCTTTCTCGGGGAGTGCGGACAGGTCTGTTTCTCCGCCCGCCATGCAGAGAAATTTGCGGAGGCTGGTCTTGAGGTCTGCTTCGAATTCGGCTTCGGCAACGCCAGGTTCCTGGAAGTAAAGCTGGTAGAAGAACTGGCCTTTGAACATTTCCCGCATCAATGGCATCGGCTGCACGGGGGAGCGTGGCATGAAAGGCACCGAAAGTCCGCCGACGGCACGCACTTTGTCGGGGTGGAACAGGGCGCATGCCCAGGCCGTCGGTGCGCCCCAGTCATGACCGATCACGATGGCTTCGTCGTAACCAAGCGCCGGGATAAGGCCGATGATGTCGTTCACCACCTCCACCTGATTGTAGTCGGTGATTTCCTCCGGCTTGTCGCTTTTTCCGTATCCGCGCATGTCTGGGGCAACGACATGGTAGCCAGCCTCGGCCAGTGGTGCGAACTGATGGCGCCAGGAATGCCAGGACTCAGGAAATCCATGCAGCAGCAGGACGAGTGGGCCTTCGCCTGCTTCTGCAATGTTCAGATGGATTCCGTTCGTTCCGACGCGCCTTTGCGTTACGCCGGGCCAGCTCATGCCGCCTCCATGGGACGCGCGCCAGCGTTGGCCCCGGGAAGAACTTCGCCTCGCGTGTCCTGGTACCCCTCACTGGCAGACCAGGCAATACCGCCACCGACGATAACGGTTTCAACACCATGGGATTCCCGGACATAACGGCTACCGTCGCCCGGCACGTCCTGAACATAGATTTCTTCCCCGCGGTCGATGGCATCAGGATCGAATACGACGATATCGGCGACATAGCCTTCTTGCAGGAGGCCGCGGTCAGGGACGCCCCAGATGGCAGCCGTGTCGTGCGTAACCTTTTTGACCGCTTCCTCAATACTCATGGCCTTCAGATTGCGGACGAAGTGACCGAACAGATAACCTGTGTCTCCATAGGTCGAGAAGGAGAGAATGTGGGCTCCGCCATCGCTCGCGCCGATGTGGACGTGCGGGTGTTTCAGCATGCTGGAAACTTTCTCGTCCGAATTGTGCCCCATGCTCGCGGCAATGAAGTGTGCGTCGAGGTCTTCTTCAAGGGACAGGTCGATCATCGCGTCGATTGCGGTTGTTCCTCGCATTTCAGCAATTTCGGCCAAGGTCTTGCCGACATATTTCTGGTTCTCTGGCGTGTTGACGTGACGCAGGCGCAAAACCGGCCAAAGATCACCTTGCTGTGCAGCTTCGGCGACCAGCTTCTTGCGGGTTTCCTCGTCGCGGAACGCTGCAATGATCTGGTCGTGGGTCCCAAAGCGCATGACGCCATACCAACTCGGCAGGCGAATGAAGAGCAGGCTTGGCACCGCAAAGCAGAAGCTGATGTCGATCGGGCGGGTCTGTACTTGCGGCCAGACCCGGGCCCCGCGCGCGAATTGTTCGTCGACCCGCCGGATGACCTTGTCGACAGCATCCGTATTGTCGGCATTGACGAAGAGAGGGGAAAACGTTGTTGGAATGCCATACTTCAGGGAGAGTTCTGCCAATTGGTCCAGCCGCGCAATTGTCAGGTCGGGGTCGTAGAACTCCGGAACGATCTGCAGAACGCGACCGTATTCACCGAGAACGCTAGCGAGCGCATCCACCTCGCTGGCATCAGCATGCCGGCTGGGCACGGGCTGCAGTTTTTCGTCCATGTCCACATAGCTTGTGGAGAGGCCAATTGCGCCGGCATCCAGGCACTCACGCAAGACAGACTGCATCTCCGCGATTTCCGCTTCGGTGGCCGTGCGCTCCATGGCGGCATCACCCATGACCCACAGACGCAGGACGCTATGGCCAACAAGCGGCGCAACATTGATCGCGAGCCCTTTGCGAATGCGGGTGATGTATTCGGAGAAAGTCTCCCAATCCCACACAACCCCTTCTTCAAAAGCCTTCAGCGGCATTTCTTCGATCTGATTGAACATTCCGACCAGTTTCATCCGGTGCTCTGACTTCAGCGGAGCGAGAGACAAAGAGCAATTTCCTGGCACGATGGTTGTCACGCCATGCGAGAGCGCGGGCTTCGCAAAGCCATCCCACAACAGCTGGGCATCGAAATGTGTATGCGGATCGATAAATCCCGGTGCCACGATCCGGCCTTCGGCATCGATTTCCTTCGCCGCCTTGCCGGCGATGCGGCCTATCTTTTCGATCTTGTTGCCGCTTACCGCAATATCGGCCTTGTAGGCTGGCAGGCCAGACCCATCGACGACCGTACCGTTCCTGATGACCAGGTCATACATGTCAGTTATCTCCCTTTTTACTCGTTTCTTGTGTGTTCAGCGTATCGTTCGGACGAGGCGATGAGGGCGTCGCGTACCAGCGCCCAATCCGCCCCGATAAGGTCTTCTGGCGTTTGGGCCTGGCAGCTGGAAAGCAGAGTGCGGACAGCGAACTCGTCCAGCGTCACCTGCGTGCGTCCGCCATTGCCGTACTCCAATGTCACCAACAGCTCAGCCTCACCGTCATGTGCGGCGCCGATGTCTACATTCTGGATTGTCGCAATGGTCATGCATCGCTCATCGGAGGTTCCACGAAGATCACGTCGCTGGGCAGGATCGGGTTTCCGGATTTGGGGCCACCGGCCGCGCCTGATGACCGCATGAAAACATGCAGGTTCCAGCTTTGGAGGCTGGAGACGCCTTCGTCTTCGTTCATGCCTGAAAGTTCACGTTTCGCGATGCTTTGCCAGGTGTCGCCAGCGGCGGGCAGAATGGATTTTCGGACTCTTGTGAGCTGGCTTGTCGGCATGTTGTTTTCTCCCTTTTGGAGAAAACTAGAACATGTTCCAATAATTTGGGCAAGCACAGGATGAGCCAAGCCGAATATGACGTTGGGGCAGGGGCGTATATGATCCCGGCCCGGCGGCGGGGCCGGGCTGTCTTCCTCCTTCGGGCTGCCCATGTTCGTATTCTGAAAGAAAAAGGCCATGCCGCTCCATCTTCTGGAGTGACATGGCCGTAATTGTGGGCTGGCTTAAAGCAGAAGGCCGGTAATGCGGACGCTACACTTCGGCGGCGAGGTGAGCCGCTTGATTGATTGCTCGTTTTGCATCGAGTTCAGCGGCCTCAAATGCACCACCGACAAGGGCCGCGTTTGCTGACTCCCCCTGATACTGGTCGTATACGTCTCGTAGCGGTTCCTGCCCGGCGCAAAGGATGATCGTATCGACTTCCAGCGTCTTGGGTTCTCCGTCGACCAGGCAATGGAGTCCTTCGTCATCGATCCGTTCATAGGTGACCCCCGGAACCATGCGGACGCCTTTGCGGTTGAGAGTCAGGCGATGTGTCCAGCCGGTCGTTTTGCCGAGCCCGCGGCCCACCGCTGTATTCTTGCGTTGCAGCAGCCAGACGTCTCGCGGAGATTCTTCAACGACGGGTTCTACGCCTGTCACACCGCCCCGCGGATGGTTCTTGAAGTCGATGCCCCATTCCTTCGCGAATTTGTCGATGTCCAGCGCAGACGATTTGCCCACATGCGTAATCAGCTCCGCAACATCAAACCCGATGCCGCCTGCGCCAATAATCGCCACGCGCTTGCCGATTGGCTTGTTGCCCATGATGGCATCAATGTATCCGACAACACTTGGATGATCGATGCCCTCGATCGCAGGCGTTCTCGGGCGGATCCCCGTTGCAAATATGATTTCGTCATATCCGCCGGACTTCAGGAAGTCCGAGTCAATGCGCTTTCCGAGCGTCACATTCACGCCGGTAACTTCAAGCTGTCGTTTGAAGTACCGCAGTGTTTCGTAAAACTCTTCTTTGCCCGGAACTCTTTTCGCAAGATTGAATTGACCGCCAATTTCAGGTGCCTGATCGAATAGATCAACCTGGTGTCCGCGTTCTGCTGCGATCGTCGAATAGGCAAGGCCAGCAGGGCCTGCCCCCACAACAGCAATGCGCTTCGGAGAAGTCGTTGGTTTGTAAATCAATTGAGTCTCATGACAGGCACGCGGATTGACCAGGCAGCTGACTTCCTGATTGCCGCCGAATGTGTGGTCCAGACAGGCCTGATTGCAGGCAATGCAGGTGTTGATCTCGTCTTCACGGCCTTCAGCGGCTTTCTTCATGAATTGCGAGTCCGCGAGCATCGGGCGCGCCATGGAAACCAGGTCAGCGTCTCCACGCTCAAGCACGGCTTCAGCAACATCCGGCATATTGATACGATTGCTTGTTATGACCGGAACGCTGACCACCTTTTTTAGGCGCCCGGTCACGCTGGTGAAAGCGGCGCGAGGCACCATCGTGGCAATGGTCGGTACCGCTGACTCATGCCAGGTAAAGTGCGTGGAGATGATAGAAACGCCCGCTTTTTCCAGTTCGTGGGCGAGCTCCACGATTTCTTCCCACGACATGCCGCCTTGCAGCATGTCCATGGCGGCAATGCGGAAGATGATGATGAAGTCATCGCCGACCGCCGCCCGGCAACGGCGGACCACTTCCAGCGGGAAGCGCATCCGGTTCTCGAAGGAGCCGCCCCAGCGGTCGGTACGCAAGTTGGTTTTCTGGACGAGGAAGGTCGACAGAAGGTACCCGGCAGACCCGATGATTTCGACACCGTCATAGCCCGCCTCCTTCGCGCATTTGGCGCAGTTGGCGAAATCTGACAGTTGCTTTTCTATGCCTTCTTCATCGAGTTCATTCGGAACGAAGCGCGCGATCCGCGACCGGACCGGCGAAGGGGCGACGCATTTGTCGTGCGGCGCGAGTGGGCCGGTATGCAGGATCTGCATGCAGATGCGCACGTCGGGGGCTGCTTCATGAACTGCGTCGGTGATCACCCGGTGCCGCGCAACTTCTTCGGAGTTTGAAAGCTTCGCGCCCATGCCGCCTTCTTCATTCGGCGAAATTCCGCCCGTGATGATCAGGCCAACGCCGCCACGGGCCCGTTCTGAGAAGAACTCCGCCATTCGGATGTGCCCGTCGGACTGTTCCTCAAGTCCGGTATGCATGGACCCCATGATCGCGCGGTTCTTGATTGTCGTTTTTCCGACCTGCAGCGGAGAGAAGAGATGAGGGAATTTAGTCGTCGTAGAGGTCATGGGCATCGTCGCATGTTGTTTTCAGTGGAGAGGCCTGCTTACAGGGCACTTAAATGAGGTTTTCAGGAGAGGAAAGTACGAGGTGTCGATCCTGTTTCACAAGTCTTTTCCGGACATTTCTGCCGTGTAGACAAGGAAAACTTACCTGCCCTTACGGAATGTGGCCTGTTCGAATTTCCCGGAAGGATAGTAAGCCTACGGAGCGTCATTCCGTTACGAAAGGCCTTGCGCCTGAGTGGTTGTCCAATCCAGAACTAAGGTAAGGAAATGCAGAGGCAAGAAATCATGAAATCCGACTATCAGGCGCTCATTCTTGAGCAGAAAGACCAAGTTCTCAATATCAAGATGAACCGGCCCGACCGGTTGAATGCCTTGAACCCTCAACTCGTTACCGAGCTGAGGGAGGTATTCCAGTCCCTTTATTTCGACAGGTCTGTGCGTGTGGTCGTTCTTGAAGGGGCGGGCCGGGCATTCTGCGCGGGGCTTGACCTGAAGGGGTCTTCCGAAGATCGCGGCAAGCGGAGTGTCGAGCAGGGACTGGATAACCAAAGGTCGATCGCCGAGATATATGTCGCCATGCGCCGGTGTCCCCAGCCGATCATCAGTCTGGTCCAGGGCGCTGCGAGTGGTGGTGGGTTCGCCCTGGCATTGGCTTCTGATATCCGGATTTTGTCAGAAGATGCCCGCATGAATGCTGCGTTCATCCGGATCGGGCTGTCGTCCTGCGATATGGGGGTCTCCTACTTTCTGCCGCGGATGGTCGGAATGTCACTTGCGAGTGAGTACATGCTGACCGGGCGTTTCATCTCGGCCCAGCGAGCGATGGAGATCGGTCTCGCAAATCGGGTGGTTCATGGCAGCGACATGCGGAAGGAAGCTGATGGTTTCGTGGAGGATATGCTTCACGCCACGCCGCTGGGCCTGCGTCTCACAAAGGATGGCCTGAACATCGCCGTTGATGTCGCCGGACTTGAAGCTGCAATGGCGATTGAAGATCGTAACCAGGTCCTGACGGCCAACGACCCGAACTTCGCCGAAGGCATTGCGGCATTTTTCGAAAAGCGGAAGCCGAACTACTCCTGATTGAGACAACCGGAAATCAAGAAAGGATGCCTTGGCGGTATGCCTTGACCTTCGCCCGGCGGACTCTGACACTCCGAACTAATAATCATTCTGGGAGGCAATATTGAACCTGGACTTCTCCGACGAGCAGAAGCAGTTGCGCGATCAGGTGCGCCGCTTCCTGGCCGAAAAATGTCCGCCCGAAGCGGTGCGAACTATTCTTGAGGGTGACGAGCGTTACGACAAACCCCTTTATGCGGGCCTCGCTGAAATGGGGCTGCTGGGCGCTGCAATTCCAGAAGAGTATGGCGGCGTTGGTCTGGGACAGCTTGAGCTCTGCGTTGTTGCAGAGGAACTGGGCCGGGTTCTCGCCCCGGTGCCGGTGTCATCCTCAATATATCTCGCCGCAGAATTCCTCCTGCTCGCGGGGGCTGACACCCAGAAAGCCGAGTGGTTGCCAAAACTGGCCTCTGGAGAGGCCATCGGTACGTTTGCCTTGTCCGAAGGACAGGGGCGTGCCGGGCCGGACAAGATTGCCGCGAGCGTAAAAGGCGGCAAGCTATCAGGTACAAAGATGCCTGTTGCGGACGGGTTTGATGCTGATTTTGCGGTTGTTGCGGCGCGGGATGAGGCAGGCAAGGTATCGCTGTATCTGGTTACGCTGACCGACGACGGTGTGACTCGCGACATACTGGAAACGATCGATCCAACACGCGGCCAGGCGCGCATCACGTTTGACAAAGTATCTGCCGAACCGCTGGGGGCGGCCGGCGATGGCTGGCACATCGCGACGCAAGTGATGGACCGGGCTGCCGTCCTGATGGCTTTTGAGCAGCTGGGCGGCGCTGACCGCGCTCTGGAAATGGCGCGCGATTACGCGTTGGAGCGTATGGCATTCGGGCGTCCGATTGGCTCGTTCCAGGCGATCAAGCACATGTTGGCGGACATGTACGTGTCTGCCACGCTGGCACGGTCCAACTGCTACTATGGTGCGTGGGCACTTGGATCCAGCCCGGCGGAACTGCCTGTTGCAGCGGCCACCGCGCGGGTGTCGGCGACGACAGCATTCCAGCATTGTTCCAAGAACAACATCCAGGTCCATGGCGGCATGGGGTTCACCTGGGCATTTGATTGCCATCTCTTCTACCGGCGATCCAACGCACTGGCGCTTGCGCTTGGCTCTCTTTCCACCTGGGAAAGCGAACTGATCGAACGCATGGGCGCCGGCAACGCAGAAACTGCGGCATAAGGAAAGGGCACGGATATGGATTTTGAAGACACACCCGAAGAGGCAGCTTTCCGCAAGGAGGTACGCTCCTGGATTGACGCCAATGCCCCGAAACACCTGGAGGCTGAACTGCGCCGGGCCAGCTTTGGGTCCAGTGCTGTCGTCAGCGAAGACCCGATCGCTGCCGCCAAGGCATGGCAAAAGAAGAAATACGATGCCGGTTGGGCATGCCTGCATTGGCCGAAGGAATATGGCGGCGCTGCGCGGACCCCGATTGAACGTGTGATCTGGGGCCAGGAAGAAGGGCCCTACGCGGCTCTGGGCGGTCTGTTCACCATCGGCCACGGCATGTGCGGTCCGACCGTCATGACCTGGGCATCGGAAGAGCAGAAGCGCGAATTGCTGCCGCCACTGGCAAGTGGCGAAGAGGTCTGGTGCCAGCTCTTCTCCGAACCGGCTGGCGGCTCTGATCTGGCTGGCCTGCGAACGCGTGCTGTAAAGGCAGATGACGGGTCCGGCGACTGGATCATTAATGGCCAGAAGATCTGGACCAGCGGTGCCCAGAACTCCGACTGGGGGCTCCTGATCACTCGAACAGACCCGGATGTGCCGAAGCACAAAGGGCTCACCATGTTCTTTCTTTCCATGAAGACGCCAGGTGTGGAAGTCGTGCCGATCAAGCAGGCAAACGGTGCGTCGGGTTTCAACGAGGTCTACTTCACGGATGTCCGGATTCCGGACGCACAGCGGCTTGGTGCTGTTGGGCAGGGATGGGAAGTTTCGCTCACGACACTGATGAATGAGCGTCTGTCGATCGGCTCCGGGATGTCTGCTGGATTTCCGGAACTGTTCCGCTTCTGTATGGAGGCTGAGGTCGAGGGACGCCCGGCCGTTGAAGATTCTGCGGTTCGGTCGAAATTGGCGCAGTTTGCCGTTCGTCAAAGCGGACTTAAATACACAGGCATGCGTGCCATTACAGCGCTGTCGAAAGGCGAGACACCGGGACCGGAAAACTCGATCGGCAAGCTTGTCGCGGGTGCAACGATGCAGGACCTGGCGATCTACGCACTGGACCTTCAGGGGCAGGCCGGTGTTCAATGGGATGAAACCAGCCCTCAGAACGGCCGGTTCCAGGCGATGCTGATGCGCTCACCAGCGACCCGTATCGAGGGCGGTTCAGATGAAATCCTTCGAAACATTATCGGGGAACGCGTGCTGGGCCTGCCTGGAGATATTCGCGTGGACAAAGGTATTCCGTTCAAAGACATACCAACAAGCGGGCAGCGTAAGTGATGACGTATACTCTCCCTAACAATTCAACAGACCTTTCCGGTCAAACTGCATTGGTCACCGGTGCGTCTTCGGGACTTGGTCTGCGTTTTGCGAAAGTCCTTGCAAGTTGCGGAGCCAAGGTCGCATTGGCGGCCCGGCGCGTGGACCGTTTGGAAGCCCTGGCGGAGGAAATCCGAAAAGACGGCGGAGAAGCCGTTGCGATCAAGATGGATGCAACGGATGCGGATCAGTTGATAGAAGGTGTTGCGAAGGCCGAGGCAGCGTTGGGGCTCGTTTCCATTCTCGTCAACAATGCCGGCATTCCGGATGCGCAGCGCGCACACAAAATGGAAGTCGAACTCATCGATTGCGTGCTGGACATCAATGTGCGGGCGCCCTTCATCCTGAGTTGTGAAGTCGCGCGGCGACTGATCGCTGCGGGGAAACCGGGACGTATCGTCAATATCGCGTCTTCAGCAGCATACAGTTACAATGGTTCGGGCGCGGCACTTTACTCGGTATCCAAGGCCGCTGTGGTAAGGATGACCGAGACACTCTCTGTCGAGTGGGCACGCTACAACATCAATGTAAATGCGATTGCGCCGGGTGCGTTTGAATCCGAGATGATGGACGGCATGCTCAGCCGCATGGGAGATATCGCTCAGCATTTTCCCCGCAAACGCATTGGCAATCCCGCCCAACTCGACTCCACGTTGCTTTATCTTGTCGGGCCTGCGTCGGATGCCGTCACCGGCACCAGCATCCGTGTTGATGACGGTCAGGGCGACCGATAGCCGGTCGGCCTAATGTTCTGGACGAGACTCAAGCCATCCGCGTAGAGACCACGCGCGGTGTTCCGTTACAGGTGTCTGGCGCCGTAGGGTGCACTCCTACAAGGGATGCTTGTCCAGCTCACCTACATCCAGCATGGGGGCAGCTTCCAGATCTTCGGCATCCAATAAATTGGTGACCTGTTCCAGAGAGGCAATCAGCATCGCCTGCTGCCAGTCCGGCAAGGCATTGAAGCGCTCCGAAAAGATCTGGTGCAACGGGTCGGGAGCATCCGCCAGCGCGGTCTTGCCTGCTGGCAGGAGGCGCAACCAGACACGACGTTTATCTTCGTCGCACCTGCGGCGCGCGATGAGGCTGCGTGCTTCGAGCTTGTCGATCAGGCTGGTGATGGTGGCATGCTTCAATTGGGTGGCTTTGGCGAGATGGCCCGCCGAGACTTCGGGATATTCCGTGAGGATGCGCAGCACACTCAGCTGTGAAGGTGTCAGGCCGGCCATCACGGCAAGCCGTTTGGACGACAATTCGGTTATGCGCTGGATCTTGCGCAGGGCGATGAGCGCATCTTCAGACCGTTTGCTCAATGTCTTGAACCTAAGCTGGCGCGAGGTCTGGCCCCAACGCGGATTTCAGAGGCCCAAGGTGTGCCTCATATGGGCGCCATTGTTCAAGTCCGCCTTTGTTGATCGGACGGCGAACCTGTTCAGAACTTGCCGTCCTGACAGCGCGTTCGGTCTGGTGGAAGTTCACGCAGCGCTCATCAAAGGGCAGGCCGCAATAATCCAGCAGGCGCCGAACCTGTCCCTCCAGGTCATCCAGGACGTCCTCGTGCTGGACCCGCAGAATTCGGTCTGGGGGCAGGACGGCGTCCCAATGTTCCATGAGGTCGACATAGGCGCGGTAATACTGGCCGATATCCTCCAGGCTATAGGTGAACTCCTGCCCCTCGGCGAAGAGTTGCTTGTACCCGGACCAGCAGCAATCCATCGGGTTGCGCCGGGCATCAATGATCTTCGCATTCGGCAGGATCAGGTGGATCAGGCCGATATGGCGGAAATTGTTCGGCATCTTGTCGGTGAAGAATGGGGCGCCCTGCCGGTGAATACGCGTGTTTTCAATATAATCCTGGCCGAGCGCGCGGAGCTCTTCTGCCGGCATTTCGTGCAGGATGCGGGGGTAGCGGTCCCGGTCCGTTATCTGGCTGCGGCCGCGAAGGTGGTGGGCCAGGGACAGAATGTTCGGCAACTCCAGTGTGCCATCGACATCCGGGTGTGAGGCAAGGATCTGTTCGATCAACGTCGAACCGGCTCGGGGCAGGCCGAGGATGAAGATCGGATCCGGCGCCGGATCGCCCTTGCCGCTCTGGTTTTCGAACAGGGGTGCCGTGCAGTGTGTTTTCTGCGCTGCAAGTTCGGCCTGCATCTGTTCGGTCGTGTAGCGGATTGTCTGGTGCTTCAGCGCGTTGCCGCTGGCATAGGCGGCGAAGGCGGCGTCATAGTCTTTCTGATCCTCCCGCGCCTTACCGAGCGCAAACGCAATATGGATGCGTGACATGTGATCCAGATCCGGCGATGCCGCCTGCGCTTCCATGGTTGTGAGTTCATCGTCCGCGAAGCGATAGGTCTTCAGGTTCGCCAGCCCATACCAGGCATCGCCATGGCCTGGAGCGACTTCTGTCGCGCGCCGGTAAGAGGCCACTGCGTCGTCTGTGCGCCCATAAGTCTTCAGGGCATGACCGCGCGATACAAGTGTTGCCGGGTCGTCCGGCAGGGCCGTCAAGACGCGGTCGAAATACTCAAGCGCTGTTTCATAGTCGCCAGCCTGCATGCTCTCGATGGCATAATGGGACTGGAAGACTGGATTGTCCGGGTCGCGGGCCATCAGGATGTTTGCCTGCTCCAGGGCAGCGGCGAATTTCTGCCGCTTCCGCAGAACCTGGATGTAGTCGAGACGGAGCTGAATGTTGTCCGGATCGAGCTCGACGGCACTTTCCAGCAGGAAGTCGGCATCTTCCTGCACGCCCAGGCGTGAACCGATGTCGGCGAGCAGGCGCATGCCCTCAACGTGTGTAGGATTGCGCTGCAGGAATGCCCGCGCGATCTCTTCAGCCCGGAAAATCCGGCCTTCATGAATGTGATTGGTCACCGCCAGCAGCTCGCGCGGCAATGCCTGCAGCCTCTGAGCCTGTGCAAGCGCATTGTTTGCGGCAACTGTATTGCCGCTGGCGGCCTGCAGGTCTGCGAGGGCCTTCCAGCTGGCAATGAGGGACGGGTTGTACCGGGTGGCACGTTCAAAGGCCGTCAGCGCACCGGCTCTATCGCCCAGCTTGCGGCGAAGATGGCCTTCTTCCTGCCAGGCACGGCCATAGTCCGGCGAAACCAATTTGAGGTCTGCAAGGCGGGCGAACGCGTCATCATGGCGGTTTTGATACCGGGCGCAGACCGCGGCCATGTACAGAGCGTCCCGGTGCTGCGGATGCTGCGCCAGAACTTCAGACGTGATCTTGGACGCAGTCTGGAAATCGCCGGACTGGATGGACTTCTGCGCCTGCTGCAGGGCGGCTTCAGGTGTGGCCGGCTCGGTCATCGCGTCAGGATATTCCTCAATAAGAAAACAGCGCCCTGAAAGTGTCAGGGCGCTGCTTCAGGATCAAGTCTTGGGCTGTCCTAGTAGTCGTAGGAGAAGCGGAACCCAATCGTTCTTGGCCGCATCGGCGTGATGCGCTCGCGGTCATAGACAAAGCTGCCGCTGAGGGCCGCATACTCATTCGTCAGGTTGGTGGCGAAGAGTTCGGCCGTCCAGTTGTCGCCTGTCACACCCGCGGATGCACCGAGCGTGGTGTAGCCGTCGAGTTTCATCTTGTTGATCTCGATCACATCGGTGAACGAGTCATCGGAGATGATGACTTGTGGCATCACGTGGGCGCGGAGTGACTGACCAGCAATCTGCTGTTCAAGATCCCACTCATAGCGGACGCGCAGGTTGCCCTGATAGGACGGCGCGAAGGCGAGGTCCGATCCTTTGACGACATCATTGGTCGGCACCAGGACTTCCGTGATCTCCGTATCCAGGAAGGAGAAGGCACCGGCGACGGTCAGGCCGTCAATGGACGCCGGAGCCCAGGTGAAGTCACCCTCGACGCCCTGGATTTCCGCGTTCGCCGCGTTGTCCGAGAAGAACAGGTTGACGATCGATGGATCGAAGATGGTCGTCTGCAGGCCGTCGACTTTGACAAAGAAGGCCGATCCATTGAAACGCAGCGAATTGTCGAAGAGCTCGGTTTTCCAGCCGATCTCATAGTTCTTCACTTCGTCAGTATCCACAGCATACGGCACAACGTAGCCGCCAGGGCCCTGCGCGCCACCTGGGCGGTTCAGCAGGCCTGGGCGGAAACCTTCCGAATAGGTTGCATAGAACAGCATGTCGGCGGTTGGCGTCCACTCACCTGTGACCTTGTAGATGAAGCCGTCAGTCGCCGCCTTATCCGGGTTACCCGCCGGCCTGTCCGGGCCGTAGATGTAGGAGATGTTGGTACCGAATACCTGCTGGTCGCTTTCAGTATAAAGGTTGTAGAAGGACGAGTTGGCGCTGCCTTCCAGGTCCACTTCAACATCATAGTAACGCGCACCGAATGTCAGGGAGAACTGGTCGGTGACGTCGAAGCTGGTTTCGCCGAAGATGCCGAGCTGCTTGTCCGTCCGTTTCACGTCATTCCGGAAGATGACGCCTTCCGGGAATGGGCCAGGCTGGCTGTAATAGCCCGGATAGGCACTGCCGATCTCTCCAGTGACATCGGTATTGGTCAGCGGATAGTTCGGCGCGAAGCCGATTGTGCCGTCCGTGTAGGCCACCTGAGTTGATCCCGGATAAACGAAGTCATTGCGTTCCGCGAGTTCAAGGTCGCTGAAGAAGCCGCCGAACGTCGCGCGCCAGCGGTATTGTTCCGGCGTGTTAAAGCGCAGCTCGTGTGACTGAACCTTCGTTTCGCTGTGCGATGTTACGTAGAGGTTCGGGGCGTAGCAGGTGCCTGTCGGTGCTGCGGCCGGATAGGTGACCGAGTAGTCACAGATATAATAGGGCAGATACTGGCCGACGAACAGATAGTCGGAATAGTCGACGGTCTGGTCTGTCGTGCGTTCCGTATACGCGCCAGTGTAGACGGCTTCCAGCGCGCCCAGGCGGCCGTTCACTGTCCAGGCAGTATTGTGGAATTTGTCCTCGGTGCTTTCCGGCGTGAAGCGGACGATGTCGTAATCGTCCAGTTCCGGATCGGCTGAGAAGACACCCTCTGCATCGATTTGCTGTTGCGAGTGCTGGAGCAGGATGTCCCAGTCCTCATTGATCTCGTACAGGCCGCTCAGGCGGAAGCCCTGATAGGTCACGTCGTTGATATCGTTTTCAGCAATGGTGCCGTTGTTGGCAGCAACGAAATTGACGTTGGACAGATCTGCACCGGCCTGGAAGCCTTCGCGCTGCGCGCTCACCGGCACGCCATTCGCGCGAACGGTTCCCGCTGTGCGGAAACGGCCCGATTCTTCAGCTGTCAGTGTGCCGCCGACATTGTCGATATAGCCGCCCTGTGAGTCGGTATAGACTACGCCGCGGACAGCCAGTTTGTCGTTGATCGGAAGATTGATCATCACGTCGACGCTGTTGCTCATCTCGCCGCCATCGGTGAACGAGGTCGCCGCATTGAAGCCGGCATCAAAGCCGTTCAGCGAAGGTTTGTTCGTGATCATGCGAACCGTACCGGCCTGCGAGCTGGCACCGAAGAGAGTACCCTGCGGACCGGAAAGGACCTCCACGCGCTCAATGTCGGCCGCGTAGACGTCGAGGTTACGGCCCGGCTGGGCCAGCGGCTGTTCGTCGAGATAGAAGCTGACGTTCGGCGCAAGACCAGCCACGCCGGCAACGGTCAGGTTCGGAGTCGTCGATGCGAGACCGCGGATGTAAATCGTGTTCTGGCCGGGGCCAGCGCCGCCAGCGGTCACGCCCGGCAGCTGAATCAGATAGTCATTGAAGCTTTTCACGCCGAGCGATTGAAGTTCCTGCTCGCCGAGTGCGGTCACGGCGACGGGAATGCTCTGGGCGCTTTCTGAACGCTTGGTGGCGGTGACGGTGACAGCCTGAAGCCGCTTTACCTTCGCAGCCGGCTGTGCCGGTGCAGTTTCCTGAGCGTGGGCATACGTCGCGACGAGGCCGGCGATCGCCATCAGCGACGCGCCGTACTTTAACTTCTTCATATTCTTCCCCTTGGGTCAATTCCAGCCGTGGCGCGCACACCGAACGGGCGCGCAGCAATAGAATCGTGGCTGCTCGATGTGTCTGAGCTACTTGGTTATTTCGATAATCTAAAGGGCTGGGGCTGTTATATCCCCCGGATTGGCTGCAAACTGTTACACAAAGTCCACATTTTGCGTATCCGGGGTGTTCCCACTTGCACCCCGATCATTTGACTATCGACGTAATTACGGCAATAGCCGCGTATGGTTCAAGATTTCGACCCAAGCGTATCGGCTGCTGACGCACCCGAAACATCCCCCGCCGAAGAAGAAACCCTGTTTGTTTATGAAACCGACTACGAAGTCGGCCAGGACAATGTCGAAATCGCAGGGCTGGACGTCCATAACCCGGTCTTTTTTCTCAGCGCAGGCCTGATCGTCCTGTTCGGAGCGATGAGTCTGATCTTTCCGGATGCCGCGACGCATTACCTGACGGCGGCCAAGACCTGGACGCTCCAGCGCGCAGACTGGCTGTTCGCCGTCACGCCCGTGATCGTTTTCGCCTTTGCACTGTACCTTGCATTCAGTCCAATGGGGCGGATCCGGTTGGGCGGCGCGTCGGCCGAACCGGAATTCAAGATCCATTCCTGGGTGGCCATGCTGTTTGCTGCAGGCGTCGGGGTCGGATTCATGTTCTATGGGGCGGCTGAACCGCTCGCCTATTACACAGATTGGTACGGCACGCCGCTGAATGTACCACCGGCAACTCCGGCGGCGGAGCGGCTTGCGTTCAGCGCGACCATCTTCCACTGGGGGCTGGCGCCCTGGGCCATCTACGCCATTGTCGGACTGGCGCTGGGTTTCTTTGCCCACAACAAGGGCTTGCCGCTCAGCATACGTTCTGCCTGTTACCATGTCTTCGGCGAGCGCGTCTGGGGCTGGCCCGGCCATATCATCGATATGTTCGCGGTCGTTTCGACGGTGTTCGGACTGGCCACGACGATCGGCATCGGCGCGACCCAGGCGACCAGCGGACTGGCCTACCTCTTCGGGTTCGAACCGAACCGCTACCTGCAGATCGCCTTGATCGCGTTCATGACGGGGCTGGCGGTGCTGTCCGTTCTGCGCGGCATGGACGGTGGGGTGAAACTGCTCAGCAACATCAATATGGGCATTGCCTTTGGCTTGCTGATCTTTGTGGTCATTGCCGGGCCGACTATCCTGATTTTCACCGGTCTGGGGCAGAATCTTCTGGCCTACATCACCGATACGCCTGCGCTGACCAATTGGGTGGATCGGCCAGACATCGTTTGGTTCCACGATTGGACCATTTTCTATTGGGCCTGGTGGATTTCCTGGTCGCCGTTCGTCGGCATGTTCATCGCGCGGATTTCCAAGGGGCGGACCGTGCGGGAATACTTCGCCGTCGTCCTGCTAGCGCCTTTCACCATCTGTGTGATCTGGTTCACGGCATTCGGCAAAACGGCGCTGACCCTCAACCAGTCGGGCACGGGTGAACTGGCCGATGGCATGAGCAGTGCTTCGCTTGTCCTGTTCCAGATGCTGGAAGATCTTCCATTCGCGGAGATTACGTCCGTCGTCGCCATTTTCCTGCTGGTTGTCTTTATTGTGACGTCGGCGGATTCCGGCGCGCTTGTGGTCGACACAATCACCAGCGGCGGCAAGACGGACGCTCCGGTCGCGCAGCGTGTCTTCTGGGCCTGCATGCTCGGGCTGACCGCGTCGGCCCTTTTGTATGGTGGCGGAACAGATGTGCTCCAGTCGTTGCAGGCGGGTACGATCACCGCCGCATTGCCTTTCACCTTCATCCTGCTCGCGTGCTGCTTCAGCCTTTACCTGGGGTTGCGAGACGAATTGAAGGCGATGAAGAATTTTGAAGCAGAGAATTCGGAAGCGGAGAATTCGCAAGAGGCGTGAAGCTGCTTCAGCCTGCCTGTCGGTCCACAGACGCGCCGATCGTGTAAACCTTAATAATTGTTGCCATATCAGATAAAAAATCTATGTTTCTACTTTTAAGGGCAAGTAGAGGAGCAGTAGATGGCAACCGGCTCACCTGGCCGTTTCCAGGAATTGTTGCTGGAAGGGATGAGTGACAGCGAAAGTCTGCCAGCGGCATTAGAGTGGCTGACGGAGTATTGCGGCGCCGGCACCGTACAGATGATTGCCGTCAGCGATGAGAACCTGATCCTGGACTCTGCCATATTCGGATCTGTCGATTTGGAGCTGTTCAGCAAGGAAGCGGACTACCTCGCCGAAAATCCGCGGACAAAGGTATTTGATATCATGCCGACCGGTCGCATCTTTCATGATGCGGACCTGGTGGATGCTGAAACAGTCCGGAATCTTCCTGTATATCAGGAATTCCTGATCCCGGCCCGGATCGGGCAGTTCTCGGGAGCAATCCTTTCCAGAGGAGAGGGGCACATCGTTGGTCTCGCTATTGCGCGTCCTTATGAAGATGGCCCGTTTGAGACGGATGTCATCGAAAGGTTCGCAAGCATCGTGCAGAGCGCTTTACCCGTTGTGCAACTGGCAGAGCAAATCGTTGATACGCGGGCGTCTTCCTTGCTGGACCTTTTTGGCCCGCAAGCTCATGTTGCGATCCTTGATAGGGAAGGCGTCTTGCTGCGGTATTCGGAGCATTTCGAGAATTTGCTGTCGGCCGGCTTGATCCGGCGGGACCATTTCGGCCGTCTCGACATGTTGTCGGATGAAGTGAACTTCGCGCTCGCCGCCGCCCTGAGGGGAACAAACGGTCTGGCCGGTGGGCGCTTTTCTTTTACGCGCCTTCGCCCCGAGCGGACATTTATCTGCACCGTGACGCCGGTACCGGCCTTGAAAAACTTTGGCGGAAGGTCCGGCCACGCCATTCTCGTGTTGGATCCGCTGCTCGCTCCAAAGCGGCTGGACCGCCATCTCCTGCGGCAGGCCTTCATTCTGACAGATGCCGAATGTGACGTGTGTGAGCGTCTTTATGCCGGAGATACGCTGGCTGAGATTGCTGTAGGGAGGGAGGTTGCGATCAGCACGGTCAAGTCCCTTCTCAAATCGATACTTATGAAAACAGGCACCCGGCGTCAGGCCGAGATTATTATCAAACTGTCTCGGTTCGCGTTCGACTACCACGACTGAGCGTGGCGCATCCGTCACACCGTTCACCCGAAGAAAGAAAATTTCGTCTGCCAGAGCGTGCATCCCCCAAATGAGGGATGACACCTTTGGGGCATTAACGCTTTGTTAGCTCTCTAAACGAGGGAAACGATCCTGAGTGGCTGGGGACGCGAGCTGCGAGGAACTACGTTTCTTCAATGTGAGGTCTGGGTTGGGGATGTCATGGGAAAGGAGATGCGCTGATGGAAGTTTCCGTATGGAAGCCGAAACTCGGCCGGGTGGTTGGCCTGCTGTGCGGACTGCCCCTCCTTTCCATGGCGGCGCACGCGAGCCTGCCATCGGATCGGACCGGGGGTAAAGTGGGGCTTCAGATCGACGACTTTATTGGCACAGTCCGCATTGTTCGAAGTGATCAGAGTGCGGCCAGTGTTGTCTCCATTACAGAAGGCGGATCAGATCTTGGCCGGGTGGTGGTGGAGGAAACCGCCGCATCTGGCTTGAGAATTCGGGGCATGCCTGCGCCGATCGCCATGAACTGCGTTCGGACAAATGGTGTACTGTCCATTTCTTTCGAAGACGGCGCAGCGCACCCGATAACGGACTTTCCCGCCATTATCGTTTCGGTTCCCGAAACAGCTGATGTGAAGTTGGTGCTTCGCGCAGGGGATGCCGAAGTGTCGGACATAGAAAACCTTGAAATTCTTGCAGGCGGCTGTGCGCATGTCGTTGCAAAGAGTGTGAAGGAAACACTTCGCCTGACGACGACCGGGGCCGCCCAGTTCAGTATTGAACATGCGCGGCGGGCCGACATCGATGCCAGCAATGGCGGCCAGATCAGGATCTCAAATGTGGGGCGGCTTCTGAGCGCCTGTCTGGGACGGGCGTCGAAGTTGAATTCAGAGAAAGTGGTCGGTGCTGCGCAGGTGTTCATGTCCGGCACCAGCCGGGCGACCCTGGCAGATGTCGATTTATCAGAACTGACAGCAGAGCTGGATGGGGCGTCGTCGCTTGATGTGAATGGTGTTGCCTCCACATCGCGGATCGCCATTGGGGCCGCCGCGAGAGCCTATGTGACCGGCGGGGTCACACTTGGGGAGATCAACCTGACGCGTGCCGGTCGGCTTATCGTGGATGGAGAGCGTTGGAGAGGACCGAAAAATGACTAAGTCACCAGCAGGCAATTCACCAAAAAAAATCCGGACAGGGATGTTGTCTTTGTGGGCTTTGATGCTGGTGGGGGGTGTCGTGAGCGCGCCAGCCGTCTCTGCGCAGGAATTGGTCTACACGCCGGTGAATCCCTCATTCGGCGGCAATCCCTTCAATTCGTCCCACTGGTCTGCCCCCGCAAAAGTGGTCCATTATTTGAGTTAGTTCCGGCTTCAGATATGGAGCTGAGACATGGGCAAGAGATC
>MDTD01180288.1_pt1 | contig 52783 bp, 45 predicted proteins | sample 811221 | NCBI WGS metagenome assembly MDTD01 (sample SAMN05326646, study PRJNA326480) | marine metagenome | isolation source: seawater | place: Pacific Ocean: South West | collected 2011 | reverse complement strand
TGGCGGGATGCCGGCAGGGACCTGGCGCAGCGCCGCCGCGCCTGCGCCGATCAGCGCCAGGCGGCGGAGGCGGAGCGCGACCGCCACCGCACCGCAGCGGACCGCATCCGCCGCGGCGGCCATGCCGTCGGCCCGGAGGAGCTGCAGGCGGCGCGGGACGGGCGCGACCGCGGCTGGCAGGAGCTGCGCCGCCGGCTGAACGCGGCCGAGATGCCGGCCGAAGACGCACTCGACGGCCATGAGGCGGCGGTACAGGCGGCCGATGCCCTGGCCGACCGACGCTTCGAGACGGCCGAGGCGGCGGGACAGCTGGCCGCCACCCAGCGGCAGCTGGCGGAGCAGGAAGACCTGCTGGCCGGGCTGCAGCGCCGGGCCGAGGCGCTGGCGGCGGAGACCGACCGCATGGCGGCGGACTGGCGCGCCCTGTGGAGCGGCCTGCCGGAGGCGCCCGGCACCGCCGATGCGATGCTGGACTGGCTGGATGCGCGGGACGGGCTGCTGCGCCGGGAGGCGGAGCGCGCGGCCGCGGCGTTGGAACTGGCGGCCCTGCGGGCGGCCGAGGCCGAAGGCCGCAGCGCATTGCTTGTGGCCATGAGCGACCTCGGGCCCGAGGAGGCGGCCCGGGCGGCGCCGCTGCGCGATCGCCCCCTGGCGGTGGTGCAGCAGGCCGCCGCCGCCTGCCTGCAGCGCCACGAGCGGCTGGCCGAGGCGCAGGCCCGGGCGGCGGATGCCCTGCGCATCGCGGAGGCGGAGGTGGCGCACCGGCGGGCCGCGCTGGCCGATGCCGAACGGGACTGGGCGCAATGGCGCGACGCCTGGCGCGACCGCGCCGCATCCGCCGGCCTGTCGGGGGAGGAAGGGGCGGAGGAGGCGGCGGCCAAGGTCAACGCCCTGGCGGAGATGCAGGCGATCGCCGGCCCGGCCGAGGCGCTGCGGCTGGACCGGATCGAGAAGATCGAGCGCGACATCGCCGCCTTCGAGGCGGAGGCGGCGGCCCTGGCCGCGGCCGTGGCGCCGGACCTGGCGGAACAGGACGGCGATCCGCTGGTCCTGGAACTGGAGCGCCGCCTGGAAGCGGCGGAGCGGACGGAAGCGGAGCGGGCCGGCAAGGCGCGGGAGATCGCCACGGCGTCGCAGGGCCTGGCGACATTGGAGGCCGAGGGGCGCACCGCGCAGGAGGCGGTCGCGGAGCTGCAGCGCATGGCGGGTGTGGCCGACGAGGCCGCCCTGAAGGCCGCCATCGCGCAGGCGGAGCGGCTGCAGGCCGCCCGCGGCGAGCGCGACAGCCTGCTGCAACGCCTGGCGGAGGCCGGCGACGGCCTGGACCCGGCGGCACTGGCGGCGGAATGCGCGGGCGCCGACATCGATGAGGTCATGGCGCGCGAGGGCGCGCTGGAGGCGGAGCTGGCGGAGCTGAACGACCGCCTGCTGGACCTGCGCGACGCCCGGCGCGACGCCCGCGCGGCGTTCGACGCGGTGGGCGGCACGGATGCGGCAGCGCGGGCGGCCGCCGACCGCCAGGCGGCGCTGGCAGAAATGCAGGAGGTGGCGGAGCGCTATGTCCGCGCCCGCTCCGCCGCGCTGCTGCTGGACTGGGCGATCGACCGCTACCGGCAGGAAAAGCAGGCGCCGCTGCTGGCGCAGGCCAGCCGCCATTTCGCGATGCTGACCGGCGGTTCGTTCAGCGAGCTGGCGCTGGAGTTCGGCGACGGCGATGCCCTGCAGCTGACCGGCCGCCGCCCCGACGGCGCCCGGGTCGGCATCGACGGCATGTCCGACGGCACCGCCGACCAGCTCTATCTCGCGCTGCGGGTGGCGGCGGTGGAGGACTATCTGGACCGGGCGCCGGCTTTGCCCTTCGTCGCCGACGACCTGTTCGTGCATTTCGACGACGACCGCGCCGAGGCCGGCTTCCGCGTGCTGGGCGCGCTGGCGCGCCGCACCCAGGTGCTGGTCTTCACCCACCACCGCCACCTGGTCGACGTCGCCCGCGCCGCCCTGGGACCGGACCTGCCTTGCCTGTCGCTGGCGGACGGCGCGGCGATCTGAGCGGCGGCCGGACGGGCCGGCTCAGTCAGGCGCGTCCAGGGTGGACAGGAGGGCCGCGACAGCCTCGCGGAGCGCCGGCAGTTCCGTCTCCCTTATGCGCCAGACGCGTGTGTGATCGACAGCTGCGTATCCGTGGATCAGTACGTTCCGGAAACTGACGATCTCACGCAGATGCGGCACCTGAGCGGCCAACTCTGGGTCGTTCTTCGCCAGGCGGTTCAGCGCTTCGCCGATGATCTCGAACTGTCGCTCAACGGCGGAGCGGACCAGGGGCTCATTCCTGTAGCGGGCCGCATCGAACCCGTCGGTGAAGATTGCGATGGCATCCGCTGCCTCCCGCACATCCCAAAGAAACGCGCGCGGATCACGCCGCATAGAGCAATTCCCGGGAGCGTCGGATCCCGGCCAGGACGTAGGGGTTCCGGATCGCGCCCGCCTCCACAAGGTCCACAGGACGCCCCAGCAATTCCTCCAGCGCGGCTGCGAGGCCGAAGAACTGCTCCAGCGGCGGCAAGGTGCCGTTGGGCCTGAAGGTGACCAGGAAATCTGCATCGCTGGCGGGGCCGGCATCCAGCGCCTCACCGGCCGCGGAGCCGAACAACTCCAGTCGCGCGACCTCATAGGTTCGGCACAGATCGGCCAGGGCGGCGCGCTGCCTTGCGATATCCGCATGCACCTCAGCTCTTGCTCCCGTTCTCATGGCGCCAGTCCTGCCCAGCCGGCTCCCGCATCCGCCCCGCCTTCTTAATGATGACGACCCGGACCGGCCATTGCCAAGCCCGGGCGGATCGCCAAGGATCGCGGCCGGGCCGGCGGCACGGGAAGATGCGGATGCTCCTGATCGTCATCAAGATCGTCGTCACCTCGGCGATGGTGCTGGCCCTGTCCTGGATCAACGAGCGTGTCGGCCCGAGGATCGCCGGCATCCTCGCCGGCTTTCCCCTGGGCATCGCGGTGAGCCTGTTCTTCATCGGCGTCGAACAGGGCGCCGGCTTCGCCGCCGAGGCCTCCGTTTCCACCCTCGGCGGGCTCGGCGCCTCCCTGGCCTTCTGTTGCGTCTATTGGCAGGTGTCGGCCGCCCTGGCGCGGCTGAAAGCCCCGGCGCTCCTGTGCATGGCGGGCGCCTCCCTGGCCGGCTTCCTGGGCTTCCTGGCGGTGGCCGCGCTGATCGGGGAGCTGCCGCAGAACCGCTGGCTGCTCACGGCCGTGACCCTGGCGCTCGCCGGCCTGGCGATCCTGCTGTTCCGCGGCATCGACCCGCCGGAAGCGGCCGCCCTGCCCAGGCTCAGGGTCGGGCCGGCGGCGCTGCTGCTGCGCGCCGGCGTGGCGACCGCGCTGGTCCTGGCGATCACCACCCTGGCCGGCCATATCGGCGAGACCTGGGCCGGCTTCCTGTCCGGCTTTCCGGTCACCCTCTATCCGGTGCTGCTGATCGCCCATCTCAGCTATTCGGAGCGGGCGGCACACGGCATCATCAAGGGCTTCCCGCTCGGCATCGGCAGCCTGGTGGTCTGCGCCTTCGCCGCCAGCTTCCTGCTGGCGCCGATGGGTGTCTACTGGGGCATGCTTGCCGCGATCCTGATCGCCGGGCTCTACCTCGCCGCCGTAGACCCTGCATAGCCGTTCCGGTCAGGCGACCCGCGACACCACCTCATCCTCGCGCAGCCGCGTCTTCGCCCAATCCGCGAAATCGGCCATCACCTCCGCCGTTTCCGGCAGGAACGGGAACAGGGTGAAGACATGGACCGAGTCCGGCACGACCCGCAGGGTGACATCGATACCCGCGGCTTCCGCCCGCTCCGCCAGGCGCTCGGTATCGCTGAGCAGCACCTCGCCCTCGCTGGCCGCCAGGAACAGCGGCGGCAGGCCGGCGAAATCGCCGAACAGCGGCGAGACCATCGGGTCGGTCGGCTCGTGCCCCTGGAAGTAGGAGGCGCCCAGGAAGGTCAGCATCTCGCGCCCCGCCGCCGGGTCGTCGCCGGAAAAGGCGCGCACCGACGGCCCGCTGAGGGTCAGGTCGGCCAGCGCGCCGACCGCCAGCACACCGGCCGGCAGCGGGTCGCCGGCGCGGACCAGCGCCTGCGCCAGGGCGAGCGCCAGCCCGCCGCCGGAGGATTCGCCGCTGAGGATCACCTGCCCCGCCGGCACGCCATGCCGCAGCAGCGAGCGGTAGGCGTCGATCGCATCGTCGATCGCCGCCGGATAGGGATGCTCCGGCGCCAGCCGGTAGTCGACGGAGATGCAGGCGCCACCCACCGCCTGCGCCAGGCGGCCGGCATAGTTCACCGAGCCCTGCGCGGAGCCGATGACATAGCCGCCGCCGTGGAAGTGCAGGACGGTCGGCGCATCGACCGGCATGTCCGGTACCGCGACCCGCAGCGCCGGCACCCGCTCCAGCTCGAACGGCGCGGCTTCCATCTCCGGCAGCGGCGGGAAGTGGCTCGCCAGCATCCGCTGATAGCCGTCGCGCAGGCCGTCATGGCCGCGCGCCACGTCCTCCGGGGTGAAGGCGTTCTTCCAGATCGCGAAGGCGCGCTGCGCCTCCGGCCGTTTCAGGGTCTTGCCCTCGCGCAGGGCGGTATGGCCCATCACGTTGCCGACCGGCTCCGCCGCGGCGGCGATTACGTCATGGTCCCAGACCCAGCCCCAGGTCGTCTCCGCCAGCGGGTCGATCCGCGCCGTCCCGCGCCAGCGGCCGTTGCGGGCGGCGATGCGGTCGGGGTCGCTTTCATGCACCAGCTTCACCATCGCACGCGCGCCGGCCTGCATGCGGGTGGTGCGCGGCCGCCGCCGCCGCTCGTACTCCGCCAGCGCCGCCGGCACCCCGGCCGGCTCGGCCTGCGACAGCACGCTGGCCAGGGTCCAGGCATCCTCGATCGACTGGCAGGCGCCCTGCGCCAGGAACGGCACCATCGGGTGGGCGGCATCGCCCAGCAGGCTGATCCGGCGGTCGGTCCAGCCGTCGACCGGGTCGCGATAGTACATGCCGGTGATGAAGGTGCTGTCGATCTGCTCCAGCATCCTGCGGGCGCGCGGATCGATGCCTTCGAAGGAGGCCAGCATCTCGCCCACATCGCCGCTGGCGGTCCAGCTCTCCCGCTGCACCTCCGTCGCCGGCACCGAGGCCAGGATGCTGTACAGGCTTTTCGGCCGCACCCAGTAGGTGACCAGGGTGCGGCCCGGGCCGACCCAGTAATTGCCGCGCTCCTCCAGGTTCAGCCCCGCCAGCCGCTCCGCCGGGATCAGCGCGCGCCACATCAGGATGTTGGCGAAATGCGTGTCCTCCTCGCCGCGCAGGTGGTGGCGCACCGCGGAATGGATGCCGTCGGCGCCGATCACCGCGTCGCCGCGCAGCACCGTGCCGTCGGCCAGGGTGACCTGCGCGCCGCCCTCGTCCTGGTCGAAGGCTGTGCAACGGGCGCCCAGCCGCACCGCCTCCGGCGGCAGGGCGCCGGCCAGGATGTCGATCAGGTCGGCGCGGTGGACGTTATAGAGCGGCGCGCCGTAGCGGTCCTCCACCGCCGGGCCCAGCGGCGCGACATAGAGCATGCGCCCCGTTGCCAGGTCGCGGAAATCGTAGGATTGCGGCCGCACGCCGGCACGGTCAACCGCGTCCTCAAGCCCCAGGCGGCGCAGCACCAGCGCGCCGTTGGCGGCGATCTGGATGCCGGCGCCGATCTCGGAGAAGGCGCGCGCCTGCTCCACCACCGTGACCTCGATACCGTGGTGGCGCAGCGCCAGCGCCGCCGCCAGGCCGCCGATGCCGCCGCCGGCGATGATGATGTGCATGGCGCACCCTCCCGTGCTATCGCTTGTTAAGCAACTTGATTAAGTGATTTCACTTAATAACGCTATTCAGTCCTGCCCCGGGGGTCAAGACGGCGATGGAGAAGAAGGTGGCGGCGGACGACGGGGCCGGCGGCCGCAGGGCGCGCGGCGGCGGGCGCGCCAACGGGGCGGAGACCAAGCGGCAGCTGAAGATCGCGGCGCAGCGGCTGTTCGCCGAGCGCGGCTTCGACGGGGTCACCGTGCAGCAGATCACCGCCGCCGCCGGCCAGCGCAACAATGCCTCGCTGCACTATCATTTCGGCAGCAAGGAGGAGCTGGCCCGGCAGCTCGTCGTCGACGGCGCGCAGCTGATCGACGGCCGCCGGCAGGCGATGCTCGACGCGCTGGAGGCGGCGCCCGGCCCCATGGACCGCCGCGCGGTGATGCTGGCGCTGGTGCTGCCGGTCGCCAGCCTTGGCGATGCGCCGGAGGAGCGCAGCTATCTGCGCTTCATCGCCAACCTGCAGTTCAGCCGCCGGCAGCTGCTGCGCGAGGCGCTGGGCGCGCGCTGGAACGCCGGCTACCGGCGCTGCCTGGCGCATCTGCGGCGGCTGACGCCGGAGGTGCCGCCGGCGCTGCTGGAGCAGCGCCTGTCGCTGACCGGCATCTACGGCAATGCGATCCTGGCCGCGCGGGAGGAGTTCATGGAAAGCCGCCGCGGCAGCGCCGACCGCTTCTGGGGCCATGCCCATACCCTGGAGAACATCGTCGACACCCTGCTGGCGGCGATCACCTGCCCGCCCTCGCCGGAGACCCTGGCGGCGCTGGCGGAGGACGGCGCGGAGCGGGATTGAATTCCCGCCCTGCATCCTCCTGGACATCGCCACAGGCCGGGCGGCTCCGACAGATGCCTGTCGTTCTCGGGCCCGACCCGAGAACCCATTCCGCAAGCCTGGAGGCACTGCCGGGCTGACGGAATGGATCCTCGCCTCAAGGGCGAGGATGACGTGCGGGTGTGGTCCTTCGCCCCCTCAGGTGCGGTAGGCCAGCCGCATGCCGCCCCAGTGGCGGCCCTGCACGGTGATCGGTGCGGAGACGTCCTTCATCAGCACGAAATTGCCGCCGCCCATGTCGCGGCGATAGGTCTGCAGCAGGAACGGCTCGCGGTTGCGGCCGGCCTTCAGCCCGACCCGGTCGTCGAATTTCCGCCGGTTGCGGGCATTCGCGGCGTTCCAGACCGGGTCCGTGCCCTGCTTCTGGCTGAACTTCGCGTTATGGGTGGGCAGATAGCCGTTCTCGTCCACCGCCGCGCAGAACACGATGCCGGGCGCGAATTGCAGCACCGGTTCCTGGATTGGCGGCAGCAGCCGGTCGGTGACCTTCAGGCAGCCGGCGCTGAACTGCTGCGGGTCGCTGCCCGCGATCGGCCGGTAGTCGCGGTCGAACAGCTCCGCCATCGAGATCTCGCCGCGCTCGACGGCCGCCGCCAGCGCTGCCGACGCGGCCTGCGCCACCTGCTGCACCTTTTCGATATAGGGTCGGTCGACGCTGTCGCCGCCGGAGCGGGCGCAGAGCGCGGTCAGGCGCTCCGCGGAATCGATCAGCCGGTTCACCCGGTCGCGCGCCTCGCCCAGGGTGGTGCTGGAGCGGTCGACCTCGCCGCTCAGCCTGTCGATCGAGGTGCCGAAGCCTTTCGAGGAATCCGCGATGCGTGCCGCATCGCCGGCGATGCCCACCGCATGGCTGGCGATCTCGTCCACCGCAGTCCCGACATTGCCGATCGCATCGCCGATCGCCTGGGTGCCGTCGCGGACCCGGTCGGCCAGGCCGGTGGTGCGGCTGCCCTGGTCGATCAGGTCGCGCGCCTGGACGGTCAGGTCTTCAAGAGTCCGCTCGATGTCCTGGGTCGCACTGGCGGTCTGGTTGGCCAGCGACTTCACTTCGCCAGCGACGACGGCGAAGCCCCGCCCCGCCTCGCCCGCGCGGGCCGCCTCGATGGTGGCATTGAGTGCCAGCAGGTTGGTCTGCTTGGCGATCGCGGTGATGATCCCGGCGACCTCGCCGACCTTTGCCAGCGCCTCCTGCAGGCCCTGCAGGCGGCCCTCGATGGCGGCGACCCCTTCCACCAGGGCATGGATGTCGGCGACCGCGCTGTCCACCGTGCCGCGGGAGGCGCGGCTGTCCTCGGCGGCGCGGGTGGCGATGTCGCGGGTGCGCTCGGCGGCCTCGACGATGGCGGCATTGCTGCCGGCCACCTGCTCCGCCGCACCGGCCAGCCGGCGGAACTCCCCCGCCTGGCCGGCCACACGCCCAGCGACATCGTCGATATTGCCGGCCACGTCGACGATCTCGATCGACAGCTGCCCGGCCTCCCTGGCCAGATGATCGACGACCTGTCGGTCGACCACCTTGCGGTCGAGCGCCCCCTGCCCGGCCCCCCCTTCCCCGGCGACCTCACGCGCCGGTGCCGCCGCCTCGCCTGCCATGGCTTTCTCCCCCCGCCAGGTGAACGATCGGCAAGAGTCTACAGAATTATGACGGAATTGCCCGCGATGCCCGGCACGGGCCGCAGGTGCTTGCCGACGCCCGTTGGCCCGTGGTAGCGGCGGAAGGCAGCCCATCCGATGGAGACGATCGACGCATGCCCACCTGGTCGAGCAATCCCGGCAGCACGCCGCCGCCCGAAATGCAGCCCCGCCCCGCCGCCGCCGCGCCGGCGGAGCGCGAGGCGCTGGTCCATACGCGCAGCCTGGACATAAGGGTGTTCCGGCGCAGCGACGGGCTGTGGGATGTCGAGGGCCGCATGGTCGACATCAAGCCGGTCGCCTATCACATGAAGGATTCCTCGCGGGCCGCCGGCGAGCCGCTGCACGACATGGTGCTGTGCCTGACGATCGACGCGGAGCTGACGGTCACCAACGCCTGGGCGCATATGCACCGCGGGGCGCACGACCTCTGCCCGGCCATCACGCCGGATTATTCCAAGCTGGCCGGCCTGCGCATCGGCCCGGGCTGGAACCGCAAGGTGCGCGAGCGGGTCGGCGCGATCCAGGGCTGCACCCACCTGACGGAGATGCTGGGCCAGATGGCGACGGCCGCCATGCAGGGGATGTGGCAGGAACTGGCGGAGACCGGCGCCACCTCGGTGCCGATCAACACCTGCCATGCCTATGCCAGCGACAGTCCCTACGTGAAGGAATTCTTCCCGGAGCATTTCGCGCCGCTGAACCGCAAGGCGGGCGGCTGAGGGGACAGGCGAACACGGCAATATTCTCTAACGTTCGTCACTGCCGGACTTGTTCCGGCAGTCCATCGTAGAGCCGACCTCAATATGAGCGGCTATCCCTGCAAACCGTTGGGCGGTGGCAGGATGGACCCGCGGATCGAGTCCGCGGGTGACGATTGAGGGCGCGGCAGGCGGCAAGGTCCGAAGCGTGGCGAATTGATCCGGACAGCGGTGGCCCTGAACCGGCGGTGGCCCTGAACCGGCGGTGGCCCTGAGCCGGGGGTGGCCCTGAGCCAGGAGTGGCCCTGAGCCGGGATGACGCTCCGCAAGCCCCGCGACGCCGCAGAGCTTGCGGAATGGGTTCCAGGGTCAAGCCCTGGAACGACGACTTCCTGTCTGAATCCAGCGATACCCTGCGGACAGGCGCCCTATTCGGCGGCCGGGCCCGCGGCCGCGACGGCGCCGTGGCAATGCTTGAACTTCTTGCCGGAGCCGCAGGGACAGGGGGCGTTGCGCGGCACCCGGCCCCAGGTCGAGGGGTCGTTCTTGTCCATCCGCGCTGCCGGCTGCCGGCTGGCGGCCTGCGGCTGGGCACGCTGGACCTGGGCCCGGCGCGGCTGCGCCGCGGCCTGGCCGGCACCCTGCGCCGCACCCCGGTCGCTTCCCCGATCGCTTCCCTGGGGCATGGGGTCGGCGCCGTCGGTGGCGGCAGCCGCCTGCGGCTCCGGATGGCTTTCCTGCATGCGGGCGAAGGCGGCCTGCTGGCGCATCGCCAGCTGCTGTTCGGCCGCATCCTCCTCGCGCGGGCGGATCTCCACATGGGCGAGCACCTGGGTCACCGTCTCGCGCAGGCCGGCCAGCATCGCCTCGAACAGGTCGAAGGCCTCCCGCTTGTACTCGTTCAGCGGGTCGCGCTGGGCATAGGCGCGCAGGCCGACCGCCTGGCGCAGATGGTCCAGGTGGTGCAGATGCTCCTTCCACTTCTGGTCCAGCAGCTGCAGCAGCAGGCTCTTCTCCACCATCCGCATCACGTCGGGGCCGAAATTGGCCGCCTTCTCGGCCGCCTTGCGGTCGGCCATGTCGGTGATTCGGCTGCGGATCTCCTCGTCGGCGATGCCCTCTTCCTTGGCCCAGTCCGGGATCGGCAGGTTCACGCCGAAGATGCGCTCCACCTCGACCCGCAGGCCCTCGGCGTCCCACTGCTCGGCATAGGCCTTTTCCGGGATATGCCGGGCGACCAGATGCTCGATCACGTCCTGGCGCATGTCGGCGACCGTCTCCTGGACGTCCTCCGCCTCCATCAGCTCGATGCGCTGCTCGTAGATCACCTTGCGCTGGTCGTTCATCACGTCGTCGAAGCGCAGCAGGTTCTTGCGGATGTCGTAGTTCCGCGCCTCCACCTTCTGCTGCGCCTTCTCCAGCGCCTTGTTGATCCAGCGATGGGCGATCGCCTCGCCCTCCTGCAGGCCCAGCTTGCGCAGCATGCCGTCCATGCGCTCCGACCCGAAGATGCGCATCAGGTCGTCTTCCAGCGACAGGTAGAACTTCGAGGTGCCGGGATCGCCCTGCCGGCCGGAACGGCCGCGCAGCTGGTTGTCGATGCGCCGGCTCTCGTGCCGCTCGGTGCCCATCACGTAGAGGCCGCCGGCCTCCTTCACCTTCGCGCGCTCGGCCGCCACCTCTGCCTTGATCTCGGCGATCTTCGCCTGGCGCTTCGCCTCGTCCTCGATCGGCGCCGCCTCGTCGGCGATGCGCATGTCCAGGTTGCCGCCCAGCTGGATGTCGGTGCCGCGGCCGGCCATGTTGGTGGCGATCGTCACCGCGCCCAGGCGGCCGGCCTGCGCGACGATATGCGCCTCCTGCTCGTGGTAGCGGGCGTTCAGGACGTTGTGGCGGACCTTCTTCTCCTTCAGCAGGCGCGACAGAAGCTCCGACTTGTCGATCGAGGTGGTGCCGACCAGCACCGGCTGGCCGCGCTCCTGCGCCTCCGCCAGTTCCTCGACGATGGCGTCGTACTTCTCCTTCGCGGTGCGGTAGACCTCGTCGTCATGGTCCTCGCGCGCGATCGGCAGGTTGGTGGGGATCTCCACCACCTCCAGCTTGTAGATGTCGGCGAACTCCGCCGCCTCCGTCATCGCCGTGCCGGTCATCCCGGCCAGCTTCGGGTAGAGCCGGAAATAGTTCTGGAAGGTGATCGAGGCGAGAGTCTGGTTCTCCGCCTGGATCGTCACCTTCTCCTTCGCCTCCAGCGCCTGGTGCAGGCCCTCCGAATAGCGGCGGCCCTCCATCATGCGGCCGGTGAACTCGTCAATGATGATGACCTTGTCATCCTTGACGATGTAGTCGGTGTCGCGGGCGAACATATGGTGGGCGCGCAGCGCCTGGTTCACATGATGGACCGCGGTGATGTTCTCGATGTCGTAGAGGCCGCCCTCCTCCAGCAGCCCCGCCTCGCGCAGCAGCTCCTCGATCCGCTCGGTGCCGGGCTCGGTGAAGCTCACGGTGCGGGACTTCTCGTCCTTCTCGTAATGCTCCTCGGTCAGCTGCGGGATCAGGGCATCGACCCGGCGGTACATTTCCGAGGAATCGTCCGAGGGGCCGGAGATGATCAGCGGCGTGCGCGCCTCGTCGATCAGGATCGAGTCCACCTCGTCGACGATGCCGAAGTTGAACGGCCGCTGCACCATCGCCGCGCGCTGGAACTTCATATTGTCGCGGAGATAGTCGAAGCCCAGTTCGTTGTTGGTGGCATAGGTTACGTCGCAGGCATAGGCGGCTCGACGCTGCTCGTCGTCCATCTCGTGCAGGATCACGCCGACGGTGAGGCCGAGGAACTGGTAGATCTCGCCCATCCAGGCGGCGTCGCGGCGGGCCAGATAGTCGTTCACGGTGACGACATGCACGCCCTTGCCTTCGAGGGCATTGAGATAGACCGGCAGGGTGCCGACAAGGGTCTTGCCCTCGCCCGTCTTCATCTCCGAGATATTGCCCTCGTGCAGCACCATGCCGCCGATCAGCTGCACGTCGAAATGCCGCTGGCCGAGGGTGCGCTTCGCCGCCTCGCGCACCACGGCGAAGGCCTCCACCAGCAGATCGTCGAGATCGGCGCCGTCGGCCAGGCGCTGGCGGAATTCCGCGGTCTTGTCGCGCAGGGCCTCGTCCGTCAGGGCCTCCAGCTCCGGCTCAAGCGCATTGATCGCGCCGATCCGCTTGCGGTAGGCCTTGACGATACGGTCGTTTGTCGTGCCGAAGAACTTCTGCGCCAGCGCGCCGAACATAAGAGGATCTCTTTCGCGCGGAATATCGGGGAAAGCGGGCGGCTCGCGACCCGGCCGCTTCGGGGTCTGAGATAAGGAGTGCCCGAAACACTGTCAATCAAGTGCACAGATTGCCGCCATCGCCTCGCCACATTCCGGGGCGAGGTCAGACCCCGGCATCACCCCGCAGGTTCCCCGCCGGCAGCCTGCACAGTTTCAACCCGGCAGGGCCCTCCCGGCCCGCCGGAACCAAGGAGCCATCCATGCGTATCAGGACCAACACCCAGCCGACCGCGGCCCGCGCAGGCGCCGGCAGCGCCGCTTCGGGCCGCCGCCACCGCGCCCGCGGCCTGGAGGCCGCTTTCCTGGGCGGCGCCATGGCGGTGGCCGCGCTGGCCGCCGGCCCGGCCCAGGCCGACGACAAGCCGGCGACCGAACAGACCGCGCAACAGCCCGCGGCGGTCGACATGAAGCAGGTGGTGGCGCGGGTGAACGGCCGCGAGATCCGCATGCAGGACGTCGCCGAGGAAATGCGCAGCCTGCCGCCGCAGGCGCAGCAGATGCCCCAGGCGATGCTGATCGGCCTGGTTCTCGACAACGTGATCAGCGCCGAGCTGGTCGCCCAGGCCGCCGACGCGGCCGGCGTCGACGAGACCGAGGCCTTCGCCGAGCAGATGGCGCAACGCCGGCGCAAGCTGCTGACACAGCTCTACCTGCAGGACCTGGCAGAGAAGGCGATGACCGACGAGGCGCTGGCCGCCGCCTACGAGGCGAAGAAGGCGGAGTTCGGCGACCGGGAGGAGGTCCGCGCCCGCCACATCCTGGTGGAGAGCGAGGAAGAGGCGAAGAAGATCATCGCCGAGCTGGACGCCGGCAAGGACTTCGCCGAGGCGGCGCAGGAGCATTCCATCGGCCCGTCCAAGTCCAAGGGCGGCGACCTGGGCTTCTTCGAGAAGGAGCAGATGGTGCCGAGCTTCTCCGAGGCGGCCTTCGCCCTGGAGCCGGGCAGCTATACCGAAAGCCCGGTGCAGACGCAGTTCGGCTGGCATGTCATCAAGACCGAGGAACGCCGCAAGGCGGCCCCGCCCAGCCTGGAAGAGCTGCGCCCGGAACTGCGGCAGGAGATCGTCCAGGATGCGATCGCGGCCGAGATCGACCGCCTGAAGGAGACGGCGCAGATCGAGCGCATGGAAGGTGCCCCGCCCGCACCCGGCGCGGCACAGTAGCACCGCCGGCAGGTCACAGCCGGGGCCGCCACACCCACCGGAACGATGGCGGGGGCCGGCGTGCGATATTGCGCGCCGGCCCCCGTCTTATTAGGGTCCGGCGCGCCGCAGCTTCCGCGGCCCGCAGGGACCCTGAGACCATGGCTTCCAAGCATCCCCGCTCCCCGCTCGCGCCCGAGCGGTTCCCCGAGCTTCCGGCGATCGCCGGCGTCGGCATTGCCGCCGGCGCTTCGGGCATGCGCTACAAGGGCCGCGACGACCTGCTGCTGATGACCTTCCCGGAAGGCACCACCGTCGGCGGCGCGACCACCACCTCGTCGATCCCCGGCGTGCCGGTGGTCTGGACCCGCCGCATCCTGCCCGGCGGCCGCGCAAGGGCCCTGCTGGTCAATGCCGGTAATGCCAACGTGATGACCGGCGCGCCCGGCGAGCGGTTCGCGGAGCGCTGTGCCGCCGCGGTGGCGGCCGCGACCGGCTGCCGCGCGGACGAGGTCTGCCTGTCTTCCACCGGCGTGATCGGCCAGGTGCCCGATGCCGCGCCGGTGGAAAAAATCATGGCGGAGCTGGCGAAGGAAGCCGCGGCTGGGCCCGGCGGGCCGGCGGCATGGGAGCGCGCGGCGACGGCGATCGCCACCACCGACACCTTCATCAAGGGCGCCGCGGCGGAAACCGAGATCGACGGCACGAAGGTGCGGATCGCCGGCATCGCCAAGGGCTCCGGCATGATCGCGCCGAACATGGCGACGATGCTGGCCTTCCTGGCGACCGATGCCGCACTGGGGCCGGAGCTGATCCGCGACCTGATGCGGGAGGCCAACGACCTGTCCTTCAACAGCGTCAGCGTCGACGGCGACATGTCCACCTCCGACATGTCCTTGATGTTCGCCACCGGTTCGGCCGGCAACACCGCGATCGGGGATCTGGCCGACCATCGCCTGGCGGCCTTCCGCCATGCCCTGCACGGGGTGGCCATCGACCTGGCGAAGCAGATCGCCGCCGACGGCGAAGGCGCGACCAAGCTGCTGACGGTGAAGGTCGCCGGGGCGCCCAGCGACCGGGATGCCCGGCTGATTGCCCTGAAAATTGCGGAATCGCCGCTGGTGAAGACCGCGGTGGCCGGCGGCGACGCCAATTGGGGCCGCATCGCCATGGCGGTGGGCAAGTCCGGCTACGACGTGCCCCCGGAGGTGCTGACGATCCGCATCGGCGACCAGGTGGTGGCCGCCGGCGGCGGCGTCCTGCCCGACTATGACGAGGCGGCGGCCTCGGCCCATTTCGCCGGCCGCGACGTGGTGGTGTCGGTGCAGGTCGGCGACGGCCTGGGTGCGGCGGAGGTCTGGTCCTGCGACCTGACCCGCGGCTATATCGACATCAACGCCGACTACCGCAGCTGAGGCGCTGCCGGTGGCAGGAGATCCGGCCGGGAAGCTGACGCCGCTGCGCATGGTGCTGGTCGCCGCGGCGGCCCTGGTGGATGCCGACGGCCGGGTGCTGATGGCGCAGCGGCCGGAAGGCAAGTCGATGGCTGGCCTCTGGGAGTTCCCGGGCGGCAAGGTGGAGGCCGGGGAAACCCCGGAGGCGGCGCTGATCCGCGAGCTGGCGGAGGAGCTGTCGATCGACGTCTCGGCCGACTGCCTGGCGCCGCTGACCTTCGCCAGCCACGGCTATGACGACTTCCACCTGCTGATGCCGCTCTATGTCTGCCGCAAGTGGCAGGGCAGTATCGCGGCGCGGGAGGGGCAGGCGCTGCGCTGGGTGCGCCCGAACCGCATGCGCGAGCTGCCGATGCCGCCGGCGGACCTGCCGCTGATCGCGCTGCTGCGCGACCTGCTGCAGCCCTAGACGGGGCCGTCGGAGCCGGACCCCGGCGGGGGACAGAGATGCACGTCGACCACCAGATCGTCGAGATCACCCTGGTCTGCTTCGCCGCCTCGGTGCTGGGCATCGTCATGATGCGCATGCGCCAGCCGGCGATGGTCGGCTACATCCTGGCCGGCTTCGTGCTGGGCCCGTCGGTGCTGAACCTGATCGACCATCGGGATTCGGTGAACCTGCTGGCCGAGCTGGGCGTCACCCTGCTGGTGTTCTTCATCGGCATGGAGCTGTCGCTGCGCGCCTTCCGCACGGTCTGGATGGTGGCGATGGCGGCCACGGCGATGCAGATCCTGCTGTCGGTCGCGGCCATGGTCGGCGCCCGCTGGGTCACCGGCGACAGCGTGCTGGGCGGCCTGGCGCTGGGCTTCTGCGTGGTGATCACCAACACCGCGGTCAGCATCCGCATGCTACAGGATGTCGGCGAGCTGCGCAGCGACACCGGCAAGGTGGCGGTGGGCCTGCTGGTGGCGCAGGAACTGGCCATCGTGCCGATGCTGCTGTTCCTGGGCGGCCTCAGCGACGGCGGCCTGCCGGGCCTGGGCACCCTGGTCCATATCCTGGTGGCGCTGGCCGCCCTGGCCGCCACCATCGCCTTCCTGTCGAAGCGCAAGCGGCTGAAGCTGGACCTGCTGGAACGGCTGGCGGGCGATCGCGGCCTGCTGACCCTGATCGGCCTGTCGGCCGCCTTCCTGTTCGCCGTCGGAGCGGAATATCTGGGCCTGTCGGGCGCCTTCGGCGCCTTCCTCGCCGGGCTGATCATCGGCAATTCGGCGCATCGCAAGGATTTCGTGGAGACCACGGAGCCGGTGAAGGACATCCTGCTGATGGTCTTCTTCCTCTCCATCGGCCTGCTGATCGACTACCAGTTCCTGCGCGCCCATTGGGGCGAGCTGCTGCTTTTACTGGTGCTGGCCCTGCTGCTGAAGACGGTCGGCAATGTCTTCACGCTGCGCGTCATGCGGGTGCCCTGGGAGCGGGCGCTGCTCTGCGGCACCGTGCTGGTGCCGATCGGCACCTTCTCCTTCGTGCTGGGCAACCAGGCGCTGGATGCCGGCGTGATCGGGCGGGAGGAATACGACTATCTGGTCGCGCTGATCGCGCTGTCCACCGCCGCCAGCCCGATCTGGCTGGCCGCGACCCGGCGCGTCGACCGCTGGCAGCGGCGGCAGGCCGAACTGGCGAAGGCGCGCGCCGCGAATACCGTCGCGGAGGAGAAGCGGCCGCCGATGATCCGGCTGCACTGACCGGCCGTCAGTCGGTGCCGTCTCTGCCCGCGGGTGGGCCGCTCGGCAGGCGGAACTCGTCGGTGCCCAGGGCATCGGCCAGGCGGGTCTTCGCGCTGCCGGGCCGCAGCGGCTGCTGCTGGCCCGGGTCGGGATGCCAGCCGGTCAGCCAGACGATGTCGAAATCGACCGTCAGCCGCGCTTGCGCATCGGCGCAGCGGTCGAGCCAGAGCGAGGCGGCGTGCAGCAGCACCTCGCGCCGCATCGGCGCGCGGTGGCGGGCCGCCATCGCATTGCCCTCCGCCATCGCCTGCAGCTCCCGCATCGCGGTCAGCGGGTCGGGCCAGGTCACCGTCACCCGGTCGCCATCCGCCACCGGCAGGGCGAAGCCCGCCCGCTGCAGCAGCGCGCCGGCGTCGCGCACCTCCACCATCGGCGAGACCCGCGGCGCGGCGCCGCCGGTGACCGCCAGCTCCGCCTCCATGAAGGCCGCACGCAGGTCCGACAGACTGTGCCCGCCGATCATCGCCGCCAGGAACAGGCCGTCCGGCTTCAGCACCCGGTTCAGCTGCAGCAGGGCGCCCGGCAGGTCGTTGACCCAGTGCAGCGACAGGGCGGAGACGACAAGGTCGAAGGCGCCGGCGGCGAAGGGCAGCGCCTCCTCGTCCGCGGCGACCGCCGGCAGGCCGCGGGCCCGCGCCGCGGCGCACATCGCCGGCGACAGGTCGGCATGGACCAGGGTCTCGATGCCGTTGACCCCGGACAGCGTCTCGGCAAGCGTACCGTCATGGGCCCCCAGGTCGAGGGCCAGCGGGAAGCGGCGCTTCACGTCGCCCAGCCGCTCGGCCAGGCGGGCGCCGATCTCGCGCTTCAGGAAGTCATGGTCGCCGAAGCCGGCGGCCGCGCGGTCGCGCTGCCGCCGCACCTGGCGGCGGTCGAAGACGGTGGCCCCGTCGGCGAGGGCATCGTCGGCGGGGGCGGCATTGCCGGGGAAGGAACTGCTCATGGGCCGGGAATATGGGCCTTCCGCAGAAGATTGACGAGGGGGCGGCCGGCGACCGCAGCGTCGCGCGCGCGGCCTGGCAGCCGTTGTGGAGCGCGGTGCGCGACCTGCTCTGGCCGCCGCAATGCCTGGGCTGCGACCGGCCGGTGGCGGAACAGGGTGGCCTCTGCCCGGCCTGCTGGTCGGCTCTGGCCTTCATCACCCCGCCGCATTGCCGCAGCTGCGGCCTGCCGTTCGACCATCCGGTGCCGGGGGAGCTGTCCTGCGGCGCCTGCCTGGCCGACCCGCCGCCCTTCGACCGGGCGCGCGCGCCGTTCGTCTATGGCGGCACGGTGCGGCGGCTGATCCTGGCCTTCAAGCATGGCGACCGCACCGACATGACGGCGGCGCTGGCGCAGCGCATGGCCGCCGCGGCGCCGGCGCTGCTGGCCGAGGCGGAGCTGATCGTCCCGGTGCCGCTGCACCGCTGGCGGCTGTGGCGGCGGCGCTACAACCAGTCCGCCCTGCTGGCCCTGGCGCTGGCCCGCCTGGCGGGCCGGCCGGCGGCGACCGGCCTGCTGCTGCGCCGCCGGGCGACACCCAGCCAGGGCGGCCTGAGCCGCAGCCGGCGGGCCCGCAACGTCGCCGGCGCCTTCGCCCTGTCGCCTGCGGCGGCGGAACGGATCGCCGGCCGGCGCATCCTGCTGGTCGACGATGTCTACACCACCGGCGCCACCGTGCGGGAGGCGGCCCGGGTGCTGGTCCGCGGCGGCGCGGCGGCGGTCGACGTGATCGCCCTGGCGCGGGTGGTGGCCGACCGGGAGCCGCCGCCGGCGATCGCGGGCGCTGCGCCGGCACGCGTTGTTCCTGGACCGGTCCACCCTATATCCTGAGCGCCGAACCTGTGGAACGCTGCCCCCGCACAGCCTGAGGACGATGGCCGAGCAATGTCCGAGATCACGATCTACACCACCATGATGTGCCCGTACTGCTACCGGGCGAAGAAGCTGCTGACCGACAAGGGCGCCGCCTTCAACGAGATCGACGTGGGCATGGACCCCGACCTGCGGGCGGAGATGATGCAGCGCGCCGGCGGCCGCCACACGGTGCCGCAGATCTTCATCGGCGGCACCCATGTCGGCGGCTGCGACGAACTCTATGCGCTGGAGAGCGCGGGCAAGCTGGACCCGATGCTGCAACCGGCCTGAAGCAGGCGGAGCAAAGCCGGAAGGAAGGCGACCGATGAGCGAGGACTTGACCGTCGGCTGCATCCAGATGACCGCCGTCGACGATGCCGGTGCCAATGCCGACCAGGCGCGGCGCCTGATCCACGAGGCGGCCGATGCCGGCGCAACCCTGGTCCTGACGCCGGAGAATACCGGTTTCATGACCACCGGCCGCCAGCAGGTGCTGGCCGCCGGCCTGCCGGAGGACGGCCATCCGGTGCTGCAGGCGCTGACCGGGCTGGCGCGGGAACGCGGCATCTGGCTGCTGATCGGCTCGCTCTGGATCCGCGATGCGGCCGAGGAGCGCAACCACAACCGCTCCTTCCTGGTCGACCCGGAAGGCCGGATCGCCGCCCGCTACGACAAGATCCACATGTTCGACGTCACCGTCAGCGACACCGAGAGCTACCGGGAAAGCCGCAATTTCGCCCCCGGCGACCGCGCCGTCGTGCATGACGCGCCGTTCGGGCGGATCGGCCTGACGATCTGCTACGACCTGCGCTTTCCCCACCTGTACCGGACGCTGGGCCAGGCCGGCGCACGGCTGATCACCGTGCCCGCCGCCTTCACCCGCCCCACCGGCGCCGCGCACTGGGACGTGCTGCTGCGCGCCCGCGCGATCGAGACCGGCGCCTTCATCCTGGCCCCGGCGCAGACCGGCGCGCATCCCGGCGGCCGGGAGACCTATGGCCATTCCGCGATCGTCGCGCCCTGGGGGGAGATCGTCGCCCAGGCCGGCACGGAGCCATGCGCCCTGGTCGCCACCCTGGACCTGTCGAAGGTGGAAAAGGCGCGCGGCCGCGTCCCCGCCTGGCAGACCGAGCAGGACTTCGCCCCGCCGCCGCCGGCGGTCGCCCAAGACAGGGCGGCGGGCGGTCAGGCCGCCGAGTAGCGCCGCGCGGCAATCGCCTGCCGCATGGCCGGCCGTGGCTCCGCGACTTCCCCTTCCATGAAATCGAGGATCTCGACATCCGGCGGGCAGGCATCGCGCAGTTCGCCGGGCCGCAGCAGGAAATCCGGGTTGCGCGGCCGGCCGAAACGCTCGTTGCCGGCCATGAAGGTCTCGTAGATCAGCGCCCCTCCCGGCGCCAGCGCGGCGAAGATGTCGGGCAGGCGCGGCCGCCAGAGGTAGTTCGCCACCACCACCAGGGCGAAGGCGCGCTCGCGGAACGGCCAGCCCCCACCCTCGCCGCTGCCTTCGAGGTCGGCCTGCACACGCCATGCGCCGGACCTGCCGGCGAGATCCGCGGTGCCGGACAGGTCGCGGTCGCAGAACAGCACCTGCCGCCCCTCCGCCAGCAGCCAGCGTCCCTGGCGCCCGCCGCCGCAGGCGAGGTCCAGAGCAGGCCCGTGATGCGGCGCGATTCCTGCATGCCGTTTCAGCCAGGCAGAGGCGGAAAGCGAACCTGTCATGGCGCGGATCCCCCTTGGCCCTGGTGCGGGCAGACTTGTTTTCCCGCAGGTTTCTGCCACATGATCTGGATTAGCAGTCGAGCAGCGCGAGTGCCAGGACCGGCATGCAGGCCGCATCCCGGTCCGGCCCCGGCGCTTCCGAAACGGTAGCCTGGATGATCAGATACGCCCTTCGTTGCCACAAGGCGCATGAGTTCGAGGTCTGGTTCCGCGACAGCGCGGCCTTCGACACGCAGAAGAAGGCCGGCGAGGTCAGCTGTCCGCATTGCGGCTCCCACAAGGTCGAGAAGGCCATCATGGCGCCCAACGTGGCGAGCCGGAAGGGTCCCTCCAACCGCGAGGAGGTGGCGCGCGCCACCGCCACCGTCGCGATGCTGCGCAAGATGCGCCAGGCGGTGGAAAAGAATGCCGACAATGTGGGCGACAGGTTCGCCGAGGAGGCGCGGCGCATCCACTATGGCGAGGTGAAGCCGCGCAACATCTACGGCAACACCACCAAGGACGAGGCGGAGGAACTGGTGGAGGAAGGCGTCGATTTCGGCGTGATCCCCTGGGTCGACCTGCCCGACGCCTGAGCCCCCCGTCCCGATATTTTGAGGTCGGGCCGCCCTGCCGTCAGGCCGGCCGGCTGCCGCAAATCAGGTAATTGACCGACAGGTCGCGGCTGAGCCGCCAGCCGCGGCTCACCGGATCGTAGCTGATGCCGGCGGTATCGGTCAGGCCGATCCCGGCATGGCGCATCATCCGCGCCAGTTCGTGCGGCTTCAGGAAGCGTCGCCAGTCGTGCGTGCCTGGCGGCACCAGCCGCAGCAGGTATTCCGCGCCCAGGATCGCCATGCCGAAGGCCCGCAGGGTGCGCGACAGGGTGGCCGCCGCGAAGAAGCCGCCGGGCCGCACCAGGGCTGCGCAATCGGCCAGGAAAGCCTGCGGCGCCGCGACATGCTCCACGATCTCCATCGCCAGCACCGCATCGAAGGTCAGGCCGCGGCGCACCAGGTCCGCGGCCTCCGCCGCCTCGTAGCGGATCTCCAGCCCGGCCGCCGCCGCATGGGCGCGGGCGACGGCGATCGCCTCCGGCGCCGCGTCGAGCCCCGTCACCTCCGCCCCCATCCGGGCCAGCGGCTCCGACAGCAGGCCGCCGCCGCAGCCGATATCGATCATCCGCAGGCCGGCAAGGGGGCGCGGCACCGCCGGGTCGCGGCCGAAATGGCGGCAGATCCGGTCGCGCAGGAAGCTCAGCCGCGCCGGGTTGATGGCATGCAGGCCCGCCATCTCGCCCTGCGGATTCCACCAGGCCTCTGCCGACAGGGCACCGAAGCGGGCCAGCTCGACGGCATCCGCCGTCGCCTGTGCCGCATCGCCGCCCGACCGGTTGGCGGAGCCGTCGATCGCCGTCTGCATCATGCCTGTTGCCTGCCGGCCGGGCCGGCGGCCTCCCTCTGGGTTGCCGGAAAAGGGCGGCGGTCGCGCTTGCGTCGCCGCATCCGCTCCAGTATGTAGCGCGCGGTTTCCTGCGACAAACCGGTAGAGACGCCGCACGCCCCCAAGGCTTGCCAAGGCCGACGCGCGCGGCGGCGCCCCCGGGGGACGGGGCGTGGGACGCGGACTTGGGATCGGTGCGGCCGAGGGGCCGGCCGGACTGCGACTTGCCTGCCTGCCGGCTGCGATTCCCGCCATGCGGCGCCTGGCAGTATGGTGCCGGCGGGCTCCGGATCCTCGCGGAACAGCGTTCTGGTGTGATGGTGGGGGAGAGATGGCCTGCCTGGTTGTGAAGTTCGGTGGCACCTCGGTCGGGTCCGTGGAGCGAATCCGCAAATCGGCGGAGAAGGTCGCGCGGGAGCTGCAGGCGGGGCATCAGGTCGCGGTGGTGGTCTCCGCCATGGCGGGGGAGACCAACCGTCTGGTCGATCTGTGCCAGCAGGTCGCGCCGATGCACGATGCCCGCGAATATGACGCAGTGGTTGCAACCGGCGAGCAGGTCAGCGCCGGTCTGTTCGCCATGACCCTGCAGGCGGCGGGCATCCACGCACGCTCCTGGCAGGGCTGGCAGCTGCCGGTGCGCACCGACCGCGCACATGGCGCGGCGCGGATCATGGAGATCGAGACCGGGCTCCTGCGCGCGCGGATGGCGGAGGGCCAGGTGCCGGTGATCACCGGCTTCCAGGGCCTGGCGCCGGACAACCGCACCGCCACCCTGGGCCGCGGCGGCTCCGACACCTCGGCGGTGGCGGTGGCGGCGGCGCTGAATGCCGACCGCTGCGACATCTATACCGACGTGGACGGGGTCTATACCGCCGATCCGCGCATCGTCCCGGCCGCCCGGCGGCTGGAAAAGGTGACCTACGAGGAGATGCTGGAACTGGCCTCCCTGGGCGCCAAGGTGTTGCAGACCCGGTCGGTGGAACTGGCGATGAAATATCAGGTTCCGTTGCAGGTCCTGTCCAGCATGCAGGAAGATGCGGTGGGCTCCGACCTGCCCGGGACCATGGTCGTTGATGAGGATGAGGGCATGGAGGAACAGGTCGTCAGCGGTGTCACCTACGACACCAACGCGGCGAAGATCACCCTGGTGCGGGTCTCCGACCGCCCCGGCGTGGCCGCCGGCATCTTCGTGCCCCTGGCCGATGCCGGCATCAATGTCGACATAATCGTGCAGAGCGTGTCCGACGACGGCAAGGCCACCGACCTGACCTTCACCGTGCCGCGCGCCGACCTGGGCCGGGCGACCGAGATCCTGCAGAAGCTGTCGGGCGAGATCGGCTTCGAACGGCTGCTGCCGGCAAGCGACGTGGTGAAGATCTCTGTGGTCGGCGTCGGCATGCGCAGCCATGCCGGGGTGGCGGCCAGCATGTTCCGCACCCTGGCGGAGAAGGGGATCAACATCCAGGCGATCACAACCTCCGAGATCAAGGTCAGCGTCCTGGTCCCGCAGGACTATACCGAGCTCGCGGTGCGCAGCCTGCACCAGGCCTTCGGTCTGGACGCCACGACCTGAGATGGCACAGGGGCGGACAGGCGGTGCCGTGGCGGCCCCCGGGGCCGGCGCGGCACCGGACCGGACCGCCCCGGCGGTGCGGCGTGCCGCCGCCCCCTTGCCGCCTGCCGGGGCCGCCTGATGGCCTTGCTGCCGGAAGCCGGCGGACCGCGGGCGCTGCTGCGCCAGCTGCGCACCTTGATGGCGGGCGACAGCGACGGCGAGGCGCGCCTGAAGCAGATCGTGCGCCTGATCGCCGGCAACATGGTGGCCGAGGTCTGCTCCATCTACCTGCTGCAGGCCGGCCGGGAACTGGTGCTCTACGCCACGGAAGGGCTGAACGCCGCCGCCATCGGCACGACGCGCCTGCATATCGGCGAGGGGCTGATCGGCGATATCGCCGCGCGGGGCCGGCCGCTGGCCCTGTCCGACGCCCAGCACCATCCGAAATTCGCCCACCGTCCGGAAACCGGCGAGGAGCCCTTCCTGTCCCTGCTCGGCGTGCCGCTGCTGCGGCAGGGCCGGATCATCGGCGTGCTGGCGATCCAGAACCGCACCCAGCGCAACTATGCCGAGGAAGAGATCGAGACGCTGGAGACCATCGCCATGGTCCTGGCGGAGTTCGTCGGCGCGGGCGAGGTCATCCCCAACGACGAGCTGGCCCGCATCGATGCCGAGGCCACCCTGCCGCACCGGCTGGAGGGGCGGACCCTGTCGGAGGGCCTGGCGATCGGTCGTGCGGTCCTGCACCGGCCGCGGCCGGACCTGCACCGCGCCCTGGCGGAAGACCCGGAGCATGAGCGCGAGCGGCTGAACGCCGCGATGGCGGAGATGCGCGACGCGATCGGCACGATGGTGTCCGACCTGGATGCGCGGGTGGGCGAAAGCCGCGACATCCTGGAGGCCTACCAGATGTTCGCGCACGATTCCGGCTGGCTGCGCAAGCTGCACGTCGCCGTCGATTCCGGACTGACCGCGGAGGCGGCGGTGCAGCGGGTGCAGATCGACATGCGCCACCGGATGGAGAATGTCGCCGATCCCTATCTGCGCGACCGCCTGGCCGACCTGGAGGATCTGGCGAACCGCCTGATGCGCCACCTGGCCGGCGGCGAGGCGTTGAGCGGCGGCACCGCCCTGCCGCCCGACGCCATCGTCTTCGCCGAGCATCTGGGGCCGGCGGAGCTGCTGGACTTCGACCGCGAGAACATCAAGGGCGTGGTGCTGGAGCATGGCTCGGCGATGAGCCATGTCGCGATCGTGGCCCGCGCGCTCGGGGTACCGGTGATCGGCGGCTGCCGCAACGTGACCGGCCGGGTGGAGCCCGACGACCCGGTGATCGTCGACGGCGATCACGGCCAGGTCTTCGTGCGGCCGGCCGAGGATGTCCGGCAGGCGTTCCAGCAGAACCAGAAGATGCGCCAGCAGCGGCGCGCGATCTACGAGCAGCAGCGCGACCTGCCGGCCTGTACCCGCGACGAGACATTGATCACCCTGCTGATGAATGCCGGCCTGCTGGTGGACATGCCGCACATGGCGGAGGCGGGTGCCGAGGGGGTCGGCCTGTACCGCACGGAGCTGGAGTTCATGGTCCGCGCCACCTTCCCGCGGGTAGAGACGCAGACGGAACTCTATGCCCGCATCCTGGAATCCGCCGAGGACCGGCCGGTCGTGTTCCGCACCCTGGATGTCGGCGGCGACAAGACCCTGCCCTATATCGGGGAGCGCCACGAGCCCAACCCGGCGATGGGCTGGCGGGCGATCCGCATCGCCCTGGACCGCCCGGCCCTGCTGCGCACCCAGGTGCGGGCCCTGCTGATCGCCGGCGCCGGGCGGGACCTGAAGGTCATGTTCCCGATGGTCACCGACGTGACCGAGTTCGTCGAGGCGCGGGGCGTGCTGGAATCCGAACATGACCGGCTGCGCCGGCAGGGCCGCGACCTGCCGCGCCGGCTGGAGGTCGGCGCGATGCTGGAAGTGCCGTCGCTCCTGTTCCAGCTGCCGGCGCTGCTGCGGGAGGTCGACTTCCTGTCGATCGGTTCCAACGACCTGGCGCAGTTCATGTTCGCCGCCGACCGCGGCAACCAGCTGACCAGCGACCGCTACGACCCGGTCGGTCCCGCCTTCCTGCGGGTGCTGGCGGAGATCGCCGCCGCCGGCAGGGCCGCCGGCAAGCCCGTCACCCTGTGCGGCGAGATGGCGGGCCGGCCGCTGGACGCGATGGCCGCAATCGCGGTCGGCCTGCGGCGCCTGTCGATGACCGCCGGCGCGATCGGTCCGGTGAAGGCGATGATCCGCAGCCTGGAGCTCGCCCCGCTGGAGCGGCTGACCACCGAACTGTTGGACCGTCCCGATCGAAGCCTGCGGCGCGAGCTGAAGAATTTCGCTGTCGAAAACGGCATAGCCATTTGAAAATGCGCAGGAATCTGTGTATTTACGGGACAGTGACGGGCGGATTTATCATTCTTCAATGCAGGCCGGGCAAGTTGCTGGGACCGGCCCGCATGGCGGGGCAGGTTCCGGCCGTCACCTGAAGCTTCGTAAGGCCAGCGTGTCACCGAATGTCCAGCGAACGGTCGCGACGTATCGCGCTCCTCGAACAGCGCAAGAGCAAAGACCTGGGATTTCATGATCCGGACCCCGACGCCCGGGGCACAGGCATATACAGCGGGATTGGCGACGTCCTCCGTCAGGCACGGGAACGCCGCGGACTGACACTGCAGGAAGTCGCCGCGCACCTGCGCATCAGCGAGAGCTATCTCGCCGCGATCGAGTGCGGCCGCTTCAGCCAGCTTCCCGGACGCAGCTACGTCCTCGGCTTCCTGCGCAGCTATGGCAAGTTCCTCGACCTCAACGCCGACAAGGTCATCGCGCAGTACAAGGCCGAGGACGACGACGATTTCGCCCGCAAGCAGCAGCTGAAGTTTCCGACCGTTCGCCCGGAAGGCCGCACCCCCGGGCTGTGGCTGCTGCCGGTCGTGACCATTGTCGCCGCCGTCGGCTATCTGGGCTGGTACGGCTGGAAGACGGACCTGGTGTCCTTCGACGCGATCGTGCCCGACGTGCCGGCCCGCCTGCAGACGGACAGCAGCCCGGCAACCGGCGCGACCGATGCCGGCAGCGGCCTGTCTGCGGATGCCGGCACCGCGGCCGCCGGCCTGCTTGACCGGCGCGAGGGCGGCGACACCACCGGCGAGGAGATGCGCCTGGCGCGGACCGACGGCGGCGATGCGACGGACAGGGCGGCCATGCCGCAGGCCGGCGAACCGGCCCCCGACGGCGCGGCCGCGCCGCCCGAATCCGCCACCGACATGCCGTCCGGCGATGCCGGCGACAGCATGGCCGATACCGGTACCGGAACCGGCAGCGGGGCCGACGCCGGCACTGACACCGGTGCCGACACCGCCACGACCGATGCCAGCGAACCACCGCCCCTGCCCTCCGACCCGGTGCCGCAGGAAGGCCTGTCCCCGGCCCCGGCACAGACGCCGGCGACCGGCAGCGCTGCCGCCTCCGATGCCGGCTCGGGCAGCGGACCCGGCGACATGCAGGGCGAAGCCGCACCGGCCGCGGGCAGCGCCGCCGACGCGCCGGCACCGGGCCGGGTCTTCGGCACCGAGCAGTCGCGTGTCGTGCTTCGCGCCAGCGCGGATACCTGGGTGCAGGTGGAGGATGCGCAGCGCAACCTGCTGCTGACCCGGGTCCTGAAGGCGGGCGACATCTATCGCGCGCCCAACCAGTCGGGCCTGGTCCTGATGACCGGCAATGCCGGCGGCCTCGTGGTCGAGGTCGATGGCGAGGCGATCCCCTCCCTGGGGCCGCGGGGGGCGGTGCGACGCAACGTCTCCCTGGACCCCGACCGCCTGCTCGACGGCAGCCAGCTGGTCAACTGACCGGCCGGCCCGGCGGCTTTTGCCCCGGCCGGCGGCCCCTGGACCGTCCTGGACTTCCTGGGGCTTGCTCCCGCCGCGCCATCTGACCATGTTTGCGCCGTGCGCCGTCCCCGGGATGCGGCGCGATGCCATCAGGAGTTCCTCACATGAGCGTCCGGCCCTATCGCGACATCCAGCGGCGCGTCAGCCGGCAGATCTCGGTCGGCCCGGTGAAGGTCGGCGGCGACGCGCCGATCACGGTGCAGACGATGACCAACACCCGCACCTCCGACGCCGGCGCGACGATCGACCAGATCCGCCGCTGCGAGGCGGTCGGCGCCGATATCGTCCGGGTGTCCTGCCCGGACGAGGACAGCACCGCCGCGCTGAAGGAGATCGTGCGCGCCGCCCGCGTGCCGATCGTCGCCGATATCCATTTCCACTATCGCCGGGCGCTGGAGGCCGCCGATGCCGGCGCCGCCTGCCTGCGCATCAACCCGGGCAATATCGGCTCCGCCCAGCGGGTCGCCGAAGTGGTGCGCGCCGCGAAGGCGAACGGCTGCAGCATCCGCATCGGCGTCAATGCCGGCTCGCTGGAGCGCGACATCCTGGAGCGCCATGGCGAGCCCTGCCCGGAGGCGCTGATCGAAAGCGCGCTGAACCATATCCGCGTGCTGGAGGAGCAGGACTTCCACGAGATCAAGATCAGCGTGAAGGCCTCCGACGTGTTCCTGGCGGTTGCCGCCTATCAGGGCCTGGCGGAGGCCTGCGACTATCCGCTGCATATCGGCATCACCGAGGCCGGCGGCCTGCGCGCCGGCACGGTGAAATCGTCCATCGGCCTGGGCATGCTGCTCTGGTCCGGGATCGGCGACACCCTGCGGGTCTCCCTCTCCGCCCCGCCGGAGGAGGAGGTGAAGGTCGGCTTCGACATGCTGAAGGCGCTGAACCTGCGCCATCGCGGCGTGAACGTGATCTCCTGCCCGTCCTGCGCGCGTCAGCAGTTCCAGGTGATCGACACCGTCGCCGCGCTGGAGGAGCGCCTGGCCCATGTCACCACGCCGATGACGGTGTCCGTGATCGGCTGCGTGGTGAACGGCCCGGGCGAGGCGCGGGAGACCGATATCGGCCTGACCGGCGGCGGCCGCGGCACCCACCAGGTCTATATCGCCGGCGTGCCGCACCACCGCTTCCAGGACGCGGACCTGGTGGAACATCTGGCGCAGCTGGTCGAGGCCAAGGCCGCGGAGATCGAGGCGGCCGCCGCCCGCGACGCGGCGGAAGGCGAAGCCGCCGCGGCGGAGAGTGCCGCGGCGCCGGCACGCCGCTCCGCCCTCGCCGGCGCCACCTGACAGACGCCACCTGACAGACGCCGGGCCACCCGACAGAACCGGAGAAACAGCACTTGGCCAGCCTGCAGCCCGTCCGCGGCACCCATGACCTTTTGCCCGACGACTTCGCCCGCCATGCGGCGGTGATCGGGGCCGCGCGCGACGTGTCGCGCCGCTACGGCTATCGCGAAACCGCACCGCCGATCTTCGAGTTCACCGAGGTCTTCGCGCGCACGATGGGGGAGACCTCGGACGTCGTCTCCAAGGAGATGTACTCCTTCACCGACCGCGGCGGCGAGGGCATCACCCTGCGCCCGGAATTCACCGCCGGGATCTGCCGCGGCGTGATCAGCAACGGTCTGCAGCAGAACCTGCCGCTGCGGGTCTTCGCCAACGGCCCGGTGTTCCGCTACGAACGGCCGCAGAAGGGCCGGCAGCGGCAGTTCCACCAGATCGACCTGGAGCTGATCGGCGCGCCGGAGCCGCGCGCCGATGTCGAGGTGATCGCCGTCGCCTGGGACATCCTGCAGGCGCTGGGCGTCGCCGGGAAATGCCGGCTGGAGATCAACTCCCTGGGCGACCAGGAAAGCCGCGCCGCCTATCGCGCGGCACTGCTCGCCTATCTGGAGCCCCATCGCGCCGACCTGTCGCCGGACAGTCAGGCACGGATGGAGCGCAACCCGCTGCGGATCCTGGATTCGAAGGTCGAGCGCGACCGGGAGATCGTCGCCGACGCCCCCCGCTTCGGCGATTATCTGGGCACCGACGCCACCGCCTTCTGGGACGAGGTGCAGGACGGCCTGACCGTGCTGGGCATCCCCTACACCGTCAATCCGCGCCTGGTGCGCGGCCTGGACTACTACACCCACACCGCCTTCGAGTTCATCACCGAGGCGCTGGGCGCACAGGGCGCGGTGATCGCCGGCGGCCGCTATGACGGGCTGATCGAGATGCTGGGCGGGCCGCACACCCCGGGCATCGGCTGGGGCGGCGGCATCGAGCGGCTGGCGATGCTGGCCGATGCCGCGGCGCAGCCCGACCGGCCGGTCGCGCTGGTGCCGCTGGGCGGTGCCGCGGAGCGGCGGGCCTGGACCATCGGGCACGACCTGCGCAAGGCGGGCCTGACGGTGGACGAGGCGTTCAAGGGCAACCTGTCCCGCCGGCTGAAGCGCGCCAACAAGGTCGGCGCCCGCTTCGCGGTGCTGATCGGCGACGACGAACTCGCCGCCGGAAAGGCCACCGTGCGCGACCTGGACGACGGCAGCCAGGCGGAAATCGCCTTCGACGCCCTGCCGGCCCATCTGGGCGCCGCCTTCGGCGGCGGCGCCTGAGGGGCGGCCGGCGATGCTGCCGAACGCGAAGCTGGACCAGGTCCTGCGCCGCTATGACGAGGTGCAGGCGCTGCTGGCCAGCGTCGATATCGCACCGGACAGGCTGGCGGACCTGAGCCGGGAATTCTCCGGCCTGGAGCCGGTGGTGGCCGGCATCGCCGACTATCGCCGCCTGCAGGCCGAGCTGGCGGATGCCGAGGCGATGCTGGCGGAAGCCGGCGGCGATGCGGAGATGCGGGAGCTGGCGGAAGCCGAGCGCCGCAGCCTGCAGGAACGCCTGCCGGAGGCGGAACGGGCGCTGCAGTTCCTGCTGCTGCCGCAGGACGAGGCCGACAGCCGCAATGCGATCCTGGAAATCCGCGCCGGCACCGGCGGCGACGAGGCCGCTTTATTCGCCGCCGACCTGCTGCGCATGTACCAGCGCTACGCCGAGCTGCACGGCTGGAAGCTGACCGTGATGGACGGCACGGAAACCGACCTGGGCGGCTGGCGGGAGGTGATCGCCGAGGTCGCCGGCCGCGACGTCTTCCGGCGCCTGAAGTACGAATCCGGCGTGCACCGCGTGCAGCGGGTGCCGGAGACCGAGGCCGGCGGCCGGATCCATACCTCGGCGGCGACGGTGGCCGTCCTGCCGGAAGCGGAGGAGGTGGATATCCAGCTCCGCGACGAGGACCTGCGGATCGACGTCTACCGCTCCTCCGGCGCCGGCGGCCAGCACGTGAACACCACCGACAGCGCGGTGCGCATCACCCACCTGCCGACCGGCATCGTGGTCACCCAGCAGGACGAGAAGTCGCAGCATCGCAACAAGGCAAAGGCCCTGAAGGTGCTGCGCGCGCGGCTCTACGACCAGCAGCGCCAGCAGGCGGATGCGGAGCGTGCGGCGACCCGCAAGGGACAGGTCGGCTCCGGCGACCGGTCGGAGCGGATCCGCACCTACAACTTTCCGCAGGGGCGCGTCTCCGACCACCGGGTCAACCTGACCCTGTACAAGCTGGACAAGGTGCTGACCGGCGAGGCGCTGGACGAGTTCGTCGATGCGCTGATCGCCGACGACCAGGCCGCGCGGCTGGCCGCCGAGGACGCGGCGTGACGGCGGTGGCCGACCTGCAGCCGGTCACCGACCGCCGGCAGCTGCTGGCCGAGGCGCGCGCCACACTGGCGGCTGCCGGGGTGGAGGATGCCGCGCGGGATGCGCTGTGGCTGCTGGCCGCGGCCTGCGGTCTGGACGGGCCGGCCGGTGCGGGGCATGGCGGGCCGCTTCCGCCGGACGCCGCCCATCGCTTCGCGGCGATGCTGCGGCGTCGTGCCGCGCGGGAACCCGTCGCCCGGATCATCGGCCGCCGGGGCTTCTGGACCCTGGACCTGGCGGTGACCCCGGCGGTGCTGGACCCGCGCGCCGATAGCGAGCTGCTGGTGGAGCGGCTGCTGGCCCTTCTGCCGGACCGGCAGGCGCCCCGCACCGTCCTGGACCTGGGCACCGGCAGCGGCTGCCTGCTGCTGGCCCTGCTGGCGGAACTGCCCGGTGCGACCGGTATCGGCATCGACCTGTCCGCCGACGCCCTGGCCGTGGCGCGCGGCAATGCCAAGGCGGCCGGCCTTGCCGACCGCTGCCGCCTCCTGCAGGGCGACTGGGGGCTGGCACTTGCCGACCATTGTGCCGATATCGTGGTCAGCAACCCGCCCTATATCGCCAGCGCGGCGCTGCCGGCGCTGATGCCGGAAGTGCGCGACCACGACCCGCCGCTGGCGCTGGACGGCGGGCCGGAAGGGCTGGACGCCTATCGGCGGATCGTGCCCGACCTGCCCCGCCTGCTGCGACCCGGCGGCCTGGCGGCACTGGAGGTCGATGCCGCGACCGCCGCGGCGGTGGCATCCCTGATGGAAGCGGCGGGCGCGAAGCGGGTGGACGCCGCCGACGACCTGGCCGGCCATCCGCGCGCCCTGCTGGCGGAATTCTGATCGCCGCCGCGATCGACAGACGCATTTGGTGCTTGGAATCCGGGCGGCCAGCCGCTACTGTCACAGCGTGCCGGGGGCAGAAATGCCGGGGAACCGTCGATAAGCCGACGGTCGGGCCGCGCGGCGGGAATGCCAGCGCGGCGGGGCATCAGCGGTTGTCGAAGGCCGGGCCCGGAAGGGCCGGCGGCCTGTCAGGCAACCGGTCGGCACCGCGCACTGCAGGCAATGGATCTATCGGCCAGCTGAGGTCGTGGCGGCAGCGTCCTGCCGGGTCATAGCGACTGACCTGCCGCATTCCTGCGACCGGCGCGGGCGCCTGCCGTGCCGGACAGGAGCGAACATTCCCTTCGGGGCGCTTCCGCGGAAGATCGCGTGTCGGGAGCGAATGCTGGCGGCTTTGCCGCCGATGATGACCGGATCGTCGCAGCTGTGGGGACGGCGACGGTGAAGCCGCGCGAAGGCGCTGCCGTGCGCCCGCACTGACCGGGAGCCGGCGATGACGGACCGGCCGGACGGGAGTCCGGCCGCGGCGCGGGTGGACAGGCTGCCGACAGGGTCGGGCGGCCTGGGACAGATTGGGGACTGGCTTAGACAAGTCGGACGCAATCGCAAGCGCAAGCACCGCCTGTCGATGGCAGGCGAGAGCGGCGGGCTGCGGCTTGAATGGGCCGCAGGATGGCCCGCCACCCCCGGCCTGCAGGGCCATCGGCGAACCGCCGACCGCTGCCGGCCATATCAGCCACTTGAACGGGCAATGGATTCAACGGAACCGGAATGAGACCTGTTAATCAGAAACGGGCACGCGGCAACCGCTCCGGCGGACGTCGGCCGCATCCGAACAATGCCAACCGCAGCTACGATTCGAACGGCCCGGAGGTGAAGATCCGTGGCTCGGCGAGCCACATCTTCGAGCGCTACTGCCAGCTCGCACGGGACGCCAGCGCCAGCGGCGACCGGATCGCCGCGGAAAACCACCTCCAGCATGCCGAGCACTACTACCGGATCATGCTGGCCAACGGCCTGGTCACCCCGCGGCAGCCGAACCAGCGGGGTGCCTCCAGCCAGGGCAATGGCGGCAATGGCGGACCGAACGGGTCCGGCAGCGGCTATGACGACGATGAGGACGAGGACCAGGCCGGCAGTCAGAGCGGCAATATGGGCGGCAATGCCGGCGGCGGCTCGGGCGGCCAGTCGCCGCAGCTCGACCTGGAGCAGCCGCGCCACCGCGACGGCGGCCGGCAGGCGCGCTCCGACGACGATGGCGATGACGGCAGCGACGACGACGCGCGCGCCGAGGCCCCTCGCGGTCCGGCCGCCCGCGGTCAGGCCGCCCGCGACAATGCGTCCGTCGACGAGGAGCCGCCGGAGGATGGCAACCGGGCCGAGGCGTCGCGCGGCGATGGCAATCGGGGCGACGGCAATCGCAGCGACGGCAGCAAGGGCGAAGGCCGCCCGGCACGGCAGCCGCGGCGGCGGCGCAACAGCCGGGCCGAACAGGCTGCCGCGGCCAGCCAGACCGCCGAAGCCGAGGATGCCTCCGGAGAGAACAGCGGCGGCGGAGAGACCGAGGAAGCAGCCGCCTGACGGGCGGTCGCAGGGCCGATAGGCGGGGCCGGCAACGGCCGCCGGGCCAGCGGAAACAGGGCGGCGTCGCGACAAGCGGCGCCGCCCTTTTTCATAGGGTTTCGGCCCGGCGGCAATGTCGCCGCGGCGCCTCTCGGCTGCGGCATTTTTCGCCGCGACCAGACCCTTGTGTTGCAATATTGCACCACTATATCCGATAGGTCGGGCGGGGACCTTGCCGCAATCGGGAGGTTCTGTCCGTCGTCGCCTCAGGAGGGACAGAAATGAATTTCGAGAAGTATTCGGAGCGCAGCCAGGGCTTCCTGCAGTCTGCGCAGACCCTTGCCCTGCGAGAGGGTCACCAGCGGTTCACGCCGGAACATGTGCTGAAGGTCCTCCTGGACGACAAGGAGGGCATGGCCGCCAACCTGATCCGCAGCGCGGGCGGGGACCCGGGCAAGGCCCAGCTGGCGGTGAACGCCGAACTGAACAAGCTGCCGAAGGTGGAAGGCTCGGGCGCCGGCCAGCTGCACCTGGCGCCGGAGACGGCGCGCCTGTTCGACAGCGCCGAGAAGCTGGCGGAAAAGGCCGGCGACAGCTTCGTCACCGTGGAGCGCCTGCTGCAGGCGATCTCCATGGCCAGCGGCACCGGCGCCCAGAAGGCGCTAGCCGATGCCGGCGCGACCCCGCAGGGGCTGAACCAGGCGATCGACGAGCTGCGCAAGGGCCGCACCGCCGACAGCGCCTCCGCCGAGTCCGGCTATGACGCGCTGAAGAAATATGCCCGCGACCTGACCGAGGCCGCGCGCGAGGGCAAGCTGGACCCGGTGATCGGCCGCGACGAGGAGATCCGCCGCACGATCCAGGTCCTGTCGCGCCGCACCAAGAACAATCCCGTGCTGATCGGCGAGCCCGGCGTCGGCAAGACCGCCATCGTCGAGGGGCTGGCCCTGCGCATCGCCGCGCGCGACGTGCCGGAGAGCCTGACCCGCAAACGCCTGCTGTCGCTGGACCTGGGCGCCCTGATCGCGGGCGCCAAGTTCCGCGGCGAGTTCGAGGAGCGGCTGAAGGCGGTGCTGTCGGAGATCGAGTCCGCGGCGGGCGAGATCATCCTGTTCATCGACGAACTGCACACCCTGGTCGGCGCCGGCAAGGCGGATGGCGCGATGGATGCCTCCAACCTGCTGAAGCCGGCCCTGGCCCGGGGCGAGCTGCACTGCGTCGGCGCCACCACCCTGGATGAGTACCGGAAGTATATCGAGAAGGATGCCGCCCTGGCGCGGCGCTTCCAGATGGTGTTCGTCTCGGAGCCGACGGTGGAGGACACGATCTCCATCCTGCGCGGCCTGAAGGAGCGCTACGAGGTGCACCACAAGGTGCGCATCACCGACGCCGCGATCGTTTCGGCGGCGACCCTGTCCAACCGCTACATCACCGACCGCTTCCTGCCGGACAAGGCGATCGACCTGGTCGACGAGGCCGCGTCGCGCCTGCGCATGCAGGTGGATTCCAAGCCGGAGGAGGTGGACGAGATCGACCGCCGCCTGATCCAGCTGAAGATCGAGCGCGAGGCGCTGAAGAAGGAAAGCGATACGGGTTCGAAGGAGCGGCTGAAGAAGCTGGACGGCGAGATCGCGACGCTGGAGACCCAGTCCCGCGAGCTGACCACCGCCTGGGAGGCGGAGAAGGCGAAGCTCGGCTCCGCATCGGAGATGAAGGACCAGCTTGCCGCCGCCCGCCACCAGCTGGAGGCGGCGATGCGCGAGGGCCGGCTGGAGGAGGCCGGCAAGCTGCAGTACGAGGTGATCCCCGGGCTGGAGAAGAAGCTGGCCGGTGCCGAGGCGCAAGATGACGACGGCGCGGCCGCGAAGGGCGCCTCCATGGTGCGCGAGGCGGTCACCGACCAGGACATCGCCGCGGTCGTCTCCCGCTGGACCGGCATCCCGGTGGAAAAGATGCTGGAGGGCGAGCGCGACAAGCTGATCCGCATGGAGGACAGCCTGCGTCGCCGCGTGATCGGCCAGGAAGACGCCCTGAAGGCGGTCTCCAACGCCGTTCGGCGGGCGCGGGCCGGCCTGCAGGACCCGAACCGGCCGCTGGGCTCGTTCCTGTTCCTGGGCCCGACCGGCGTCGGCAAGACCGAGCTGGCCAAGGCGCTGGCCGCCTTCCTGTTCGACGACGACCAGGCGATGGTCCGCATGGACATGTCGGAGTTCATGGAGAAGCACGCGGTCAGCCGGCTGATCGGCGCCCCGCCGGGCTATGTCGGCTATGACGAGGGCGGTGCCCTGACCGAGGCGGTGCGCCGGCGGCCTTACCAGGTGATCCTGTTCGACGAGGTCGAGAAGGCGCATCCCGACGTCTTCAACGTGCTGCTGCAGGTGCTGGACGACGGCCGCCTGACCGACGGCCAGGGCCATACGGTCGACTTCCGCAACACCCTGATCATCATGACCTCCAACCTGGGCAGCGAATATCTGGCCGCCCTGGGCGAGGACGAGGACTCGTCCGCCGTGCGCGAGCAGGTGATGGAGGTGGTGCGGGCCAGCTTCCGGCCGGAATTCCTGAACCGGCTGGACGACATGATCCTGTTCCACCGGCTGAGCCGGTCGGAGATGGGCGGCATCGTGGCGATCCAGCTGCAGCGCCTGGCAGCCCTGCTGAAGGACCGCAAGATCGACCTGGACGTGCAGCCGGCGGCGGTCGACTGGCTGGCCGATGCCGGCTACGACCCGGCCTATGGTGCGCGGCCGCTGAAGCGGGTGATCCAGCGCCAGCTGCAGGACCCGCTGGCGGTGAAGATCCTGGAAGGCGCGGTGAATGACGGCGACACCGTCACCGTCGGCGCCGACGCCCGGGGCCTCACCCTGAACGGCGAGACCCTGACTGCCCAGGCTGCCTGAGCGTTCGTACATTTGTGCGGAAGAAGGGGCCGCTTCCCGGCAGGGAGGCGGCCCCTTTCCTTTGCGCCTATCCCACCCGCAGCAGCCCCATCATCCCCGTCTCCTGATGCTCGATGATGTGGCAGTGGAACATCCAGTCGCCCGGATTGTCCGCGACCAGGGCGATCCGGCGGCGCTCCCCCGGGCCGACCAGGGTGGTGTCGGCCCAGTGCACCGGCAGGTCGGGGTCGGTGGAGCTGGAGAGCACCTTGAAGCTGTGGCCGTGCAGGTGGATCGGGTGGCTCTGCTTCGACCGGTTGTCGAGCTCCAGGATGTAGCTGCGGCCCTGGCGCAGTGCCGCCAGCGGTTGCGGCGGATGCGCATGGCCCTGTTCCGGCCAGGTGCGGCCGTTGATCGCCCAGAGGGTGCGGGGTGCCAGGCATAGATCGTCGGCGAACGGCAGGCCGGCCAGCTCCGGCGGCGGCGGCGAACGGGTGGCGACGGTCTCGAACGCCATCGGCACCACCGGCGCGCCGTCCAGCCGGGGTTCCGGCAGGTGCGGCCCCGGCAGCGCCGGCGGCACGAACGGCGGCCGCTCCAGCGTCGGCCCGATTGCCGTCAGGCGCGCGATCAGATCCGGGCGGGTGCCGCGCAGGTTGCGCAGCTCCACCACCGCACCGGCTTCCGCCGGCATGCGGAGGGCGAGGTCGGCCCGCATCGCCGGGCCCAGGCGCCAAGCCGCGTACGGCAGGGCCGACAGCGGCAGCGGCGGCAGGGCCATCCCGTCGGTGGCGATCAGCCAGGCATCGGCCCCCACGACATAGAGATCGAGCAGACGGGTCACGTCCAGGTTCAGGAGCCGCAGCCGCAGGTCGCCGCCCGCCGGCACCGCGAAATCCGGCGCGACTTCCCCCTTCAGCGGCAGGCCGTTGACACTGTGCAGGCTGCCATAGGTGCCCGGGCCGGCGGCGCCCTTCAGGGTCAGGAACGGGCCGAGGCTGCCATCCGGGTTCAGCCGCCAGTCCTTGTAGGCGAGCACCAGGTCGGCATCGAAGGCCGGCTCCGCCGCATCCTCCACGATCAGCACGCCGGCCAGGCCGCGGCCCAGCTGCTCGACGGTGTTGCAGTGCGGATGGAAGAAGAAGGTGCCGGCATCGGGCGGGGCGAAGCGGTAGGTGAAACTCTCGCCCGGCTCCACCGGCGGCTGCGTGATGTAGGGGACCCCGTCCATGCCATGCGGGATGCGCAGGCCGTGCCAGTGGATGGTGGTGTGTTCGTCCGGCAGGCCGTTCTCCAGCCGCAGTTCGGCCGGCTGGCCGCGGCGCAGCCGCAGCACCGGCATCACCTCGCCGTTGTAGAGCCGCAGCCGGCTGGGTGCCGCCTGCTCCGGGACCAGGCGGCGCTCGACTTCCCCGGCCCGCAGGACCGTTCGCGGCGGTGCCTCGCCTTCCACGCCACGCAGCGGCAGAGCCGCGAGCCCGCCCATAGCCAAGGCGCCGGCCAGCAGGCCGCGGCGGGAGGGGCGGAAGCGGGGGGTCCCGGGCTTCGTCATGGGGCCATCCAGAACATGCGAACAATTCGCAGATCCTAGCCCCGGCGCCACCGCCTGTCGGCGCGGCATGGTGACGCCCGCGCGCGCCCGGCGAAGGACCCCCGAATAACGATAGGGGCCGTTCCCATCGGAACCGGGTTCCGCGGGAACGACCCCTATCGTCCTGCGCCTGCGGGCACGTGGCCGCGGCGCAGCCCCCTAACGTGCGGTGTCCTGCCGGATTCTAGTGCTGGTCGGTCTCCCCGCCGCCCAGCCGGTCCTCGCCCGGCCGTTCGGGACCGAAATGGGCATGGCCGAGGGAGACGGTCTGCATCTCGCTCTGGACACGGATCTGGGAATCGATCCGGCCCTTCGCCTCCAGGAAGGCGGCCAGGGCCTTGCCCTTCAGCTCCTTGGCAAGCGGCAGGGTCACCTTCATCGGGTTTACCTGCTTGCCCTTCACCATCACCTCGTAGTGCAGGTGCGGGCCGGTGGAGCGGCCGGTGGAGCCGACATTGCCGATCACCTGGCCCTGCTTGACCCGCTGGCCCGGCTTAACCCGCAGCCGCGACATATGGGCATAGGCGGTGGAATAGGTGCCGTTGTGGCGGATCCGGACATACTTGCCATAGCCGCCGAACCAGCCGGCCTTCTCGACCACGCCGTCGCCGGCGGCCCGGATCGGCGTGCCGGTGGAGGCGGCGAAGTCCAGCCCCTTGTGCATGCGGGTATAGCCCAGGATCGGATGCTTGCGCCGGCCGAAGCCCGACGAGATCCGGGTGGCGTCCACCGGCGTGCGCAGCAGGGCCTTGCGCACGCTCTTGCCGTCCGGCGAGAAATAGTCGGGCTCGTCGGAGCCGGGCGGCGTGAACCGGTAGTAGAGCAGTTCGCGGCCGTTGACGTTCATGCTGGCGGCCAGGATCTCGCCATAGCGCACCGCATCGCCCGCGGGCGACAGATCCTCCTCGAAGAAGACCATGTAGCGGTCGCCCTCGCGCAGGTCGCGCTCGAAGTCGACGTCATAGCTGAACAGGCGGACGAGCCGGCGCAGCACGTCGACCGGCACCCCGCCGCGTTCGGCGGAGACATAAAGGCTGGAGCGGATTTCCCCGTTGGCCACGGCCTGCGTGCGGGTCAGCTCCAGCATCTCTTCCTGCGCGACGAAATCCTCCCCGTCGCGCTGCACGATCACGTCCTTGATCGTCGAGGCATCCAGGCGGACGGCGGCGAGCAGCGGCTTGGGTTCGCCCTCCTCCTCGTCGGCAAGCGCCTCGTCCGGCGGCGGCGCGTCGAAGGTCAGGGTCAGTTCCTGGCCGAGCTTCAGCCGGCGCGGGTCGTAGACCGTCGCCAGGGCCTTCACAGCCAGATGCGCCTCGTTGACGCTGGCACCCGCACCCGTGAGCATCTGGATCAGGGTGTCGCCGCGCTCCACCTTCAGGACCTTGTCGAAGCGCGGCAGGGCGGCCTGGCTCAGGCCCACCTCGAGCGGATTGCCGGTGCGCCCGCCGTCGAGCCCCGCTCCCGGCAGCTCGCTGCCGGCGGCACCGCCTTCCGGCATGCTGTCTTCCAGGGCAGGCCAGAGCTGCGGCTGCTGGAACAGCATGGCCACCGCATTGGGCCCGGGACGCAGCTGCTCGACGATGGCCGTCGCGCCTGTCCGGCCGACCTCCACGCCACCGCCCGCTGCCGCATCCGGCCGCGCAGCCGCCGCATCCGGCCGCTCCGAAAGCGGCGGCTTGGTGGCGGCATAGAGCAGGCCGCCTCCGATCGAGCATCCGATGAATCCGGCAACCACGAGGGCGACGGCGCTGCGCAACGGTCCGTCATGCCGGGGCGAAAGGGTGCACCAGGTCGGGATATTCATGTGGCAATCATGGGATGTTTCGCACGTTTTCTTCTGCGGAACTTGAAGAGGCCGGTTTAAGTCATTGATTCTGGTTCAAGATGCCGAAACCCGACACGGAGGTCAACGCCTTTCGGCGTGCCGGCCGGAGCTTCGCCCCCCCCCAAACGGTCCGCCGGGCGAGGAACGCCCGCACGGCCCTGGGTCATTGGCCGAACGCCGGGCCTGGGAAACCCGCCGCAGCCTGACGGATGGGAAACGATACCATGTGTGGCGCCCCGTTTCGACCGCAAAGGCGAAACGGCAGCCCCGAGCGGCAGCCCCGAGCGGCAGCCCCGAGCGGCACCGCCGGCCGCTCCTTTCGAAGCCGGCGCGGAGCCTGCCGGCGGAACGGCCCGGCTGGATGCCGCGGCGGCAGGGCGGCTATCGTGCCTGCGGCCGGTCCGACCGGGCCGCAGGGAGGGAAAGACGATGCAGTACGGTTTCAGCGTGCCGACCCGCGGGCCGCTCGCCAATGCGCGGGACCTGGCCGCCCTGGCCGGGCGGGGGGAGGAACTGGGCTTCTCCATCCTGGCGGTTCCGGACCATCTGCTGGTGCCCCGCACCATCGATTCCCCCTACCCCTACAGCCAGGAAGGCGGTTGGCCCGGCGCCGCCGGCGGCGCATGCCTGGAGCAGCTGACATTGATGACCTGGCTGGCGGCGGTCACCACGCGGATGCGGCTCTTGTCGTCGATCATGGTGGTGCCGCACCGCCGGCCGGTGCATACCGCCAAGACGCTCGCCACCCTGGACCAGCTGTCCGGCGGCCGCACCATCCTCGGCATCGGCACCGGCTGGCTGCGGGCGGAGTTCGAGGCGATCGGCACCGAGCCGTTCGACGCGCGCGGCGCGGTCACCGACGAATATCTGCGCATCTTCCGGGAGCTGTGGACCAGCAGCGATCCACGCTTCGACGGCACCTACGAGCGCTTTCGCGAGATCCATTTCGAACCGAAGCCGGCGCAGCCCGGCGGCATCCCGGTCTGGGTCGGCGGCGAGAGTCCGCGGGCGCTGCGGCGCACGGTGGAGCTTGGCGACGGCTGGTACCCGATCGGCGCCAACCCGAAGCACCCGCTCAACAGCCTGGAGCGCTATGCCGCGCATCGCGACCGGCTGCATGCGATGGCGGAGACGGCCGGCCGCGACCCGGCGACGATCACCCTGGCCTACTGGGCCAGCTGGTTCGGCGCCGACCATCCGCTGGACCTGGGCGATATCGACCGGCATCTGCTGACCGGCACGCCGGACCAGCTGGCGGAGGATATCGCCGGCCTTGCCCGGCTCGGCGTCAGCGAACTGGTTCTCGACTTCCGCCGGCCGAGCCTGGCAGAGAGCCTGGAGGCGATGCAGCGCTTCGCCGAGGAGGTACGGCCGCAGATCGGGCGCTGAGGGCGGCCGGCGGCTATCGCTTCGGCCGGGGAACGACCTGGCGGACATGGCCAGACCCCAATGGAGACCTGGGGCGGCATCGGCTGGCCTTCGCCCTGCACGATCCGCCCCGCAGCCACGCGAAGCAGGTGCACGGAAGGCCGTCGCCCCGGCTGTGATGACTGCCGGTGTCGCCGCACGGTCCTGGGCCGGAAGCCGTCCGGAGCATCAGGAGGCCGGCCGGGACCGGCGGCCGCAACCAGGAGGAAGAGGATGAGAATCGAGGGGAAGCGTGTCCTCGTCACGGGGGCGGCCCGCGGGATCGGCCTCGGCATCGCGTCGACGCTGATCGAAGCCGGCGCACGGGTCGTCATCAACGATCTCGACGAAGCGACGGCGCGCAGCACTGCCGGGGAGGTGGCGGCGATGGGCGCCGTCGGTGCCGACGTCTCCGACCAGGGGCAGGTCGACGCGCTGATCGAGCGGACCGTCGAGCTGCTGGGCGGGCTCGACGCCGTCGTGAACAATGCCGGCGTTCCGGCGCCGGTCGTCGGCACCCGCCGGCAGAATGCCGACACCTGGCAGCGGGTCATGGACGTCAACCTGCGGGGCGTCTTCCTGGTCTCCCAGGCGGCATCGAAGATCCTCGGCCGGGACGGCGGCATCGTGAATATCGCCTCGGCCGCCGGGATCTGCCCGCAGACCGCATCCAACGACTACGGGGTGAGCAAGGCGGGCGTGATCATGATGACACGGACGATGGCCTGCGATCTCGCGCGGTACGGCATCCGGGTCAATGCGGTCGCGCCGGGCTTCATCGTCGCACCGATGTCGCAGGACATGCTGGACGATATGGGCGCAGAACGCATCGAGGTCTTCAGGCGGCGGGCACCGATGGGACGCTTCGGGACGCCCGAGGATATCGGCAACGCGGTGCTGTTCCTGCTCTCCGACAGGTCGTCGTTCGTCACCGGGGCGGTGCTTCCGGTGGACGGAGGCTGGACGGCCTATGGCGGTGCCGGGCCGGCGGCGGCATAGCGGCCGGGGATAGGGCGACCGCCTGTCCGGCCGCCGGGCGGCCCCCGCGGCTATTCCTGCACCGGCAAGCTGTCGCCATGGACATACCAGTCGGCGCGCGACGCCCAGTGCAGATGCCGGTCGGGCACCGCCCCCAGCCTGTCGTCGAAGGCACCCGCCGGCACGATCGCCTGGCGGCCGCTGCGCGTTAGGTGCGGCATGGGGGCGCCGCAGGTCCGGCAGAACGCGGTGGCGAAGCTGCGCGCCTGCGGCAGATCGAATCGGGCAACCAAGGCTTCGCCCCGCAGCCATCGCAGCGCGCCGGCCCCTACGATCACCTCGCACGCATGTGCGGTGCCGCTGGCCTTGCGGCAGCGCGAGCAATGGCAGTTCAGGAAGCCGTCGAACGGCCCCTCGACCTCGAACGCGACCGCGCCGCACAGGCAGCTGCCCCGGAATACCGTCATGGTCCACGCTCCCGCCGATCCGCGCCCTGCGGCGACGCCGCGATCCTGCGCAAGACAGGTGCGGCGAGGAAGGCGCTCCGGGGGCGGCCGGAGGGCCGGTCAGGCCTCAGGAAAGGGGTTGCGCCGCTCGCCGCGCCAGACCGCGGCCATGCGCCGCAGAGCGCTCTCGATGACGCTGTTCTCGTAGCGGCTGTTCATCTCCCCCGCCGAGAAATGCTTCTGCTGCCCGGCCATGCCGTACACGTGCCACAGCTGCTTGGTATTGTCGGGAAAGCCCGAGGCAGGCACGCCGTTCTTCTTGAGGACCTCGAGCATGCCGGCTTCGATGGCGCGGTAGTGATCTTGCGTGAGAAGCATGTTGCGCTTCCTTTCCCTGACTCAGGTTTCCGCCGGCCGGCATCGGCCCGCGGAGGCGTTGCCGCAGTCTGCACACAAACTGCTTAACCGACCGTAACGGCATCGCGCCCCGCTTCAATCCGCGGCCAGCAGCGCCTTCGCCCTTTCCTCCAGCACCGCCATCTGCAGCTTGCCGATCTGGTTCACAGGCCAGGGCCCCTGCCACTGCAGGACCGCCTTCGGGATCTCGTAGTTGGCCATCCGGCCCTTGGCCGCCGCCTTGAAATCTTCCATTGCGCAGAGAGCGCGCCCCTCCTTCAGGCGGACCCAGGTCACCAGCTTCGCGCCCCAATAGGGGTCCGGCAGGGCGATCGTCTGCGCATCGTCGAAATCCGCCGCGAAGATCTCCAACACCAGGCTGTTCACATAGGCGGTCGAGACGTTCTCGCCGCCCGACTTCACCACCCCCCCGAGCCGGCCGAAGAAGCGGATATAGCCGTCCTCGAAGGTGCCGAAATCGCCGCTGTGGAAATAGCCGTCCGCGTCGAAGCCCTGCCGCGTCGCCTCTTCCTGCTTGTAGTAGCCCTGGAACAGGAAGGGGCTCCTGTAGCAGATCTCTCCCTGCGCGCCGGGCCGGACAGGCTCTCCGGTCTCGATATCCTTGACCACCACCCGGACGCCGCCGATCGGGCGGCCCTGGGTGTTCCGGCGCAGATCCTCGTCGACGCAGTCCGGCTCCATCAGGCTGACCATCGGCCCGTTCTCGGTCTGCGCGTAGAGGCTGGCGATCAGGCCCTCGCCGCCCATCAGCTCGGTCTTCAGCATGTCGTAGGTGTTCGGCGCGATCGCCGCCATCACCTTCCGCAGGGTGAAGGTGCCGCCCGACTTCGCCTGTGCCATGCGCAGCGCCTGCCAATGCGCGTCGAAGCCGAAGGACAGGGTCGGCCGGTACTTCGCCATGATCTCGAAGGCCGTGTCCGGGTTGAAGGTCTCCATCAGGTGGAGGGTGGTGCCGGTATAGGCGAGGTTCAGGGTCATCGCGCCGACGACGCCGCTGTTGTGATAGTAGGGCGCCATGTTCAGGAAGCTGTCATCGTCGTTCACCAGCAGCGCCCGCGACACGAAATGCACGGTGGAAAGCGGCGCCCGGTGGTTCCAGAGCGCGCTCTTGGACAGGCCGGTGGAGCCGGAGGTCTGGCAGATGAACTGGATGTCGGTGCAGTGCGAGGCAGCGACCCGGGCCTCGATCGCGTCGCGGTCATAGCCTTCGCCCATCGCCATCAGGGCCGCGAAGTCCAGGATGCCGGCCTTCGAACCGCCGGACGCGCCGACACTGACCAGGTGGCGCAGCGCCGGCACTGCGGCAGAGCGGACGCCATCGGACCCGAACTCCAGATCGGGCAGGGCGCTGCCCAGGGTGCGGATATAGTCCCGCCCCTGTGACTCGCCGACCGTGACGATCATCTTCGGGTCGTTGCGCGGCAGGATCCCGGCCAGCTCGATCTCGCCCCAGAGCAGGTTCAGCGGGTTGATCCGGGCGCCGGCCTGCAGCACCGCGAAATAGAGGCAAGTGAAGTCCGGCGTCGCGGTCGGCAGCGTCGCCACCACGTCGCCGGGGCCGACCTCCAGCTTGATCAGCGCCCAGGTCAGCGTATCGACCCTGTCCTGCAGCTCCGCGAAGCTGATCTGCCGGTCCCGGTAGACCAGCGCCGCCCTGTCGCCGCGCTGCGCGCAGGTTTCCCGGAACAGCTGCTGCACCGTCCGGTGGTACCAGTGATTGGCCTCGACCCTGTCGATCATCATTGCGGAATCCTCCCCGGCATCTCTGCGGAATCCTTGCCTGGCGCATGGCCGCAACGCCCCCCGGACCGCGCGCCATGCCGTCATGGAGCCTGGACAGCCGCGATCGAAGCGCCGGCATGTTCGTGAAAGCGGGCGGCATCCTAGCCCGTCCGGACCCTGGCATGTCACCCGGCAGGTCCGGCCGTGACGGTCAGGTGCGCGGCGGCCGGGAGGTCCCGCCGGAAGCCGGCGCGCCGCCGTCCTGCCGGGCCGGCGTCCCGGCGGCCGCCGCCGACGGACAGGCCGCGGCGATCAGCATCTCGGCCACCGCTTTCGCATCGCCGGCCGGATCGGCCTCATGCCCCAGATGGGCGGTGACGATGGCGCCCTCCTTCAGCAGCAGCAGGGCGCGCGCCAGGCCGGCCGGGTCATCCGCGCCGGCCTCCGCCGCAATGCGGCGCAGCTGCAGGAACAGCAGCCGCTTGTGTTCGGCGGACTGCACATGGATGGGATGGACGGGGTCGGGATATTCCGACGCCGCCTTGATGAACATGCAGGACCGGAAGCCCGGGCTGGCAAACCATTCCGCCAGCGCATCGAACATCGCGGCGAGCTGCGCCCGCGGCGGCCCCGCCTGGGCCATGCGGCGGAACAGCCAGTTGCGGAAGTCCTCGTCCCGCAGCCGGAGCACGGCAAGGATCAGGTCCTCCTTGCTGCGGAAATGCTTGAACATGGTGGTCTTCGAGATGCCGGTCTCCGCCACCAGGTGATCCATCCCGGTGGCATGGAAGCCGTCGCGGTAGAAGGTTTCCAGGGCCTTCCTGACCAGTTCGTCGCGCTTGCTGGGCCGCATCGAGGCTCCCTTTCAGAACCGATCTGTCCGGTTTCAAACCCTTCCGATTGCAGATATGTCCCGCCCCCGCCGATGTCAATTCGGCCCCCCGGGGGCGGCGCGCGCCGACAGGTCATCAAGAATTTTCAAAATTCCGCTTGCGTAACTGAACAGATCGGTTCATATACACCCCACAAACTGAACAGATCGGTACACATAAGGACCCCGGAGATGAACCGCCCACCCCTGCCGCCCTTCGATGCGACATCCGCCCGCGCCAAGGTTCGTGCGGCCGAGGACGCCTGGAACAGCCGGATGCCGGCCAGGGTCGCCGCCGCCTATACCGCCGACACTGTGTGGCGCAACCGCAGCGCGTTCCTCACCGGTCGCACGGAGGTCGAAGCCTTCCTGAGCCGCAAATGGCAGGCGGAGCGGGACTACCGGCTGATCAAGGAACTCTGGAGCTTCGGTGGCGACCGCATCGCCGTGCGCTTCGCCTACGAGGCACGCCGCCCGGACGGGCAGTGGTTCCGGGCCTATGGCAACGAGAACTGGGCCTTCGCGGCCGACGGGCTGATGGCCGTGCGGCACGCCTCCATCAACGACCTGCCGATCCGGGAGAACGAGCGCCTGTTCCACTGGCCGGCCGGTCCCCGCCCCGAAGGGCATCCCGGCCTTTCCGACCTCGGCCTGTAGGGACCCGCCCTTCCCCCCCCTTCATCAACCGGGGCCGCCGCGCCCGCCCACAAGGAGAAAGCCAATGACGACCTGCAGCCATGACCATGATGACAAGCCCTGCCGCGATGCCGTCGGCCGCCGCGGCTTCCTGAACCTCGGCGCGGCGGGCATCGCCGGCGCCGGTGCCGCTGCGGCACTGGCTGCGCTGCCCGCGGCCAGCGCCGCGGCGGCGGGTGCGGCAACGGGCCCGGGCGGGACTGCGGCCGCCTATGCCGATCCCGCCGATCCGGCGCTGCCGCCGTCGACCATGACCCTGCGCAAAGGCAGCGCGGCACTGCTGGTCGTCGATCCGCAGGTCGACTTCCTGAGCCCCCGGGGGGTCGCCTGGGGCGTGGTGGGCGACAGCGTGACCGAGCACGGGGTGGTCGACAATCTGGGCCGGCTGTTCCGCGCCGCCAAGGCCGCCGACCTGCCGGTGGTGATTTCGCCGCACTACTACTACCCGCACGACCATCGCTGGGCATTCGAGGGCGCGCTGGAGAAGGTGATGCATTCGATCGGCATGTTCGACCGCCCCGGACCGCTCGACGTCAGCGGGCTGGAGGGATCCGGCGCCGATTTCATGGCCCAGTACAAGCCCTATATCGAGGACGGCCGGACGGTCATCGCCTCCCCCCACAAGGTCTACGGGCCGGAGCAGAACGATGCCAGCCTGCAGCTGCGCAAGCTGAGGGTCGACCAGATCGTGCTGGCCGGCATGTCGGCCAATCTCTGCGTCGAAAGCCATATGCGGGAGTTCCTGGAGCAGGGCTTCGAGGTGGCGGTGGTGCGCGACGCCACGGCCGGGGCAAAGATCCCGGAGGGCGACGGCTATCTCGCCGCGCTGATCAACTTCCGCATGATGGCCAACGCCGTCTGGAGCACCGACGAGGCGGTCGACCGTCTCGCCGCACTCGGCGCCTGACCGTACCCGGCGCCTGAGACAAGCCGGCACCTGAGACAAGCCGGCACCTGGGCGCGCCGCCACCCAACAGAACGACCCCAATGCGGTCCCCTTCGGGGTGCCGCGGCTGCAGTCGTGCCCGAACCGACGCGTCCCGCGCCCGTCCGCCCCGCACGGCAGCCATCCTTTCCACCCGGCTCGCAGGGTCACCACCCCGGAGCCACCACCCCAGGCCCGCAGGGCCAGACCCGAAGAAGGAGACCCGAGATGAACAAGATGACCTCCCTGATCGCCGCCACCGCCTTTGCCGGTCTCGCGATGACCGCCACCGCCGCTTCCGCCGCCGACGAATACAACGTTTCCACCGGCACCACCCTCGCCGGTGCCGGCCTGGCGCTGCGCGGCAGCGATCCGGTCACGCTCGCCACCGGCATGGGGGTGGCCCCGGGCGACGCCGCCTTCGCCCACGAACATGACGGCGTGGCTTATTACTTCGCCTCCGAGGCGGCCAGGGAGCGCTTCGCCGAGAGCCCCGGCAGCTATATGCCCCAGTATGGCGGCTTCTGTGCCTTCGGCGTCGCGATCGGCAAGAAGCTCGACGCCGATCCGAAGTTCGCCGACATCGTCGACGGCAAGCTGTACGTGTTCCTGAACGCCGTCGCCTACGGCAAGTACCTGGAGGACAAGGCCGGCACCCTGGCCAAGGCCGAAGAGAACTGGCCCGGGATGCATCATGTCGCGGTGGAGGAGGTCAACGGCTGACCGGACTTCCGGGGATCCGTGGGAACCGTGCGCGGTTCCCACGGACAGCCTGCACCGCCTCAGAACGGGGCGAGTCCCGCCGCTTCGGCCAGCATCCACAGGCCGATGACGGTGAACAGCGCGGCCGCGATCATGCGGACCACGTTCAGCGGCACCCGCCTGATCAGTTCCTGCCCCAGATAGACCGCCGGCACGTTGGCCAGCATCATGCCGAGGGTGGTCCCCGCGGCGACCAGCCAGACATCCTGGAAGCGTGCCCCCAGGGCGATCGTCGCGATCTGGGTCTTGTCGCCCATCTCGACCAGGAAGAACGCGACCAGGGTGGCCAGGAAGGCGCCGTATCTGGGCGGCGGGGCCTCGCCATCCTCCAGCTTGTCGGGGATCAGGGTCCAGGCGCCCATCGCCAGGAACGAGAAGGCGACGAGATAGCGGAACCAGTCGCCGTCCAGCCAGGCCGCAGCCTCCGCCCCCACCAGGGCCGCGAGGAGATGATTGGCCAGGGTGGCGGCCAGGATGCCCAGGATGATCGGCAGCGGGCGCCGGAAACGGGTCGCCAGGACGATCGCGAGGAGCTGCGTCTTGTCGCCGATCTCGGCCAGGGCGACGATCGCGGTGGAGGTAAAGAAGGCGTCCATTCAAGTCATCCGGCCGGGCAGGGATCGAACCAAAGACACCGCACCTCCCGCCCGACGGTCGGAAGCACGATGTCCCTGGTCTCGCCCGAACGGATCGCTCGCTCCCTGCGCGCCACGGCCGGCCGGCCGAGCATGTTGACGCGCAGGTCCGCCCGTCGGCCGGGCGGCGGCTACTCCCCAAGAAACGCCGAGGCTTGTGCCACGGCCGCATGCCGCAGGCAAGCGCGGCGGTTGCAATAGTGCGGACCGGTATGTGCCGACACCGGGGGTTCGGCTAGGCTGCGGCCCCAGCCGCAACCGATCCTGATGTGAGAGCCAGATGACCACCGAAGAGCCATCCTACTGGGCGCGACAGAATGTCGAACTGCGTGCCGCCGGTTTCGACCCGGAACAGGCGCGCGCACGGCGGGCCATCGTGACGGTCGCCAACCCCTTCACCAATGCCCATCGCTGCAACAACCGGGTGCAGCGCCTGACCGACCTGGTGCTCGAGGCGCTGGAAAGCGCGAACGCCCAGGGCCTTGTCGTGGGCACGCCGGCGGTCTCCGACGCGCTGACCCAGGGCAGCCCGAATGCCGGCTACAGCCTGGTGTCGCGCGAGCTCTTCGCCGATTGCGTGGAGACCGGCCACTATGCGCATCACGCCGATGCCATGCTGGTGATCTCCGGCTGCGACAAGACCGGCGCCGCGGCGATGATGCCGCTGGCCCGCACCAACGCGCCGGGCCTGGTGCTCTATCCCGGCACCAGTTCGCCCGGCTGCGTCAGCTTCGCGCCCTGGTCCGCCAAGGGCCGCAACCTGACGATCATGGACTGGGCCGAGGGCCGCGCCGCCAACGAGGCCGGCCGGCTGTCCGATGACCATCTGGTCGAACTGGAACGATCGGTCATGCCGGGCAGCGGCACCTGCGGCGCGATGTTCACCGCCAACACGATGAGCACCATCGCCGAGGCGATGGGCATGATGCTGCCGCGCGGCGCCTCCCATCCGGCCGACTACGACGCCGGCAGCGACGTGCATGACGACGTGAAGCGCCAGGTCGCCGCCTCGGTCGCGGCCCTGCTGCGGCTGCGCCAGACGGGCCTGCGGCCGCGGGACATCATGACCCGGCAGGCGTTCGAGAACGCGATCACCACCGCCTATGCCATGGGCGGGTCGACCAACATGTACCTGCACCTGCTGGCCCTGGCCCGCGAGGCGGAGGTCGAGCTGGACATCGACCGGATGCATGCCATCGGCGCGCGCGTGCCGCTGATCGCCAACCTGCAGCCGCACGGCCCCTATGCGATGGTCAGCCTGCACCAGATCGGCGGCGTGCCGGTGGTGATGCGCGAACTCTTGGACAATGGCCTGCTGCACGGCGACGCGATGACCGTGAGCGGACGCACCCTGGCGGAGAACCTGGCCGAGGCGCCACGACTCGCGGATCTCGGCGACCAGGACATCGTGCGCCCGGTCGCCAAGCCCCTGGCGCCGCCGAACAACCACATCCTGGTGCTGCGCGGCAATCTGGCGCCGCAGAGCTGCGTCCTGAAGCTGAGCGGCAAGACCCTGGAGCGCGGCCAGTTCCGCGGGCCGGCGCGGGTCTTCGACAGCGAGGCGGAGACCATGGCCGCGATCCGCGCCGATGCGATCCGCCCCGGTGACGTGATCGTGGTGCGCAATGTCGGCCCGGTGGGCGAGCCCGGCATGCCGGAGATGGTGATGCTGACCATCCAGCTGCAGGGCCGCGGCCTGGGCAAGGATGTCGCGCTGATCACCGACGGCCGCTTCTCCGGCGTGTCGCATGGGGTGCTGATCGGCCATATCTCGCCGGAGGCCGCGCGCGGCGGCCCGATCGCGGCACTGCGGGACGGCGACGAGATCGTCATCGATCCGGCACAGCGGAGGCTGGACGTGGCGCTGAGCGACGCGCAGATCGCCGAGCGGATGGAGGGCTGGCGCGCGCCGGCGCCGACCGACAAGGTGCGGCGCGGTTCGGTGCGGGAGAAATATGCCCGCCTGGTCTCTTCCGCCAGCGAAGGCTGCGTCCTGTAGCCGGCGCCGTGCTGCAGAAGCGGAACGGGATACCGGCCGCCCCTACTTCTGGCGCTTCAGGGTCTGACAGGCGGCGTTCTGGTGGTCCGGCGCGGTGCGGACGTAGCACGACTCGATCGTATCAGCGTCGATCATGCGGCCTTCCAGGAAACCGTTCGGTTCCGACCAGCGGAAGTGCTCGGGGTCGAAGAAGACGCCGACGAAGGTGACCTCGAACTGTTCCGACGCCTTGCTGCCGGAATGCATGGTCCCGGTGAAGCGGCGATCCCGCTGCTCGGTGACGATCTGGGTGACGGTCTCGGAGCTGAAGATGGCGCCGGATTTTCCCGACGCAAGCCTGACGTCCAGGCCCAGTCCGGTCCATGTACCGACGATATTGGGATAGACATCTTCGGCCTGGGCGGGCAGGGCTGCTGCCCCAAACAGGGCCACGGCAAGGGCCGCAGCGGGAACCGCGGAAACTTGGCGCCGGCCGGCGCTCCGAAATCGTTTCATCATCCCAAACCTCTCTGATGCCAAGTCTCTGCCTCTTGACCGGGGCGCCCTGCTAGCCCGGATCCGGTGATCCGGTCCCGCGATCCCATATCTGGCCTGGCCTGAGCGGGCGGGCTGCGCCGCCCGCGCCGGAGGTGGCGGCGGGGGAATCGGAAGCGACAGGGATGTCGTCGAGCAGCCCGTACGGGTCAAAGGTGAACGGATCCTGCGTGCAGAAGCTGACATAGTCGAGGCCGGCACCGTGCAGGTCCGCCGGGCCCCCGCTTGCGGCGCACAGCGCGCGAACTGTGTCATGCGTCGCTTCGGCGGCGAGCGCTACTGCCCGCGACAATCGCTCCGTAGGCGAGACCTCGAGCGCGCCGGAAAGCATGCGGGTGAACAGGGCCTCGCGCAGGTCCGGCGTGAAATGCGCAACCTGCGTCTTCCGTGCCGAGAACACCGTCGCGACCCGGCGTCCCGCGGCCTGCAGGGAGCTGGGCACGAAGCGGAAATCGTCGAAGCCGAGCCCGGAATGGCAGGAATCGACGATGATCACGATTTCCCCCGCCGGGACCGCCAGGATCAGGTCCCGCAAGGTCTTGACGAACATGAAGCCATGGTCCGTGAACGGCCGGGCAGGCACTTCATCGGTCCAGAATGCCAGGGTCTCGTCGACGATCGGGTAGCCCTTATAGTTCCCCGCCGAGGGCCCGCCATGCAGGTTGAGGTAGACGTACAGGCGGTCGCCCGCCCCCATCTTCTTGCCGAGCCGGGCGAACGCTGCCTCGACCCCGGCCCGTGTCGCCGCCTGGTCGAGGAGGCGCGTGGCCCGTTCCTCCGTAACCCCGAGATGGCGGATGGCGGCGCCGGTGATCCTGTCGATCGTATGGCCGCATGACTGAAGGGCGAACCTGTCGGCCGCCACGTCGCCGAACGACAGCCAGGGCGGACATGCGGCGATCGCAAGAAGGTGCGACTGCCTGTCCGCGAGAGCCTCGCGCGATGCCAGCAGCGCCAGGAGCGTGACGACGAACCGAAGGGCGGTAACGCCCTTCATTCCGCCGCGGCGGCCGGGTCGACCGTGCCGCCGGCCCGTTCGCAATCCTCGACACTGGCGGCGTTCAGCCTGACGGCCTCGAACATGCAGGCCACCGCCCTCGGCGACCCGCCCCCCTGCACGACCGGCACGGCGAACACGGGGACATATTGCGTGACCGGCGCATAGCCGATGATCGGCCCGGACCCGCCGAAGCCTGCGGACAGAACCCCGGCAAGGCTGCCGGCGCCGACGACAGGTGCGGCGCCAGGCGCATCCTGGACGGTACCGCCGGCCTGCTGACAGGATGCCGCATGGCCGGCGACCAGCGGCTCGCCGTTGCCGAGCCCGCATAGCACGCCACCGACCCGGGCGGCTGCGGTCGCGGCCAGGGCCCCGCGATCAGACGCAGCGTCCGGATCGGGCAGCCCGAAATACAGGCAGGAGCCGTTGCTCGTGAAGATACTGCCGCAGCCGGCCCGGGCGCCTGCCGCCATCGACACAACGGCGACAAGGACGATAAGCCCGAGACAGAATCGCACCTTGTTCATCGCCGCTTCCTTACCGGACCGGCCGGCCGCCAGGCCGCTGCCAGCCGGGGCATGGCTTTGCCGCATAGTAACCAAAGCCCAGGCACGGCGTCGACCCGGCACATGCCGGCAGGGAACGGCAAGATCCGACAGGAAACGAAAAAGGCCCGCAACGGCGATGCGTTGCGGGCCTTGTTCTGTGAAGAGGGATATCCTTTTCCCCGCTGCCCGTTTCTGGGCGTTTCCCTGTCATGGGCGGACCTGGCGGCGACCTACTCTTCCGCGTCTTAAGACGAAGTACCATCGGCGCAG
>MDTD01067147.1_pt1 | contig 52824 bp, 36 predicted proteins | sample 811221 | NCBI WGS metagenome assembly MDTD01 (sample SAMN05326646, study PRJNA326480) | marine metagenome | isolation source: seawater | place: Pacific Ocean: South West | collected 2011 | reverse complement strand
GGGGGCCGCGCGGGACAGCCTGGCCCCGCGCCCGCCGCAGCCGGAGCAGACGGTGCCCGAGCCCCGTCCGCACCGCGCCGCCAGCGCACCCGTGGCCGGCCCCGCCATTCCGGCACCCGAAGACGAGGCCGAGCGGCTGACGATCTTCGGTGCCCGGCGCGCACAGCAGGGGCCGCGCGGGCGGCCACGGCTCGGGCTTATCCTGACCGCGGCGCTGGTGGTGCTGATGATCGGCGTCGCCGCGCTTGCCGCGATCTTTCCCGAAAGCGGGGTCGGGCGGCTCTTGCGCGGGGCCGAGCCGCAGATCGCGGTGACGCCCGAGATCCCCGAACTGGCCGCCCTGGCCCCGAAGCCGCCCGCCCCCGAAGCAGCCCCCGCCCGGCCCGCGACCGTGCCCGCCCCGGAGGCCCCGCGCACCGCCCCGCCGCCGGACAAGGCCGCGCAGCCGAAGGCAGAGGCCGCGCCGCGGACCGCGTCCGCCCCGCCGCCGTCCGCCCCGCCGCCGTCCGCCGCGCCGCCGTCCGCCGCGCCGCAATGGGCCGCGCCGCGCACCCCCGAGGAGGCCCGCGCCCGCTACGCGGCCACCGGGATCTGGCCCGTCGCCCCGGGCGCGCCCGCCGAGCCGCCGGGCGGGACGCTTGACACGTTCTACCAGACCTCGATCGACGGGGAACTGAACCGGGGCGACGCGATTGCCCTGCCCGCCGCGCGCGACCTGGCCGCCGATGCCCGCCCGCCGCTGCCCGCGCCGCCGCCCCGGCCCGGCCAGACCTTCGTGCTCGATGCGCGCGGGCTTGTCGCGGCAAGGCCGGAGGGGGCGCTGACCCCGGCCGGCGTGATCGTGCGCGCGGGCCCGCCGCCGGTGCGCCCGCCCGACATGCCGGTGCGCGCCGTCCCGATCCCCGATCTGACCCCCACGCCCGAAGCGCGCGCCGCGCGTGAACGGCTGTCGGGGATCCGGCCGCGGCCACGGCCCGAGAACCTTTCCGAGCAGCAGGAACGCGGCGCGCTCGGCGGGCTGAGCCGGGGGGAACTGGCCGCGCTGCGCCCTCGCGCGCGCCCCGCCAGCCTGATCGCCGCGCCGGAACCCGATGCAGCGGCCATCGAAGCGGCGCTTGGCGAGGCCACGGAGCAAGCGGTCGCCGCCTCGCTCAAACCGCGCCTGCGCCCGCAATCGCTCGTGCGGGCCGTCCCCCGGCAGCAGCCTCAAGCCGACTCCGCCAGCGATGACGGCGAGCCGGAGCTCACGCGCACGGCCGCCGCGGCCCCGCGCATTCCCACCTCGGCCTCCATCGCGCAGCAGGCCACCACGCGCAACGCGATCAACCTGCGCCAGGTCAACCTCATCGGCGTCTATGGCACGCCGTCCGATCGCCGCGCGCTCGTGCGCCTTGCCAACGGCCGCTACCAGAAGGTGCAGGTCGGCGACCGGATCGACGGCGGGCGCGTCTCGGCCATCGGCGATGACGAATTGCGCTATCGCAAGGGCAGCCGGGATGTCGTCCTGCGCCTGCCGAAGGGCTGAGGCGCGGTGTCCCCGGCACCTCAGGGACAGGACGGGTGATGGCCGGTTTCCTGTTTCAGGCAACGGTATTCCTGGTGGCGATGGTGATCGCCGTGCCGCTGGCCGCGCGGCTGGGCTTCGGCTCGGTGCTGGGCTATCTCGCGGCGGGGCTCGTGATCGGCCCGGTGCTGGGGCTGGTGGGGGGGCACGAGACCGCCGAGTTGCAGCATGTTGCCGAGTTCGGCGTGGTGATGATGCTGTTTCTCATCGGGCTCGAACTCGAGCCGCGCGCGCTGTGGGACATGCGCCACCGGCTTCTCGGGCTGGGCGGGCTGCAGATCGCGCTGACGACGCTTGCGGTCATGGCTGCGGGGATCTGGCTGGGGCAGGTCTGGACCGTGGCGCTGGCCATCGGACTGATCTTCGCGCTGTCGTCCACGGCGATCGTGCTCCAGACCCTGACCGAGAAGGGGCTGATCCAGACCGGGGGCGGGCGCTCGGCCTTCTCGGTGCTGCTGACGCAGGATATCGCCGTGATCCCGATACTGGCCCTTCTGCCGCTTCTGGCGCTGCCGCGCACGCTGGAACAGGTCTTCGATGCCTCGCGCGGGCGCGAGGAGGCGGCCGCGCAGGGCGGGGGCGCGCATGAGGCGGCGCAGAACTTCATCGCCGGGCTGCCCGGCTGGGCCGCGACGCTGGTCACGATCGCCGCCGTCGCGGCGATCATCCTTGCCGGTATCTATCTCACCCGGCCGGTGTTCCGCTTCATCCATGCGGCAAGGCTGCGCGAGATGTATACCGCGCTGGCCTTGCTGATCGTGGTGGGGATTTCCTTCCTGATGATGCTGGTGGGGCTCTCGCCCGCGCTTGGCGCCTTCCTCGCGGGGGTGGTTCTGGCCAACAGCGAGTTCCGCCACGAGCTGGAAAGCGATCTCGCCCCGTTCAAGGGGCTGCTTCTGGGCCTCTTCTTCATCACCGTGGGGGCGGGCATCGATTTTGCGGTGCTCACGCGCGCGCCCGTGACGATCCTTGGCATGGCCGTCGCGGTGATCCTGGCCAAGGGGCTGATCCTCTACCTGCTCGGGCGCGCCTTCGGCCTGCGCGGGCGCGACCTGTGGCTCTTTACCCTGGCGCTGGCGCAGGCGGGGGAATTCGGCTTCGTGCTCGTCTCCTTCTCTGCGCAGCAGAACGTGCTGCCCGCGGGCATGGGGGAGGTGCTGCTCCTCGTGATCGCGATCACGATGCTCATCACGCCGCTGCTCTTTTTGATCTTCGACTGGCTGTCGCGCCGGCTGCAGGAGGCGGCTGAGCTGCCCGAGCCCGACGAGATCGACGCCAAGGGCCCGGTCATCATCGCCGGGATCGGACGCTTCGGGCAGGTCGTCAACCGGCTGGTGCGCTCGAGCGGGTTCGACACGGTGGTGCTCGATCACGACCTGGCGGCGATCCAGCGGATGCGGCGGTTTGGCGTCAAGGGCTTCTTCGGCGACCCGACGCGGCCCGATCTGCTCCACGCGGCCGGGCTGGGCGAGGCGCGCGTTCTGGTGGCCGCGCTCGACGATCCGGATGCCTGCGTGCGCCTGGTAAGCTTTGCGCGCCGCGAGCGGCCGGACCTGCACATCGTGGCGCGCGCGCGCGACCGCACCCATGTGTTCCGGCTCTATCAGGCCGGGGCCAACGACATCGTGCGAGAGGTGTTCGACAGTTCGCTGCGCGCCGGGCGCTACGTTCTGGAGAATGTGGGGCTCACCGAATATGAGGCGGCCGAGGCGGAGAAGACATTCTACCGCCATGACCGCCAATCGGTGCGCGAGCTGGCCGCGCTCTGGGATCCGAACGTGCCGACGCTGGAGAACGCCGCCTATATCCGTCGAGCCCGCGAGCTCGAGGCCGAATTGCAGACCATGCTTCTGTCGCAACTCGAGGAGCAGAGCGCGGCGGAGACGGCGCGCTCGGCCGGATCGGAGGGCTGAGCGACCCGGCTCAGTGGGGCCGCGTCTCGCCAAGCGTCGCCAGATAGAGCTGGAGCCCGAGCCGCGCCGCCGCATCCGAGAGCGCCGGCACCGCGGATACGCAGACGAATCCCCTGGCGAGGTCATGCGCGTCCTTGCGCGTGCCGAGCGCGGCCCGTTCGACGAACCGGGCAAAGGCGGCCTCCGGCGGCGCGGGACAGGCGGGCGGGCGGCGGCGATGCGCGCCGAGCACCCCGGCCAGATCGCAGAGCGCGGCCATGGCGGCATGGGCCTGCGCGGGGCGCATCCGGGCGGAGAGCACCTCGAACGCCTGCCCGGGCCCGCCCCGGTTCCAGCCCCGCAGAACCGCCACCAGCAGCGCCGCGAGCGGCGAGAGGCCCTGCACCCCGTCAAGCGGCGATGCGCCGGTCAGATCGCGCGCATGTCTCATTTGGTCAGGATCAGCTTGCCCGCGCGGGTGATGCGCAGGGTATAGGTCTGTCCGTCGAGCAGGATATAGGCGATCTGGCCGCCCCCGGTGAGGGTGCGGGCATCGTGGCAGGCGGCTTCCGCAGGAAGCGCGGGTTCGGGTCCGGTCTGGGCGCGGATCATGGGGCCTCCAGGTCTCTTGGCGACGGTCCGGGCGGGCCGTCCCATCATGGGTGATCTCCTGCCGGGCTGACCGTGGCGGATTGGCTTGGCCCTTTCAAACTGAGTGAATCACTCGGACTTGTCAATTCCGATTCTTTTACTCGGATTTTGGGGCGCTTGAACTTCCCCGGCGCAGGGATAATTATGGCGGACCGCAACAGGGCAGACGGGCATGATACGGTTTTCGCTGAAATGCGAGGCGGGACATCGCTTCGACAGCTGGTTTCACTCGGCCGAGTCCTTCGACAGGCTGAGCGACGCGGCAATGCTGTCCTGTGCCATCTGCGGCTCGACCGCGGTGGAAAAGGCGCTCATGGCCCCGCAGGTGCAGACCGCGCAGGCCGATCCGGCCCCGGCCCCGCATCCCGCCGAACAGGCGCTGGCCGAACTGCGCCGCCGGATCGAGGAAAAGGCCGATTATGTCGGCCCCCGATTCGCCCGCGAGGCGCGCGACATGCACGAGGGGCTGATCCCCGAACGCGCGATCTATGGCGAGGCGCGCCCGGACGAGGCGCGCCGCCTGATCGAGGACGGCGTGCCGGTGGCGCCCCTGCCCTTCACCCCGCGCCGCAAATCGAACTGAGGGCTGCCCGTGCATGTCGTGATCACCGGGGCGTCACGCGGCATCGGCGCGGAACTGGCCGCGCGCTACCGGGCTGCGGGCCATGACGTCACCGGCACGGCGCGCGCGGGCGGCGGCGGTCTCGTGCCGCTCGACGTGACCCGGCCCGACGCCTTTGCCGGGCTGGCCGCCGCTCTTGCCGGGCGGCCGGTCGATCTGCTGATCTGCAACGCGGGCATCTATCCCGACAAGGGCCAGGTGCTCGACACCGGCTATCCTGCGGCGATGTGGGCCGAGACCTTCGCCACCAACGTGACCGGCGTGTTCCTGACGGTGCAGGCGCTGCTGCCCAACCTGCGCGCGGCGGAGGCGGCGAAGATCGCCATCATCTCCAGCCAGATGGCCAGCCATGCCCGCGCGCCCGGCGGCAGTTACATCTACCGCGCCTCCAAGGCCGCCGCGCTCAATCTCGGGCGCAACCTCGCCGCCGATCTCGCGCCCGAGGGGATCGCCGTCGGCATCTATCATCCCGGCTGGGTGCGCACCGACATGGGCGGGGCGGCCGCCGAAATTCCGGTGGCCGAATCCGCCGAGGGGCTCCTGGCACGTTTCGCCGCGCTCGACATGGGCACCACCGGCTGTTTCCAGACCTGGGACGGGCGCGACCACCCCTATTGAGCCGCGGGCCCGACTGAAACCGCCCCTTGCACCCGGCCCTGCCCGCGCGTAAACCGCGCGCGGACTTCCCGCTCAGGATCGCGCCCATGCCCGTTCTCGTGATGAAATTCGGCGGCACCTCGGTGGCCACGATCGACCGCATCCGCCGCGCGGCCAAGCGCGTCGGCGTCGAGGTGGCCAAGGGGTATGATGTCATCGTCATCGTCTCGGCCATGGCGGGCAAGACCAACGAGCTTGTGGGCTGGGTCAATGAAATCGCGCCCCTCCACGACGCGCGCGAATACGATGCCGTGGTCAGTTCCGGCGAGAACGTGACCGCCGGGCTGATGGCGCTCGTCTTGCAGGAAATGGATATCCCCGCCCGCAGCTGGCAGGGCTGGCAGGTGCCGCTCAGGACCAATTCGGCCCATTCCGCCGCGCGGATCGAGGAGATCCCCACCGACAACATCGCCGCCAAGTTCACCGAGGGGATGCGCGTGGCCGTGGTCGCGGGCTTTCAGGGGATCAGCCCCGAGGGGCGGATCACCACGCTGGGGCGGGGCGGCTCGGACACCACCGCCGTGGCCTTCGCCGCCGCCTTCGGCGCGGTGCGCTGCGATATCTATACCGATGTGGACGGGGTCTATACCACCGATCCGCGGATCTCGTCCAAGGCGCGCAAGCTCGAGCGCATCGCCTTCGAGGAGATGCTGGAGCTTGCCTCGCTCGGGGCCAAGGTGCTCCAGACCCGCTCGGTCGAACTGGCGATGCGGTATAACGTGAAGCTGCGGGTGCTGTCGAGTTTCGAGGAACAATCGGACGAGGCCGGCACGCTCGTCTGCGCGGAGGAGGAAATCATGGAATCGAACGTGGTGAGCGGGATCGCCTATTCCCGCGACGAGGCGAAGATGACGCTGGTTTCGGTCGCCGACCGCCCCGGCATCGCCGCGGCGATCTTCGGCCCGCTGGCCGAGGCCGGGGTGAACGTGGACATGATCATCCAGAACATCGCCGAGGAAGGGCGCACCGACATGACCTTTTCCTGCCCCATAGACCAGGTGAAGCGGGCCGAAAAGGCGCTGAGCGAGGCCAAGGCGGCGGGCCAGATCAACTATCACGACCTCATTGCCGACACCGATGTGGCCAAGGTCTCGGCGGTGGGGATCGGGATGCGCTCGCAATCGGGCGTCGCGGCCAAGATGTTCAGGACACTGAGCGACGAAGGCATCAACATCAAGGTCATCGCCACCTCCGAGATCAAGATTTCCGTGCTCATCGACCGGAAATACATGGAGCTCGCGGTGCAGGCGCTGCATGACGCCTTCGGGTTGGACAAGGCCGCCTGATCGCTGCATGGTGAAGCGCCGGGACGGGATCACCGTCCGGCGCACCGCCGGGGATCGGGAGACAGCCGCGATGAGCGAAACGCTGAGAACCGACAGCCGCCAGATGCTCGGGCGTCTGCGCGCGATCATGGCCGAGGAGGGCGGCGGGCAGACGCGGCTTGACCGGATCACCCGGCTCATCGCCGAGGAATTGCACGCCGAGGTGTGCTCGATCTATCTGTTCCGTGACGAGGACACGCTCGAGCTCTGCGCCTCCGAGGGGCTCAAGGCCGAGGCGGTGCACCAGACCCGGATGCGGCTTGGCGAGGGGCTTGTCGGGCGCGTTGCGCGCTCGGGCAAGGTGATCAACACCGATGACGCCCCCGCCGCCCCCGGCTTTCGCTACATGCCCGAGACCGGCGAAGAAGCCTATTCCTCCTTCGTCGGCGTGCCGATCCAGCGCCTGGGCGAGAAGCTGGGCGTTCTGGTGGCACAGTCCAAGGCGGCGCGGCTCTTCTCCGAGGAAGAGGTTTATGCGCTCGAGGTGGTCGCCATGGTCCTGGCCGAGATGACCGAGCTTGGTGCCTTCACCGGCGAGGGCGCGGCGATGAAGGCGCGCCACGTCCGCCCGGTCATGTTCCGGGGGGCAAGCGTGCAGGAGGGGGCCGCGCAGGGCCATGTCTGGCTGCACGAGCCGCGCGTCGTCGTCACCAATCCGATCGCCGAGGACCCCGCGCGCGAGCTGACGCGCCTGCACGAGGCGGTCGAGACGCTGCGCGTCGGTGTGGACCGGATGCTCTCCTCGGCTCAGGGCGGCGACAAGGATCAGCTCGACGTGCTCGAAGCCTACCGGATGTTCGCCAATTCCAAGGGCTGGATGCGCCGGATGGAGGCCAATATCGACAGCGGGCTTTCGGCCGAGGCGGCGGTGGAAAAGGAACAATCCGCCGCCCGCGCCCGCATGAGCCAGGTCACGGACGCCTATCTGCGCGAGCGGCTGCACGATCTGGACGATCTGTCGAACCGGCTCCTGCGCATCCTCACCGGCCAGGGCCACGAGACCGGGGCGGAGATGCCCGCCGATCCGATCCTCGTGGCGCGCAACATCGGCCCGGCCGAGCTTCTGGATTACGGGCGAAGCTTGCGCGGCATCGTGCTCGAGGAAGGGGCCGTCGGCAGCCACGCCGCCATCGTCGCGCGCGCGCTGGCCATTCCGCTCGTCATCCATGCCGAACGCATCACCACCGAGGCGCTCAACGGCGATTTCATCCTCGTTGACGGGGATCAGGGTGTCGTCCACCTGCGGCCCGACGAAGCGGTGGTCTCGGCCTTCCGGGACAAGATGGCGATGCAGGCCAAGGCGCAGGAACGCTATGCCTCGCTGCGCGACAAGCCCGCCGAGACGCTGTGCGGCACGCGCATCACGCTCAAGATGAACGCGGGACTGATGGCCGACCTGCCCAGCCTCGAGAACTCTGGCGCCGAAGGCGTGGGCCTCTTCCGCACCGAATTGCAGTTCCTCACCCGCAGCCACATGCCCAAGCGCGCCGAGCTGAGCGCGCTCTATGCCCGGGTGATGGACGCGGCCAAGGGCAAGCGCGTGGTCTTTCGCACGCTCGACATCGGCTCGGACAAGGTGTTGCCCTACATGAAGCCCGCCGACGAGCCCAACCCGGCAATGGGCTGGCGCGCGGTGCGCGTGGCGCTGGAAAAGCCGGGCGTCATGCGGATGCAGCTTCAGGCGCTCATCCGCGGGGCGCGCGGGCGGCCGCTCTCGGTCATGTTTCCCTTCGTTGCCCAATACGACGAGTTTCGCGCCGCCCGCGCCGAGATGGACAAGGCGCTGGAGCGTGAGCGCATCCTGGGCCACCCGATCCCCGAAGAGATCGAGGTGGGGGCCATGCTCGAGACCCCCTCGCTCGCCTTCGCGCCCGATGCCTTCTTCGAGGAGGTGGATTTCGTGTCGGTGGGGGGCAACGATCTCAAGCAGTTCTTCTTTGCCGCCGACCGCGAGAACGAGCGCGTGCGCCGCCGCTACGACACGCTCGACGTGAGCTATCTCAGTTTCCTCGAAGGAATCGTCTATCGCTGCGCGACGCTCGGCACGCGGCTGAGCTTCTGCGGCGAGGATGCCGGCCGCCCGGTCGAGGCCGTCTGCCTCGCCGCGCTCGGCTTTCGCACGCTGTCGATGCGGCCTGCCTCCATCGGTCCGGTCAAGAGCCTCTTGCGCCGCACCGACCTGGGCGAATTGCGCGCCGTGCTGCACGAGGAGCGCGCCCGCGGCACACAGAACCTGCGCCCGGCGGCGACCGATTACCTGCGCTCCAGGCTCTGAGCCTGTGCGCCCCCGCACGGCCCCTGCGCGCCCCCGCCTCTGGAGCCCCCGCGCCCCCTGCCCTAGCTTGGGTGGCAAGGGAGGGGCCGCGCATGGGACAGCTGATCGACGGGGTCTGGCACGACGCCTGGTATGACACCGAAAGGACGGGCGGCAGGTTCGTCCGCTCCACCGCGACGTTCCGCAACTGGATCACGCCTGACGGGGCACCCGGCCCCTCGGGCGAAGGCGGGTTCCGGGCGGAATCGGGGCGCTATCATCTCTATGTCTCGCTCGCCTGCCCCTGGGCACATCGCACGCTGATCTTTCGCGCGCTCAAGGGGCTGGAAGGCCATATCGGCGTATCGGTCGTGCATCCCGACATGCTGTCCGAGGGCTGGGAGTTCCGCACCGATTACCCCGGTGCCACCGGCGACCGGCTCCATGGCCTGCCCTTCGCCCGTGACCTCTACCTCAAGGCCGATCCGAAGATCTCGGGCCGCGTCACCGTGCCGATCCTCTGGGATGCCGAGCGCGACACCATCGTCTCCAACGAAAGCTCCGAGATCATCCGCATGTTCAATTCGGCCTTCGACGGCCTTACCGGCAATGCCGAGGATTACTGGCCCGAAGACCTGCGCGACGCCATCGAGCCCGTGAACGCGCGCATCTACGACACGGTGAACAACGGCGTCTACAAGGCCGGGTTCGCCACCAGCCAGGCCGCCTATGACGCCGCCGTCCACCCGCTTTTCGAGAGCCTCGACTGGCTGGAGGAGCGCCTGTCCCGTAACCGCTACCTGATGGGCGACCGGCTGACCGAGGCCGACTGGCGGCTCTTCACGACGCTCATCCGCTTCGATCCGGTCTATCACCTGCATTTCAAGTGCAACCGGAAGCGGATCGTCGATTGCCCCAACCTCTGGGGCTATGTGCGAGAGCTCTACCAGTGGCCCGGCGTGCGCGAAACGGTGGATTTCGACCATATCGTGCGCCATTACCATTACAGCCACGAGACGATCAATCCGCACCGCATCATCCCCGTGAACCCGGTGCTCGATCACGACGCGCCGCACGGGCGGGGCTGAGGGGGGCGCTCCGCCTGCCCTCCGCGCGCCGTCATCCCCGCGAAAGCGGGGATCCCGTGGACCGCGGAGATCCTCGGGTCAAGCCCGAGGATGACGGGGAACGGGTGGCCCATGACCGTCATCCCGGCGTATGCGGGGATCCCGGGGCGCGCGGAGTGCCTCGGGTCAGGCCCGAGGATGACGGGGAACGGGGTGGCCCATGACCGTCATCCCGGCGTATGCGGGGATCCTGTGGACCGCGGAGATCCTCGGGTCAGGCCCGAGGATGACGGGGAACGGGTCCTAGCCCCGGCGCGCGCCAACCATGCCCATGATCGCATAGGTGCGGTCCAGGATCGGCCCGGCGATGGTGCGGGCGCGGGCGGCCCCTTCGGCAAGGATGCGGTCGATCTCGGCGGGGTCCTGCATCAGCCGCGCCATTTCCGCCGAGATGGGCGCGAGGCGCTCCACCGCCAGATCGGCGAGCCGCGGCTTGAACTCGGAAAACGCCATGCCGCCCGCCTCGGCCATGACCTGATCCACGCTCATGTCCGCCAGCGCCGCGTAGATGTTGACGAGATTGCGCGCCTCGGGCCGGTCCTCCAGCCCCGCAACCTCCGAGGGCAGCGGCTCGGGGTCGGTCTTGGCCTTGCGGATCTTCTTCGAGATCGTGTCGGCATCGTCGGTCAGGTTGATCCGGCTCATGTCGGAAGGGTCGGATTTCGACATCTTCCTGGTGCCGTCGCGCAGGCTCATGACCCGCGTGCCCGCCCCCTCGATGACCGGCTCGGGGAGCGGAAAGAACTCCACCCCGTAATCGTGGTTGAACTTCATGGCGATGTCGCGCGTGAGCTCGATATGCTGCTTCTGATCCTCGCCCACCGGCACATGGGTGGCGTGATAGGCCAGGATATCGGCGGCCATCAGCGCGGGATAGGCGAAAAGGCCGAGCGAGGCGTTCTGCGCGTTCTTGCCCGCCTTGTCCTTGAACTGCGTCATCCGCTGCATCCAGCCCATGCGGGCGACGCAGTTGAACACCCAGGCCAGCTGGCTGTGCTCGGCCACCTGGGACTGGTTGAAGAGGATCGAGCGCGCGGGATCGAGCCCTGAGGCGATGAAACCCGCGGCCAGCTCGCGCGTGGCGCGCGCCAGATCGGCGGGCTCCTGCCAGACGGTGACGGCGTGCAGGTCCACCATGCAATAGAGCGTCTCGATACCCTGCTCCTGCGCCTCGGCGAACCGCTTGAGCGCGCCCAGGTAATTGCCCAGGTGCAGGTTGCCCGAGGGCTGGATTCCCGAAAAGACGCGGGGGGTAAAGGCCGCCTCGGCCATGGCTGCACTCCGTGGTGGATTTCTCTGCCCGCCTCGCTTACCCATGCGGCCAATCCCCGTCAAGGAGAGCGGCCATGCGCGACGATCCCTCCCCCCTCAACCCGCTGCCGCCCTTCGCGCTGGTGCTGTTTCTGGTGATCCTCGGGATCGAGGCGGCGTTCTCGCTGGGCGCGCGCGGCCTTGTCGGGGGCCCGGGGGCCGTGGGCTGGCGCGCCGCCGCGATCGAGGATTACGGCTTTCACGGCGAGATCCTGCGCTGGATGATCGAGACCGGGCAATATCCCGTCGAACACCTGCGCCGCCTTCTCACCTATGCCTTCGTCCATGGCAGCTTTACCCATGCGCTCTTCGCGGGCGTGCTGATCCTTGCCATGGGCAAGTTTCTCGGCGAGCATTTCCGCCACTGGGCGGTGCTGGCGCTCCTTGCCGTTGCCACCGTGGCGGGGGCGCTGGTCTATGCGCTTCTGCCGGGGCAGCAGCCATGGCTTATCGGGGCCTTTCCGGGCGTCTACGGCCTGATCGGCGGGTTTACCTATGTGCTCTGGCTGCGGCTGGGGCAGGTGGGGGCCAACCAGGCGCGCGCCTTCACGCTGATCGGCGTGCTGATGGGGCTGCAACTGGTCTTCGCGCTTCTCTTCGGGGCCGCGCCCACCTGGATCGCCGATGTGGCGGGGTTTGGCGCGGGCTTCCTGGCCTCGGTCCCGCTCAGCCCCGGGGGCTGGGCGCGTCTGCGCGCGCGGCTGCGGCACGAGTGATCCCGGCGATCGGCACGGCAGGGCTTTTCGGCGGCCCCGGAAGCCCGGTCTCGCCACTGGCCGACAGATCTTGCCAGGGCGCAAGCGCCGAGAGCGGCGCGGGCATTTCCGGTTCTGTAAGAGGCAGGTTGCGCGCTATGCTTGGCACGGTGGCGCGCGCCGCGACAACCGCCTGCCAGACCCCCTGAGAGAAGCGAAGACTTGACCGAGAGCCCCCCCCCGAGCCTCAGCGTGATCATCCCCGCCCATAACGAGGCGGGCCGCATAGGGCCGTGCCTCGCGGCGCTCTTCGCCAGCGATCCGGTGCCGGGCGGGGCCGAGGCGATCGTCGTCGCAAATGGCTGCACGGATGCAACCCTGGCCGAGGCGCGCGCGATGCAGGCCGCAGCCGGTGTCTGGCCGCTCACCGTGCTGGAGCTGGTCGAGGGGGACAAGACCCGCGCCCTCGGCGCGGGCGAGACCGTGGCGCGGGGCGCGGTGCTGGCCTATCTCGATGCCGACGTGATCGTGTCGCCGCCGCTCATGGCCGCGCTGGCGGAAACGCTTGGCGGCCCGGCACCCGCCTATGCCAGCGGCCGGGTGGTGATCCCCGAGCCCGAAAGCCGCCCGAGCCGCCTCTATGCGCGCTTCTACCGCGAGGTGCCGTTCTTTCACACGGGCGTGCCGGGCTGCGGGCTTTTTGCCCTCAATCGCGCGGGCCGCGCGCGCTGGGGCGACTGGCCCGGCATCATCTCGGACGATACCTTCGCGCGGCTGAATTTCACCCCCGCCGAGCGCCAGCTTGTCCCGGCCTCCTATGCCTGGCCCGTGGTCGAGGGCTGGGCGGCGCTGGTGCGGGTGCGGCGGCGGCAGGAGGCGGGGGTCGCCGAGATCGGCCGCCGCTTTCCCGAACTCCCGGCCAATGACGATCCGCGCCCGGGCGCGCGCGCGCGGCTCCTCAAGGCAGCAGTCCGCCATCCGCTGGCCTACCTTGTCTATGCGGCGGTGCGCGCGCTTGCCCGCCTGCGCCCCGCGACAGGCTGGGCGCGCGGCCGGTAAGCGGCATCTTTGCAATGGAAACGCCGCGCAATCGCCGCCATGATGCGCAGGACCGGGGCCGGACTCGAGCAGGGGATCCATGCGCAGCCTGACGTCACTCGTTCACGGGGACGGGCTTTTCGCCCGCATCCTGCGCTCCTCGGCGCTGACCGTGCTGGGCTTTGGCGGCGCGCAGGCGCTGCGGCTCGTGTCCAACCTCATCCTCGCCCGGCTGCTCTTTCCCGAGGCATTCGGCCTCATGGCCATCGTCAACGTCGTCCTCCAGGGACTCATGCTGTTTTCCGATGTGGGCATAAGCCCCGCCATCATGCAAAGCAGGCGCGGTGACGACCGCGCCTTTCTCGATACCGCCTGGACGCTCCAGGCGCTGCGCGGCGCGGTGCTCTTTCTCATTGCCTGCGCGCTCGGCTGGCCGCTCGCGCTCTTCTACGGAGAGCCGATCCTGGCGCAGCTTCTGCCGGTGGCGGGGCTGTCGCTTCTGGTCACCGGCTTCAGCCCCACCGCGCTCGAGACCGCCAAGCGGCATCTGCGCTGGGGACGGCTCACGGCGATCGATTTCGCGGTGCAGATCACGGGCATCGTCATCGCGCTGGCGCTGGCCTGGTGGTGGCACTCGGTCTGGGCGCTCGTGGTCTCGGGCGTGGCAAGCTCGGCCCTGGCGCTGACGCTCTATCACCTCCTGCTGCCCGACCCGCGAAACCGGTTCCGCATCGAGCGCCCGGCCCTGCGCGAGCTTGTGACCTTCGGCAAGTGGATCTTTCTCAGCACGATCTGCGGCTTCGTCTTTCAGCAGGCCGACAAGCTCATCTTCGCGCGCACCCTGCCGCTCGACGTGTTCGGCATCTACAATATCGGCTTCTTCCTCGCCTCCTTCCCGGCGCTGCTGGGCAATCTCTTCACCTGGCGGCTGCTCGTCCCGATCTACCGCGAGCTCCCCCCCGGCGAGAGCGCCGCGAACTTCGCCAAGCTGCGGCGGCTGCGCTTTGCCGTGACCGGCGGGCTTCTGGCGCTCACCGCCGTCTTCGCCTTCGCGGGCAGCTGGCTCGTGGAGATCCTCTATGACGAGCGCTATGCGCTGGCGGGCGGGGTTGTGGTGGTCATGGCCGTGATGCAGATCCCGCAGATCGTGGTGATGACCTACGATCAGGCCGCGCTCGCCGCAGGCGATTCGCGCCGCTTCTTCTTTCTGCGGCTGGCGATGGCCGCAGCGATGGTGGCGGCGCTGCTGACCGGGTTGCGAGCCGGGGGGCTTCTCGGCGGGCTCATCGGCTATGGCGCGGCGATGGTGCTGGCCTATCCGGCGGTGGTCTGGCTCGCACGGCGGATGCGCGCCTGGGACCCGTGGCACGATCTCTCGATGATCGTGCTCGGGGGCGGGCTGGCGGCGCTGGTGCTTTGGCTCGATGGCGCGGGGCTGGCCGGTCTCGCTGCGGTCTCGGGCTGGTAGCGCCCCGCGCGGGATCGGGCGATTGCCAAGGCCACGCCCCAAATCCGTCGCATTGCCGGGACATTGACATGCCACTATGATTTCATGAGCACATTGCGATGGCCGACAGGATGAGCATGAGCGCCCCCGACGGGACCGAGATCGCGATCGTCGGCATGGCCGCGCACCTGCCCGGGGCGCGGGACACGCGCCGGTATTGGCAGATGCTGCGCGAGGGCCGCCGCGCCATCCGCCGCCTCGACGAGGCGGAACTGATCGCGGCGGGCGTGCCGCCGCAGACCCTGCGCCGCCCCGATTACGTGCCCTTCGCCGCGCCGCTCGAGGGCGTCGAGATGTTCGATGCCGAGTTCTTCGGCTTCGGCCCGAAGGAGGCCGCGATCCTCGACCCGCAGCACCGCCGCTTTCTGGAAGTCGCCTGGGAGGCGCTCGAGGATGCGGGCCACATGCCCGAGCATTTCGCCGGCCCCATCGGCGTCTTCGCGGGCTGCGGCATGGGCAGCTATTTCTATTTCAACCTCTGCTCGCACCGCGATCTTGTGGACGATGTGGGGATGTTCCTCTTGCGCCATACCGGCAATGACAAGGATTTCCTGACCACCCGGCTGAGCCACATCCTCGATCTCAAGGGGCCGTCTCTCGGCCTGCAAACCGCCTGTTCCACCTCGCTCGTCGCGGTGCATTACGCGGCGCAATCGCTGCTCAACGGCGAGTGCGACATGGCGCTTGCGGGCGGCGTGACCATCGAGCTGCCGCAGGGTCACGGCTATCTCTACAAGGAGGGCGAGATCCTGTCGCCCGATGGAGAATGCCACGCCTTCGATCACCGCGCGCAGGGCACCGTCTTCGGGTCGGGTGCGGGGGTGGTCGTGCTGCGGCGGCTCACCGATGCGCTGGCCGATGGGGATCACGTCTGGGCCGTCGTCAAGGGCTCTGCGGTGAACAACGACGGCGCGGCCAAGGCGGGCTATCTCGCGCCCTCCGTGGACGGGCAGGCGGCGGCGGTGGCCGAGGCGCAGGCCATGGCCGGGATCACCGCCGACACGGTGGATTACGTCGAGTGCCACGGCACCGGCACCTATCTGGGCGATCCCATCGAGGTGGCGGCGCTGACGCAGGCGTTCCGCGAGACGACCCAAGCCACGGATTTCTGCCGCATCGGCAGCGTCAAGACCAATATCGGCCATCTCGACACGGCCGCCGGGGTGGCCAGCCTGATCAAGGCCGCGCTGGCGCTTCATCACGCCGAGATCCCGCCCTCTCTGGGCTACGAGGCCCCCAATCCCGCCATCGGTTTCGACGGCAGCCCGTTCTCCGTCAATGACCGCCTGACCCCCTGGCCCAGGCGCGGCCATCCCCGCCGCGCGGGCGTCAATTCCCTGGGCGTCGGCGGCACCAACGCCCATGTGGTGCTGGAAGAGGCCCCGGCGCGCACCGCCCCGGAAGAGAGCGACTGGCCGTTTCAGCCGCTGGTGATCTCGGCGCGCTCGAAATCCGCGCTCGACGCGGCCACAACCCGCCTTGCCGATCACCTGCGCGCCCATCCCGAACAGCCGCTGGCCGATGTGGCCTTCACGCTCAAGGAGGGCCGCCGCGCCTTCGAGCATCGCCGCGTCACCGTCGCCCGCAGCCAGGACGAAGCCGCCGGGCGGCTGGAGACGGGCGATCCGCGCCGCGTCTTCTCCCATAAGGCGCTCGACAACCCGGATGTGGTCTTCATGTTTCCCGGCGGCGGCGCGCAATATGCGGGCATGGCGCGCGACCTTTACGAGACCGAGCCGGTCTTTGCAGACTGGATGGATCGCGGCCTCGATGTCCTGAGCCCCAGGCTCGATTACGACATCCGCGCGCTCTGGCTGCCGGAGCCCGACCGGAAAGCGGCGGCGGAGGAGCGGCTCAAGCGCCCCTCGGTGCAACTGCCGCTGATCATGATCGCCGAATACGCGCTGGCGCAGCTCTGGCAGAGCTGGGGGATAACGCCGGCCGCCCTGATCGGTCATTCCATGGGCGAGAACACCGCCGCCTGTCTGGCCGGGGTGATGAGCTTCGAGGATTGCATCGGGCTGGTGCATCTGCGCGGGCAGCTCTTCGACACGGTGGACAGGGGCGGGATGCTCAGCGTGCCGCTTTCGGCCGAGGCCGTGACGCCCTATCTCGGCGGCGCGCTCGACATCGCGGCGCTCAACGCGCCGGAGCTCACCGCCGTTTCGGGGCCGCAAGCCGCGCTTGACGATCTCGACACCCGCCTGCGCGCCGACGGGATCGAGTCGAGCCGCATCGCCATCGACATCGCCGCGCATAGCCGGATGCTGGAGCCGATCCTTGACCGCTTCGGCACCTACCTGCGCGGCATCGCGCTGAGCCCGCCGCAAATCCCCATCCTGTCCAATCGCACCGGCGACTATCTCGCGGCGGAAGAGGCCACCGACCCCGCCTATTGGGTCGCTCATCTGCGGCACACGGTGCGCTTCGCCGACGGGCTGACCCGGCTCGCAGAGACCCCGGCCCGCGTCTTCCTGGAGGTCGGCCCCGGCAAGGCGCTCTCCTCGCTCGCACAGGCGCATGGCGCGATCAGCGCCAATCAGGTCATCGGCACCCTGCGCCACCCCGAGGATGCCATCGCCGATGACGAATATTTCATGGCCATGCTGGCGCGGCTCTGGGCCGTGGGGGTGGAGATCGACTGGCCGCAGATCTGGGGCGAGGCGCGGCGCAACCGCGTGCCGCTGCCCACCTACCCGTTTCAGCACAAGCCCTATTTCATCGCCCCCGCCGCGCCGCAGGCCGTGGCCGAGCCGTGGCCCACCCGGCGCGAGGATCTGCGCGACTGGGGCTATGCCCCGCACTGGACCCCGCGTCTGGCCGAGGTCGAGATCGCGTCCGACGCCGATCTTGCGGCATGGCCGCCCGAGACATGGCTTGTCTTCGCCGACGAAACCGGCCTGGCCGGGGAGATCGCCGCGCGGCTCCGCGCTGCGGGCCATACCGTCACCACCGTCACGCCGGGCGACAGTTTCGCGCGGCTCTCCGCGGATCGCTACACCCTCTCGCCCGAACGCGGGCGCGAAGGGTATGACGCGCTCGTCGCGGCGCTTCTGGCGGAGGGCCGCGCGCCCGGCCGCATCGCCCATTTCTGGCTGGTGACGGCGGACGAACGCCACCGCCCCGGTTCGAGCTTTTTCCACCGGGTGCAGGAACAGGGCTTCTACAGCCTGCTCTTTCTGGCGCAGGCGCTGGCCGAGGAGGGGGTACCGCCCTGCCACATCACCGCCTTCACCACCGGCGCGGCGCAGGTCCGGGACGAGGCGCTGCCCTACCCGGCCAAGGCCACCGTCGCCGGGCCGCTGCGCGTCATCCCGCGCGAGATGCCGGGCATGACGGCGGCAAGCGTCGATCTGGTGCTGCCCGCGAAACCGGAGCGGGGCGCGCTGATTGCGCAGATCCTGGAGGAAGTGATGCAGCCGCCGCGCTCCGGCATCGCCGCGCTGCGCGGGGCGCGGCGCTACGAGGCGGGCTGGCGGCCCCTGCCGCTTGCCCCCGCAACGCCCGTGCCCGAGGGCGGCACCGTGCTGATCACCGGCGGGTTCGGCGGCATCGGTCTTACCCTGGCCGAGGATCTGATCTCGCGCGAGGGGGCGCGCATCGCCCTTCTGGCGCGCACCGCGCTGCCGCCGCGTGCCGGCTGGCCGCGCCATCTGGCCACGGGCGGCCCGCTCGCCCGCCGCATCGCCGCCGTCCAGCGGCTCGAGGCGCTTGGCGGGCAGATCCTGGTGCTTGCGGGCGACGTGAGCAATATCGAGGAGATGCAGGCCGCGCGCACGCGCATCGAGGCCGCGCTCGGCCCCGTAACGGGCATCATCCACGCGGCGGGCACCATCGCCGACGCGCCACTTCTCGCCAAGGGCCCCGAGACGATCGAGGATGTCTTCACCCCCAAGATCCACGGCACGCAGGTGCTGGAACAGGTGTTTCCCGACGGCGATCCCGACTGGCTCGTGCTGTTTTCCTCCAGCTCCACCGCCACCGCGCCCGCCGGTCAGGTGGATTATGTCGCGGCCAACGAGTATCTCAACGCCTATGCCCGCGCGCGGGCGGGCGGGCGGACGCGCGTGCTGGCGCTCGACTGGGGGATCTGGGCCGAGACGGGCATGGCCGCCGAGGCCGTCGCCGCCCGCCACGGCACGCCCCCCGAGGCACCGCGCCTCCCGGTGGCGGCCCCGCTCATCGACGCGATGGGGCTTGATGGGACGGGCAACCGGAGCTTTCACGCCACCTACAGCAGCGGGACGCACTGGGTCTTCGACGAGCATCGCACCCGGACGGGCACGGCGCTTCTGCCCGGCACGGGCTATGTCGAGCTTCTGGCCGAGGCGCTCGGCGCGCAGGGCGAGGGCACGGTGTTCGAGATCCGCGACCTGCTCTTCCTGCGCCCCTTCGATCTGCCCGACGACGCCCCGCGCGAGATGCGCCTGACGCTCGCGCGCAGCGCCGCGGGCTATCGCGCGCGGTTCGAGGCAGAGGCCGCGCAGGCGGGGCGCAGGGGCTGGCTGCCCCTGGCCGAGGCGGAGGTGGCGATCCTGCCGATGCAGCCCCCCGCCCCGCTCGACCCGGAGGCGATCCGCGCGCGGCTCGATGACTGGCGGGAAAGCGCGGCCCCCATTCCCGGCCCGCAGGCGGCGCATCTTGCCTTCGGCCCGCGCTGGCAGGTGCTGCGCGCCATGGGCTTCGGGCGGGGCGAGGGGCTGGCGCGGCTCTGCCTGCCCGCTGCCGCCGCGGGGGACGAGGGCTATGTCCTGCATCCGGCGCTGCTCGACATCGCCACCGGCTGGGCCATGCGCCTGATTGATGGCTACGAGGGCCGCGCGCTCTGGGTGCCGATGTCCTATGGCGCGATCCGGGTCTTCGCGCCGCTCCCGCCCGCGATCCTGAGCCATGTGCGCATCGCCGCCGATACCCGCACCGGAAGCGGCACGGCACGCTTCGACATCACCCTCACCGATCCGCAGGGAAAGGTTCTGGCCGAGATCCGCGATTTCGCGCTGCGCCGGCAGGAGGGCGGGCTTGCCATCGCCGCGCCGCGCCCCGGCGAGATCCGCGTAGAGCCCGGCCCGGACGCCCCCGAAAGCCCCGCCGAGGCGCGGCTTCTGCACAACCTGCGCGAAGGCATCCGCCCCGCCGAGGGGGCCGAAGCGTTCCGCCGCGCCCGCGCGCTCGACCTGCCGCAGGTGCTCGTCTCCCCGCTCGACCTGCCCGCGCTGATCCGCCAGGCCGATACGGCGCTGCCGGAGGCGGAGGCGGGCGCGCGGTTCGACCGGCCCGAGCTCGACGGCAATCTCGTCCCCCCCGAGGGCGAGATCGAGATCCGCCTGGCCGGGTTCTGGTCCGAGCTTCTGGGCATTGCGAAGGTGGGGGCCGAGGACTCCTTCTTCGACCTCGGCGGCCATTCGCTCATCGCCGTGCGGCTCTTTGCCATGATCCGCAAGGCCTATCGCGTCGATTTCCCCATCTCGATCCTGTTCGAGGCCCCCACCATCCGCGCCTGCGCGCGGCTGATCGAGGCGCGCATCGGCCCGCAGCAGGCGGGCGCGGCACCCGGACCCGCGCAGGCGGCGCGCCGCTTCACCCATCTCGTGCCGATGCACCGGGGCGAAGGCGGTGCCCGCACGCCCTTCTTCCTGGTCGCGGGCATGTTCGGCAATGTGCTCAACCTGCGCCATCTCGCGCATCTTCTGGGCGAGGAGCGGCCGTTTTACGGGCTTCAGGCGCGCGGCCTTCTGGGCGGCGAGGCCCCGCATGACGACCTCACCGAGGCCGCGCGCGACATGATCGCCGAAATCCGGCAGGTGCAGCCGCATGGCCCCTATCTTCTGGGCGGCTTCTCGGGCGGGGGGATCACCGCCCACGAGATGGCGCAGCAATTGCGCGCGGCCGGAGAGGATGTGGCGCTTGTCGTCCTGCTCGACACGCCGCTGCCGCAGCGCCGCCCGCTCTCGCGCCGGGACCGCGCGCTGATCCAGTGGCAGGAGCTCAAGGCGGGCGGCCCGCTCTATCCGCTCCGCTGGGCCGCGCGCCGCCTTGCCTGGGAGATCGCCCGCCGCCGCCCGGCAGGGAAGGCCACGGAGGCCGCGCACCAGTTCCACGATCACGAGATCGAGGCCGCCTTCTACCGCGCCATCGCGCGTTACGAGGTCCGCCCCTATGCGGGCCGGGTGCATCTCTTCCGCCCGCCGCTTGCGGGCAGGTGGCAGGTCTCGGGCGGCCGGTGGGTCAGCGCCGAGCGCGCCTATGTCCTGCCCGATAACGACTGGTCGGGCCATGTGCCCGATCTGGCCGTGACCGAGGTGCCTGGCGATCACGATTCGATGGTGCTGGAGCCCAATGTCCGCGTCCTTGCCGCGCGTCTCAGACGCGCCCTCGAGGCCGCCGAGGCCGAACCCGCCCTGCCGGGCACGCCCGCCCGCCGCGAGGCCGCGGAATGACCGCGCCGCGCCTTCTCACCGTCGTGCTCAACTGGCGCACCCCGGAGATGAGCCTCAGGGCCGCCGCCGCCGCGCATCGCGCCATGCAGGGCATCGCGGGTGAGATCGTGATCGTGGACAACGATTCCGGCGACGGCTCTTTCGAGACGATGCAGGCCGGGATTGCCGGGATGGACCGTGTGCGCGTGGTGCAGTCTGGCCGCAATGGCGGCTTCGGCGCGGGGATGAACGCGGGGATGCGCGCGGGGCTTGCGGACGGCGGCCGTCCCGATTACGTCTATCTTCTCAATTCCGACGCCTTCCCCGCGCCGGGGGCCATCGCCGCCCTTCTGGCGCATCTCGAGGCCACGCCCGAGGCCGGGCTTGCAGGCGGCCATATCCACGGCCCCGACGGCGCGCCCCATGTCACCTGCTTCCGCTTCCCCTCGATCCTGGGGGAACTGGAGGGGGCGGCGCGCATCGGCCCGCTCTCGCGCCTCCTGCGCCGCCATGCCGTGCCGCGGCCGCTTCTGACCGCGACGCAGCCTGTTGACTGGCTGGCAGGCGCAAGCCTGATGATCCGGCAGAGCGTGCTCGACGAGATCGGCGGCTTCGACGAGACCTTCTTTCTCTATTTCGAGGAAACCGATCTCTGCCGGCGCGCCGCGCGCGCGGGCTGGCGCACCGATTACGTGCATGAAAGCCGGGTGGAACATATCGGCTCGGTCTCCACCGGCATGAAGCACTGGGACCGGGTGCCCGATTACTGGTTCGCCTCGCGGCGCCATTACTTCATCAAGACCCATGGCCGCGCCTATCTTGGCGCGGTGACGCTGGCGCATCTCTTCGGCGCGGGGACGGGGGCGCTCTGGCGGCTGATCCGGCGGAAGGGCAGCCCGCCGCCGCCGCATTTCCTGCGCGATCTGGTGCGGGGCGACCTGCGCGCGGCATTCGACAGACGCGAAAGGACAAGACCATGATGCGCGCGCTTCTGGTCGGCAACGAAACGCTGGCGCTGCAATGCGGCCGGGCCTGGCTCGAGGCGGGCCACGAGATTGCCGCGGTCGCCACCCGCCATGCGGATGTGGCCGACTGGGCGCGCGGCGCGGGTCTGCGCGTCATCGCCCCGGGGCCGGGGCTGGCCGGGCGCATGGAGGGGCTCGGCTTCGACTGGCTTCTGTCCATCGCCAATCTCGATCTGCTGCCGGAGCCGGTGCTGGCGCGTGCCGCGCGGGGCGCGCTCAATTTCCATGACGGTCCCCTGCCGCGCTATGCCGGGCTCAACGCGCCGGTCTGGGCGATCCTCAACGGCGAGACACGCCACGGCGTCACCTGGCACCTGATCGAGGGCGGGGTGGATGCCGGGCGGATCGTGGTGGCCCGACCCATCGACATCGCCCCGGACGAAACCGCCTTTACCCTCAACGCCAAATGCTATGCCGCCGCCCTCGAGAGCTTTCCCGAGGTGGTGGCAGAACTCTCGCGCGGCGCGCCCGAGGCACGGGAGCAGGATCCGGCGGAACGCAGCTGGTTCGGGCGCGACAAGCGGCCCGAGGGGCTGATCCTTGACCCCGCGCGCCCCGCCGCCGATCTGGCGCGGCTTGTCCGCGCGCTCGATCATGGCGGCTATCCCAATCCCCTCAACCTCGCGCGGATCGTCATTGGCGGAAAGGTGCTGCTTGTCCCGCGCGCCGAGGTGAGCGATGCCACAGGCACCCCCGGCACGGTTATCGACGTGGCCGCGGATGGCCTTGTCCTCGCCACCGCCGAGGGCGCGCTGCGCCTCAGCGGTCTGCGCGCGGCGGATGGCGGCGCGGCGGATCTCTCGGGCCTTGCCCCCGGCATGACGGTTGACGCGCCCGACCCGCTGGCCGAGGCCACGCTCGCCCGCCTCGCGGCGCAGGACGGCCACTGGCGGCGGGTGCTCACCGCGATGCGCCCGATCTCGCTGCCGCTCGACGGGCCGGGTGGCGGCACGCCGGAGCGCCGCGCGCTCGATCTGGGCGGGGCCGATCCGCTTGCCGCCATCGCCAGCTGGGCCGCGACGCTTGGCGGCGGCGAGGGCGCGCATCTGGCCCATGCCGGCCCTGCGATCCTTGCGGCCGGAGCGGCGGGCCATGTCTGCCCCTGGATGCCCGTCACCGTCACCGCGCTGGCCGAGAGCATCGCCGAGGCCGAGGCGCGCGGCCCCTTCGCGCTCGATCTCTTCGCGCGCGTACCGGGCCTTGACGCGGCCCATCGCCCGCCCCTCGGCCTGCGCCGCGCGGGAGCGGGCCTTGTTCCCGGCACCGCGCTCACCGTCGATCTCACCGGCGCGCCCGCGCTCATCTACGATCCCGCCCGCCTTGCCCCCGACATGGCCGAGATCCTGGCCCGGCGGCTCGAGGCGCATGCCCGCGGCGAAACCGGCCTGCCCGAGGCCGAGCGCCGCCTTGTCACCGAGACCTGGAACGCCACCGATGCGCCCTTCGAGGCGCGCCCGCTTTATCACCGCATCGCCGCGCGCGCGGTCGAGACGCCCGAGGCAACGGCGCTGATCTTCGAGGCGGAGCGCCTCAGCCACGCCGCGCTTCAGACGCGGGCAAACCGCATCGCCCATGTGCTGCGCGCCATGGGCGTGACACGCGGCGATCCGGTGGGGCTCTCCCTGCCGCGTTCGGCCGACATGGTGGCCGCCGTGCTGGGGATATGGAAGGCGGGCGCGGCCTATGTGCCGATGGATCCGGCCTATCCCGCCGACCGGCTTGCCTTCTATCTCTCGGACAGCGGCGCGCGGGTGGTGATCGCCCGCAGCGACATGGACGAGGTGCCCGGCGGCGCGGCGCGGCTCGATCTCGACACCGACCCGCGCCTGGCGGAGACACCCGAAACCGCGCCCGCGGACGCAACCGGCCCGGAGGATCTTGCCTATGCGATCTACACGTCGGGCTCGACCGGGCGGCCCAAGGGGGTGATGGTCACGCATCGCAACCTTGCCGCCTTCAGCGCCGCGATGTCCGCCCGCGTGCCCAGGGAGCCGGGTGCCACCTGGCTTGCCGTCACCAGCCTCAGTTTCGACATCTCGGTGCTGGAGCTTTTCCATACGCTCGCGGATGGATACACCGTGGTGCTCAGCGGCGAGGAAAGCCGCGCGCTCGTCTCTTCGGGTCGGATCCCCACGTCGGATCGCGGCATGGACTTCAGCCTCTACTACTGGGGCAATGATGACGGCGCGGGCCGCGACAAATACAAGACGCTGCTCGAAGGCGCGCAATTCGCCGACACCCACGGCTTCTGCGCGGTCTGGACTCCCGAGCGGCATTTCCACGCCTTCGGCGGCCCCTACCCCAACCCTTCCGTGACCGGGGCCGCCGTCGCCGCCGTCACGCGGAATGTCGCGGTGCGCGCCGGAAGCTGCGTGGCCCCGCTCCACCACCCCGCCCGCATCGCCGAAGAATGGGCGGTGATCGACAACCTGACGGGCGGGCGCGCGGGGCTCGCCATCGCCTCGGGCTGGCACCCGGATGATTTCATCCTGCGCCCCGAGAACGCGCCGCCCCGCAACAAGCCCGCCATGTATCAAGCGATCCGCGACCTGCGCAAGCTCTGGAAGGGCGAGCCCGTGGCCTTCCCGCGCGCCGACGGCACGCTGCACGAGGTGATCACGCAGCCGCGCCCGGTCTCGCGCGATCTGCCCGTCTGGGTGACGACGGCGGGCAATCCCGAGACCTGGCGCGAGGCGGGCGCGCACGGGGCCAACGTGCTCACCCATCTGCTCGGGCAATCCATTGCCGAGGTGGGCGAGAAGATCGCGCTCTACCGCGACGCGCTGCGCGAGGCCGGGCACGACCCGGCGCGCTTCACCGTCACGCTCATGCTCCATACCCATGTGGCCGACACGCGAGACGAAGCGCGGCGCGTGGCGCGCGCGCCGATGAAGGATTACCTGCGCTCGGCCGCCGGGCTGATCAAGCAATACGCCTGGGCCTTTCCGGCCTTCAAGCGGCCCGAGGGCGTGGACAACGCCTTTCAGCTCGATCTCGGGGCGCTCTCCGAGGAGGAACTCGAGGGCATCCTCGATTTCGCCTTCGAGCGGTATTTCGAGGAGTCGGGGCTTTTCGGCACCGTCGAGGATTGCGTGGCGCGGGTGGAGGATCTCAAGCGCATCGGCGTCGATGAGGTCGCCTGCCTGATAGATTACGGCATTCCCGCGCGGCAGGTGCTCGACGGGCTGCGCCCGCTTGCCCGCGTGCTGGAGCGGTCCAACCGCCCGGCCACGATTCCCGAGGACGATTTCTCCATCGCGGCGCAGATCCGGCGTCACCGGGTCACGCATCTGCAATGCACCCCCTCCATGGCCCGCATGATCGCCATGAACGACGAGGCGCGCGCGGCGCTCGGGCATCTCGAGCACCTTCTTCTGGGCGGAGAGGCGCTGCCGGGGAGCCTCGTGCGCGATCTGCAAGCCGCAACCCCCGCACAGATCCACAACATGTATGGTCCGACGGAAACCACGATCTGGTCCACCTGCGGCCCCGCCGACCCGCAGAGCGCCATCGCCAATATCGGCACGCCGATTGCCAATACCCGCGTCCATGTGCTCGACCCGGACATGCAGCCCGTGCCGGTGGGCCGGACCGGCGAGCTCTGGATCGGTGGCGAGGGGGTGACGCGCGGCTATCTCGGGCGCGACGATCTGACCGCCGAGCGATTCCGCCCCGATCCGTTCCGCCCGGGCGGGCGCCTCTACGGCACCGGCGATCTGGTGCGCTGGCGCGCCGACGGACGGCTTGATTTTCTTGGCCGCGCCGATGCGCAGATCAAGCTGCGCGGCCACCGGATCGAACCCGGAGAGATCGAGGCCGCCATGGAATCGGTGCCCGGTGTCGAGCAGGCGGTGGTCCTGCTGCGCGAGGATATGCCGGGCGATCCGCGCCTTGTGGGCTATCTGCGGGGCACCGCCGAGCCCGAGACGGTGCGCGCGGCGCTCGCCGGTCGTCTGCCCGCGCATATGCGCCCCTCCCATCTGGTGCGGCTCGACGCCTTCCCGCTCACCCCGAACCGCAAGGTGGATCGCAAGGCGCTGCCCGCCCCCGAGACCCGCGCCACCACGCCCGCCTCGGCCCCAGAGACGACGACAGCCGCGAATGGCACCGAACAGGCCATTGCCGCGATCTGGTCGCGGATCCTCGGCGTGGCGCCGATCGGCCCGAAGGACAGTTTCTTCGATCTGGGCGGCCACTCGCTTCTCGCCGTGCAGGCGCATCGGGAGATCCGGGCACAGCTTGGCGTGGAGCGGCTCGGCATCACGGACATCTTCCGCTGCCCGAGGCTCGGCACGTTGGCCGCGCGGGTGGCGGAGCTGCGCGGCGACGCGCCCGCGGCCGCCCCCGCCGCGCCCCCGGCCAATATCCGCGCCGCAGCGCGCGCCGAAGCGATGGCGCGTCGCCGCGCCATGCGCGCCGCCCGGCAGGGATGAGCCTCGCCGCCGCGCTGCGCGCGACGCTGCCCGCGGGCCTGGCACTGGCCGAAGCGGACCCGGCGGCGCCCGCCACCGGTCTCTGGCCGGAGGAAACGGGTGCCACCGCCCGGATGGCCCCCGCGCGCCTGCGCGAGTTTGCCGCCGGACGCCGCGCCGCCCGCGCCGCCATGGCCGCGCTCGGCCTGCCTCCCGCCGCCCTGCCCATGGGTGCGGATCGCGCGCCGCTCTGGCCCGATGCGCTTGTCGGGGCGATCAGCCATGACGCCACCACCTGCCTTGCGTTTGTCGGGCGGCGGCGCGACTGGGCGGGGATCGGGCTCGACATCGAGCCCGCAGCGCCCCTGCCCGCAGACCTGATCCCCGTCATCTGCACCGCGCGGGAGAGCCGCGACGCCAGGCTGGCGCGCGCCCTCTTCTGCGCCAAGGAGGCCGCTTTCAAGGCGATCTCTGGACAGATCGGCGCGATCCCGGATTTCCACGACATGCGCGTGACGCTGCTTGAGGAGGATCGCTTCTGCGCCCGGCTCGGCCCCCCCTTCGCGCCCTTTCCGGCAGGCACACGCATCCCGGGGCACCTGGTCCGGGAACCGGATCAGATCGCGGCCGTGGTCCTCCTGCCCCGGCCATGAACAGAGTGTTTCCGCAACGCACCCGATAAACTGTGGCACGAATGTGGCCAACCGCCTAGATTGAGGCGGAAATGGGACATGAATCTGTCAGGGTCGTCTGGGGGCAGGCGGCGGGCGGGATGGCGCGGTCCGGCCCGAACGAATGCCATGCGGCCCCCGATACACGTCCCCTCGACGATGACAGGTGCAACTCCGTGAGTGCGATCCATTCCCTTTCCGACGTCACGCGGCTTCTGCGCCGCAGGCTCTGGCTTGTCGTTGTGCTGACCGCCCTCGGCTCGGCCCTGTCTGTCGCCTTCGCGCTCAGCCGCCCCAAGGTCTTCGAGGCGACCGCCGTCATCCAGATCGAGACGCCGCAGGTCAGCGCCGCTGCCAGCCCGCAGGTCGCCGCCACGGATGCGCGCTTGCGCCTGCAACTGATCGAACAGAGGCTGATGGCGCGCGACAATGTCGTGGCGCTGATCGAGAAACACGACCTTTTCACACAGCATGCCGACTGGCCGCTGGACGAGAAGGTGTTCCGCCTCCGCTCGGCCACGCGGATCACGCCGATCACGGTCCGCACGGAGGGTTATTCGCCCATCCCGCCCACCCCTTCGGGGCTGAGCGTGACGGTATCGCTCGACGATCCCCAGAAGGCCGCCGCGCTTGCCAACGATCTTGTCGGCTCGGTGATCGAGCAGAACCGCGAACGCCGTCTCGAGACGGTGCGCGAGACGCTGGATTTCTTCACCGCCGAAGAGGTCCGCGTCAACTCGGAGATCACCGCGCTGGAGGCCCGCATCGTCGAGTTCAAGCGCGCCAACACGGACGCCCTGCCCGAAAGCACCGCTGCGCTGCGCGGCGAGTTGAGCAGCCTGCGCGAAGCGCTGCTGACCATCGAACGCGAGATCGTCACGCTGGAGACCCGCAGCGACCGCCAGCGCCCCGAGGTCTACGCCCGCCAGACAGGCCAGCTCAACGAACAGCGCGCGCTCGTGACCGGGCGCATCGCCGAGATCGAGGCGGCGCTGGCCGCCGCCCCGCGCGTCGAGCGCGAACTGGCCGCGCTCACCCGTGACCTGACGCGGCTCCAGGATCAGCTCGGCACCATCACCCGCGCCCGCGCGGAGGCGGAAATGGCCAGCATGCTCGAGGCTCGCCAGCAGCAGGAACGCTTCGAGATCCTCGAAACCGCAGTGCCGCCGGAACAGCCGGTCTCGGCCAGCCGCCGCAAGATCGCGCTGGCGGGCGGGGTGGCAAGCCTTATCGCGGCCCTCGGCCTTGTGCTGACGCTCGAAATTCTCAACCCGAAACTGCGTACCGCCTCGCAGCTGCGTGACGAGCTCGACATCATTCCCGTCGTCACCATCCCCGTGGTGCGCCTGCCGCATGAGCGGCGCGCCCGCGCGCTGCGCCTGGCGGGTGCGGTGATCGCGGCGATTCTGATGCTGCCGCTCTTGTTCCGCCTGGTGCAGGACCGCCTGCCCGGCCTGCGCCTGCCCGTCCCGAACTGAGCCGATCAATAATCGTATCGGGTGATGTCCTCGCCCTCGGCGCGGTTCATCACGACGCCGAGAAGCGGCGTGTCCGTGCCCAGCCGGTCGCGCAGGTCGCGCACCTCCTGTGCGGTGCTCTGCCCGCCTGCCACCACGATCAGCACCCCGTCGAATTGCGGACGGAAGGCCAGAACGTCGTCATGATAGAGCGCGGGCGGCATGTCGAAGAGCATCACATCGGGCGCGAGCCGCGCCTGGAGCCGCGCCAGCGCCCCGGCGGCGGCGGGCGATTGCAGGATTTCGGCGGCGTAGCTCTCGGCCCGGTCGTTGAGGCCGAGCGCGAGCGCGCGGCCGATATTGAGATCGTTCGGCGCGGGCCGCCAGAGATGCGCCTCGGGCGGCACCTCGCCGCCCAGAAACCGCGCCATCGTGCCCGGTGCCTTGACGCCGAAGAGCCACGCGAGCGAGGGGCGGCGCAGGTCGGTATCCATCAGCACGGTGCGCAGCCCCGGCTTGCGCGACAGGCTGATCGCCAGATTGGCCGCAACAAAGCTCTTGCCGCAGCCGGGCGTGGCCGAGGTGATCGCCACGCGGTGCCAGCCCCTCTCGCGCAGGGTGGCCACGAGCCTGGTGCGCAGCACGTCGAAGGCGACATGGGCCGGATCCTCGCGCCGCGCCGAGATCAGCCGGTTGCGGGTGAGATGACGGGCGTCGAGCGGCGTCTCGCGCAGCGCCGCCCAGGCCCCTGCGATGGAGGTCTCGGCATGCGTGGCTGCTGACGGCTCGGGCTCGGGCTCGGGGATAGTTGACGACCCGCGCGGCCGCGCAAGCACCGGTTCAAGCGCGGCCTCCGGGTCAGCCGGGGCCGCGTCGCCTGTCTCGGGGGCCTCGGCCTGCCGTGCCGCACGCCTGCGCATATAGGCTTCGTGACGCGAGAGCGTCACATCCTCCGCCTCTGCCTCCGGGGCCTGCTTCATTGCCGGATCTCCTGCCATGCGCCTCAGATATGCCCGCCAATTCCGGCGACAATGGGACGGAAAAGCAGGGATTGTGGGCCTCTCAGAAGCCGATCAACCCCGCCTCGTCCACCGCCTGCCGCAGGAACGCCTCTCGTTCCGCCTCCGGCTGCCAGCCCAGTGCCAGCTTCGGGGCAGCATTGTCGAAGCGCGCGTAATGCGCCCGCGACCGCCAGTCCGCGAGCGAGGCGCACGCCGCGTCGCGCCGTCCCAGGGCATGGCGCTTGAGCGCGGTCTTGAGCGCATCCGCCGCCCACATCGCCACGAGATTTCCCGAGCGCACCCTGATCCTTGCCCCGAGCCTGCGATGGATCGCCTCGAAATAGGCCCGCGCCGAGAGCTGCACATCGCCCACGAGGTTGAAGCTGTGCCCCTCCGCGGCGCGGCTTTCGCCCATGCGGATGAGCGCGTCGGACACGTCCCCGATGAGCACGAAGGGCAGGGGATTGTCGCCCGCCCCCCAGAGCCGCACCGCGCCTGCCCCGTGCCAGCGCCCGATCCCCCAATGTTGCAACGGCCCGCCCCGCCCCACCACGATGCCGGGCCGCGCGATGGTCAGCGGCAGGCCCGCCTCTTGCCGCATCCGCGTCAGCCGCCGCTCGCATTCCGCCTTGGACCGGGCGTAAAGGTTCCGGTCGCTCATGTCGGCGGCAAAGGGCGTGGCCTCGGTGATCACCGCGCCCGGCCGCGACATGTCATAGGAGGCGATCGTGCCGGTATAGACCAGCCGCCCGACCCCCGCCGCCAGCGCCGTGCGCGCGATCCGTTCGGCCACGGCCACGTCGTTTTCCAGACAGTCGGCCCAGGTGGTGCCAAGCGCGCGGGCAAGGTTGTAGACCACGCCCACCCCGGCCATCGCCCGCGCAAGCCCCGCCTCGTCGCGCAGGCTGACGGCGCAGGTTTCCACCCGGTCGGGCAGGTCCGGAAAGGGCGACTGCGCGCCGCGCGAGAGCACGCGCACATCCTCGCCCCTTGCCACCAGCGCGCGTGTGAGGTCACGGCCCAGATAGCCCGTGCCGCCGATGACGAGCGCGGTCGGGCGCGGCTTGCGCCGCCGCTTCGGCGCGGTCCATGTCTCGCGGCCCTGATCGGGCAGGAGCGCGAGCGCCGCGTCGATGGCGCGCATCACCCCCTCGGCGGCCACCCCGTCAAAGCGCGGATCGGGCGCGCGGCCCGCGCGGATCGCGCCGTAGAACGCCGCGAACATCCCCGCGAAACCCTGCGCATAGGGCGAGCGGCGGTTGAGCGATCCCGCCTGCCGCGCGGCATTCGCCACCCCCTCGCGCAGATGCCCCCAGGCGACGCCCAGCTCGCGCAGGAGCGGGTTGAGCACCAGATCGGCGCTGTTCTCATGGCCCAGAACCAGCGTATCGGCGGCATAGTCGAGCCGCGCCACCCCGCCCGTGCCGCGCAGCATCACCGAGCGGTCGTCCGTCCCCTCGGCCAGTTGCAGCGTCAGCCCCAGATCCACCGCGCCCGCCCGCGCCACGATCCGCCAGCCCTGCGCACGGCGCGCGCCCCAGGGCAGGGCGACGGGCTTCGACAGGTGCAGCGACAGCACCTCCACCGGGCCGAAGAGATCCTGCGCGAAGGCAAAGAGATGCGGCCCCAGTTCCAGCAGCAGGTTGCGCGGCTCGCGCATCAGCCAGAGCCCGTAGGGCCCCGAGCGCAGCGGCCCCAGCGGCAGCGCCCAGGTGATCTCGGCCGAGGAGACGCGCCCCAGATCGCCCTGCGCCAGGTGCCGCCCGAGACGCGCATAGGCGGGCAGCCCCAGAAAATTGTGCCCCGCCGCCAGATGCCTGTCCGCCGCGCGCGCGGCCGCCACCAGCCCCGCCGCCTCCGCACCCGAGAGCGCCACGGGCTTTTCCACCAGCACATGCAGACCCGCCGCCAGACATTGCCGCGCCAGCACCGCGTGGCTGTCGGGCGGCGTCAGCACATGCACCGCATGAAGCCCGCCGGCCGCGATCATCTCCTCGAGCGTGCCGAAGGCGCGCGCGCCATGCGCGCCCGCCAGCGCCTCCGCCGCGCTGCGCGAGAGGTCGCAGACCGCCGCCAGCCGCACGCCGGGGGTCAGCCGCAGCGCATCCGCGTGCCAGCCCGCGATATAGCCCGCGCCGATGAGCCCCACATTGATCGTCTTGCCGGTCATGGACATCTCACTTGTATTCGATGATCCGCATCTCTGCCCCGCGCCGCCTGCGCAGGGCATAGGTCAACATGCCGATCAGGTTGGGAAACTTGGACAGGCTCAGGAAGAGCGCGTGGTGCAGCGCCGCGCGCAGCCCGAGCCCCTCGCGCCGCAGCCCCCGCACCGTGTTGACCCAGGAGGCCGCATAGCCCAGCCCCGCCAGCGCCGCGAGCGGTGCCCAGACCAGACCGGCCAGCGCCAGAAGCGGCAACCCCAGCCCGTAGAGCCAGGCCCGCCGCCGCTCGCGCGTGAAATAGCCCGGGTGCAGCTCGCCCACCTGCGCAAAGCCGTGCCCCGTGCGCAGCGCGCGCCGCCACCACTGGCCGAACCGCGTCATCGCCGCGTCGTGGCGCGTCATCTCCACCGGCAGCCGCCGCAGCCGCCAGCCCGCCTTGGCAAGCCGCTGGCAGAACTCGTCATCCTCCGCCGCGATCACGTCGGCGCGAAACCCGCCCGCCTGCCGGTAGGCGGCCGAGCGCACCATCATGTCGCCGCCGCAGGCCGCGATCTCGCCCGCCGGTCGGTGCCATTCGTGATCGCAAAGCGCGTTGTAGATCGAGGCACCGGGGTGAATTTCAGACCGCCAGCCGGTGACAAGGCCAAGGCGCGGGTCATCGTGCAAGGCGGCTCGCCCCGCCTCGATCCAGCCCGGCACGACCGTGCAATCGCCATCGACGAACTGCACGATCTCGGGCGGGGCCGCGCCCAGCGCCGCAACCCCCGCCTGCCGCGCCCGCGCGGCTGTAAAGGGCGTGGCCGGGTCCAGCTCCACCACCGCCGCGCCTGCCGCCCGCGCTGCCGCCACGCTGCCATCGGTCGAGCCGCTGTCCACATAGACCACCCGCAGCCCCTTGAGAGAGGCAAGGCAGGCGCGAAGCCGCGCGCCCTCGTTGCGGCCGATGACCACCACCGCCAGGCTCATGCCCCGCCCTCCGGGCGCAGCCCTGCGGGCGGCGCGCCCCGCGCGTAGCCCTTGAGCAGCGCGGCAAGCCAGGCCGCCTCGCGCGCGCTGTCGAACTCGGCCACCACCCGCGCGCGCCCGGCCTCCCCCATGCGCGCGCGCAGCCCCGGATCGCCCAGAACCTCCACCAGCGCCGCGCGCAGCGCCGCCGGATCGCCGGGTGCCACCAGCCGCCCGCTCACCCCATCCTCGACCAGTTCGGCCACCCCCGCGATGCGCGTCGCCACCACCGGCACCCGCGCCGCCAGCGCCTCCATCAGCACCACCGGCAGCCCCTCGGCAAAGCTCGGCAGGACAAGCGCCGTGGCGTCGCGCAGCAGCCCGGCCACCTCGGCCTGCGAGCGGTAGCCCAGGAAATCGACACGGCCGCGCAAATCACCTGCCCGCGCCTCCAGCGCCGCGCGCTCGGGCCCGTCGCCCACCAGCGTCAGCCGCAGGTCCGGGTGATCGGCGATCAGGCCGCGCAGCGCCTCGAACAGCACCGGCACACCCTTGACCGCCGCCAGCCGCCCGACAAAGACCAGATGCGCCCCCGTCTCGCGGCGCGGCCGCTCGTAACGCGCGGGATCGACCCCGCAATGCACGATATGCAGCTTGTCCCAGTGTGCGGGGTCCGAGAACACCATCGCCTGCGCGCGCGAGAAATGGCTGATGCAGGCGACGAAGCGCGCCCGCGCGATCTTTTCATCCAGACGCCAGCGATGCGGCTCGTAGAAGATGTCCGGCCCGTGCAGGGTAAAGCTGAAGGGGATGCCCGTGATCTGGGAGGCGAGCATCGCCACCGTGCCGCTCGACTTGGCGATGTGGTTGTGGATATGCGTCACGCCGCGCGCCCGCAGGTGCTGCGCCAGCACCGTCGCCTCGGCCAGGTAGATCATCTGATAGGCCAGCGCCCGAAGGCCGCCGGGGCTTGTCCGCCACGCGAGCCGCAGCGCCGAGAACCAGCGCAGCGGATGCCGCCATGCGCCGAGAAGCGCCCGCAGAAGGCGCGGCGAGAGCGTCCCCTCCAGCACATGAAAGGTGCGCGCGGCCTCTGCGCACTGTTCCGGCCCGGTGTGATGCTCGGCCCCCGTGCGCCGGATCGAACATGTCTCGACCTCCAGCCCCAGCGCCCGCAGCCCCGCCACCTCGCGCTGGATGAAGGTATCGGTGGCGCGCGGGTATTCGCCGGTGAGGTAGGCGATGCGCAGGCTCATCCCGCCCCCTCCCGCGCGCGCGCCAGAGCAGTCTCGAAATCCTCGGCCGGGGTCCAGCCCAGCGCCGCCTCCGCCGCCGCGATGTCATAGGTGACGGGGGCCATCCGCGCCCGCAGCACGGCCGGCCGCAAGAGCCCCGGCATCCGCGCGCCCAGCGGCGCAAGACACCAGGCGAGCGGCATCGCCACCCGCCAGTTCAGCGGCAGGACATGGCGCGGCCAGCCCTCCGCCCGCAGCGCCGCGACAAAGCGCGCCCGCGTGGGCCTGTCGCGTCCGAGGATGTTGAGCGCGCGCCCCTCCCCCGGCCCTTCTGCGGCCAGCACGAAGGCTTGCGCGCAGTCGTCAATGGACACCAGCGGCACCTCGCCGCGCTGCTCCATCATCACCAGAACCCCGCCGATCACCGGCCCCAGATGCGCGTTCCAGATCCGCCCCGGCCCGAGGATCGCGCCGGGCCGCAGGATCGTGTGCGGCAGGCCGCTTGCCCGCAGCATCGCCTCCTGCGCAAGCTTTGCCTGCGCATAGGCGTCGCGCCGCGCGGGCCGCGGCTCGATCGGGGTTGCCTCGGTGATGATACCGGAGGCATCCGCGTCATAGACGGCGACAGAGCTTGCCAGCACCACGCGCGGCGGCAGCGGCATGGCGCTCAGCGCGGCAATCAGCCGTTCGGTCGCGCCCAGCGTGTCGCGCGCCTGCACCGCGCGGTCGCCCGAGAGCGACCCGGCCAGGTGGATCACGCAGTCTGCCCCGTCAAGCACCGGCCCCGGATCGTCGCGCGCCAGGTCCAGATCGGCGCGGCCAAGCGCCCGCACCGCATGCCGGCGCGCCCGTGCCGCGCGCGTCACCGCCCGGCCCAGGAACCCCTCCGCCCCGGTGATGATGAGGCTCAGGCCCATGGCGCGGGCTCCATGGCTTCGCAGCGCGTGACCATCTCTCGCGCGCCCCGCCCCTCGTGAATGGCCAGAACCACCTCCGTCAGATGCAGCGCCATGGCATTGGTCAGGCGCGGCGCGCGCCCCTCGGCCTGCGCCGCCAGCATCTCGACCGGGCCCAGCGCGAAATTCATCGCCGCCGCCCCCCAGCGCCCGACCTTGGGATGGCTTGTTCCCTGCGGCCGCAGCCGCCGCCCGAACGGCGCCTCCATCAGCCGCCGCCGCAGGGTGAACCGGCGGTGAAACCGCACCGCCGCGCCGTTGTCCCAAAGCTCGCGCAGCGCCAGAACGCCCCGGTCCCCGATCACCCGCAGCCGGTGATCGTGCGGCGCGACGATGGAACAGGTCAGCCGCGCCACCTCGCCGCCCTCGAAGATGAGCACCGCCACCGAGACATCCGGCGCGGTGCCACCGGTCTCCGGCACCACCTGCGCCGAGGTCGCCGCCACTCGCGCAACCGGCCCGAACATGGCGATGAGCCAGGCCACCGCGTAGCCTGCGTGTTCCCGCGTGCAGCCCACGGCGAACTCGTCCGCGGCGGGCCAGGGCGCACCGCTCTCGCTCTGCCAGAGATGCCAGGGCGCCTGAGGGATATAGCCGTCATCCATCTCGGCGTAGACGAGCCGCACCTTGCCCGCCACCCCGCGCCGCACCGCCGCCAGCAGCACCTGCGCCGCCTCTCCCAGGACCGAGGCAGGGGCCGAAAGATGCCAGAGGCCCCGCGCCTCGGCCAGGTCGTGCAGCGCCTGAGCGTCATCAAGCGCCAGCGTCATCGGCTTCTCGCACCAGACATGATGCCCTGCCTCCAGCGCCGTGCGGCTGACCTCTGCATGGGCCGCCGGATTGGTGAGGTTGAGCACCACGTCACCGGGCGAGAGCCGGTCGAGCAGCGCCTCAAGCGTGTCCGCCCCCGCCACCCCCCAATGCGCCGCGAACGCCGCCTGCCGGTCCGGGTCGCGGTCATGCACGGCCACCACCTCGACCCGCGGGTAAAGGCGCAGCGAGCGCATGTAGAGATCGGCCACGAAGCCGCAGCCGACAAGCGCCACGCGCCCGGCCACATCCCGCCCGTCTGATCCCGACCTGCCTGCCATCACGCGCCCCTTGACCACGCCAACATGTCAAGAATCCGACAATAATTCCGCAAAGCCAAGCCATGAGGCGGAAATCCCGAAATCTCCCACGTTTTGCCCTCTGGCCAACGCGATCCTGCGTGCCCTATAGCGCCCGAAGAAGAGGGTGCCGCGTGGAATTCCTTATCCGAGACCAGACCCTGCGCATCGCCCCGCGCGACCGCGCCGCGCTCCTTTCGGAGGTGGCGCGCCGATTTTCCGCGGGCGAGGGTTTCGCGCTGGCAACGCTCAACCTCGATCACCTCGTGAAACTGCGCGCAGATCCCGCCTTTCTCGATGCCTACCTGCGCCACGACCTTATCGTGGCCGACGGCCATCCGGTCGTGTGGCTCTCGAGCCTCGCGCGGCGGCCGGTCGGGCTCGTGCCGGGGGCGGACATGGTGGTGCCGCTCGCCTGCCTCGCCACCCAGGCCGGCCAGAGCGTCGCGCTTGTGGGCAGCACCGATGCGGCCCTGCAAGGGGCCGAAGAGGGGCTGCGCGTCCACGTCCCCGGCCTGCGCGTCGCCGTCCGCATCGCGCCGCCTATGGGATTCGATCCGGCGGGGGCGCAGGGCGCGGCGGTCATCGCCGCGATCGCGCGTTCGGGCGCGGGGCTGTGCCTTCTCGCGCTCGGGGCCCCGAAGCAGGAGATTATCGCGGCCCGCGCCCGCGCCGCCCTGCCAACGGTGGGCTTCGCGGGGGTCGGGGCCGGTCTCGACTTTCTTGCCGGGACCCAGATCCGCGCGCCGCGCCTTGTTCGCCGCCTCTCGCTCGAATGGCTCTGGCGCATGGCCGTGCAGCCACGCCGCCTTGTGCCGCGCTATGCGCGCTGCGCGGCGCTCCTTCCCCGGCTCGCCCGCGACGCGATGCGCATGCGCGCGCGCCCCTGAGCCCTCAGCCGAACACCTCCGGCAAGGGCGCGCCGCCCAGAACCGCGTCATAGACGCGGCGCAGCTGCCGCGCCTTGGCGTCCCAGGTGGCCTGCGTCCGCACCCAGTCGCGGCCTGCCCGTCCCATGGCGGCCAGCCCCGCGCGGTCCTGCGCCGTCCGCGCCAGCGCCCCGGCAAAGCCCGCGACAATTTCCGCCCGTGTGCCCAGCGGCACCTTGATGCCGCGTCCCTCGGCCACCAACTCGCCCGGTCCGGCATAATCGACGATCAGCGGCGGCACGCCCAGCGCCATCGCCTCGAGCACCACCCCGCCGCCGAACTCGCGCACCGACGGGAAGGCGAAGAGGTGACAGGTGCCGAGCACGTCCTGCACCCGCTCATGCGCGAGCCAGCCGTGGAACGTGACCGCCCCCGCCACGCCAAGCCGCGCCGCCTGTGCGCGCAGATCGCCCATCATCGGCCCGTCGCCGACGATCTCGAGCACGAGATGCCCCGCGCGCAGCATCGGTGCCGCCGCCTCGATCAGCATGTCCGGCCCCTTGTAGGGCACCAGCCGCCCGACGAACCCGGCGCGCAGCGGCCCGTCCGGCGCAGGGTCCGCCAGCCGGGAAAACCGTGCAGGATCAATGCCGTTCTCAGGCAGATAGACGGCCCTGGCCTGCGCCCGTCGCGGCAATTCCCCCAGCGTGTGCCGGGACCCCGCGAGGATCGCGGCGGCATGACGCAGGGTTGACCGCCGCCCCGGCAGCGCCTTGTAGGCCCCGCGCAGGTAGCTCAGGTATTCGCGTTCGCGCCGCCGTTCGGCGTCGAACCCCCTGGGCCAGGGCACGCCGCCGTTGAGCGGGCCAAGAACGAAGGGCACCCCCGCCCGCGCGCAGCGGCGCGCCAGAGACGACGGGATCGTCGGGCTGAGCGGCGTGATCCGGTGCACGATGTCCCAGCGCCCGGCCCTGATCTCCGCCCCGAAGCGCCGCCAGACCAGATGCTCGAACCAGGGATAGCTCAGCGCCGCCACCGCCTGCACCATGGTCCAGCCCTTGCCCTCGCCCATGCGCAGCCGCTCGCCCAGCGCCCACATGGGCCGCGCCAGCGCCTCGGAATCGATGGCGGTGAAATCCCGCCCTTCCACCATGCCCGCGCGCAGGAAGGCATCGCGGTTGCGCACCTGGGTGACGATATGGACATCGGCCACCGCGCGCAGCGCCGTGGCCAGCGACCAGCCCACGAGAGGCACCGAGACCCATTCGGGATTGGCGGCCTCGGCAATGGCCAGAACGCGGGGGCGCACCATCTCCGGGCTCACATCAGGGGCTTCCAGCCGAGCGGGGCATGGCGCGCGCGCCGGGCCGTGCCATGCGCGCGCTCCGCCAGCCCCAGAACCGCCCCGGCCAGAAGCCAGGTCATCGGCGTCAACGTCGCATTGGGCACCATGTCCCCCAGATTGACCGCCAGCAACAGCGCGACCGGCCCCACGAGCGGCCCCGCGCCGGAGTTTGCAAGCGCCGCGCCGCGCGCCCAGAGCAAGAGCACCGGCAGCGCGATGAGCCCGAATTCGGCCAGGTAGCCCACCCAGCCGAAGACGCCGATGAGAATGATCCATCGCCCGTCGGCCACGGTCTGGATCATCCCCGTCACCGGGTCGAGAATGTGGTTGCGCCCCCAGCTCCCCCAGCCGAAAAGCGGCTTTTCCAGCGCGCGCTGCAACAGGATATCCTCGTTGTCGAAGCGGAATCGCAGCGAGGCGGCGCGCTCGGGGCTGATCCGCGTGGCCTGCTCGAGCAGCCAGTCCGCCGGCACGAGCCCCGCCCCCTTGAGCACCGGATAGCCGACGGCCGCCAGCGCCAAAAGCCCGGCAAGGCGCACCTGCACCCGTGTCGGCAGCAGGAGCGCCATGGGTGCCAGCGCAAGCCCGTAGACAAGCGGGGCAAGCGACTTGCACAGCACCAGCACCACGCCAAGATAGAGCGCCGCCCCGATCCAGATGACGCGCCGCCGCTGATCGCCCTCGCGCGCGAGCGCCAGCGCGCAGGTCATCGCCATGACGATCAGGAAGGCCGCCCAGAGCCCGTGATACATGAACACGATGGGCCGGAACCCGCCGTCGCGGATCATCTGGTCGAAACTGTGCTGGAAATAGCCGTAGATCCAGATGTTGAGCTGCGGCGAGAGCCGCACCTCCACGAGCATCGGCAGCGAATAGGCAAGCCCCGCCACCGCGATCGCCAGGACCAGCTCGCGCAGCCCCCGCGCCGTCGCCAGATGGGCGCGCGCCAGCAGGAAGGGCATGAGCAGGATGGCCTGAAGGATCACCAGCGCCACCATGTCCTTGAGCCCGAGACCGGGCAGGCCGATACGCCCGAAGAACACGGCTTCGGTATTGGTGGCGGCCGTGGCCACCGGGCTCAGAACGAAGACCGCCACCAGCCCCCGCGCCAGCGGGCTTTCGGGGATCATCGGCACCCGCGCCCGCGCCTTGCGGGCATGGTAGAGACAGATCAGGAAGGTGACGAGGCTGGGCAGCGTATCCTTGCTGAGCGGCGGCATCATCGGGAAATCGAAGGCGGCGGGCGGCGGCGGCAGCAGCAGATAGGCCCCGAGCAGCGACCAGATCAGCGCACGCTCCAGCGGCCAGCGCGCGAACATCGCGAGGCTCACCAGCGGCCAGACCGCCAGCATCAGATATGCAAGGGCATTGGGCATGAGCCGCCGGGCACCTCGTCTGTCCTGCCGCGCGCACAGGGAACCTGCGCACAGCGCCGAGTATCGCCCGGATTCAGCGCGGCAGAAAGGCGGGAATCCAACGATTTCACGGCAGGCCGCGCGGCGCTCAGCAGCCGGTGCCGCGCAGCGTGCGCGCCATCACGGCAAGATCGGTCCAGAGCGAGAGATCGCGGAAATAGCGCGCGTCGAACTCGGCCCGCTCGGCAAAGCTGCTCTCGTTGCGCACCGATGTCTGCCAGAAGCCGGTGATCCCGGGGCGCAGCGCGTAACAGGCGCTGCCCGGATAGATCGCCTGCTGTTCGGGCATCATCGGGCGCGGCAGCAATTTCGCGCGCGACTTGGATTCCCTTCCAGCGGCCGAACAGTCAGCTCAGGCGCGCACCAGTGCCTCATAGGCACCGGCGATGTCGCGGGTCATCGCCCCCACCTCGAAGCGGTAATCGCCGATCTGGCCCACCGGCGTCACCTCCGCCGCCGAGCCGGTCAGCCAGCACTGCTCGAAACCCTCGAGCTCCTCGGGCAGGATGTGGCGCTCATGCACCTTGATCTGGCGGTCCTTCAGCAACCCGATCACCGTCTGCCGCGTGAGCCCGTTGAGGATCGCGTCGGGCAGCGGCGTGTGAACCTCGCCATCCCTGACGAAGAAGATGTTGGCTCCCGTCGCCTCGGCCACGTAGCCGCGATAATCGAGGAACATCGCATCCGAACAGCCCTTCGCCTCGGCGGCGTGCTTGGACATGGTGCAGATCATGTAGAGACCCGCCGCCTTGGCCGCCGTCGGGATGGTCTCGGGGCTCGGGCGCTTCCACCTGGCGATGTCGAGCTTCGCCCCCTTCATCTTGGCATCGCCATAGTAACTGCCCCATTCCCAGGCCGCCACCGCCATGCGGACCGGGTTGTGCGAGGCGGCCACGCCCATATCGTCGCCCGCGCCGCGAAACGCCACGACGCGCAGATACGCATTGGTAAAGTTGTTGGCATCGAGCACCGCGCGCTTGGCCGCCTCGATCTCGTCCACCGTGTAGGGGATCGGCATTTCCATCAGCTCGCCCGATTTCAGCAGGCGTTCGGAATGGGCGCGGCTCTTGAACACCTTGCCGTCGTAACAGCGCTCTCCCTCGAAAACCGAACTTGCATAATGCAGCGCATGGGTCAGGATATGCACATTGGCATCGCGCCACTCGATGAGCCTGCCATCCATCCATATCTTGCCGTCCCGATCCTCGTAGCTTGCCATGATCCATCCTCACGGAGAGAGTTTTCGTTTATTGCGTGAGTTACGTCCAGTTCGGACATAAAATTACGCCATTTCTGGATTCTGCTAACGATTCGAACTTGGAATGTCAATAAAGCTGACTTAATATCGGGATGTATTCTGTGATTTGTGAACGGAGCATTGACATGGGCGAGATTCAGGGCGGCGAAAACCTCTTGTTTCTCACCGATGAGCAGCTGCGCCAGGGGATCGAGGCGATGTTCTTCGCCTATCGCGGCTTCACGGCCGATCCTGACCGCATCCTTGCCACCATGGCCTATGGCCGCGCGCATCACCGGGCGATCCATTTCATCGCCCGCAGCCCCGGCACCACCGTGACAAACCTGCTTGCGATCCTCGGCGTCACGAAACAGTCGCTCAACCGGGTGCTGCGCACCCTGATCGAGGACGGGCTCGTGGAAAGCCGCGTGGGCGAGAGCGACCGGCGAGAGCGTCACCTGACGCTGACCGAGAAGGGCCGTGCGCTCGAGCGCAAGCTCTCGGATGCGCAGCGCGCGCGCATGCGCGCCGCCTATCGCGCGGCGGGGCCGCAGGCCGTCGCGGGCTTCCGGCAGGTGCTCGAGGCGATGATGGACCCCGACATGCGCCGCCGCTACCATGCGCTCAGGGATTCTGATCAATGACCGAACCGGCACCGCATCTCCTGATTGTCGATGACGACGAAAGGATCCGGGACTTGCTGCGCAAGTTCCTTATCCGGCACGGTTTTCTGGTATCGGTCGCGCGCGATGCGGCCCATGCGCGGCGGGTGCTCGCGGGGCTCGATTTCGACCTGATCGTGCTCGACGTGATGATGCCCGGCGAGAGCGGCGTCGATTTGACGCGCTCCCTGCGCGAGGCCCGCAACACCCCCATCCTGCTGCTTACCGCGCGCGGCGAGGCCGCCGACCGGATCGAGGGGCTCGAGGCCGGGGCCGACGACTATCTGCCCAAGCCCTTCGAACCGCGCGAGCTGCTGCTCAGGATCAATGCCATCCTGCGCCGGATGCCCGAGCCGGAGCCGGAAGAGACCCAGCCCCGCGCGCTGCGCATGGGACCGGTCCGCTACGATATCGAGCGCGCCGAGCTGACGCGCGGCGGGGTGCCGGTCAAGTTGACGGCGACGGAGGTGCAGCTGATGCGCATCTTCGCCGACAATCCCCGCCAGGCCATCAGCCGCGCGCGCCTTGTCGAGGAGTTGGGCCGAGACAACGGCCAGGCCCAGGAACGCGCGGTGGATGTCCAGATCACCCGACTGCGCCGCAAGATCGAAACCGACCCGAAACAGCCCCGTTACCTGCAGACCGTGCGCGGCGAGGGTTACATGCTCGCGCCGGACTGACCTGACATATTCAAACGCGCAAATGTGACGGCTCTCACGGGTCTTCCCGGTTGCGATTCGACACCGGTGCGGGCTTGCTGTGCCTGCCCGATCCGGGCCGATTTCGTTATTCAGGGAGTGTCACACATGACGTTCACCAGATTTCTCGGTGCCGCGGGCCTCATGATTCTGAGCGGTGACGCGCTCGCCGCGCCCGTCAGCGTCACCACCGTTCTCGACCCGCAGGAGCAGATGCGCTTCGAGATGGGCGACGGCACGCCGCATTTCGTCCTTGCCGTGCGGCGCGAGGGCGGCTCGGAGGGCGCGGGCGCGCTTGCCGGAGCCAGGGTCACCGAATTCGGCTGGCACGACATCCAGCCGCCCCTTGGCGGCGACCCGCGCGACTACCTGCGCTTCGAGTCGGAAAACGGCGATGTGGCGGTCATCAAGTTCACCATGCGCGCCGTCTTCGTGAAGGACGCGGAGAAGCCGCAACTTCACGACAACGGTTTCTGGGAACTGGTCGGCGGCACCGGCCAGTTCGCCGACAAGCGTGGCGTCGGCGCGCTCACCATCGAGCCGGCGGGCTGGCCAAAGCGGCTCTTCACCCTGACCGGGCTGATCGACGAAAAACCCTGATCCGGCGGGCACCCGCGATGCCTGGATATCGCCCCGCGCGGTGGACGCGCGGGATTTTGCGCGCCATGATGCGGCCAGTCTCTCGGCCCGTCATGAAAGGATCCCGCTTATGAAACCTGCCCTTCTGCTTGCCGCAGCCCTCGCCGCCCTGCCGCTTCTCGCGCCCGCCCCGCTGGAGGCGCGCAACCTCACACGGTTATTGCAGAATTCGGGTCTTGCGCCCGCCGATCTCACGGTCATGGAACAGGCGGCACTGCAACTGGTCGAGCCGCTCGGGAGCACCGGCGATGCGCGCCGCTGGTCCAACCCCGCCACCGGCTCGGTGGGGGCGGTCACGCTCGGCCGAATCGAGGGGCGCTGCGCCGAACTCGTGCATCGCGTGCGCACCAAGCGCATGACCGAGACGGCAACCTATCGCACCTGGCGCTGTCGTGCCGCCGATGGCAGCTGGCCGGCAAGCGCCGGCCCCGAGTAGGCGGACCTCACGCGCAACGAGAAGGCCCCCGGCAGCGCCTGCCGGGGGCCTATTTTGTACAGTGCGAAACGGGCTCAGACGAACTGGAAGTCGTCCACCCCGAGGTCGGCCGCCGACACGCCGATCAGACGCACCACCGAGCCGTTCAGCGCGAACTCTGCCGCGCCGCCCACATCGGCGATGTTGAGCGCATCGACGAAGCCCGGCGCGCCAAGGCCGCCATCGGTGATCACCGGCAAGCCGGTTCCGGCATCGGTGGTGGCGATGCGGATGAGATCGGTGCCATCCTCGAAGCCGAAGACCACGTCGCTGTCGCCGGCGGCCGGGGTATCGAAGACAAAGACATCGGCACCCAGCCCGCCCCACATGATGTCGGAGCCGGTCCCGCCGTCCACGGTGTCATTGCCCGCGCCGCCGCCGAGCGTGTCGTTGCCCGCGCCGCCGAGGATCAGGTCGTCATTGGCCGCGCCCCAGATCTCGTCAAGGCCATCGCCGCCATCCAGCGTGTCGTTGCCCGCGGCCCCGCCAAGCTGGTCGTCTCCGTCCCCGCCGGACACGGCATCGTCACCTTCGCCGCCCCAGAGTTCGTCATCGCCGACACCGCCGTCGAGCGTATCGCCGTCGTCCCCGCCGCCAAGCGTGTCCGCACCATCACCGCCCGCAAGGTCATCCTCGCCTGCGGCCCCCCAGAGCTCGTCATTCCCGGCACCGCCTTCGAGATCGTCGTTTCCGTCCCCACCGCCGAGCAGATCGTCCTCCTCGCCACCAAGCAACCGGTCATCGCCCTCATTGCCGAAGAGATCGTCCTCCCCGGCATCTCCGGCGAGCGTATCGTTCTCGCTGCCGCCCGACAGGAAGTCATCGCCCCCGGCCCCGGCGATGTTGTCATCGCCGCCGAGACCGAAGATCGTGTCGTCTTCCTCGCTGCCGGTGATCGCGTCATTGCCGCGCGCGCCAAAGGTCAGGTCCGCGTCAGGGTCAGCCGCAATCTCGCGCCCGAATTCAAGATCGAAAAGCACCGTGTTGCCGTCGCCCTCGAAGGCCACGGCAAGCTGGGCATTGCCCGTGGCGCTGTCTTCGGCCGCGATGAACTGGATGGTCTCGGGGCTGATGTTCCCGTTCGCCTCGGCGTCGATATACTGCTCGAAGATCGGCGCGGTCGGGTCGGTCACGTCAAAGACCATGATGCCGTTGTCGCGTTCCAGCCCGATGAAGGCGTAATGGCGCCCGCCGACCTCGCCCACGGCGATGGCCTCGGGTTCCACCCCCTTGTCGTCCGAACGGTCGTCGAAATCCCCCTCGTCCTGGTTGAAGAGATCCGGCCGGATCTCGGCGATGAGCTGAGAGAAGAGCGAGCCGCTGTCAAAGACCACGTCGCCCGCCTCGTTGTAGATGGTGAACGAGCGCGACCCGTAGTGGAAGAGCTGGTCGAAATCGCCGTCGCCATCCGTGTCGCCGATATCGGTGCGCACGTTGAGCCGCCCGAGGTTCTCGTCGAGTTGCAGCAGGTCCGCGTTCGGGAAGGCCGTCGGATCGAGATCGAGGTCGCGCACACGCGCCTCGGTCGCGTCGCGCGCATCGCCCTCGTTGGCGGTAAAGATGTAGCTCTCTCCCCCGATCTCCGCCGAGGTGATCGCATCGGGCTGCCGCATCCCGAAGAGGTTGTCGTAGTCTTGCAGGTTGATCGCGTTGTCGCGGTTCGAGGCGTCAAGCTCGAAGCCCGGCTGCGAGCGGTCCACCGTGCCGAAGCTGCGGATCTCGGTCACCGTGTTGGTGGTGAGATCCACCACCGCATAGGCATTGGCCTCCTGCAGCGCGACCCAGGCCGTTTCGCCGTCCGGCAGGACGGTGATGTATTCCGGCTCCAGGTCTTCCGAGGCGCTCTTGCCCGGCTGGATCAGAACGCCCTGCGCCCGCAGCGCGTCCTCCTGTCCGTCAAACGCGGTAAAGTCGAGCGTGGTCACGGTGGCGCTCTCCGCGCCGCCGCTCAGGTCGATGATCGACACGCCACCGAGCGGATCGTTGACATCCGTGGGCTCGCCCTCGTTGGCGACGAGGATCTTGCTGCCATCGGGGGTGAAGGTCAGCATGTCGGGCAGGTTGCCCACCTCGACCGTGTTGAGCAGCGTGCCCTCGGCGTCGAAGATCGCCACGACGCCATTGGCATGCTCCGGCGTCACCGAGATCGCCGCGGCGACAAGGCCGCCCCTGGCCGCGACCGACTGCACCCCGTCGAAGGTCGGGGAGACCTCGTTCACGCCCTCGAGCGCCGTGCTGCCCGGGGCCGCGAGGAAGCCGAGCTGGCCGCCCTCCTTCAGATCGTCATCGGTCAGGCGCGGCAGCGCGCTGTCGCCGAAGCGGTTCTGATCGTCGAGCGCATGGGCCTGCACGTCATAGAGGAAGAGCGTGCCGGGGGCGTCACCGAAGAGGGTCGAGACATCGAGAATGCCCGAGCTTTCCCAGTCGCCCACATCCGGGCGCCCGGTCGAGGCCACGTTCTCGTCCACCGCGCCAAGGGTCACGTCCTGCTCGATCTCGGCAATGCGGGTCACGGTTCCGGTGGTCGGATCGAGCCGGACAACACCGGCATCATCCTGGTTGACCGCGCCTTCGCCGAAGAGCCCGCCCACGGCACGGTCTTCCTGGATGTAGATGTTGCCGTCATCCGCCCAGTCGAGGTTGTCCGGGCTGCGCAGCGTCTGTGCCGGATCGGCATCGCCGTCATAAAGGATCGTGGCCGCCGCAGTCGGATTGTCGATATCGGTAAAATCGGTCTTGATCGTGTAGATCGTGCCGACCTGGTCCGCCCCGTCGAAATCCGAACTCCGCCCGGTCGAGGCGAGCACCACCTCGGAGCCGTCAGCGGGGTTGGTCGCCACGTCCTCGGGGCGCGAGAAGCCGAAGGCCCCAAGCGCCTCGGCCTGCGTCCAGAGATTGGCCTGCGTCGGGTAGCCGTATTCGTCATAGCCGGTCGAGCCGTCCTCCGAGGCCAGCGCCAGGTTCTGCGCGTTATCGACCTCGACCCAGGTGCCGCCCGCGGTCCCGCCGGTGTTGAAGTCACGCGGATCGGCGGCGCCGCCATCGGCCACCCAGACGTAGAGCTTGCCGTTGTCGAGCCCGTTGCGCGCGAGGAAATCGCCGTCCGGGTCCTTTTCGCCGACATAGAGATAGAGCGGAGCGGCCTCGTTCTCGCCATCGCCATCCGCGTCATAGGGCGAGGTATCGTCCGCAAGGATGAGGGCGACATGGGTGGTGGTGCCGGTATCGACCTCGGCGATGTTCTCCCATGCGCCGTGGCCCATGGCCGGAACCGCCCAGAGCTCGCCGGTTTCGGGGTCTAGCGCCCATTCGTTGCCACCCACGGCCGAGAAATTGCCGCCGGTCTCTTCGCCCGCGAAATAGATCGTGTCCTCGAGGCCGCGCCCTTCGCCGAACTGGTGCCCTTCCACCAGCACGCTGGAACAGAAGCGGTCAAAGCCCGACCGGCCCTCGAGCAGCTGCGAGATGTCCGAGATCACCGAGCCGTCGGGTGCATAGAGCGTGTCATAGGCAAGGCCGCTGTCCACGATCTGCTTGCTGGCCTTGTCGATGTCGAAATAGGAGATGCGCGCGCCGGTCAGCTCCAGCCCGTTCTCCAGCTGATAGGCGTAGCCGTCGCCATTGCCGAGCTCGTGGTTCACGAACACCCGCACGGTGGTGTCGTTGAGCTCCATCGCGCCGATGCCGTCAAGGACGCCCACCGGCGTATAGTCCCCGGCGGTCGAGGCGTTGAGCGCGCCGCTGGTGCCGGAAATCGTGTCGCCGACCGAGAAGATCGCCCGCGTCTGGAACCCGTTCTGACCTTCGAGCATCGACGGCACGGCGGGGGCCGTGGTGCCGAGGTCGATCGCGGTCAGGTCGATCGAGTTGATCCTGGTGCCGGTATTGGTGTCGAACACGTCGATCTGCCCCTGCGCGCCGTTGGTCACGAAGGCGCGGTCGCCATCGACCGAAACCACCTCGGAACCGCCGGTGAAGAGCTCGGTCTCGCCGCTTTCGAGCACCTCGGACACCTCGATGTCGAGACGCTGCTCGTTCTCGTCGAGCAGGATGCGGTCCGTGCCGCCATTGCGGTCAAGCTGCACGATGCGCAGGTCGTTGAACACGTCGGTCTCGGCCATCTCGAAGGCATTGTCCTCGTCGGGGAAGTTGGCAGCCACGAAATCGGCCAGCGCCTCCTGTTCCTCAAGGATGTTCGGATCGCTGGCGTCAGGCGTGGTGCCGCCGTCCTGCGTGAGATAGGCGATATCCGTGGCCAGTTCCTGGAACGGGTAGCCGTCACCATTGCCCTCGACAAGGAAGTCGAGCGTGACCATGCGGATCTCGTCCGGGGCGGCGTCGGTGAAGGCCCCGTCGCGGTAGATGACGATATCCGCGCCGGTATCGGGGTCGATCAGCGCCACGGTCTGGATGCGGCCGCCCTCGGTCACGATCTGCGGCATGCCCGTGTCCGGATCGACGATGTAGTTGCCGCCGCCGTCCACGGCGAGTTCCTGCGCCGGGCCGGTCTCGTCGAAGCTGACGCGGAAGCCGCCGATCTGGAAGAAGCGGCCCGGCGTGTTGCCCGCGGCGGTGTCGGTCTCGGCCACCCCATGCTCGAGCAGCATGAGGAACCCTTCCTTGGTCACGGTGACGAGCGTCAGGTCGTTGTTGAACCGCAGGGAGTTCTGGATGTCGAGCTGCGAGATGCGGCCGTCGCCCTCGTTCGTGCCGGTATCGTCGGCCGAGCCGATCTCGGCGCGGATGCCGCCGCCGTTCTTGAAGGAAACCAGCACATCGGCATCGGCCGCGCGCGCGGCGGCAAGGTTGGCATCGGCAGTCAGATCGCCGAGATTGCTTTCCTCGGTGCGCACGGTCTCGCGCCGACCGTCAAGGAACACATCGTTATAGCCGAACACGATGGCATCGTTGGCCTCGATGATGGCGCCGACGGCGCTGGTCAGATCCTCCACGATATCGGCCTTGAGCGACCCGTCGATCGCCTCCTCCAGCGTCGTCGCGCCGGTCACGTCGAGCACACCCTGGGTATCGGTGGCAAAGGTGCCCGAAACGGTCTCGTCGATGGACCCGGCGATCAGGTTGCCCGCATCGTCGAACTCCACCACGAGACGGCCGAGATAGTTGTATTCGCCATCGGTCGAGACCACGGCCACGTCATTGCCGTTCAAATCCTGGGTGATGAAGGGATAGCCCTCGGCGGCGGTGTCACCGGCGCGCAGCCGATCGGTCGCATCCGCCTGGAGCGTGTTCGAGCCGCCCGCGACGATGATGTCCACCCCGTCGAGCAGACCGGCAAGCTGCTTCTCGAAGGCGATCTGCTGAAGCTGGGTGGTCAGGATGATCTTGTTCACGCCCTGATCGCGCAGCGCGTCGATCTGCGACTGGATGACGGCGGCAAGCGCGGCCATGTCGTTGGCGCTGCCGGTGATTTCCTGCACGCCGCCGACCGAGGAGATGAACTCGATGATCTGCGTGGTTGCGCCGATCACGCCGATGAGCTCGCCGCCCTCTTCAAGAATGGTCGCCGGAGCAAGTGCCGGACCGATATTGCCGGCCGCGAGATCGGCCGCGGTCTCGTCGAAATCTCCGGCGGGAAGGATATCGCCGGTGGCAAGACCGGCAAGATTGGCGTCGCCCGAGAAATCGAGATTGGCCGTCAGGTAGGGGAAGAGCGACCCCACCGTCTCGACCGTGCCGCCGCCGCCTTCCCCGCCGATGATGCTGGCCAGCGTGCTGGTGCCCGCGTCGAACTCGTGATTGCCCAGAACGGTCGCGTCAAAACCCACGACGTTCATGATCGCCGCATCGACCTGGCCCGCTCCGCGCCCGATATCGAGCGTTATTCCCGTCAGATCCTCGCCCTCGATCTCGGTGAAGAAGCGCGTATAGGCGGCCGTCAGCGTCGCTCCCATCGAGAAATCCGCCGCCGTGTTGAAGAACGGTCCGGGGATGAAGTTGTCACCCGACGAGATCAGCACCGAATTTGCGAACGTGTCTTCGAACGTGTCGACGATCGCCGCGAAATTCGGCGCGTTTTCCACCGCCGAGACACCGCCTTCGAGGTCACCGGCATGAAGAAGCTGAAGCGTATAGGCCATCCGTAGTCCCACCCATGTTTGAGAATCCTTCGATAGCTGGCTAAACCGCCCGTGTGACAGAATCGTGTGAGAAAGGTGAGATAACCGTAACAGCTTTGTATCGCGCCGCAGGCAGATCCGGTTCCGCGCGCGGGGCTTGCCGGAAGCGGGTGCGATGCCTAGGGTTACGCCGAACGCAAGAGGCCAGCCCGCTCCAGATGTTCCGCCCCGTCCTGACCGCCCTTGCCGCGCTTCTCGTCGCCGCCTGCCAGCCGCCGGACCCGGTGAGTCGCGCCCCCGCCGACCTGGCCGAGGTGCCCCCCGGCGCGCCGCCCGGCACCTGCTGGGGCAGGGAGGTTCGCCCGGCGGTGATCGAGACGGTGACCGAGCAGGTCCAGGTCGCCCCGCCCGTTCAGGGCGCGGACGGCACCATTGCCACCCCCGCCCGCTACGCCACCGAAACCCGGCAGGTGATCGTCAGCGAACGTCAGGTGCGCTGGATCGAGACCCCCTGCCCCGCCGTCATGACGCCCGAATTCATCGCCTCGGTGCAGCGCGCGCTCGCCGCGCGCGGCGACTATCGCGGCCCGGTGACCGGCACGCTCGATCCGGCCACCCGCGCCGCCATCCGCCGCCACCAGGCCGCGCGCGCGCTCGACAGCGACATTCTCGCGCTCGAGACGGCACGCGCCCTGGGCCTTGTCGCCGTGCCGCGCCCCGGCTGAGCCCTATTCCTCCGCCCGCAGCCAGGCCGGGCGCAGCGCGATCACGGTGGGCCGCTCCGGCAGCGTCCGAAGCGAGACCTCGATCTCGCTCGTGCCGGGCCGCTCGACGGCGAAACCCTCCTCCGACATCCCGGCGAGAAACCGCTCCAGCGTCGCGTCGGTGAACCAGTGCATCGGCAGGATGACGCTTGCCTTCACACGGCGCATCACGTTGATCATGTTCTCCACCGCCATGGTAAAGCCGCCATCGACCGGCACCATCACCACGTCCATGCGCCCGATCGCGGCATATTGCTCGTCCGTAGGCTCGTGATGCAGATGACCCAGATGCGCGATGCAGAGCCCCTCGGTCTCGAAGACGAAGATCGAGTTGCCCCTTGGCTCGCGCCCGTTCTCGCCCAGCCGGATATCGGTGGAGACGTTGCGCACCAGCATCGTGCCCAGGTCCAGGTGATGCTCCGCCCCCTCGCCAAAGTCGCCCCAGCCGCGCAGGACATGCGGGATACGCGGGTCCGGGTCGCTGGTGAAATGGGTGGAATGGGCATGGTTCATGGTCACGATATCGGGCACGAAATCGGCACTGCCGAGAAACCCGGCATAATCCGTCACCGCCGAATGCCCGCCGCCGAGAATGAGAAAGCTCGCATGGCTGACATAGCGGATGCGCACCGTGAACTCGGGCAGCGGCGCGCGGAAGCTGGCCGTGTGGACATAGTCCATCCCCGGCGTGGCCTCGGCCACCGCGATGCAATGGCTCGGTCGCCGCTCCTGCGCGGCCAGGGGCACGGACCAGAGCGCGGCAAGAACAAGGGCAAGGGCAAGTCGGATCATGGCGCATCTCCTCTTGTCCCGAGAAGAATAGCACGGTTTTCCCCAAGGTCAGGTAACGCCCGCCCTCACCCCGCCTCCGTCCGCCCGCGCCGGTCGGCGCGCAGCGCGGCATAAAGGACATGCGTCCGCCAGCGCCCGTTGATCTGGAGATAGCTCTGCGCGACGCCCTCATACTTGAAGCCGCAGCGTTCCAGCAGCCCGCGCGAGGCGTGGTTCTCGGGCAGGCAGGCCGCCTCGAGACGGCTCAGGTCGAGCCGCTCGTAGGCGTGATGCACCACCGCCGCGATGGCCTCGCGCATGTAGCCCTGCCGCGCGTGGCGCGCCCCGATCCAGTAGCCGAGCGTGCCCGCCTGCGCGGGCCCGCGCCGGATATTGTCAAGCGTGATCGCCCCCAGAAGCGCGCGGTCTTCGCGCCGGATCAGGAAGAGCGGCAGCGCCGTGCCCTGCGAGACCGCCCGCTGCGCCCACCAGACACGGTTGGAAAACCCCTTGCGCGACAGGTGATCCTCGGCCCAGGCAGGCTCCCACGGCATCAGGAAATCCGCGCTCTCGGCGCGCAGCCCGCTCCAGTCACGGAAATCGGCCATCGCCGGCGGGCGCAGGGTCAGACGCTCGGTCTCGATCCTGACCTTCCGGCGCGGCAGGAGCAGCATCAGGCCGCGCGCCTCGCGTCGAGTTGCGCCAGGCCCGGCGCGCCCGCCACCGGCCCGTAAAGCGCGAGCGCGGCGGGGGCCTGCGCCACCGTGGTCTCGGCCACGCGGCGCACATCGGCGAGCGTCACCGCATCGATGCGCTCCACCACCTCGGCCAGATCGGGCACCCGCCCCCAGATCTGGAGCATCCGCGCCAGCCTCTCGGCCCGGTTCGACGGGCTTTCCAGCCCCATCAGAAGACCGGCCTTCATCTGCGCGCGTGCCCGCTCCACCTCGGCGGCGCTCATGTCCCCGGCGGCGCGCTTCATCTCGTCGATGGTGACATGGGCAAGCTCCGTCATCTCCTCCGCCGAGGTGCCCGCATAGATCGTGAGCATGCCCGTGTCCGCATAGGCCCCGGCCTGCGCGAAGATCGTGTAGCACAGCCCCCGCCGCTCGCGCACCTCCTGGAAGAGCCGCGAGGACATCGACCCGCCCAGCGCCGAGGCATAGATCTGCGCGGCGTGGATATCGGCATGGGCATAGTCCGGCGCCTCGAAGGCCAGCGCGAAATGCGCCTGTTCGAGCGCCTTTTCCCGCCGCATCTCGCCGCCTTCGAACCGCGCGTGTGGCGGCTCCACGGAGGGCGCGGGCACCATGTCGCCGAACATCTCCTCGGCCAGCCGCACCAGCGCCGCGTGATCGATCGCGCCCGCCGCCGAAAGCACCATCTGCCCGGGCCGGTAATGGCGGTCCACGAAGCCTTCCAGATCGGGCCGGGCAAAGGCGCGCACCCGCTCCTCGGCGCCCAGAATCGTGCGCCCGAGCGGATGATCGGGATAGGCGCGTTCCTGCAACCAGTCGAAGATGATGTCGTCCGGCGTGTCGAGCGCCTGCCCGATCTCCTGAAGGATCACGCCGCGCTCCACCTCGATCTCGCGCGGATCGAAGGCCGGGTTGCGCAGGATATCGGCCAGCACATCGACGGCGAGCGGCACGTCGTCCTTGAGGATGCGCGCGTAATAGGCCGTCACCTCGCGGCTGGTATAGGCGTTGATATAGCCACCCACATCCTCGATCACCTCGGCGATCTCGAGTGCCGAACGCCGCGCCGTTCCCTTGAAGGCCATGTGCTCGAGGAAATGCGCGATGCCGTTCTGCGGTGCCTCCTCATGGCGCGCGCC